>WNFI01409989.1_pt1 | contig 21749 bp, 20 predicted proteins | sample 5400471 | NCBI WGS metagenome assembly WNFI01 (sample SAMN13153348, study PRJNA577476) | soil metagenome | isolation source: 100 cm saprolite on Douglas fir-dominated hillslope | place: USA:California | collected 2013-09-17
CGCGATCCCAAAATTTTGCTATGGGCGATTCATAACTTCGGTGGAACATTGTGCTGGCTGCCCAACTTCGCCTACAACTTTATGAGCCGTATCCGCGATAACCAGATTGAAGGGCTGAGCCTCGCGACGCTGCGCGCTTTCGTCAACTGTTCCGAGCCGATGCGCGTCGAGAGCCATCGCCTGTTTGCCCAACGGTTCGCGCCCTATGGACTGCGTGAAGAGGCACTGACGACCAGTTACGCGATGGCCGAAAATACCTTTGCCGTGACACAGGGTGGGATCGAAAGTCCTGTAACCGTCGACATTATCAGCCGCGCCAGTTTGGCACAGGGTCACCGCGCCGACCCGATCAATAGCGATGAGCCTTCACTTGAGATGTTGTCGTGCGGTAGAGCCATCCACAATTGTGAGATTATGGTTGTGGATGATGCGCGTCAGCCATTGGGCGAACGTCATGTGGGCGAGGTTGCCGTGCGTAGCGATAGTATGCTGAGTGGCTACCACAAACGCGACGATCTGACGGCGCAGGTCATGTTCAACGGCTGGTATTTGACAGGTGATCTCGGTTATATCGCCAACGGCGAATTGTATATCACGGGTCGCAAGAAAGACCTGATCATTGTCGGCGGCAAGAACGTGTACCCGCAAGACCTCGAAGCCATTGCCAACGATGTGCCGGGCGTGCATCCGGGTCGCGTGGTTGCGTTCGGTATACCGGATGAGCGGCTCGGCACTGAGGCGATTATTCTTGTTGCAGAGGTAGATACCGAGGACGAGGATGCCCGCCGCGAAATCGAGCGCCAGGTACGGGCACGGATCGCGCAGCAGACCGAAACCGCCCTGAATGGAATCTTGCTAGTGGATGCACACTGGCTGCACAAAACCAGCAGCGGCAAGATCGCACGTGGCGCGAACCGCGATAAATATTTGCAGGAGATGGGGCTGTCATAAATGGTCCTCGCCGATTTACCCAACGAAACGGGGATACATCCCTGATCAGAAAGTTGCATTTTAAGAAAGGCATATCTGATGTCAGATGTGGAAGTGACGAGAGCGGAATTGATTCGACGCATCGAAGAAGGACGCCGACATCTCGATCAGATGCTCAGTACCTTGACTGATGAGCAATTGACAACTCCGGGAGGGCCAGATGGTTGGTCAGTCAAAGATCATCTGGCGCATCTTGCCGCCTGGGAAACCGGGCAAGCGGCGATGCTGCGCCGTGAAAATCGTTGGGTCGCGATGGGCTATGGCGAAACCGAACCCACTGACACCGACGAAATTAACGCCGTCATATACAAGCTCAATAAGAATCGCTCCCTGCCGGAAGTTCGCGCGGCGTTGGATGATGCTCATCAGCAGCTAATTAGAGCCATTAACAACCTGTCGGAAGCTGATTTGTTCAAGACTTACTCGTATTACCAACCGCAAGAACCCGGCGAGGATGACGGTCAGCCAATTTGGCCCCGGATTGTCGGCAACAGTTTCGGTCACTACGAGGAGCATGAGCCGTGGATTAAGGAAGTGCTTGCAGGTAATTCCGGCAGATAATGGGACAATGCTCTTTGCAATTTTCAACGCACACAAAAAAGTGCAGGTACATGGGTATCTGCACTTTTTTTATAATTTGACTACACGAAGGAAAATTTAGACGTTGGCGGGCCGATCTTCGCTCTCGTAGCTGCGCACACGAGTATTCGCACTTGTCCCACTGAGCTGCGTCGGTGATTTTTCGTCATAGTTAGTATATTGTTGGCGCTCACGGGCAATGTCATCGGCAGGATACGGGTGGCTGGTTTCGTCGAAATTCTTCCAGCCCGCTTCGCGCCAGTACGTTGCGCGACGCTCGACATCCACCGGATTATGACGGTGCAAGATTTCTTCAACCTGTGGGGCTTCCTGCGAAGTCGCCTGGACGCTCACAAGCGTACCTCCTCGACGGACACCCTCAGCATAGCGACGCGCATCTGCTTCTGGAACACTTGCATCAATCAGCGCGCCGACAATCCCGCCCGTCGCTCCGCCTGCAAGTGCGCCAGTCAAAGCACCGGTCAGGCCAGCTACCAATGGCCCGGCTGCGATGACTGGCCCAACGCCGGGGATCGCCAATGTGCCGAGGCTCACAAGAATTCCGGTTAGCGCGCCTACAGAAGCGCCAAATACGGTCCCTTCCCCGGCATCGACGTGATCGCCCGGATGTTTGGTTTGAAGGTATGCACCATATTGACCTGTCGCATCATTTGCAACGAGGCTTATCCGATCACGCGGAATGCCAGCATTCATCAGGTCATTGACAACGTGCTGCGCCATTGTCAGATCATCATATAACGCTATGATTGTTCTTGCCATGATCTCATTCTCCTGTTACAAAGCCTTATTTTGAATGCGATGCCGCACAGTTCCTTCGTGTGGACATGCTTTAAGAGTGGCAAACTGTGTGCCATGCAATTCCAGGTTGCTATGATTTCACGCGGTGAGTAAGCCCGTTTGACGGACACGCTCACCGTGCTTATGGCATTATCGGTGATGCGTTGGTTCTCATCCGACGAGACCAAAAAATTGGCCTCACTGGAGCCTGTGCCGGTCTTGTATCGATTTTCAATTATCTCCCTGTGGTGACGAGAAGATAACTGATCAGGGCTTTATCAAGAGTCGGGACACCACTAAGGCGTCTCGACCCATGCTCATAGTGAGAGTTGATTTAGAATTCACCGCTGAACCGCAAACTGATCGCTATTTGCTCCAGTGGGCACTTGCAGAGCCGCGTGTTTGATCGGTGTAATCGCTGATGGTACCATCCAGTGTGATTACCTTCGTCTGGACCTGATTGCCGACAGCAACCGTTGCAAGAAGGGCCATACGACTTGGACTCCAGTTGGCACTGAGCAGTGTGCCCGGCAGCGGTTGTGAGACGACGGCTGGTTGGCCTCCTGGCGACATCACATACAACATCAAGCCTAAGTTTTGCGTTGCACCAGGTGGTGCGGGTTTGGCGAGGAAAGCATAGCGCCCGTCCGGCAACTGCGTCGGGGTCTGGATATATAGGCCAAGCGCTCCACCATCAGCTATGGGCGTGAACTGGCCCACGTCGCGGTGCAGGATGCCCATGACCGTCGCGCGGTTATCGGCAATGGTGGTCGTCACCATCCCTTGCGTACTATCGGGCAGCCACGTTCCGCCTGTGTAGAGCAACAGATCGAACAGGCCAGGATTATGGTCGTTAGCGTGAACACCTTTACCAACCAGAATCATGCCAATGCCGCGCGGCTGTTTGACCGTGAGCATCATTGCGTCGTTGTCCCACGCCCAGTTAACGTCGATCACAATGCGCACGTCGGTATCCTGGGAACCGCCGTAGTGGTGGCGATAAATAAACTGTGGCTCCGCGCCTGGATTTGCCGAATCGTACAGCCATAACCCGTCGTCAAGTGTCGCGCCCCAGCCAAGCGTTCCACTTTCGGCATTGGGTGTCTCGACGACATAGGCTAGCCAGCGCCCATCCGGTGACCAGCGCGCCTGTGTCACCCGCTTGCCAACCTGTTTGCCATGTGCATCATAGGGCGCTCCGTCAATGGACATGGCCCCGGTACTACTAATGACAGCTTTGTGCCCGGCCTTGTTGATGTCAAAGCCAAAGGGGATTGGACCACTCGCGCCGGGCAGTTCAAGCACACTGCCGCCAATACTCACGCTGGTTCCTACAAAAACGCCACCGTCTAGTGAGACAGGTGTTGCCCCCGCATTGGAAGGGCCGCTCGAATTGGGAATGCCGGGATTTGGTTGCAGGCGAACGCGCGTGCTCGTTGGCAGTTCGATAATGCGCACGGTGGCTTGCGGGACAAGAGTCGATGTCGGCGGTACTGGCGTTTCCGATTCGGTGGCAGTGGGGGCAAACGCCGTAGGAATCAAAGTCGGCGTCGCCGGGATGCCGGGGGTGAGGTTGCAGGCCAGAACGGCCAGGGTCAGCGCTGCCAGCACAAAGACGGAACGTTGCATAAATGATTAGACCTGAAGCACTTCCTGGGTAACTGTAATTTCCGGGTAAGGATCGGTCATCACGATCTCAGCTTCTACCTGGTTCAGGAAACTCTGGTAGAAAGCGAACCGCTGCTCTCCCATCGATTTTCCTGTCTCAGTTGTTAACATCTCTTTCCAGAGCTTTGCGCGCTGCAACGGCCAGCCAGAAGTCAATTCGCGGGCTGTCTCGGCGACCTGTCGTTTATCGGTTCCGCCCATGGACGTGATAGCCTGCAAAATATTGCTCACGCCAATCTTGTCGAGCGTATCAGCATCCATTACCATACGCGCTTCAAAACTGAGCGCTTCAATAATTTGCTGAATTTGATCGGGGACCGGAATGTTGTCATCGAGATCGCGATTATGTTCACGAACGGCGTGGGCCACCCGTCGCACAAAATCCGGATCATAGCCCTCTTTCATCAGGAAATGGGTTGCCGTTTCCGCGCCGCGCATCGCGTGATACTCATGCTGGACCGTGTAATGATCAATATCGTGGAAAAATGCGGCGATTTCGCAGATGTCACGTGCTTCTTCGGACGCATGTTCACCGTCGAGGATCGTGAGGACGTTCTGGCGAACGTTGAGCGTGTGCATCCAGCGGGCGTTGGCGCGGAACGAGGCATTTTGATGTCCATGGCGCTCCGCAGTGCGAATAATATACTTACGAACATAACTGGCAATTTTCTGACGCTGTGCCTCAGAAACACTCATTCTAAAACCCTCCAAACCACTCTTCGATTGTTTATCTTCTGGCAAGTAAGCCGGGAACAGGAGGGACTGTACACGCTTACAAGTTTTAAAGTGATATACAGTTTAGCAAATTCCTGCTCGTTCGCCTATTTTGAGTCGGGCAACTGCATGTCTTTGAGTGTTGGATCGCCGGGAACATAGTCTTGCCAATTATTGACGACCTGCACGGCTGCGCTCGAACGCGCCTGCTGCACCCATTCCTGGTAGTGAGAATTACGGACGCGGGCCAGATTGCTCGGACTTAGCTCATGAACTTCACGACCGAGGACCAGGATCAGATCGTAACCGGCGGGTGTTTTTATCGGGCCAAGCAGTTGACCGGGCGTCGCTTTCCAAATCGCTGTCTCGACCTCGGCAACATATGTCCCGCGCGGCTGCCAGTCCAGGTCGCCACCCTGCATGGCTGTCAATGGATCGATTGAGTTCACTTTGGCAATTTCGATAAATGAGGCTTCATCTTTAATCTGTGACTTGAGCGCATTTGCTTTTGACTCATCGCTGACGAGAATATGGCGCACCCGAATTTGCTCTGCCTGCGTGGGTACGTCACCTATAACCGCCTGGAATACTTTGATCTGCAATGTCTGCTCGGCGAAAGTTGCCAGCACATCATCCTGGGACATCTTCGCAGCAACGCCCACCTGTCCAAAATAATTATCGCGCGTGGCTTCGTAATCTATCTCGGTGGGATCAGGGGTAGGTTGAATTGAGGGATCGGATGATGCTGGTGGGAGTGTATAGCCAAAGAATGCCGCTACCTGCTGCTGCACTTCATCGGCGCTAACGGTGATTCCGCGCCGGGCGGCTTCCTGGCTGACAAGTTGTACGGTGATCAGGCTGTCGAGCACCTGCTGGCCCAACGCATGTGAATCCGTCAATAGTTTGTACTGTGCATTGTACGGGCTGGTGGGGTCAGTCAGCGCTTTTTCGCCGTTCTGCTGCACGATCTGCAATAGCTGCTGACCCAGAGTCCAGCGGGTGAAGCGCACGCGCTGCTGAAAGGCGAGCGTTGAGATCGGCGTGCCGTTTACCGTGGCTACAGTATCGGTTGCCTGGGCAAAGCCAAGTGTCAGAAAGGCCGCCAGGAGCGTAATCAAACGCTTTAGAGATATTGGCTGTATCATTTGAACAGATCGAATTGTCTCAGGACGAGACCGTCGGATTGTTAGATGTGCTGCAAGCCGCTGGATTTGATACCTGCTCCGGGAAACCATGTTTTATGGGCATCGTCTCAGCATCCACGCCGTGGGCTGACGTGACAAAAAAGCTCACGCTCTACGGCACCGTCACAAATACGGGCAATCTCGTTGAAGTTTACGCGGGTGATGGAAAAAATTTGTACCGGGTCGTGCCTGAACCAGATTATAAGACCGTGGCTGCCCTCGAAATTTACGTTCAAAACAATCCGCAGTTTCCAACCTTGAAAGAATTGATCCGGCAATATGGCGTGCCCTGTGGTGTTCTATCTCCTCGACAATCAGGCACACTTAGAGTAACGACGCTTCTCTACCCAGCAATGGATATCGAAATCGTCAAAAGCGGTTCCTCATTGGACCTGAACGCAAAAATTACGGTTGTCACATTGGTTGATCCTACCCGTCTCACCGGGAATCAGGATTTATGCACCCTCGGAAGCCTTGACAAAGCTCCTGTCCTCCCGTGGCGCGGCTTCGCCTCGTGGCAATACTACGCAACGCACGGTCTAGCGCAATTTTAGTACCTGCGGATATCGCCATAATAGAAGCAGCATAAGCACAAACCCGACAGCGCCATAGATTTCCAGGGCTGTCACAGTGCCCAGGCTCGTGCCGAGCGCACCGAGCAGCAGACTACTGAAAGGGCTGAGACCAAAGAAGCTCAGCGTGTACAGTGACATGACCCGGCCCCGATATTCATCCAGGACCTCTACCTGAAGCAGGGTATTCATGGTAATGAATTGCATGATCATGAAAAAGCCAGTTAATCCGATGAAAGGCAGCGCAGTCAAATAACTGTGGCTCATGGCAAAAAAGATCAGGAAAATCGGGCCGAGAACAGCCGAAAGCGCCAGAATGTGTCCACGTAGCCCAATACGATGCGCATTCGCCACAACGACCCCTGCCAGGATCGCCCCGACTCCTTCCGCCGTCAGCAAATTGGCAGTACCGACGCCAGTATCACCAAGTATTTGATTGGCAAAGGCCGGGACCAGCACCGCAAAGGTAATGCCAAAAATACTGGTCAGAGCGCTCATGAATAACAGTGGCTTGATCGTTTCGTGGTGCAAAGAGAAGCGCAGCCCTTCAATGAGGGGCTTCCAGATAGCAATTGGTTCTGCGATCCGTTTGACAGGTTTTATGTGCATCAGGACCAGGCTAATGATTACGGCGATAAAGCTGGCACCATTGAGAAAGAAGCACCAGCCCGCGCCAAATTTCGCCAGCGCATAGCCGCCAAGCGCAGGGCCGATCACACGGGCTGCATTAAACATGATCGAATTTAGGACGATGCCGCTGGTCAACTGCTCGGCTCCCACCATTTCGATAACAAAGGATTGCCGTGCGGGAGCATCCAGGGCATTCGCAATGCCAATTCCCAGTGACAGTGCGACGATGTGCCAAACCTGTGTCACACCCGCGAATTGTAGGGCAGCAAGAATAAAGGCCAGAATCATCATAATCGTTTGCGTGACGACTAGAATCTGTCGCCTCGAAAAACGCTCGACGATTACACCGGCGAAGGGTGTCAGCAGCAGTGACGGTAATCCCTGGGCGCAGGCAACCAGCCCCAGGGCCAACTCGGATTTTGTCAGGTCGTACACCACGACCTGCTGAGCTACCGACTGCATCCACGTGCCCGAAACAGAAACCAACTGCCCAGCAAAATATAACCGAAATGCGGATGATTGAAGCGCAGCAAGACTACTGGGATGGACGACGGATTCGCTTGATACAACACTCGACATGAGTTCACCACCATAGCGGTCACTATGCTTCTGACAAGCTCAGTATATCCCTAAGCGGGGCATTGAACATCAAGCCGAATAGCATACCAAGATTGGGCAGTTATATCGTCGCAAGCACCCTGAACAACATCGGCTTCCAGTCGAACGAGCCATCTTCATTGACGAATGGCTTTAACCGAGTCCCTAAATCGACCTCAAAATCGCTGCGTTCGGCGTTTGTCATCGCTTCCAGAGCGAGTCGCCGTCCCGGCCATGCCATTCGGTACTTGATGAACGGTTCAATCGAAGGGAGATGAACCGCCACAAATGCACCTTCTTTGACCCATACCAGATCAAAGCCTACCTGTTTAAGTAGCTCATAGTAATCCTCCGTGTCCTGTAGCTGGTCATACCAGGGCTTCGGAGCGTCAAAGAAGGCGCTCAGGGCGTCGTCCAGTTCAGGGGCTTGCGCAGGTTCGTGCTCTCTGAGCGTTTCATCAAGGGTGCGGGAACAGTCATCTTCTACTGACCATTCCTGAAATGCTAATATCCCACTCCCACGAGGCAACAGGGCTGCTAATTCCCTCAGCGATATTTTCGGCGTTGAAGCATTTAACCCGAAAGACGAGACGGCCAACTGCATTGATCCGGGACGCAGCGGTAGATGATGTATGTCACCCTGTATGAGGTGCACATTTCCAGGAACGTTGGCCCCCGCAATCTTTAACATCGCCGGAGATAAGTCAATACCAACCATTGTGCCGATACTGGGCGCGAGAATCCGCGCGAGGAGTCCTGTCCCTGTGCCGATGTCAACCGCACGCAAACGACTCAGCGAGCGCTGCGATTGTGGAGTCACCTTGTCATCGAGATCAAAAGGATCGTACAGGTTGTAATTTTGACGAGCCACAGCGCAGCGAATTATCCAATCCGCCAGATCGTGGGCCAGAGGCGCAAAAACAGGGATAACGTGTTGTTCGTAAAAAGGGGCGGTTTGTGAATAGAGGCTACGCAGGCCTTGAAGATCGGACATGTCTATAAACAAACATGGGCCTCTTTCGAGACCCATGTTGCCGATAAGTACTGAGAATTAGAGGGCGCTAACGATGTTGGAGAAAATGTTACCGATAGCTGGGCCGAGGATCGCCAGAATGACGATAACGACGACAGCAACCAGTACCAGGATCAGAGCGTACTCTACCAAACCCTGACCTTCCTCACGAGGCATATACAGCATGGTGTAATTCCTCCTTCCCACGAATATTAAAGAGCATCATATCACGCTTTTTTTTCTAAAACAAGTATTAAGAATTAAGAAGAAGTAGTTTGTTATAAATTTTTTATTAATCATTACAGCCCTTATATTGGCGGACAGCGCGGTCACGGCACTGAAAATGCTACAGAAGACGCGAAAATCTCATATGAAAGGATAGACTATATGAGTAAGTTACCTCGCTTAGCTACGCTATTGGTGACTTTATTCCTTGGCTTTGCCCTTGCGTTTGGAATGCAACTCGTCGTTCCGGTGCATGTAGTGCTGAGCCAAAATGTTGTCGATGGCGAGCCGCAAATTCTACATGACGTTTATCAGCACGTGAATCCATCGGTACCAAGCATTACCGTCCGTATCCCCTCACAAAATTTGCCGCAGGGTCAATCGCAACTTGGGCCAGATACCGGTCAGCCATACGCCTTTGCCGCAGGATCGGGCTTTGTTTATGATAATGCCGGGCATGTAGTAACAAATGCTCATGTTGTACAGGGTGCAGATCAGGTTGAGTTGACCTTCAGCGATGGCAATATTCTGCGGGCCAAGGTTGTGGGCATCGACCTGGACAGCGATCTAGCGGTGCTTCAGGCTCAAGGCGACCTCAGTAAATATCAGCCAGTCGCGATTGCCGATTCAAATGCAGTTCAAGTTGGGGATCGCGCGATTGCTATTGGCAACCCATTTCAAAAGGCTGGAACCATGACACAGGGTATTGTAAGCGGATTGCATCGCTCTGTGACTGGCCTGACTCCGGCAACCAACGCGGGAACTTACACCATTCCTGACGCTATTCAAACTGATGCTGCCCTGAATCCTGGAAATTCCGGTGGACCATTACTAAATGGCAGTGGGCAAGTTATAGGAGTCAATGAACAGATCGAATCGCAGGTGCAGCAGTCATCCGGTGTTTCTTTCGCAATCCCCTCAAACCTCATCAAACTGGTCATCCCGGACTTAATCCAGAATGGCAAAGTCCAGCACTCCTACCTGGGGATCAGTTCAATATCACTTGATCTAGACGCAGATCAACAACTAAACCTCCCCGAAACGACGCGTGGCGCATACGTCACGAGTGTCCAGCCTGGCAGCCCGGCAGCGCAGGCTGGACTCAAAGGGGCAAATCAGAATGGGACCGGTGGTGATGTTATCATTGCCGTCGATAAGCACCCCACCAGGGCGTTTGACGATCTGACGTCCTATCTCTTCTTTAATACGAAGCCGGGACAAACCATTACTCTGACGATTCTGCGCAACGGTAAGCAGATGGATGTTCAGGTTAAGTTGGCCGCACGACCCACAAGCGGCCAATAACGCTCAAGTATGGGGCAAAAGTGTCTCGTTAGCGGCGGTCTGCAGACCGCCGCTTTTTTCAGGGCATTTATCTTGCTCATTCAAATAGTGCGGCGGTTTTCCGTAACAATATGACCTTTGGAGAAGATCAAGGAGACTGTAGTAATGGCCGAGTTTTCCAGAGAAGAACTCCGAAATCTGATCGATGAGCAAATCCCTTCCTGCGTGTCGATATACATGCCGTACGATCAGCCAGGGACGATGACCCCCCTGAACAGCATCCGCTTCAAAACCTTGTTGCACAATGCGGAGGAGCAGCTTAAAGCACTCAACATGGAAAAAAAAGACATTGAGGCGATCCTTGCGCCCGGTGAGGCGCTCCTTGGCGATCAAGTCTTCTGGCAGGAGCACCGTGAGGGCCTGGCTGTTTTCATGTCGGCATCGCCAACCGCCTTCCGCTACTACCCGGACAATAGCGTTGCGATACGTTTTCCTGAAAAGGCAATAGTGGCGGATCAGTTTCACTTCAAGCCGCTGCTGCCACTGCTTTTTGGCGACGGCGATTTCTTTATCCTCGCACTGAGCCGACAACATGTTGGGTTGTTGAAAGCAACACGAGACACTATTCACCCTGTCGAGCTTCAACGTGTGCCCCACAATATCAGCGAGGCACTTGGAGTGGAAATCCCACCCCCTCAGCGTCCGGGAAGGCCTATGAACGTTGGCGGCAGCGAACAGACTGGCGTTTTCGGCGGATACGATCCGGGGAAATATGAGAAAGATCGTGTGCTGCGCTATTTCCGTGAGGTAGATCATGACCTGCATCGAGTTATTGCTAACCAGACTGCGCCGTTGATACTGGCAGGACTTGAATATTTTCACGCACTTTACCGTGAGGCGAACACATATCCCTATCTGCTGGATGAGGGGATCAGGATCGACGAAGAGAATCTACCGGCCAGGGAGCTTCAAAAACTGGCATGGCCTCTGGTTGAACCTGGCATCCTCAAGAAGCGAGAGGATGCCGTAAATCGCTATCGACAGTTAGCCGTGAAGGGTCTATCCAGCAACAAACTCGCGGATATCCTGGCTGCCGCCCACTTTGCACGCGTGGACACACTGTTCGTGGAAAGTGGAAAAGAGCAGTCTGGGAAATACGATCCTGAGACAGCTCGGCTCGAAGTTCACACTGAGTCGCGTCCTGGCGACTCTGACCTGTTAGACGAGGCGGCGACGCACACCGTGCTGAACGGCGGCACAGTTTATGTGCTCCCGCAAGAAGAGATGCCCGATCCTATTGGCGAGGTCAACGCGATTTTCCGATATTAGTTTTGTAGTTCTTCGTAGGGTTACGCCGTGCCGTTACCCTACGAAATTCCATTCATTAGCTCCTTAATCAAATCCAAAGACGATGCTTATTTCGATATCTATAATGGATCGTGACGATTATTGCGGGAATAAATTTTCAGGTCTGGTAGTTCTACTCGTTGGTCTTACATGGTCGCCATGTTGCAATAGCGTTTGAACATTGCGTTCTGCTCTTTTTTGCCGAAAAGAAGGCAACTCTCATGGCTCAGGTCTTTCCGCGTAGTGCAAACACCATCGCCGTGATAAGTATCATCGGTGCTATATTGGTGGTAGCAGCAGCCATTGCATTCCTCATACTCTCCCCGATGTCGTACAGTCCAAAAAATCAGAATCAGCCCGTACCTTTCAGTCATCAACAGCATGTTGGCAGTCTGGGCATCGATTGCCGCTACTGCCATACCACGGTTGAAACGTCGGCTTTCGCGGGGATGCCATCATCACAGGTTTGCATGAACTGTCACTCGGAAGTTCTGTCCGACAGTGATGAACTTGCCCCTGTGCGAGATAGCGCCGCAAATGGCAAACCGCTCGTCTGGAATCGCGTTTATACCCTTCCCGATTTCGTGTATTTTGATCACAGTGCTCACGTTACAAAGGGCGTGGCGTGTGCATCATGCCATGGACAGGTCGATCAGATGCCAGTACTGACTCAGGCTGTGAGTCTGCAAATGAGTTGGTGCATGAACTGTCACAGTGACCCAACTTCCAACATTCGGCCCCGAAATCAAGTTACCAATATGGCCTGGCAGGCACCCGACAATATTGCCCAGGTCAGACAACAGTTAATCCAGCAATATCATGTACAAAGCAAGACAAGTTGCTCGACATGCCATAGGTGAAAAATGAGTGATCAAACGTCCATTGACCTGGCGGTCGTCCGTGAGCGGTTGTCCGCTGTAAAAGGCAAAGCCTACTGGCGTAGCCTGGAAGAACTGGCGGAGACGCCGGAATTTCAGGCGATGCTGCGCCGCGAGTTTCCCCGGCAGGCTAATGCAGCTTTTGCGTTGAGCCGCCGTGACTTCCTCAAGTTCACCGCCGCCGCGCTGGCACTGGCGGGACTTGCCGCGTGCAGCAGCCAGCCAACCGAAAAGATCGTCCCCTATGTTAATCAGCCGGAGAAGTTGATTCCTGGCAGACCGCTTTACTTCGCAACTGCATTAACGCTGGCTGGCTACGCGACGGGTGTTCTTGTGGAAAGTCACGAAGGGCGGCCCACCAAAATCGAGGGCAATCCTGATCATCCTGCAAGTCTGGGAGCGACAGATTCCTTCGCGCAGGCAGAAATCTTAACCCTATACGATCCTGATCGCTCTCAGCACGTTTTGCAATCAGGCAAGCCGGGCAAATGGACCGATTTCCTGACGGCATTGGCTGCGGCGCTCAAGAATCAAGATGAGAGTCAGGGCACAGGGCTGCGCATCCTCACCGGGACTGTAAACTCGCCAACGTTGGCAAGCCAGTTGGAGGTACTGCTCAAGAAATATCCCGCCGCCAAATGGTATCAATACGAACCTGCCAATCGCGATAATGTCTATGCGGGTAGTTCACTGGCATTTGGGCAGGTTCTGGAACCTGTTTATCAATTCGATAAGGCGCAGGTCATCGTATCGCTTGACTCAAATTTTCTGAGCAGTCCGGCGGGAGGCGTGAGATATACACGCGACTTCAGCGCTGGTCGGAAAGTCCGCAATGGAAAGACAACAATGAACCGGCTGTACGCGATTGAAAGCACGCCGACGATTACCGGATCAATGGCCGATCATCGCTTATCGCAGCGAGCGGCTCAGATCGAGAGTTTTACCCGTGCGCTGGCGGTACTGCTTGGTCTAAAGGTAGAGACGACGAGCAGCAATCCTCATAGCGTCCCAGACAAATGGTTGAATGCCCTGGTTAAAGATTTACAACAACATCACGGCTCCAGCCTTGTCATCGTGGGCGACCACCAGCCACCTGTGGTCCACGCATTGGCTTGTGCCATCAATGAAGCGCTGGGAAACACCAATAACACTGTCACTTATATTCCACCAGTTGCTGCCAGCCCCGGAAATCAGACAGACTCTTTGAAGCAACTTGCTGCCGATTTGGAGTCCGGTATGGTCAAGATAATTCATATTATCGGAACTAACCCCGCTTACACCGCGCCAGTAGACTTAGATTTTGCGACGAAGCTCTCGAAAGCATCTTTAAAGATTCATTACGGCCTATACGAAGATGAAACCTCGGCTCTGTGTGACTGGCACATCCCCGCGACTCACCCACTGGAAAGCTGGAATGATACCCGCGCCTACGATGGGACCATCTCGATTGTCCAGCCGCTTATCCTACCGCTCTACGACGGCAAATCGGCACACGAACTACTTGCGGCACTGCTCGGCGATACCAAATCGACAGATTATGATATTGTGCAAGGCTATTGGAAGAACAACAATTTAGCTTCGGATTTCAACGCAGCCTGGAATACAGCGCTGCATGACGGCCTGATTAGAGGTAGTGCCGCGCAACCAGTTCAGGTCAAGTTAGTTACACCCTTAACGCTTCCACAAAGTACCAACCAGGCTACGGCAAACGGCCTGGAGATCATCTTCCAGCCAGATACAGCCACCTGGGATGGTCGATTCGCCAATAATGGCTGGTTGCAGGAACTTCCGAGGCCGCTCTCGCTGCTTACCTGGGACAATGTAGCGTCAATCAGTCCGGCAACCGCACAGCGTTTGCAACTTGCTAGCGGGAATGTGGCCGAAATCAAATATAAGGGTCGCACGCTCAGGGTGCCGATCTGGATTCAGCCAGGGCATGTTGACGATTCAGTGACGTTGACGCTTGGCTACGGGCGCAAGAATGCGGGGAAAATCGGTACGGACCTCGGCTATAACGCCTACACAATGCGCACTTCCGATTCGCCGTGGTTCGATACTGGCGTCGAAATATCCAGGACGGGCGAGCAGTACCAGTTAGTTTCAACGCAGGGCCACAATAATATGGAGAACCGCGCCCTCATCCGCGCCACGACGCTCGATAATTACACTAAGCATCCCAACTACGTTCAGGATAGCGAACCGAAACAAGTTGCCGGATCGCTTTATCCGCCGCACGCTTACCCTGGTCACGCCTGGGGCATGTCAATTGACACATCGGCCTGCGTTGGCTGCAATGCGTGCATTATCGCCTGTCAGGCCGAAAACAATATCCCTACCGTTGGCAAAGACGAAGTGGCAAAGGGCCGCGAAATGCACTGGCTGCGCGTGGATCGTTACTTCAGTGGTGATCTCGATAATCCTGAAACAGATTTTCAGCCCGTGCCCTGTATGCAGTGCGAAAATGCGCCATGCGAGCCAGTGTGTCCAGTCGGCGCGACGCAACACAGCGATGAGGGTCTCAACGACATGACCTATAATCGCTGCATTGGGACAAAATACTGTTCCAATAACTGCCCGTACAAGGTGCGCCGTTTCAATTTTTTCCAATATTCGGACTACGAGGCGAAAAGCCTCAAGCTGCTGCACAATCCCGATGTCACAGTGCGCAGTTTAGGCGTGATGGAAAAATGTACGTACTGTGTGCAGCGCATTCAGAACGTGAAGATCACCGCAGACCGAGAGGGCCGGGCTGTGCTGGACAACGAGATCAAGACGGCTTGCCAGCAGGTGTGTCCGGCAGAAGCAATTGTCTTTGGCGATATTAATGATCCCAAAAGCCAGGTTTCGATGCTGAAAGCGCAACCCCAGAACTACGCGCTTCTGAGCGAATTGAACACGCGCCCGCGAACAACTTATCTGGGCAAGGTGCGCAATCCGAATCCTGAGATCGAGGGAAATCTATGACGACACGGCCCGCGAACATTTCGGAGGACGCAGCGCTCCTCGCCCCCGACTATACGCTTGACGCGATCAATGACAAGATCAGTTCAGTTGTGTTGACTCCCGGCCTCACCCGTGGCTGGCTGCTCGGCTTCGGCATCGCCTTCGTGCTGGTCATGATCTTTCTCTATGCCGTCGCCAATTTGCTGGTACGCGGGATTGGCATCTGGGGCATTAATATCCCGGTTGGCTGGGGTTTCGATATCGTCAATTTTGTGTGGTGGATTGGAATTGGGCACGCCGGGACGTTGATCTCGGCGATTTTGCTGTTGTTCCGCTCGGAATGGCGCACCTCGATTAATCGTTTTGCCGAAGCGATGACACTTTTTGCCGTGGCGTGCGCCGGTCTGTTCCCGATCTTGCACCTCGGACGCCCTCAATATTTCTATTGGCTGGTTCCATATCCGGCAAACACAGGCGTCTGGCCTCAGTTCCGCAGTCGTCATTTATGCGGCTCTGGCGATGGGCTGGCGCGGGTCGGCGCGCCACTGGTACCGTCACCAGAAGCTCTACTTTCTGCTAGCCGCTCTTGCAACGCCGCTGGTAGTCTCAGTTCACAGCATCGTGAGCCTCGACTTCGCCTCTGGCATTATCCCCGGTTGGCACTCGACGATTTTCCCGCCGTACTTCGTCGCTGGCGCGATCTTTTCCGGCTTTGCAATGGTGCTTACGCTCGTAATTCCTTTGCGGGCCGCGTATGGGATGCAGGGCTTTATCACGCAACGACACCTGGACAACATGGCGAAGGTTATGCTTGCCAGTGGACTCGTGGTGGCATACGGCTACATGATGGAAATTTTCACCGCGTGGTACAGCGGCAACATCTATGAAATCCATGTCACTGTAGATCGGGCACTGGGTTTTTATGCGCCCGTCTATTGGCTAATGATCGCCTGCAACGTTCTGCTGCCACAGTTGCTGTGGTTCAAACGCATACGTACCAACCCATTGCTATTGTTCATACTCGCCCTGTTCATCAATGTGGGTATGTGGACGGAACGATTCGTGATCATCGTGACGAGCCTGCACAACGATTTCTTGCCGTCCGCCTGGGGAACTTATCTGCCCACGATCTGGGACATTGCTACCTTTGTCGGCACGATTGGCCTGTTTGCGTCGCTTCTGTTCATTTTCATTCGTGTTCTCCCTGCGATCTCGATCTTTGAGATGCGCCAATTACTGACGAAGACCCAGAAGGAACAGGGGGCAAAATCATGAGTCGCAAGATCTCTTCGTATGGCCTCATGGCCCAGTTTGAGGATGCTGAGAAGCTCCTTGCGGCGACACAACGCACTCGTGAGGCTGGATATCGGCGCATTGATGCCTATTCGCCTTTCCCAATTGACGGGCTAGGGGAAGCGCTCGGTTTTACGCATTCGCTCATCTCGTGGATAGTGCTGATTGGCGGCATCGTCGGCGCGGCGGCTGGCTTCGGACTGCAATATTATGTTTCTGTGATTGCCAACCCGATCAATGTTGGCGGCAAGCCAACGTTTAGCTGGCCTGCATTTGTGCCGATCACTTTTGAAACAACGATCCTGGGGGCGGCGGTGGCTGGGGTCATTGGATTGCTGCTGCTCAACCGTCTACCCATGCCGTACCATCCGGTTTTCAATATCGACAACTTTCTCAGGGCCAGTCAGGATGGTTTTTTCCTGTGCATCGAAGCCGCCGATCCGCAGTTCGATCCACAAAAGTCACGTGAGTTCCTAGAGAGCTTGCAACCGCGCGAGGTGTACGATGTTCCGCGCTAGAACTTGGGGAAAATGGATCGTACTATCTGCAACTATTTTGTTGGCGGGTTGCGCTCAACAAATGGCAAATCAGCCTAAGGTCAAACCGCTGACTGCGAGCGATTTCTTTGCCGATGGGCAATCTTCACGTCCGCTGCCGCCAAATACGATTGCGCGCAGCGACGTGGTAAACGACGAACTGCTGAACACAGGCCAGATCAATGGGCAAGATGCTGATCTGTTCCCATTCCCGATCACCCGCGACATCCTGCTACGCGGTCAGGAGGAGTTCAGCATTTACTGCGCCGTGTGCCATGACCGTACCGGATCCGCCAATGGGATGGTCGTGCAGAATGGCTACACTGCGCCGCCTGTATTGTATGACAGCTCCGTTTTCGACAATCCCGTCGGCTTTTACTTCGGTGTTATCACGAGTGGTTTTTCAGCTACCGATGTGATGCCCTCTTATGCTTCGCAGATTTCCGTCAATGATCGATGGGCGATTGTCGCCTATATCCGCGCGCTGCAATTGAGCCAGCACGCCACATTGAACGACGTGCCGCCGGAAGTGCGTCCGACGCTGGAGGCGCAAAAGTGAACCAAACCCTGCTCCCCGCCTTTGATCGCGCCCAACGCATTGCAGTGGTCGTTGGAATCATTGGCCTGGTGGTGTGCATTGTCGGGCTGTTCGTCAATTCGGCGCTGGTGATGCAATCCTACCTGTTCGCTTACCTTTATTGGGTCGGGATTAGTCTGGGATGCCTCGGTCTGCTGATGATTCAGTTCACAGTCAAGGGAACCTGGGGGCTGGCGATCCGGCGCTTATCCGAAGCCGGCGCATTGACGATCCCGCTCATGGCTGCATTATTTATTCCGATCTTGCTTGGAGCCGGTGTGTTATATCCGTGGGCGCGTCCCGATGTTGTGGCGAACGACACACTTTTACAGCAGAAAAGCGTGTATCTTAACATTCCGTTTTACATTGTCCGCGCAGTGTTATTTTTCGCACTTTGGTCGGCCCTGGCCTTTACCTTGCGGCGCTGGTCACTACGCGGGGATACCGAACGCGATCCGGGTTTGGTCCAGCGGCTGCAAAACTTGAGCATTTTTGGTGTCATTGCCTTGAGTCTTACCGTGACCTTTGCCATGATCGACTGGATCATGTCCCTTGAACCAGATTGGGCTTCTACAATTTATGCGGCGATGGTGGCGATGGGTGGACTACTAGCGGCATTTGCACTGGTTGTTGCATTGCTGACTCGCTTGCGCGATTATGAGCCGCTGTCGGCACTGGTCACGCCTGCTGTTTTGAACGATCTCGGCAATCTGTTGATGGCAGCGCTGCTCATGTGGGCCTATTTCGCGTTCTCGCAATATCTGGTGATCTGGTCAGGCAATTTGAGCGACGAAATCCCGTGGTATCTGCGACGGTTGGATAATGGCTGGCAAATCGTTGCGCTCGTTATCGTTGTACTGCACTTTGCGATACCGTTTGTTCTTTTGCTCTCGCCACAGGTCAAACGCAGTGCTAGATCGCTGGGAATGGTCGCGGCGTTGCTGGTGGTGGTGCATCTGGTTGATGCTTTCTGGCTTGTCGTACCTGCATTGCGCCAGAACGGCCTTGCGTTCAGTTTGACCGATATTGCTGCACCCGTGGGGATAGGCGGACTGTGGATGGCAGTCTTCTTGTGGCAGCTTAAACAGAGTTCTTTGCTTCCACAGTATACAGAAGTGAACGTCGTTCATAGCCAGGAGGCCGCTACCAATGGCTGAATCAAAATATTTGGAGCGTCACGGAAGCCATCACATCGGCTTTCCCAGAGTGGCAAAAGTCGCGCTGGTGCTGGCAATATTTCTGATCGGCGCTGGCCTACTCCTGAGCGGCCTCTTGGATTCACCCGGCAATCCGAAAATCTATTCTGGCCTTTTGCAATCAAAGATCACGCCGTCGCCGCAGGTTGCCTCCGGCGAGGCCCTGCGTGATCTACGGGCTACTGAAGACGCCGCTCTCACGACCTACGGATGGGTAGACCGTCAGAACGGGGTCGTTCACATTCCAATTGACCGCGCAATGGATTTGCTGTTGCAGCGTGGATTGCCCACGAGACAGTCACCCCCGATTCGGCTAGATTTCTAAGTTGCTGGGCTTGCAGAATTGAGCGTCAGGAATTACACTCTGTATATTGGCTATTCCATCGTAGAATAGGGTATGAGTTCAATTACACCGGACGAAACGATATTGGGCATTCTGGCTGTCCGGGCGCGGCACGGCTATGAGCTATTGGATTGCTTTCGTGATCCCACGCAATTAGGCGAAGTCTGGCATCTCAGCACCAGCCAGCTCTATGCAGTGCTAAAGCGCCTCGAGTCACAGGGGCTAACCGAGGGGCGCGAAGTCGTCGTGCCTGACGCGCCCGTTCGGACAGAGTATGCGTTGACCAGATCAGGAGAAGCACGACTCAAGGTGTGGCTTAACGAAGTGTCACCCTCTGCCAGTGTTCATCGCGTGCGTGTCGAATTTTTGAGCCGCCTCTATGTTGCCAGAATGCTTGATATTCCAACGCTGCCTATCGTAGAGCGCCAGAAAGAGTCCTGTCGAAATAAGCGCGCAGAACTATTTAGTTGTATGGAAAACGCGGAACCGGGCATGGGTAGATTGACACTGGAACTTAACCTTGGACAGCTTGACGTAATTTTGCAGTGGCTTGACCGCTGTGAATTGAGTCCTAAGTCTATTGATGGAGAGTAGAGGATGAACCGCAGGAAAATAATTTCATTACTATTGGCAATAGTGCTGGTCGTGCTGGCCTTTGCACTCCATGCTTCGCCAATCAGCGCCCAGGGCAATAAAACGCTCACAATCTTTGCTGCGTCTTCACTTACCGATGCCTTCAATGAGATCAAAACCGCGTTTGAACAGGCCAATCAAGGCGTAACCATCGCCTATAGTTTTGGCGCATCGACCACTCTTGTCGCCCAATTGTCGCAAGGTGCGCCCGCCGATATTTTCGCCAGTGCCAACGCCACCCAGATGAACGCCGCTATCACTGCCAAGCGCATCGCTGGTAAGCCGCGCACGTTTGCCAAGAATCGCCTGGTACTCATCGTTCCCGTCGATAACCCGGCCAAGATAATGGCTTTGAAAGATCTTGCGAAACCTGGCATCAAGCTGGTCCTTGCGGCGAAGGGTGTCCCGGTACGTGATTATACGGAGACCATGCTGAGCAAGTTGGTCAAGATTCCCGATTACGGAGCCGATTACCAAACTGCCGTTCTGAAGAATGTTGTTTCAGAAGAAGCGAATGTCCGCCAGGTGTCCGCGAAGGTCTCGCTCGGTGAAGCGGATGCAGGCTTCGTTTATCGTTCCGATGTGACCCCGGACATCAGCAGCAAAGTGCAGATTATCCAGATTCCTGACACAGTGAATACCATTGCGGCGTATCCGATTGCCGTCACAGATAACAGCCCCAATCCAGATGTGGCAAAGAAATACATCGACTATGTGCTATCGGATGACGGTCAGAAAACACTGGTTAAGTGGAACTTCATTTCATCCATCATTCCCGCACTTCCCGCCACGATTGCCCTGCCGACTGACGGCGCACTACACATCGGAGGACAGGTCCTCAACCCACTAAAACTCACAGCAGGTGATCTCAAGAACAACTACGCGGCCCAAAAAGCCGATGTTACTTATATCAGTGGTACTGACACCGTAAAAGCATCATTCACAGGCGTGTACCTGCGCGATCTTCTGGACGCCGCCCAGGTCAACTACAACCCTGACCAAAAGAATGACACCTTAAGCATGTATATCGTCGCGACAGGTAGCGATGGCTATGAAGCGGTCATTGCCTATGGAGACATCGATCCTAACTTTGGCAACCTGCCGATACTGGTGGCTTACGAGCAGGATGGCAAGCCGATTACGGATACTGGGCCAATCCGTCTGGTTGTTCCTGGCGATAGTCATGGCGGGCGTTACGTGAGTAACCTCGTCAGTTTGGAAGTCTGTCGTGGTCCAGTGGTCGGTAAGTAATTAGTGGCGCGGTGGCGGCTGTCGGGAGGATGGGTGCGCTCTACAGAATCGTCGGAGCCAACAACCTGTCGCCTACAGCGCCGCCCGTTGAGTTTAACCGCAATGGCCCTGTTTGTTGGCAGTGCCATTGCGATCCTCTTTCTGGCGCTGCCACAACTTGCACTCCTCATTCGAGGCATTCAGACCCGTGGATGGGAAGGGCTGCGAGATGCTGGCGTCTCGGAAGCGCTCTTTTTGAGTTTAACGACCACCGCGTTGTCCAGCTTGCTCACCATCGCCATCGGAACGCCATTGGCCTATGTGTTGGCCCACTGGCGATTCATGGGACGCCGCTTACTGATCGCCATCGTTGAACTGCCGATTGTCCTGCCGCCAACAGTGGCGGGACTGGCCCTGTTGATCACAGCGGGAAGACGGGGGTTGTTCGGCCCGCTGTTGGACTCGGTGGGGATTACTCTGCCGTTTACAACGGCTGCTGTCGTAGTTGCCCAGACCTTTG
>WNFI01664335.1_pt3 | contig 21746 bp, 22 predicted proteins | sample 5400471 | NCBI WGS metagenome assembly WNFI01 (sample SAMN13153348, study PRJNA577476) | soil metagenome | isolation source: 100 cm saprolite on Douglas fir-dominated hillslope | place: USA:California | collected 2013-09-17
TGTTTAACTTGCTGGGGCCGCTGACAAATCCCGCGGGGGCGCAATCGCAACTGCTAGGTGTTTTTTCGCAAGATGTGATCGATCTGGTGGCCGCGACGCTGGCCGAGCTTGGGGTCGAGCGCGCGTTTGTGGTGCATGGCGCGGGGGGCCTGGATGAGATATCGCTTGCGGGAGAGACGATGGTCGCCGAGGTCCGAGGCGGGGTCGTCCGGCGTTTCACGGTGACACCGGAAGAGTTCGGCGTGGCACGCGCATCGCTCGAAGCCATTCGCGGCGGCGCGGCAGCGGAAAATGCGGCGCTCATCCGGCGCATCCTGGAAGGCGAAGCCGGCCCGGCGCGCGATATCGTGGTGGTCAATGCGGCGGCTGCGCTTGTCGTCGCGGGTGTGGCTGCCAATTTTCGCGAAGGCGCAGGACTGGCAAGTTTCGTGATTGCCTCAGGAGCGGCCAGCGAGAAACTCGCGAATCTCATAGCGTTCACGAATGTCGGTTAGCCACAAAATGGAAACCCGAGGAGAAGAACTTTGAGAAACGCTGCGATCATTGCCTTGCTTGCTCTGTTGCCGTGTCCCGCATCCGCGCAGAAGCCGACTCCTCCGGCGCCGGCGCAGGTCGCTCAGGAAGTGCGCGACTACCGGATAGACAACGAGGACCGCATCGTGCGCGAGCTGCAGGAATTCCTTGCGATCCCCAACATTGCGAGCGACACGCCAAACATCCAGAAGAACGCGGCGCATCTGGTCGAGATGCTGGAGGCGCGGGGGATCGAAACGCACTTGCTACCGATCAACGGGCGCGGGCCGGTGGTTTTCGGCAAGCTGGTCACGTCGGAGGCGAAGCGCACGGTGATTTTTTATGCGCACTACGACGGGCAGCCCGTCGATGCAGCGGCGTGGACGGATGGGAAACCGTTTGAGCCAGTGCTTCGCGATGCCGCGATTGAAGCGGGCGGAAAACGGATCCCCTTTCCGGAAAACAGCGCGCAACATCGGGCGGTCTATGACGACGATTGGCGGATCTACGCGCGCTCGTCCTCGGATGACAAATCGCCGATCGTGGCGCTGCTGGCGGCCCTCGATGCTCTGCGCGCCAAGAAAATTCCCCTGGCCGTCAACCTGAAACTCGTTTTGGAAGGCGAAGAAGAGGCGGGTTCGCCGAATTTGCAGCGCACACTGGAGCTTCATAAGAATCTGCTTAACGGCGATTTGCTGATTACAGGAGATGGACCGGTGCATCAGAGCGGAAGACCGCTGGTCTTCTTCGGAAACCGGGGCATACTTGGATTCGAAGTTACGACTTTTGGGCCAATCCGCGCCTTGCACAGCGGTCACTACGGAAACTGGGCGCCAAATCCAGGCTTCCAACTGGCACGGCTTCTCACTTCGATGAAATCGGAAGAGGGACGCGTCCTGATCGAAGGCTTCTACGACGACGTCGTGCCACTTGGAGACGCCGAGAAGAGGGCGCTGGACAAGATGCCGGACAATGACGCCGCTCTTGAAAGAGAGCTCCAGTTTGGCAAACCGGAGGGTGGCGGCAAAAAGCTTGTCGAGCTTCTTCAACTCCCCTCGCTGAACATCCGCGGCCTGCGCAGCGCCTACGTCGGCGAACAGGCGCAAAACGTCGTGCCGGAGAAGGCGGAGGCTGCGCTCGACGTGCGTCTAGTGAAAGGCGAGGACCCCGACAAGAAATTCGAGCAGGTGCTGGCGCACATTCGGAAACAAGGTTTTTTTGTAACGTCGGCTCCGCCCACGGAAAAGGAACGGCTTTCCAATCCTCGGGTCGTCCGTGTCGTCAAGGACGTGTGGAATTATCGCGCTTCCCGAACTTCCATGGAATTGCCTGGATCAAAAGCGCTCGTTCAGCTCGTGCAAGATACGACGGGCGGAAGTGCGGTCATTGCACCGACGCTGGGCGGGAGCGTGCCGATGTACATCTTTGAAGATCTCGGGCTGCCGTGGATCGGCGTGCCCATCGTGAATTACGACAATCATCAGCACAGCTCGGACGAAAATTTACGGTTGGGGCATTTTTGGAGAGGGATGGAGATTTACGGGGCGATTCTGGCGGATCTGAATTGGTAGAGAGGTTGACATGGCATTTGAGAAGGAAACCATCCAAGGCCTGCTCAAAGCATATTGCGAAATTCTAAAAGAGTTGAGAAGGCGGAATCTAATCCGCAGTACAAACAACCCGGTCGCTGACGTCGCCGAGACACTTGTGGCGCTGGCGCTGAAGCTTGAATTGGTGGAGGGGTCAACCGCTGGGCATGATGCGATAGGCACCGATGGCCTTCGCTATGAGATCAAAGGCCGCCGAATAACTGCTGAGAACAAATCAAGACAGCTAAGCTTCATACGCGGGCTGGATAAAGGGCACTTCGACTTCTTAGTTGGAGTTCTCTTCGATGAAAATTTCCAAATTCTGAAAGCATGTATCATCCCTTGGTCCACGGTGCAAAAGCTTGCGAAGTACGTCAAGCATGTTAACGGATGGCGTCTCATACTTGCTGATAGTGTTTGGCATGAAACCGGAGTCAAGGATATGAGCGAGACGCTGCGACTGCTCCTTAGCAAACTGGGCCCCGAAACACTTTCTACAGATTGACAAAATTCTTGAGGAGTTGTTTGCCGGAATCGGTGAGGATGGACTCGGGGTGGAACTGCACGCCTTCGATTTTGTGGCGGCGGTGGCGAAGGCCCATGATGATGCCGTCGTCGGTTTCGGCAGTGATGGTGAGTTCGCGGGGCAACGATTTTTTCTCAACGATGAGGGAATGGTAGCGCGTGGCGGTGAAGGGGTCCGGCAGCTTGCGAAAAATATTCTTGCCGTCGTGATGGATCTGACTCGTTTTACCGTGGAAAAGTTTCGGAGCGCGAACGATCTTGCCGCCGAACGCGGCGCCGATGGCTTGATGGCCGAGGCACACACCGAGGATGGGAAATTTACCGGCAAGCCGCTCGACGAGTTCCACGGAGATTCCAGCTTCCAGCGGCGTGCAAGGACCGGGAGAAATTACGATGCGTTCCGGCTTTCGCCGGGAAATTTCTTCGACGGTAATCTTGTCATTGCGATGCACTTCGACTTGGCAACCGAGTTCGCCGAGATACTGGGCGAGGTTGTAGGTGAAGGAATCGTAGTTGTCGAGAAGCAGAATCATGTCGCCGTACTTGCCTCCTAATTCTAATACCGTTCCTCCGGCTTGAAGGCCGTCAAGATTTGCTTCGGCGGATCAATTTGGCCTTGCGGTCAGGCGGACAGACTAAAGCTGGATCTACGGAACGCCCGTCACCTGCACGCAATCGATACTGCCGTCACGATTTTTGACTTGACTCGATCGGCGCGACTCTAGCCTGGCACTGGCGGCTCGGCGGGCGGGTCAGATAGGAGATGGCAAGGATGCCCAGAAGCACCAGAGGCCCGTACGCAACCGGGCCTTCTTTTGCCAGATAGTGCGCGAAAAATGCGCAGATCCACGCGAATGTGAATCCGGCATAGGCCCACTCCTTGAGTACGGCCATGCCGGGAACGATGAGGGCGATCGCGCCAAGGGGTTTGGCGATCCCCAGAATAATTCGCAGCTGTTGCGGGTATCCCACGTGCGCGAATCCCTGAACCGCCTGCGGACTGCCCGACAAGTAAGCGTACGCGGCAGGGAGTGTCGCTGCAGCCAGCAGAATAGTGGTCACCCAATAAGCTACTTTGCGTGCCATACGGTGCGTTCTCCTTTCGAGAGGAATCCTAGCACGGTCGGCCGGCCGGCTGCGGGATTCCAAAGTAAGCTAAAGTCTGTCCCACTAGCGCCGGTGCGCTCTTTCAAGAGCCGTTAGCAGGGCTTTCGACTTGTTCACGCTCTCCTGATATTCGCCCTCTGGCGTGGAATCTGCAACTATGCCGCCGCCAGCCTGGACGTGTGCCACGCCATTTTTCATCACCATGGTACGAAGCGCGATGCAGGAATCGAGGTTGCCCGCGAAATCGAGATAGAGAATGCCGCCGGCATAAATTCCGCGGCGCGTGCGCTCCAGCTCCTCGATGATTTCCATGGCGCGAACTTTGGGTGCGCCGGACACCGTGCCGGCCGGAAAACAGGCCATCAGAGCGTCGAAACAATCCACGTCCTCGCGCAAGCGTCCATGCAGGCTGGATACCAGATGCATGACGTGGGAGTAGCGCTCGACAGTAAGCAATTTTTCGGGCTTGACGGTGCCGTAATCGCAGACGCGTCCGAGATCGTTGCGTCCCAAATCGACGAGCATGATGTGCTCGGCGCGCTCCTTTTCACTGGCAAGCATTTCGCACTCGAGGCGCTGGTCTTCCGCTTCGTCCTTGCCGCGCCAACGCGTGCCGGCGATGGGCCGATAAAAAACATCGCGCCCCTGGACCTTGACGAGCATTTCCGGTGAGCTGCCGACAACGGAGACGTCGTTCAGTTGCAGGTAGAAAAGGTAAGGCGAGGGATTCAACGCGCGAAGCTCGCGATAGACCTGGAATGGCTCGGCCCGCGTCTTAGCCGAGAACCGCTGGCTGAGCACGACCTGAAAAATATCCCCGGCGCGAATGTACTGCTTCGCTTTGCGCACGGCAGCCAGGTATTCAGGCCGGCGGAAATTGGATTTCACTTTCAAAGGCCCGCGTTTCCCCGCGTTCGATGGTTTCTTCGGGCGTTCCGCGGCCACCGGCTCATCAAGCAGCCGGCGCGTCTCTTTGATTTCGCGCACGGCGGCGTCGTAATTCGCGCGAAGGCTGCCGGGGCCTTCGGTGAAAACATTGCGGACGATCCACAAGCGGTGCTGTACGTGATCGAAAGCGACAAGCCCGTGATAGAACATCAGCATCGCGTCATAGAGGCCGATTTCATCGCGGAGGCGCTTGGGGAGGCGCTCGATCAGCCGCACCATGTCATAACTGAAGTGGCCGATGGCGCCCGCGACCAGCGGCGGTAATCCGGGAAGCCGAACAGGACGGAAACGTTCGATGCGCTCGCGCAGAAACGAAATGGGGTCACGCTCTTCCCAGACGATGCGGTCGCGGCTCTCCAGAACGCAAGCGCCGTTGGCGTAGCGGAAAACTTCCTCGGGGTGCGCGCCTGCAAACGTGTAGCGCGCGATTTTTTCGCCGCCTTCGACGCTTTCGAGCAAGAAAGAGTACCGCGCGCCCTGGGCGATTCGCAGATAAGCGCTAACGGGAGTCAGTAAATCCGCCGAAAAAACATCATAGACGGGGATGAGGTTGCCCTGTTTGGCGAGGCGCTGAAATTCGCGGAAATCCGGCTGGATCATGGAAGTAGGTTCACAGTTCCGACCGAGTCGGAATCTTCGATCGACAGTTTACGGTTCACAGAAAAAGAGTCCTATTATTACATTACTTGAGGCCAGCCCGACCTATTCACCTGCGGTTGGCGGTTGAAAGTTAAAAGTCGAAAGTCGAAGGGGAGCGGTAATGAGTAGCTTGACTCTAGTTCCCCCGGCGATGTCGGGGCCAATTGCTAATCGTGCAGGGTAGAAGGGAAAAGCCTCACCCCTGAAGCATTCACTTTGTAATTGGGTCCTACAATCTAGTACCGCACTGAGTGGTATGCTCAATTAGGAACAGACAGAAAACATCACTCTAGACAGTGTTTCTATGATTTAACTCCGACTGGGCCCGGGGGCAGTTGGGCGCGGAGGGCGCGGATAGGAACTACCACCCCGGGGTCTTACCGGGGCTGGCTATGTCTTTGAAATCCGAAATGGGTGACCGCGTGGATCTCGACTCACACGGCGGTTTATCCTGAATCGCCTTTCTGTTCCGTGGACATGTCCTTCCTCTTTGTCCCGGTGTATTGCCCAGGCAAATCGTGGGGCGGAGGACAGTTTGTTCAGCGTCTTTTCGTCCTGCGCTGTAATTGGACTGCTATTCAGATCTTTCAGGAATTGGGCATGGTTCCAAACTTCCAGATAATTCAGATAATCGAATATATCCACCGCACCCTTCATTTGCGCACTGCTCCGCAAAACAATCGGAATTAGCACCCTGCCCTGCTTGTCCATCGTCACAGCCCGGCCGAAATACTTCGCACGGACAAGAAGTTTCTGGTTGTTCCTATTGTGCGAGCACAGGCGCTCCAGTCGTTCCTCGACTTGGTTCCAGACCTGCATCGGGTAGATGCGGACGGAGTAGCCATCTTCGCTGGTGACGTACAATTCGGTGCCAGAACCCTTGAGCATGGAAAGAAGCGTCACGGGGATTTTCAATCTGCCCTTCTGATCAACCTTTGCTAAGTTGCTCATGCTTTTCCTCCCCGCTTTCTAAGGACACGCGACGAATGACGCCGCCTTCTGGGGACTAGTCGCTCTTGGGTTGGGCCCGGCGCCCTTCAAATAAGCTGCCCACAAAGCGCGTTTGGCGACCTCCACAGCTTTTGGTGGTTCACACATGGCGTCAAGGACATCAAACGCTCCGTCCTTCAGCGCTTCGATCCATTCGGCGAGATCAAAGTTTCGCGCCCATAGAACGACCTCAAAGCCAAGATCATAGTGATTCGCAATGTCGGTTAGCCGCCTCCACGACCCGTCCCTCAGCAGGGGTGTCGAGACGACCACCTGAAACCGGCCGGATTTAGCAGCCTCACAACCCGCGGTAATGCTTTCTGCGCATTCCGAGACAAACCCTGCCTGTTGGAGAACGGTCTTCAACCGATCCGTGTCGGAGTTCTCGTCACAGACGATCAGGATTCGAGCCCCATCGGGAAACTTCAATGGCAAGCCCGAATGAGTCTTGCTCTCGTCAGTACTTTCTCGAGTTTGTGTTATAGGGCTCATGGCTCCTCCTTCATTCCTGTGTTCCGGTGCTCAGCCCGGCGAGATCTGTCCCCATTGCCTTCCGAGACAGTTCTCATCGCTTGGGAGCCCTCTTGGGTTCGGGCGGCGGGCCGATTGGGCTCGTTCGACGGTTTCTAGGAGCTCTAGCTGAAATTCGTAGCCCTCTTGTCTCAGCTTGGGGTTAATCTGCTGTTCAACCTTGGCGAGGGCCTCTGCTTTGGACTGGGCGCTAACGGTGACACTTCCACTGATCAGACTCGTTGCTATGACCCTGATGGTGTAATCCATGGTTTACATTCCTCGGGCCGTCATTGTGTGTCCGCCACTCGGGTGTTCTTCCTTGGCCAAACAAGTCTTTTCCGCACCGCGGCTCTTCATCCCGTACAATTCGCGGTCTGCTGTTTGTAGGAGGGCTTCAACCGTTTTGCCATCCTGCGGATACACAGCCACCCCGATGCTTGCGCAAAGTGGCGGCTGCTCACTATCCGTTGCAAGCCTGTTGCGAATGCGAGAGGCAACAAATCCTGCGGCTCCGCCCGCCGTCTCAGGCAGGATGACGGCAAACTCATCGCCGCCGTATCGCGCGGCTGTATCGATAGAACGGCAAAAAACACGAAGCACATCGCCGAGGCGACACAGTGCCCGGCTGCCGACCAAGTGACCGTAGCAGTCGTTGATCTTCTTCAGCCCATCCAAGTCGAGCAACAGAACGGCAAACGGTCGTCCCGTGCGCCCGGATCGTTCGATCTCTGCGTGGAGGACGTCGAGGAGCCGGCGGTAATTGCCCAGGCCAGTAAGGGGGTCTGTAATAGCCAACAGGTGTGCCTGCGCTTCCACTTGCTTGCGCTCGGTGAGGTCGAAGGCTGAAATCAGCGTGCCCGGCTGGCCATCAAAGTCAATCGTTGCTGCAGTGATCGCAAGCCAACGCTCCTCATGATTCTTTGTAAGAATCCTGATCTCACCCCTCGAGGGAATCCCAATCTCCTCTCGGTGCACCCACCCCCGGTTTATGACTGGGTCTTGAGTACCAGGAGGAACAAGATCCCAGAAATTCATTGTTAAGAGTTCTTCTCGCGCATACCCGGTGATGATCTCGGCGGCGTGATTTACATAATGCAGCCGCCCTCCGCGGCTAATGAATATCGCGGATGCTATTGTCTCGGCTAAGGTGCGGAAGTTCGCCTCGCTCTCCCGAAGGGCCTTACCCCTCATCGCCGCCTCCCCCGCCCGTTTTGGAGCTCTCATGAACATCGAAAGTCCTTCTTGTAATCGTCCCTCCTCGAAGACCAATGGGGGCGGGCTTGGCCGCCCACCCCCCGCTGAGCGACATGACCTGTCGTCACGCTGCGGCTGCCGCGCGAGCGGCGATTTTGTGATAAGTTGAGTTGATAACCTCATAGCTTTTAACCTCTGGAGTTCCCTCAACCACTCTCGCCAGGAGCTCCAAAACCCGAGGATAGGTTGTGCGGTAATAGGCTGCGGCGTTTTCTTTCTGATCCCACAGACTGATTGCAACCGCTTCCGTTCCGTCCCGGACGATGAGTGTGATTTCGTCCTTGAAACCTTTCTGCTTTCGGAGCAGGGGAATGATCCCGTTCTCTATCGTGCGGGTAAACTCAGCAAGGCTATTGGGCTTGAGGATCATCGAAACGTGTCGGGCAAACATGTCAACCTCACGCGCACACTATTCTTAAGGGCGATTACAGGTAACCACCCTGGATTCAGGAGTTTACATCCCTCCAGCCCAACCAAGTGCTTACTCTTCATGTAATATGCTGGTCAAGCACTCATTTCTGGGTTGTGTCCAAAATGGCACTCCCCACTAAGGGGACGACTGTTCCAAATGTGACTACCACTCCCCGGGCTGCGGCCCCTGCAACTGGCAACTAAGAAGTATAAAGAAGGGCGCCCTTTCGAATCCTCAAAATACTACTTGACAGCAACTGAATTGTTTGCTAACGAGAATTTTACCCTTCAATGGGGCAGTGCGATGGGCCCGCTACCGAAAACGACTAAGAAACACAAGGGAGGGATTTCTTTCGATCCCCAAGTGTTTCTTGCGACAGTGGGGTTGGCAAGATCTATTACGCAGTGCCCAAAGGACTACAAGATCTTCTCTCAAGGTGATCCCGCCGACAGTGTTTTCTATCTTCAGCAAGGCAGGGTGAAGCTCAAGGTCAAATCCAAACAGGGCAAAGAAGCGGTGATCGCGATCCTAAGCGCGGGTGACTTTTTAGGGGAGGCATGCCTGATAGGTCAGACTATCTGCCTGGCGACGGCTACGGCGATTGCACCTAGCTCTATACTTAGAATCGAGAAGAGCGAGATGCTGCGCGTCCTCCACGAGGAGCCTGCGTTTTCAGACTTTTTCATACCGTACGTGCTTTCACGCAACTTGCGCGCCCACGAGGATTTGGTCGATCAACTTTTTAACTCCAGCGAGCAACGGCTGGCCCGCACTCTTTTGCTGCTCGCCCACTACGGCAAGGAAGGCGCACCCGAGACTATAGTTCCGGAGATAAACCAGGAAACTCTGGCGGGAATGGTTGGCACAACCCGGTCACACGTGAACTTTTTTATGAATAAGTTCAAGAAGTTGGGCTTTATCGATTACGAGGACGGATTGCGAGTGCACAGGTCGCTTCTAAATATCGTCCTCCACGACTAGCCTCCTCGTCGCGCGAAAGGCGATGTAGGGCAGCCCAGAATAACATTGGTTTTGTGACCAATCCCTGAATGCTGAACAGCTTTGCACACGCTTCATTTTGTCCCTACGCATATTATTGCACATGGACAGACTGGACAGGGGTGGAACACAGCGCGCGCGAGGTGACTTTCCATTCTTACTTGAACGGCGCGCCGCCGGGAGCTTGATGCCAAGTTCTTTCAACCGCTGCTCGGCGCTGGCAGGCCGAGAGCCTTCCCGTGTTACCATTTGCCCGCATGCGCGCCGCCGTCTACGTGCAATATTTCACCAGTCGTGAACGTGGCTTCCTCCGTCAGGAACAAAACTGCATCTACGACTTCTTTGGTTTCACCCATCCTGCCGACCGGGTGCAACCCTTTGAGAAGCTCATAGGTCTCGGGTTTATGCATCGGAGTTTTGATGATGCCCAAGGCAACAGTGTTTACACGAATGCCGTCCTTTGCGTACTCAATTGCGAGCGCGCGCGTGACCGCGTTCAAGCCGCCCTTGATCATGACTTGAACGGCCGCCCCTACGCCTGCGATCGGCTGGTCCACGAGGGTGGTTGACACATTGACGATGCTGCCGCTCTTCTGCTGCAACATCCGCTTCACCGATAACTGTGAAACGTAAAGAAATCCCGCAAGCGTCGTGGAGACCAAAGCGTTTAAATCTTCGGTCGTGTACTCGGTGAAAGGCTTCGGGATAAAAATACCCGCATTGTTGATCAGCGCATCGATCCGGCCGAACCGTGATACAGCAGTATCAACGATCTTTGCGGCCGTCTTTGGGTCACCGATGTCTCCATCGACGAGTGCAAGATTCGGGGACGCCGGAAACGGATTTGCTTTGGTAATGTTTCGAGAGTTCGCAACTACGCTGTAACCACGTTTCAAAAACGCTTCCACGAGTCCAGCACCAATTCCCTGTGAGGCGCCGGTAACGATTGCTGTTTTTTGTGTACTTGCCATTGCTTAGCTCCTTTCCGTGGCCGTCCTATTTGATATTCGAGCGTCATTGTGGGTTCCTTTTCTTAACAACTCTTCGGCGCGGAGGGCGGCCAGGACGGCGCGGCGCATGGGCGCTTCGGGGGCGCGCTCTTGCGTCCAGATTTCCCACTGGGCGATGCCTTGGGCGAGAAACATTTCGACGCCGGAGACGGTGGCGATTCCCTTTTTCGCGGCGAGCTTCAAGAGTTGGGTCCGCTGCGGGCGGTAAATCAAGTCCATCACGACGCGACAGTGTAACTCGCCGGGGGCAAGAGGCGAAATTCCATCATGCGGGTGCATACCGACGGGCGTAGTGTTGAGGATGGCGTCAAAGAATTCCGTGCGCAACGCGCGACGCGGGACGACTTCTCCGCCCACGGCGCGGGCCAGTTCTTTGGCTGCTTTGTCACGGCGGGCGCAAATGGCGACGATGGCGCCCGCGCGCGACAGCGCGAACGCAACGGCGCGCGCCGCTCCACCAGCACCGAAGATCAACGCACGGCTTCCTCTAATCCTGAGTTTCTTTTCCAACGCGCGCAGCACGCCGACATAATCTGTGTTGCTGCCGTAAAGCGACCCGTCGCTCCGGACCACCACGGTGTTTACTGCGCCGATCTCTGACGCCAAAGGCTCGCATTCACTCACGTGTTTGAGGATGGCTTGCTTGTGCGGGATGGTAACGCTAAAACCGCGGACACCGAACTCCGGAACTGCAGAGAGAAAATCGCCGAGCTGGCGCACCAGAAACGGGAGATAGACGGCATCAACACCGCGAGTTACGAAACCAGTATTGTGCAGCAACGGAGAGAGAGAATGAACGACGGGATCGCCAATCACCCCGTAGACCCGCGTGCGGCGCGTAAGGGCGTGCGCGCGGTAGAGATGCTTCATCGCGTCCAGTGAAATCTGGCCGGGGGCGGTAGCCTCGGCGACGGGAGCGTACGCCAGCGCACTTCCCTCGCGCAAGGCGAGGATACGCGCGGGCAGGCCGGCTTCTCCCATCGGAACGGCGACAAGATTATTCGAACTCCGCGCCAAGCGCAGAAGCCGGACGCTGTCGTGGATGCTCCGCGATTGGGCCGCGATCTTCACGGCATCGACCCCGCTATGGGCTGCGGACTTAAGGATTCGAGCCAAATCCGGCGTGCGCTTAAAGTTGTGTACGGAAAGCAGGACGCGCGGAGGCACGGAGTATTTCCGGACGGATTGCCCGGAAAGCTTGCGTATGGTTTCCACTTCGAGGTCGCACCATTGACATCCGGCTGCGCGAGCCTGAATCAGCCAGTAGATTTCGCGCTCCAGGCTGCCGGCAAACTCGCCCCCGCCTTCACGGCGGCGGCAGGTTGCGAGAAATGTGGCCTTCCGAAATTGGGCCTTTTCGAGCCAAGAGAGGCATTTTGCTCGCTCCGCGTCAGTGTCCAGCCAGTCGAGGCGCAACTCGACGGTCCTGGTGCGCCTAAGAGCGGAGCGCACCAGCTTTGACATTTCAGCGGCAGTGGAGGCCGCCACGACCGCACAAATCCGCCGTAACCCGCTGCCAAACAGGCCCATAGTCCGCCTTGTGCCGCCAATCGATTGAAAATACAGCTTGTAGTATGCCGTATCCGCCGCTTGCGCCCGTGTCTAAAGTGTAAAGCAGCCTCGGCCATTTGGTTGACGCGTGAGGCAGGCCCTGTTACTTTCGCTAGGAAAAGACCCTGCACGGCCCGTCGGGCGTGTTTTCAAAGGAGTTACGGAATGCGCGCTAGAATCGCTGTTTTGTCTCTATCGGCCATCCTGGGTGCCGCGGTCAGCTCGGCACAAAACGCACCCCAATCTGCTCCGCCGATCCCTCAAATCGACTACAGCACGGTGAATTGTTCCGGATTCTTTACGGACCGGAAGGTACCCGATGAGATCCGGCTCGTCTCCGGGGAGCAATCGAACTACAAGATTACCTTCATGAGCGGCGACTATGTGCACATCAATCGAGGCCAGGATAAAGGCATTCGCGTGGGCGACCGGTTTTCGGTGGTGCGGCCCAACGACTATCTGAGGGAGGTGCCATGGTTTAAGTGGCAGGAGAAGCTCATGAAAGCCATGGGCACGCCCTATCTGGACGCGGGACAAGTTCGGGTAGTGAACGTGCAGCCCAAAGTTTCTGTCGCTCAGGTCATATTCGCGTGCGGGTATATGCAGCGCGGGGATATCCTCCAGCCCTATCAGGATCGTCCTGTGCCGCCGTTCAAGGATCCCGCCGCCTTCGATCACTTTGCGCCCGTAAGCGGCAAACCGGTGGCCGAGGTGGTGATTGGAAAAGAAAACGCGCAGGTTTACGGCAAACTCAGCACGGTCTATGTAAACCTGGGGAGCAACCAAGGAGTCAAGGTCGGCGATTACTTCCGCATTTTCCGGTATCAAGGATCGAGGGCGGAGCTCGTGCCGCAAGAAAGAGGTTATCAGTACACGCTGTACGGCTTCGGCAGCGCCCCCACGCGCTACGAATGGAATAACCTGCCGCGCGAAGTGCTCGGCGAGGGCATCGTCTTCAACGTCAGCCGCAATTCATCGACAATGGAAATCACTACCAGTACAATCGAAATCTACGCGGGCGACTACGTCGAAATCGAATAACAGTCCGGTATCCCGCTGAATGCCTCAGGCCCGTTGCGGTTTCTCCGCACGGGCCTTTTGTTTTTCCCTCATTGTGCGATCATGAGTTTTCCCGCCTGGCTGAATCCTTCAAGGTCCCTCGCGCTGTGAACTCTCGGAAAAGACTTCACAGGTAAATCCAAAGAGGCGAGCTTCGGGATCGCGCCAGGCTTCGCGATGCAATCCCGCCTTCCGGCAGGTCTCCTCGAGGAACTGCTGGCGCGTCAGCCGATGTTCGATGGCAACTTGGGGAAGAAGGAGGCCCCGTTGCGCGTGGAGATGGACGAAGAGTCCGTGGCGCCCGAGTTCGATAGATTCAGGGGCGATCGGTTCCATGGGCGAAAGCAATGAGATTTCGATGTTCAATTCACCAAGCTGCTCCGTCTTCAAGGGCTCGAACCGCGGATCTTCCACCGCCGCGCTGGCAGCGCAGCGAATAATGGCCTCTCCCAGCGGCTCGTTCGCCTCGATGACGCCGATACAACCTTGCAGGCGTTTGCGCACCTGGAGAGTTACGAAGACGCCGCGGCGCTCCGCGAAGAATCCTTCGCGCGGGAACATCTCAGGGAGCTTGCGGTGAGAGACGGCTTCGACAACCGCCGTCCGGGCTAGTTGCAGAGCGGCGCGCCGGTCCGGTTCAGAGAGGGACGGCATCCTCGGACTTCTTGCGCGCTTCAAGCATGCGGAGCCGGCGGCGCTGCTTGATACTGTCGTCGACGTGGCTCCAGAAGCGCCGGAAGTATTGGGCGGCGGAAACGAGCGCGCTGATGACCACGAGCCAGAGCAAAATTCGCGCCAGAGGCTTGAGCACCGAGTACCGTCCCCCGACGATGAGTACGGCCACGGCGCACACTTGCAATACCATCTTCGTCTTTCCAAGCGTGGATGCTTCGATCGTGAATCCTTCAGCCGAGGCGATATTCCGCAGACCGAGAACCGTAAATTCCCTTCCGACAATGATCACCACCATCCATGCGGGAACAAGGTGCATGTCCACCAGCGAAATGAACGCCGCGGAGATCAAGAGTTTGTCGGCAATGGGGTCGAGGAGAATGCCCAGGGTCGTTACTTGCCTGCGCCGCCGAGCCAGGTATCCATCCGCCCAGTCCGTCGCTGCCGCCAGAAGCAGGATCAGCACGCCCCAGATCTCAAAGTGCATGGAAAAGCCCCAAAACTCAAAGTTGGGACTGCGTGTGAGGAGAATCACGATGAGGACGGGAACGAAAAAGATCCGCAACAGCGTCAGTGAGTTAGGAAGATTCATGGGCGCATGACAGCGGCGGCGCCGCCGCGTGGCTTCAGCTACCGCAAATTCACTATAGACTTGGTGTCAGGATGCGTCAACACGTCAGAGGCGATTCCGGGAGCACTCCGTGGAGCGCAAATCTATTGGCTCTCCGGTCTCGGATAGTTACTCCAGAGTTAACTCTAACCCAAGGGTATAGGAAAGCAGAGCTATACTCTTTCGTAATGCGCCTGCTGCAAGTCTGTGCAAATCGGGAATCTATGCCCTTGCCACGGGATTGGCGAGACGGCGAGTTTCCACGCACCCGGGAATGGCATAACATTTTTATTTTCAGTATCTTACAGGGATGTCATCTCCAGATCCTCAAGGAAATCCAGCGATACGAGGGCCCGATTTCGGCACAGAGGCTGTAGTTTCCACAACTTCTCCACAGAAGACGGGATCTCGATTCTGAAAGAAAAACGTCCCCAGGAAGAGCCGCAAGTGAGTAAAAACAGGGGTCTTCCGCGGTTTTACTCCGCGGTTACCGGGTCGCGAAACGAACCGCCCCGCTCAGATGGCACGCGGACCGCGAAGGAGCCGGACAGGAAGCAAGAAGATCGCGCTGATGAGACCGAGAACTCCATGAACGGCGATTCCCAGAAGGCGAAGAGGCAGGGTTAGCAGCCAGACGATTGGATACAGCACCAGAGCAAACAGAGCGAGCGGCCAGCACAGGATGAACAGGATGATCCACAAGAGGAAAGCAGCCATGGCAACCTCGTTCGTGGTGGCCGTGATTCGATCATTTCAAACGCTGACCCTGGAGCCGCCAAGCTTCACTTTAGACTACGAAGGAACGCGATAGAAAGTTCCCTCCACGGCATAGGCCTTGAGCCGCAAGCGCTCGACGATGGATGCGGGCACCTCCGCGTCGAGCCGCATGTGCGAATCGTCAATTTCCGAATGGAGGACGCGTCCCAGCGCATGGATCATGGCGAGTGTGCGGCCTTCCGCCAGCGGCAACCGGATCGAAAGCGTAACCACGGGGTCCGTGGGCATCTCGGCATCCATGCGCCGCAGCAATTCCTCGATCCCTTCGCCTGTCAGGGCGGACACAAGCACCGGCGCACCGCCGACGCTTCTCTCTACACCGTTCGCGATGTTTTTTCGCTCTCGAGGAGTAAATCGGTCCAACTTATTAAGCACGCGCAACCGGGGGCGCCCGTCAACGCCAAGCTCGCGCAGAATCTTGTCAACTTCCTCGTCGAGTTCGTCGTGGTGCGGATTGGAGACATCGCTCACGTGCAGGATCAAGGCAGCTTCCTGCACTTCCTCAAGGGTCGCGCGAAAAGCCGTCAGCAATCCTTTGGGAAGATCGCGGATAAACCCGACGGTGTCGGAAACCAGCACGCGGCGGTTCGAGGGAAGGCGCAGCGCACGGATGGTGGGGTCGAGCGTCGCGAACATCTTCGAGGAAACCAGCACCTCGGCGCGGCTCAGCGCATTGAACAACGTGGACTTCCCAGCATTCGTATAGCCCACCAGCGCGATGGTCCCGAGAGGAACGGCATTGCGCGCTTCACGCCGCAGCGCCCGTTGCCTGCGGACTTCATCAATGCTGAGCTCGATCTTGCGGACACGGTCGCGAATGCGGCGGCGGTCGGTTTCCAATTTCTTCTCACCGGGGCCGCGCACGCCGATGCGTCCTGCTCCGCCGCCCGCTCCACCCGCGCCGCCGCCGCCGCTCTTGCCGCCGAGGCGCGACATCGCGGTTCCCTTTCCGGTGAGGCGTGGCAGCATGTAATTCAGTTGTGCCAGTTCGACCTGCAACTGGCCTTCGCGACTCCGGGCATGACGCGCGAAAATATCGAGAATCAACTGCGTGCGGTCGATCACCCTGCGATCCGTCGCTTCTTCAATGTTGCGCTGCTGCACGGGAGAAAGATTACTGTCGAAAATAATCAGGGGTGCCTTGTGCGCCGTGGCTTCGGCACGAATCTCATCCAGTTTGCCACGGCCCACCAGCGTTGCGGGATCCGCGGCCTCTCGCATCTGAAAGACGGTTCCAGAAATCTCCGCTCCCGCGCTGCGCGCCAGTTCCACGAGCTCCGCAAGTGATTCGCGGCCCTGCTCGCCTGCAGGCATGCCGGGAAAACGAGGAGCGCGCTTCCATCCCACGCCTACGAGCAAGGCGCGCTCTGCTGTCGAGACTTGATGTTGCGTTTTCGTCACTGAGATCGGCCGGGAGTCATCGTGCGGACTTGCACTTTTCTGGCGAGGCTCACTCCTGAATGTAATTATACGCCTCTCTCACCTGCCCCGCGACACGCTTCCAAATCCGCGGCTCTTTCGTCCATCTGCGGGAATTTGCGGAGCGGGCGGACCCATGGGAAGATTGGTCCATGCGAAGACTGACTCTCATTAAGATATATCTTCTTGCGGCAGGAATGATGCTGATGGGTAATGCCCAAGCGCAGCAAACACCTGCGGCGAATCCGCAACAAGCTCCGGCGGCAAAGGCCGCACCGGCTCCCGCTGCTGGTGCCCAGAAAGCTCCTGCGGCGAAGACCGGGCAAGCCGTTAAGCGAAGAACCCAACCCGTCCTTACCCTCAAAACGCAGAAAGACAAAGTCAGCTACGCTCTGGGAGCCAACCTGGGGACGAACCTGCACAAGCAGTCGGTGGAAGTTGACACCGCCATTGTGTTGCGGGGATTGAAAGACGCACTGGCAGGAGGCAAGCTGCTGCTGACCGATGATGAAGCCAGGGCAGCGCTCACGCAACTGCAGACTGATTTGCGAAATAAACAAATGGAAAAAACGAAAGAGGCGGCGGAGGTGAATAAGAAAGCAGGCGCTGATTTTCTGGACGCGAACAAGGCCAAGGAAGGCGTCGTCGCGCTCCCGAGCGGCCTGCAATACAAGATTTTGACTGCGGGTACGGGACCAAAGCCTACTGCGACCGACACTGTCTCTTGCAACTACCGGGGCACGCTTCTGGACGGTACGGAGTTTGACAGCTCCTTCAAGCGCGGCCAGCCAGCGTCGTTTCCGGTCAATGGAGTCATCAAGGGCTGGACGGAAGCTCTCCAGCTCATGCCTGTGGGATCGAAGTGGCAGCTCTTTATTCCAGCAGAGCTGGGTTATGGCGATCGCGGCGCGGACCCGCGCTCGGGTATCGGTCCCGGGGCCACCCTCATCTTTGAGGTGGAGCTGCTCTCCATTCAGGACAAAGCCAAATCAGAGGTAGCGCCGAAGTAGCGCAGCGGAAATATTGGATTAGTTCCTGAGGGTCGATGAGCCGGACGAGCCGAAAAATTTCTGCGGCTACACGCTTTCTTGAAGCCAATCGAAAACGTTAGCTTGCACCGCGGAATCATCGCCAAATCCTGCAAACCAGCGTACACCTGGCTCTTTGCGAAACCAGGTGAGCTGACGTTTGGCGTAGCGCCGCGTGGCTTGCTGAATCGCTCCCCGCGCTGCTTCCAATGGAATTTCGCCCCGCCGCACCGCGCGCAATTCCCGGTAGCCGATGAAATCAAATGGCTTTGAATCCTCGCCCAAGCCGCTATCCAGAAGCGTTTGGACTTCGCGCATCCAGCCCTGCTCGAGCATGGCGTCCGTTCTGGCGTGGATGCGCTCGTTGAGCTTTTCTCGCGGCGGCATCAATCCGACTTTGAGAACGCGCCATCCCTCGAGCGAAGCGCGGCCCGTTCGATGCACTTCGGAGATGGGCTTGCGCGTAAGAAGACAAACTTCAACGGCCCGGATGAGCTTCTGTTCGTCCGTGGGCGCGATTTTCTGGGCCGCTTCCGGATCGAGCCGCTTCAGAAGACGATGCAGATGCCCGGCTGGATGTTCGCCAACGGTTGCGCGGAGCCGCTCGCGCAATTCTTCCGAACGTTGCGGCACGTCCGCCAGGCCCTCGAGCAACGCGCGCAAATACAATCCTGTGCCGACGGTGAATACCGGCAGGCGTTGGCGCTGCCGCAAGTCTGCCAGAACTTGCAAGGCCAACTGGCGGTAGCCGCCCGCAGTCGCGTCGTCCCGGGGCCCAAGAACGTCGATCAGATGATGCGGTATGCCGCGGCGTTCGAACAGTCTTGGCTTTGCCGTGCCAATATCAAAGCCGCGATAGAGTTGCGTCGAATCGCAAGCCACAACCTCCCCGCCGAGCCTCTCAGCGAGCGTCACGCCGAGCGCCGACTTTCCCGATGCCGTCGGACCAACAATGGCAACGAGCGGTAAGAGCGCTTTATTTTCGCTCATCGAAAGAAGAGATGCCGCGCCCGGACAAAAAGAAAAATAAGCACGAAAAGCGCGAGAAGGAGACTGCCGAGAATCTGTTGGCGCGGGATTTTCACTGGTAAGCGGCTTCGATCGGCAGATTGTACAGGAAATAGAAGCGCAGCTCGATGGACGGTCCGCTGAAGGCCGGCGGCAGCGGTTCGAACGGATTCGACGAGCGAATGGCAGAAACGGCGGCCCGGTCGAGCGGCTCCTTGCCGGAACCGATGAGCCGCACGGGCTCGCCCTCCGGCACGCTGCCATTCTTCATGATGCGGAACTGCAGAGCCACGCGCCCACGGTCGCCAAGCTGCGCCGATTCCGGCATCACCGCATACCAGTTTCGCCGCACCTCCGCGATTACACGCGCCATGTAATCACTGAAATCGACGCCCTCAGTCGGCGTGAGAATCTCATAGCCATTGCCGAAGCTGCCGCCGCCACCTTGTGGCCGGCCTCCGCCAAGTGCCCCCCCGCCCGAGCGCGGCAGCGGGCCAATCACCGCGCCTGAACGGCCGCCTGCCGTCGGACTCTTCGCCGCCTCGCGAATCGAGTCTTGAATGGACCGGCTGGTCGAACTCTTGGGCAAGATCAATCCCTGCTGCGGGTGCGGGGTATCCGGTGCTTCGAGCCTCAGCGCGGGCTTGGGCGCATCCGCTTTGGGCGTCGGCGCGCTGGGCTGCAGGTCAGGCTGAACAGCATTTGGTTTAGGCACAGGAGCGTTCGGCAACTCTCTCACCGGACGTTCCGGTTGGGGCGCGGGAGCGGGCGTCGGAATGATTGGTGGTGCAACCTCTCGCAGCACGCGCGGATCAACATGCAATTTAGGCACCGGCTGAACAGGACGCGCCGGCGGAGTAGACGGCTTCAACGATTCCAGCGTCCCCGGTGGAAGCAGCACTACCATTTGCCTTTGCGCAAGTTCCATTTCGGCTTGGGTCGGCTCACGCGGCGGAAAAAGCTTCGATTGCAACAAAATCAAGGTAATCAGCAGGGAGTAAGCCAACAAGAGCCGCATGGTGACCTGCCACCTGGCCTTTGCTCTTTCCTCCTTATGCTCGGGCACAGTCAGATTGACTTCGCCGGTAATGAAAATATTAGGGTCGACTAAATCTTCCGGGACATACAGCGGGTACGAAATCACTTCCGGCGGCGCGGCGCCCGCCGGCACGGCAATGCGTTCGTCCAGGTCCGTCGGCTGAACGGGCGTCGAATGATCCTCCCTGACGCCGTAGGCTTCGCGATTCACGTCGCGGGGCACCACCACGCGCGCCGCAATCGACTCGAGAGGCAGATTCGTGGGGATCGACGAGTGCCCGTTTAACTCCACAATGGGCAGCATGGCTGGTACCAGCGTGCGCTCATCCATAGTGGTGGGACGGCGCCGCTGCGTTGGCGAATCCACCGCCGCGGGTGGACGAGCATCGATCGGAACCAGAATCCGTGAAATCATCTTGCTTTATCTTGGATAGCGAATGAGCCTATTTGGACGCGCGCGGCATGTTCTTGGATGCTTGCCATGACGCGGCATGCCAATTCAAGCGCCGCGCGCCCCGCGGCTCCGTTCGTCCGCGGCTCCATGCGCGAGCGCGCGGCATTGATGAACGCTTCGAGTTCCGCATGCAACGGCTCGACCGCAGGGGCATGCAGCTTCTCAAATGCAAACTCCGGCTGCGGTCCGGGCTTCTTCACGCCGATACGCAGGGCGTCGCGCCGCGCATAATCCAGCGAAACGTATTCATGCTGCTGAAAAAAGCGCATCTTGCGAACGCGCTCAGTGGAAACCCGGCTGGCGGTGATGTTGGCTACCGCTCCTCCCGCGAATTCCAGCCGCGCGTGCGCGATGTCCACTTTTTCCGTCAGGACCGGAATCCCCACGGCTTTGACTTCCACCACCGGTTCGTTGACCAGCGCCAGCAAAATGTCCAGATCGTGAATCATCACATCGTAGATTACGTCGACGTCGAGGCTGCGCGGGGTAAAGACGCCTAATCGATGCACTTCGAAAAATAGCGGCCGGTTCAGGATCGGCTCAACCGCAACCACGGCGGGATTGAAACGCTCGACGTGGCCCACCTGCAAAATCCGTCCGTTTTTCTTCGCCGCATGGAGCAGCGCGTCGGCCTCCGCGAGATTCACGGCCATGGGCTTCTCAACAAGAACGTCAAGTCCCATTTCCAGAAGCCGGCAACCCACCTCCGCATGCGCGACGGTCGGGACGGCGACGCTCGCGGCATCCGCGCGTCCGCGCAATTCATCGAGACTCTTCAAGACTTGGGTCTGAAATTCCGCCGCAACGGCCGCGGCGCATTCCTGATTCTCGTCGAATACTCCAACGAGCTCCGCGCCTTCAATCTCACGGTACACGCGTGCGTGGTTGCGCCCGAACTCGCCCGTGCCCACCACGGCGGCACGAATCCTCTTCGACTCTCCCGCCGCCGCGCTCATTTCTTGTTGATTCCCATCGAAGCGTCATTTGGTTCCTGCACGGCAAGCGGAGGGAATGCCTGCATCGCGATTCCCGCGCCATCCGCTGATTCAATCAGTTTTGTCCGGTCAAAAAGAAGCGTCCGTCCGGCGTCCATCGCAAGAGCGGTCGCGCCCACAGCCTTCATCTGTTCGATGGTGGGCAAACCAACCACGGGTACATCAAAGCGCATATCCTGGCCCGGCTTGCTGACCTTCACGACAACCAGCGGCTTGCCGCCGGTGATTCGCGCGGCGCGCGCGATGGTCTCGTCAGTGCCTTCCATCGCCTCCACCGCCACGCAAGCGCGATCCGCGATCACCACGGTTTGTCCGATGTCCATGCTTGCGACTTGGCGGGCCACGCCCAATCCATAGGCAATATCCTCCGCTTCGTGCTCGTTCGGGGCGCGTCGAGTGAGCACACCCGGATCAGGCACCAACGGCTTCAGGAACAGCGTCGAATCCACCAGGCGGATGCCTTCGTCTTCCAGCACGCGAGCGACGGCGCCGATCAGCGCATCCGTATTTTTCTGCGGCAGCGAGAGCAGCAGCTTCGCCAGTTTCCAGTCCGGCCGGATGGCGCTGAAAATCTTGTTGTGCTTCACCTGCCCGGCCATGACCGCCTGCTTCACGCCTTCCTGATGCATCAAGTCG
>WNFI01070350.1_pt1 | contig 21740 bp, 19 predicted proteins | sample 5400471 | NCBI WGS metagenome assembly WNFI01 (sample SAMN13153348, study PRJNA577476) | soil metagenome | isolation source: 100 cm saprolite on Douglas fir-dominated hillslope | place: USA:California | collected 2013-09-17
CGAGTTCGAGAACGGCACCCGCGGCATGGCGCTGAACCTCGAAACCGACAACGTCGGCATCGTGATCTTCGGCGCTGACCGCGAGATCAAGGAAGGCCAGACCGTCAAGCGCACCCGCGCCATCGTCGATACGCCGGTGGGCAAGGGCCTGCTCGGCCGCGTGGTCGACGCGCTTGGCAATCCGATCGACGGCAAGGGGCCGATCCAGTCGGCTGAACGCAAGCGCGTCGACGTCAAGGCGCCCGGCATCATTCCGCGCAAATCGGTGAACGAGCCGATGGCGACCGGCCTGAAGGCGATCGATGCCTTGATCCCGATCGGCCGTGGCCAGCGCGAGCTGATCATCGGCGACCGTCAGACCGGCAAGACCGCGATCGCGCTCGACACCATTCTCAACCAGAAGCCGCTCAACGCCCAGCCCGACGAGAAGATCAAGCTGTATTGCGTCTATGTCGCGATCGGCCAGAAGCGTTCGACCGTCGCGCAATTCGTCAAGGTGCTCGAAGAGCAGGGCGCGCTGGAATATTCGATCATCGTCGCGGCGACCGCGTCGGATCCGGCGCCGATGCAATACATCGCGCCGTTCACCGGCTGCACCATGGGCGAATATTTCCGCGACAACGGCATGCACGCCGTCATCATCTATGACGATTTGTCGAAGCAGGCGGTGGCCTATCGTCAGATGTCGCTGCTGCTGCGCCGCCCGCCGGGCCGCGAAGCCTATCCCGGCGACGTGTTCTATCTGCATTCCCGCCTGCTGGAGCGTGCCGCCAAGCTCAACGACGAGCAGGGCTCAGGCTCGCTGACGGCGCTCCCGATCATCGAGACCCAGGCCAACGACGTGTCGGCCTACATCCCGACCAACGTGATCTCGATTACCGACGGCCAGATCTTCCTCGAAACCGATCTGTTCTTTCAGGGCATTCGTCCGGCGGTGAACGTCGGCCTGTCGGTGTCGCGCGTCGGATCGTCGGCGCAGACCAAGGCGATGAAGAAGGTCGCCGGCAAGATCAAGGGTGAGCTCGCGCAGTACCGCGAGATGGCGGCGTTCGCGCAGTTCGGCTCCGATCTCGACGCCTCGACCCAGCGCCTGCTCAATCGCGGTTCGCGCCTGACCGAACTCTTGAAGCAGCCGCAATTCTCGCCGCTGAAGATGGAAGAGCAGGTCGTGGTGATTTACGCCGGCGTCAACGGTTATCTCGACCCGCTTCCGGTCAGCAAGGTGCGCGCCTTCGAGGACGGCCTGCTGTCGCTGCTGCGCGGCAAGTACGTCGATATCCTCAACACCATCCGCGACACCCGCGATCTCGGCGACGACACCGCCGCCAAGCTCAAGGCTGTGGTCGAGGGCTACGCCAAGACGTTTGCTTAACGCCGTCATGGCTGGGCTTGTCACCGCAAGTCGGGTTGATCCGACTTGTGCAAAATAAATAGAAGGACGGAACTCGGGAAACGAGTTCCTATGCACCCACGTCTTTGGGCGTGGATGAAAGACAAGACGTGGATGCCCGGCACAAGGCCGGGCATGACGAAAGAGAGGCTTGCGGTCGGATCGAAGGTCGGATCGCCGGGGTGAACTAAGAATGGCTTCACTGAAAGACATGCGTGTCCGCATCGCCTCGACCAAGGCGACGCAGAAGATCACCAAGGCCATGCAGATGGTCGCGGCCTCAAAACTGCGTCGCGCGCAAGTCGCCGCCGAAGCTGCCAGGCCCTACGCCGAGCGGATGGACGCGGTGATCGCCAATATCGCCAGTGGGGCCATATCCGGCGGTGGACCGATGCTGATGTCGGGCACCGGCAATGACAAGGTGCATCTGTTTCTGGTCTGCACCGGCGAGCGCGGCCTGTCCGGAGCATTCAACTCCTCGATCGTGCGCCTCGCCCGCGAGCGCGCCCTGGCGCTGATGAATCAGGGCAAAGAGGTCAAATTCTTCTGCGTCGGCCGCAAGGGCTTTGAACAACTGCGCCGCAACTTCGAGCGGCAGATCATCGAAAACGTCGAGCTGCGCTCGGTCCGCCAGCTCGGTTTCGTCAATGCCGAAGACATCGCGAAAAAGGTCATCGCGCGCTTTGAGGCCGGCGAATTCGATGTCTGCACGCTGTTCTATTCGCGGTTCAAATCGGTGATCGCGCAGGTCCCGACCGCGCAGCAGATCATTCCGCTGGTGGTCGAAGCGCGCGCGGCCAACGCCGGCCCGGCGACGTCGTATGAGTATGAGCCGGAAGAAGACGAAATTCTGGGCGGCCTGCTGCCGCGCAATCTCGCGGTGCAGATTTTCCGAGCGCTTTTGGAAAACAACGCCTCGTTCTACGGCGCGCAGATGAGCGCGATGGACAATGCGACGCGCAACGCCGGCGACATGATCCGCAAGCAGACCCTGATCTATAACCGTACCCGCCAGGCGATGATTACCAAGGAGCTGATCGAAATCATCTCCGGTGCCGAGGCGATCTGACGGTCGTTTAAGATAAAAATTCGAAGGAGAGAGTTTTCATGGCTACACCTGCCAATCAGACCGGACGCATTACCCAGGTCATCGGCGCCGTCGTCGACGTCCAGTTCGAAGGACATCTGCCGGCCATTCTCAACGCCATCGAGACCAAGAACGGCAACAACCGTCTGGTGCTCGAAGTCGCGCAGCATCTCGGTGAATCCACGGTGCGCACCATCGCCATGGACACCACCGAGGGTCTGGTCCGCGGTCAGGAAGTCAGCGACACCGGCGCGCCAATTCGCGTGCCGGTCGGCGCCGGCACGCTCGGCCGCATCATGAACGTGATCGGCGAGCCGATCGATGAAGCTGGTCCGGTCGATGCCGAAGACATGCGCCCGATCCACCAGGAAGCGCCGCTCTATACCGACCAGTCCACCGAGGCGGAAATTCTCGTTACCGGCATCAAGGTCGTGGACCTGCTGGCGCCCTATGCCAAGGGCGGCAAGATCGGCCTGTTCGGCGGCGCCGGCGTCGGCAAGACCGTGCTGATTCAGGAACTGATCAACAACGTCGCCAAGGCACACGGTGGATATTCGGTGTTCGCCGGTGTCGGTGAGCGGACCCGTGAAGGCAACGACCTGTATCACGAGTTCATCGAATCGAAAGTCAACGCCGACCCGCATAATCCCGATCCGAACGTGAAATCGAAATGCGCTCTTGTGTTCGGCCAGATGAATGAGCCGCCGGGCGCGCGGGCCCGGGTTGGCCTCACCGGCCTCACGGTCGCCGAGCATTTCCGCGACCAGGGCCAGGACGTGCTGTTCTTCGTCGACAACATCTTCCGCTTCACCCAGGCCGGTTCGGAAGTGTCGGCGCTGCTCGGTCGTATTCCTTCGGCCGTGGGTTATCAGCCGACGCTGGCGACCGACATGGGCGCGCTGCAGGAGCGCATCACCACCACGCACAAGGGTTCGATTACCTCGGTGCAGGCTATTTACGTGCCGGCCGACGACTTGACCGACCCGGCACCCGCCACTTCGTTCGCCCATTTGGACGCCACCACGGTGCTGAACCGCGCGATTTCGGAAAAGGGCATCTACCCGGCGGTGGATCCGCTCGACTCGACCTCGCGCATGCTGTCGCCGCTCGTCGTCGGCGAGGATCATTACCAGACCGCGCGCATGGTTCAGCAAGTGCTGCAGAAATATAAGTCGCTGCAGGACATCATCGCCATTCTCGGCATGGACGAACTGTCGGAAGAGGACAAGATCGCGGTGGCGCGCGCCCGCAAGATCGAGCGCTTCCTGTCGCAGCCGTTCCACGTGGCCGAAATCTTCACGGGATCGCCGGGCAAGTTCGTCGAACTCGCCGACACCATCAAGGGGTTTCGCGCGATCTGCGAAGGCAAATACGATCACCTGCCGGAAGCGGCCTTCTATATGGTCGGCACCATCGAAGAGGCGGTCGAAAAGGGCAAGAAGCTCGCGGCCGAAGCGGCTTGATAGAAACTGTCGTCATTGCCGGGAAAAAGCGCGAAGCGTGTCTTCGCGCGAGATGACCCGGCAATCCATCGATAGAGAGATTTTTGACTGATGGACTCGCGGGTCAAGCCCGCGGGTGACAGCTGAGAGAGTAGCTCCCATGGCCACCTTCCACTTCGATCTCGTCTCGCCGGAAAAGCTCGCCTTCGCCGGAGAGGTCGACCAGGTTGATATCCCGGGCGTCGAGGGTGATTTCGGCGTGCTTGCCGGGCATGCACCGGTGGTGGCCGCGATCCGTCCGGGAATCCTGACGGTGACCACGGGTGGTGCGCATCAGAAGATCATTGTACTCGGCGGTCTTGCCGAAGTCTCGGACAAGGGTCTCACGGTGCTCGCCGACGTCGCAACGTCGATGCAGGAACTCGATCGGGCGGCGTTCGCCGACCAGATTTCCGATATGGAAGCCAAGTTGGCCGAGAAAGAAGGCTCCGAACTCGATCGCGCCATCGAGCGGCTGGATCATTTCAAGAGCATCCAGCACCAGCTCAACGCGACGGCGCTGCACTAGAGCGCCATCCCATCGAATTGAATCGAGATTGCGCTCTAGGTTTTTGTTTTGTCGCATTTTCTTCACGCGAACCGGTATCCACTTCGTTCGAAAGCGCTCTGAAGCGCATTGTGCGTTGTCGGCGCACGCAGCTGTCACAATGGTCAAGTTCTAGAACCTGCGGTCCGGCGACGCCGGACGCTGTTGCGCCGCAGCGCATATGGCGGCATTCTGCAGCGGTGATTGTCCGGGGCCGCCTTGTCCATGAAACGCAAGATCGCAGCCATCCTGGCGGCCGATATCGCCGGCTATAGCCGGCTGGTCGCCGAGGATGAAGAGGAGACGCTGCGGCGTCTGGCCTCCTATCGATCCGTCACCGATGATTTCATCGCCAGGTACGGTGGCCGCATTTTCAACACCGCCGGCGATGCCGTTCTCGCTGAATTTTCCAGCGCGGTCGAAGCCGTGCGCTGCGCGATCGATATTCAGGAGAGTCTGCGCACGCGCAATATGGCCTATCCGCCGAGCCGGCACATGAGTTTCCGCATCGGCATTACCATCGGTGACGTCGTCGAGCGCGACGGCGATCTTCTCGGCGATGGCGTCAACATTGCCGCGCGTCTCGAAGGCCTCGCCGAGGTCGGCGGCATCTGCATTTCGCGCGCGGTGCATGAGCAGGTCGCCAACAAGCTGTCGGTGCAGTTCGCCGATATCGGCGCGCAGGAGGTAAAGAATATTCCGACTCCGGTCCATGCCTTCATGGTGGCGATGCGGCGCGAAGATGGCACCTATTCGACGCCGCAGGTGAAGAAGCCTGTTGCTGCGCCGACCAAGCCGAACTGGATGTGGCCCGCGGCCGTGGCGCTGGTCTGCATTGTCGCGATCGGCGTCGCTGGATTTGTCTATTTCTCCGCGATCAGGAAATCGAATGCGCCCGCAATGGCAACCGCAGCCGCGACACCTGCCTCGTCCACGCCGGCAAGTCCGGTACCGGCAACTCAGCCACCTGCGCCGGCGACGATAACGACGCAAAAATCGGAAACGGCTGCGCCGTCATCCCCAGTCCCGCAGGCTGAAAAGCTGGTGCTGGAGACGATACCTTTCCTCAGCAATCGTATCCGCGTCACGCTGGCCAACGATTATGTGCCCGCCGCCGACCACAAGGCCCTGGCCATCAGCACCGGCCCGATCGGATTCGTAACCAATCAGCAGAACGACGAGGCCGCAAGAAGCGCTGCCCTCGATCTGTGCCAGAAGCGCGCGGACAGTTTTCAGCCGCCGCGAAAATGCGATATTTACGCTGTCGGCGACACGGTGGTTTATGTGCATGGGCGTCCGCCGCTGCCGCCGCAGCCATGGATCACCTACGATCCGTCGATCGAGAAGCCATTCTCGGGCAAGGACGTGCCGCTTGTTCACGAAATCGGCAAAGCCACTCTCGACCAGAATTATGGCGCGGGGCGCAAGGCCAAGGCGGTGGCGATCGGCCCGGGCGGACAATTTATCTATTTCATCAATCAGGACACCCCGGATGAAGCGGCGCGCCGCGCGCTCGAAAGTTGCGGATTCCTCGCCGGCGTTCCCTGCATGGTGGTGGCGCTTGACGACGTCTTTGTCGTTCCGGTGCCGACGACGCTGAAAGTCGTCGGGTTCTTCCGGGCCGCCAGCAATTCCTCTATTGCATCGGATGCGAGAGCCGATGTGGCGCGCCGCCTCAGTGCTGAAACCGGCGGCTGGAATGCGGTTGCGATCGGTGCAGGCGGGCGTCCCGGGCTGGCGCTCAAGGCCACCAACGAGCAGGACGCCGTCAATGATGCGCTGGGCAACTGCGTCAAGCAGGATCGCGACTGCCACGTCATCGCCATCGGCCCGTTTCTGGTCGGGCCGATGTAGTTGACGCGGGCCCCGTGATGGGTGCCCCGTTTACCCAGGACCGTCATCGCCCGGCCACTTTGACCGGGCGACCCAGTATTCCAGAGCGTCGATGAGGATCGTGAGGCTCTGGAATACTGGGTACTCCGCTTTCGCGGAGTATGACGATCAACCATGGAGCGGCGCAGTGCATCCAGGATGAGGGCACTACGATTCCATCCGAAACGACCCTACATTCCCCTTCGCGCGAAATCCGCAAAACTCTGCGCCACTGCCGAATAGACTTCGCGCCGGAACGGCACCACGAGTTCCGCAACGCGCTCCAGCCGTTCCCATCGCCATCGGTCGAATTCCGGCGGCTGGCCGTTGCGCGTGGTGAGCGGATCGACCTCATCGTCGCGGCCGGTAAAGCGCAGCGCGAACCATTTCTGTCGTTGGCCGCGAAATCTTGCGAGCCGGTGCGGCGGTCCGTCATAGGGCGGGAAGTCGTATGTCAGCCAACCGGGCTCGCCGAGATAGGTTGCATTGACGACGCCGGTTTCTTCCCAGAGGTCGCGCATCACCGCGTCGCGAGGATTTTCGTCGGCGTCGATGCCGCCTTGCGGCATCTGCCATTCGAGGCCCGGCAGAATAATCTCCGGACCGTCGTCCCGAAAGCGCCGCCCGATCAGCACCTGCCCCGAAGCGTTGAACAGAGCGACGCCCACATTGGGCCGATATGGCTTGTCGTCGGCCATCAGGCGCTATTCCTGACGCATGTTCCTGGCATCATGCGCTAACTGCCGGCCAGTTTCGCGAATTCCTTGACCACGCGCTCATAGACCGGGCGCTTGAACGGCACGATCAGATCGGGAAGGTTCTTCATCGGCTCCCACCGCCAGGAGATAAACTCCGGCTTGTGTCCGCCGCCGGGACTGGCGACATTGATCTCGGCGTCCTTGCCGGTAAAGCGCACCGCGAACCACTTCTGCCGCTGTCCGCGGTAGCGCCCCTTCCAGGTGCGTCCAGCCACGGTGCGCGGGATATCGTAGATCAGCCAATCCGGCATTTCGCCGAGCTTCTCGACCGATTGGACGCTGGTCTCTTCGTAGAGTTCGCGCTTCGCCGCTTCCCAGGTATCTTCACCGGGATCCACGCCACCTTGCGGCATTTGCCAGACATGGGCTTCGTCGACATGTTCGATGCCGCCGGCGCGGCGACCGATGAAGACAAGCCCCGCTGTGTTGATCAGCATCATGCCGACACAGGTTCGATAGGGCAGGTCTTCGTAGCGCGCCATTCCGTCAATGCCTCTTGCGTGTCTGTCTAGCCCGATTCCAAGAGGGCCGCTCCTCGGCCTAGCCTATCGACGTTCAACCTGATTTTGATTTCAGCATCGCGGTTGTCAATGGCACAAGCATGATGCCATGGCTCTCGAGCGTCTTGGCCCAAACGCCGATTCGTTCAATTGAAATCGGCAGTGCCGACGCCGTGCCGACGGCGGTTCCGCGCTCCCTCGCCAGGCTTTCAAGTTTCGCAAGGGCCCGGTCGATCTCCACCGAGCTTGGAATGGCATCGATCGCGAGATCGGCCTTGGCGAACGGCATGGACTGATCCTCCGCCAAGTTTCCCGCGACGCTGCGCGGCGCAGATCCGTCATCGAGGTAGCCGAGCCCGCGTTTGGCGGCTTCGCGGATAAAGGGCTGCATGACTGCGTCGGTGGCGACGAAGCGGGCGCCCATGAAATTGGCGAGGCCGACATATCCCTGGAATCGGCTGAGGTGCCAGAACAGCCGGTCGAGGTTCTGCTCGGCACCCAGCGAGGTGAGCAGAGTCTGCGGCCCTGGGTCGTTGTCGGGGTAATCGAACGGCTCCATCGGAATCTGCAGCAAAACCTCGTGGCGCTGCGCCCGTGCGCGCTCCACCGGCTTGCCTGGATCGGATCCGTAGGGCGTGAAGGCCAGCGTGACCGCGGGCGGCAACTTCATGATGGCCTCGGTGGTCTTCGCGGCTCCCACCCCGAGGCCACCGATGACAATGGCGATGCTTGGCATTTTGGCCGCTTTGGCGCGCTCGGCATCGCTCGCGGCGGCATAGGCGGTAAAAGGCCGCAATCCGTCGGCGACGACCGGAATCATGCCGTAGCGCGATTTTTCCAGCAGGCGCTGATTGATGCCGCTCATCATGGCGGGCGCTGCGTCGGTTTCGGCTGTTTCGGTACCATCCCCGGAGACAACGACGTCGTGGCGCGCCCCGCTTGATCCGTCGATGATGGTAATGGTCCTTTGCCCGGCTGCGGGAGGTGGTTTTACGGCCTCGGTCGCGGACTTCGTACCCGCGGCTGCGCCATCATATGTCCCGGCGGACTTCTCAGCGGGTGGGATTGCGGCCGGGCGGAACGCAATGCGCGCGACCGGTTCGCCGCCCAGCGGATTGTCGTTGAAAATGGCGAAGCCGAGGAATGTCGTCAAAACCAGGCCCAGCACCACGGCAATCGCCTGGGTTCCGGTAAAAGGCAGCCGGAATCGGCGCTTGCGCGTCAGTTCCTGTCCAAGCGGGGTGCTCAGATCGTCCGCCGTCACTGCCATGGATCTCCCGAATCAACCGCTTCGACCATACCACGTCAGGTCGAAACCGCGGCAGATCCGCCGTCAGGGTCGATTCAGGGAATCAGCGATTGCGGCGTCGCGCGACCAGCAAAAAGGGCGGCCCGAGGGCCGCCCAGAATCGCAAGATCGAGGTCGCCCGGACCGATTAGTTCGCCGCCTTGTTGGCAGGCTTGTCGATCGCGGCCTTGTCGCCGGTGGCCGGCGCGATGGCGCCTTTGATGCCATGAAGCAGGTCGTCGGCCATCTTCAAAGCCTTGTCGTCCTTGGCATCCGGCGGCACGTAGGACTGCGAGCCGGTCTTCTCGTCGCCCTCTGACTTCAGATGGCCACGCAACGAGGCTTCGCCCTTGGTGTCGGTCCGTGACTTCAGCTCGTCGGGCACGTCCTGCAGCACCTCGATATCCGGGACGATACCCTTGGCCTGGATCGACTTGCCGGACGGCGTGAAGTAGCGCGCGGTGGTGAGGCGGAGCGCGCCATTGCCGGAGCCGAGCGGGATGATCGTCTGCACCGAGCCCTTGCCGAACGACCGCGTGCCGACCAGGGTCGCACGCTTGTGATCCTGCAACGCGCCGGCGACGATTTCCGATGCCGAAGCCGAGCCACCGTTGATCAGAACGATCAGCGGTTTGCCCTTGGTGAGATCGCCGGCATGAGCGGTGCGGCGCTGGGTTTCCTCGGCATTGCGGCCGCGGGTCGAGACGATTTCGCCGCGATCGAGGAAGGTATCGGAGACCGTCACGGCTTCCTCAAGCAAACCGCCTGGATTGTTGCGCAGATCGATGATGAAGCCTTTCAGCTTGTCGGCGCCGATTTGCGTGGTCAGATTGCCGATTTCCCGCTTCAGGCCTTCGGTGGTCTGCTCGTTGAAAGTGGTGATGCGGATGTAGCCGATGTCGTCGCCTTCGGTGCGCGCGCGCACCGAGCGGACGCGAATGTTGTCGCGGACCAGCGTGACATCGATCGGGTTGTCCTGGCCCTTGCGAACGATCTTCAGCTTGATCTTGGTGTTGACCGGGCCGCGCATTTTCTCGACCGCCTGATTGAGCGTGAGACCCTGCACCGCTTCGTCATCGAGGTTGGTGATGATGTCGTTGGCCATGATGCCGGCCTTGGATGCCGGCGTGTCATCGATCGGGGAGACCACCTTGATCAGCCCGTCTTCCATCGTGACTTCAATGCCGAGGCCGCCGAATTCTCCGCGCGTCTGCACCTGCATGTCGCGGAAGCTCTTGGCGTCCATGTAGCTGGAATGTGGATCGAGGCCGGCCAGCATGCCGCTGATGGCCGATTCGACGAGCTTGCTGTCGTCGGGCTTCTCGACATAGTCGCTGCGGACCCGTTCGAACACATCGCCGAACAAATTGAGCTGGCGATAGGTGTCCGAGGTCGCCGCACGCGCACTCGACCCCATCAGCACCGCACGCGGCTGGGTCACGAAAAGCGTCAGTGCCGCGCCTGCGGCGGCACTGAGAAGAATTACAGAAGTCTTGCGCATCATCCGCGAACCTTTTCGCCTTCATTTGTGGCCCACCATGGGCCTGGATCAATGGGAGTGCCGTCCTTACGGAACTCGATATAGAGCACCGGCTGGCTGGCGTTTGCTGCGAGAACAGACGCAATCCGGGACGTCGATCCCATGGTCGCGACCGGCTCCCCCGTCAGTACAAACTGGCCGATGCTCACCGAAATGCGCTCCATCCCGGCGATCAACACATGATACCCGCCTCCGGCATTGAGGATCAAGAGTTGTCCGTAGCTGCGGAACGGACCGGCATACACAACCCAGCCATCACACGGGGTTGTGACCTGCGCGCCCGCCCGGCTGGCCAGCGAAATGCCTTTTTCTACGCCACCGACCCCATCGGAACCGCCAAATTCGCGAATCTTGATCCCGTTAACCGGCAACGCCAATAAACCCTTGGCGGAGGCGAAAGCCAGCGCCGGGCTGAGCCGGCCCGGGTCTTTCAGGGCACCCAGATTGGGCTTGCCATTGGCGAGGGCGGCGGGGGTGCCTTGCAGGCTGGCGGCCGCGGCCGCTTTCGCGGCGCCCTTCACATCCTGCTCCATTTTGGCGATCAGGCCCTGCAGGCTGTCGACCTGGCGCGCCAGCGCAACCGCGCGCGCGGCCTCGGTCTCCATATCCTTCTCCGCGGCGCTCTGCTTTTTCTGTCGCTCATCGACCAGCGAGGCCAGTCTGGTTTGGTCCTCTGTGATCTTGTCGCGGTCGACCGCAAGCTGATCGCGTTCGGCGGCGATGGTTTTGCGCAGGGTGATGAGTTCGCCGAGGTCGCCCACCAGCTTTTCCGCCCGTGCCCGCATCTCCGGCACCAGCGATCCCAACAGCATGGCGGTTCGCAGCGACTTCAGCGCGTCCTCCGGCCTCACCAGCAACGCCGGCGGCGCGCGCCGGCCGGCGCGCTGCAGGGCGGAAAGCACTTCGGTAATCTCGGAACGGCGCGAATCAAGCGAGCCGCGAATCTGCGCTTCGCGCGCATCGAGAGGACGAAGCCGAGCCTCGGCATCGTCGATGCTGGTCTCGATGCCTCGCACCCGCGCGGCGATGTCGATCAGCTGCGCATTGAGCTTGCTGCGATCCTGACCGATGGCTGCGATTTCGGCCTTGAGCTTCTCCTGCAGATCCGCAGCACTTTTCTGCTGCGCGCGGGCAGCTTCAAGTTCCTGCTCGCGCTGCTGGATCGCATCGGGGGAGGGGGCGGCCGCCTGCTGCATCGAGGTTGCGACTTGCGCATTTGCGCAAGACGCGGTCGCCGCAACAAAGAGGCTCACTGACAACATCAGGACCGACGGCGGAACGCGACCCCACCGCGCCGGTCTGCCGGGCGCGGCGTCGGATTTCGAACCGGTGGGTTGCGTTGATACCATCAAATGCGATCGGCGCCTTTTGGGTACGGCTTAGGTACGGTGATAAGGATGGCCGGCCAAAATGGTCGCGGCCCGGTAAATCTGTTCCAGAAGCATGACGCGAACCATCTGATGCGGCCAGGTCGCAGTGCCAAATGCCACAGTCAGCTTGGACTTGCTCCGCAAATCGGGCGAAAGTCCGTCCGCGCCGCCGATCACGAACACATTGTTTGCCACCGACTCATCCCGCCAGCGGCCGAGATGACGGGCGAAAGCGGCGCTGTCGATGTTGCTGCCGTGCTCGTCGAGCGCCACCACGACCGATTTTTCCGGGATCAGCGCCGAGATCGCCACGGCCTCCTCGGCTATCCTGGTCGCGGCGTCGCGCGCGCGGCTTTCCGGAATTTCATGAATCTCAAGGCCGCGAAAGCCGAGCTTGCGGCCGATATCGTCGAACCGGTCGCGATAGCGTTCCGCGAGTTCCCGCTCCGGGCCCTGCTTCAGGCGGCCGACTGAAATGACGAGGAGACGCATGGGGGCATTTTCCGTGCGGTCACGCAGACCATGGCCGTCATCGCCCGGCTCGACCGGGCGAACCAGTATTGCAGAGTGTCGACGATGGATCACGAGGCTCTGGAATACTGGGCCGCCCGCTTTCTAGCGGGTGGTGACGGTCAACGATGGAGTAGCGCAGCGCTCACCGGATTGCGCAATGACGAACACTCGCAATGCCGAACACTGCCGATGGCGCCGGCCGACCGTTTTTCCGGCCAGGCCTCAGATCGTCTTCGCCGGCGCCGGGCTCTGCGTCCACAATCGTTCCAGATTGTAGAATTCGCGCACCTCGGGTCGAAACACATGCACGATCACGTCGCCGGAATCGATCAGCACCCAGTCGCAATTGGGCAGGCCCTCGACATGGATATTCTTGATTCCGTTTTCCTTCAGACCTTTGGCGACATTCTCCGCGATCGCGCCGACATGCCGGTTGGCCCGGCCTGAGGTGACGATCATGTAGTCGGAAAATGCGGATTTGCCGCGAAGATCGATGGTGACCGTTTCTTCCGCCTTCATATCGTCGAGGCGGAAGAGGATCAGCTTGAGGGTCTCGTCGGCGTCTGGTCGCGCCTTCAAAACCACAGCAGTCGATATTTTACCGGGCGTCGATGTTTTACGCGTCTTGGGTAAAACAGACTTGGACAATACAGATGTGGCCAGGGACCATTCCTTTCACTGTATCGCGAACGCCGAATCCTGGCGTCCGAGGACTATACTACGCATGTGGGGTTAATGGTTTCAACATTCCAGTGAGTCTTTATGTCTTCCAGCTCCCGTCCGGGTTCCGCAGCCGGGTCGATGACAGATTCAGCTTCATTCCGGTGAGAAAGACCCAGGCCGGCGCGTGCCGGCTCGCCAGCATGCCGGCGTCGTTTTCGGCAATCCGATAGGGCGCCAGCGCCCGAGCGGCTGGTGCGGCGAGCGCGCGAAAGCTTTGTGGCGGACGATCGATCACTGCGATCGGCACTTGCGAAGCGATCCGCCGCCAATTTTCCCAGCGGTGAAATTGTGCGAGATTGTCAGCGCCCATGATCCAGACAAAGCGCAAGCCGGGACAGCGGCGGCGCAGATAGGTGATGGTGTCGACGGTATATCGTGTTCCAATGACAGCTTCGAGACAAGTCACATCGATGCGCGGGTCGTTGGCGATGCGGCGCGCGGCCTCGGTGCGGTCGCCGAGATCGTGCGGCCCGCCCTGCTCCTTCAACGGATTGCCCGGCGAGACCAGCCACCAGATCCGGTCGAGCCGCAGCCGCTTCATGGCGAACAGGCTGATGGCGCGATGCGCGGCATGGGGCGGATTGAACGAGCCGCCGAGCAGGCCGACGCGCATGCCATGGCCATGAACTGGAATGACGCGGGACAGTGAGACTGAATGCGGCTCCAATTCAGTCTCCAAACGCGCAAGATGCTGCATTCACGGCCGGGTCTGTCCGGTGCCATGAATGCGATATTTGAAGCTCGTCAATTGCTCGGCGCCGACCGGACCGCGGGCATGAAATTTTCCGGTGGCAATTCCGATTTCCGCGCCAAAGCCGAATTCGCCGCCGTCGGCGAACTGCGTCGAGGCGTTGTGCAGGACGATCGCCGAATCGACCTCGTTGAGGAATTTTCGTGCCGCGCCCGAATCTTCGGTGACGATCGCGTCGGTGTGATGCGAGCCGTGTCGCTGGATGTGCGCGATCGCCCCAGTAACGCCGTCGACAATTTTCGCCGCGATGATTGCGTCTTCGTATTCGGTATCCCAGTCCTCGTCCGATGCGGGCCTCACGCGCGCATCGGCGCGCTGCACGGCGTCGTCACCGCGCACTTCGCATCCCGCCTCGATCAAGAGATTCACAAGTGGCTTGAGATGCTCGGGCGCGCCGGCCCCGTCGATCAGCAGGGTCTCAGCCGCGCCACAGACCCCCGGGCGCCGCATCTTGGCGTTCAGCACGATCGACTTCGCCATTTCGAGGTCGGCGGCGCGGTCCACATAGACGTGATTGACGCCTTCGAGATGCGCGAACACCGGCACCCGCGCTTCGGCTTCGACGCGCGCCACCAGGCTCTTGCCGCCACGCGGCACGATGACGTCGACGCCGCCGTCGAGACCGCCCAGCAGCAACCCGACCGCGGCGCGGTCGCGGGTCGGCACCAGCGTGATCGCCGCCTCCGGCAGGCCGGCTTCGCGCAGTCCCTGCACCAGGCAATCGTGGATCGCGAGGCAGGACCGAAAACTGTCCGATCCGCCGCGCAGGATCACGGCGTTTCCGGATTTCAGGCACAGCACCCCGGCGTCGGCCGCGACATTGGGACGGCTTTCGAAAATCACCGCAACGACGCCGAGCGGCACCCGGACCCGTTCGATGGTCATGCCATTGGGGCGTTGCCAGGTTTCGGTGACCGCTCCCACCGGATCAGGGATGTCGCGGATGATTTTGACGCCGTCGGCCATCGCTGCGATGCGAGCCTCGGTCAGCGCCAGCCGGTCGAGAAAGGCTGCGCTGGCGCCGCCGGCGCGGACTTCAGCGACGTCCTCGGCGTTGGCGGCGAGGATCTCCGCCATGCTTGCGCGAATCGCGCGTTCGATCGCCTCGAGGGCGCGATCTTTCTGCTCGGTCGAGGCAAGCGCCAGCACCCGCGCGGCAGCGCGCGCGCTTCTCGCGAGGTCGTTCATCAGCGCCGGCAAATCGGCGCTGCCTTCGACGGTTTTAAGCGAGGCGGTCATTTCGGGCCCGAACTGGCGAAAAGCTGATCAGGGTAGAAATAGGGCGTCACGGGCGCGAGGTCAAAGCCGGATCCGCGATGGCTGAGGCGTGGAAAGCCTATCTGGCGGTCCTCTTCCTTATCCCTCCCCCTTGTGGGGAGGGTGGCTGGCCGAAGGCCAGTCGGGTGGGGGTAACCACGAGCGATGGCGTCCGTGGCAACCCCCACCCCGGCCTCCGCTTCGCTCGGCCGACCCTCCCCACAAGGGGGAGGGATCGCACTTCGTCAACGTTTCAGCAGCGCGATCGCGGCGGCGTCAGCTCAAACTGCCGGCGCCACCCCGACCACGAGATCGTCGCGATGGATCATTTCGGCGCGCCCGCTGATGCCGAGGATCGCCATCACATCGGGCGAGGAACGGCCCTTGATCCTGTCTGCGTCCTCGGCGTCGTAGGCCACAAGCCCACGTCCAATCTCGTGCGTATCGGGTCCGCGCACCACCACGGCGTCGCCGCGGGCGAATTGGCCGTCGACCCGGATCACGCCCGCTGGCAACAGGCTCTTGCCGGCGCGCAGTGCGCTCACCGCGCCGGCGTCGATGGTCAGCGTTCCCTTCGGCTCCAGCGAACCCGCGATCCAGCGTTTTCGCGCCGTCACCGGGTTCGCCGGCGTCAGAAACCAGGTGCAGCGCCCGCCCTCGGCGATCGCCAGCAGCGGATGCTCGATCTTGCCCGACGCGATCAGCATGTGGGTGCCGGCGGTGGTCGCGATCTTCGCGGCCTCGATCTTGGTGGTCATGCCACCGCGCGACAACTCGGATTCGGCGGCGCCCGCCATCGCCTCGATCTCCGACGTGACCGACTGGACGATCGGAATCAGCTTCGCATTCGGGTTCGAACCCGGCGGCGCATCGTAGAGGCCGTCGATGTCGGACAGCAGGATCAAAAGATCCGCGCTGGTCATGGTGGCGACCCGCGCGGCGAGGCGGTCATTGTCGCCGGTGTCCTGCAGCGTCACCAGAATCTGCCCGGCGCCGATGCCATGATGCCCCAGCACTTCCGACCAGATTCGCGCCAGCGCGATCTGGCCGACCGCGGCCGCGGCCTGACTCTCTTCCAGCTTCAATGGGCCGCGCGGCAGCTTGAGGCGGCCGCGGCCGAGTGCAATCGAGCCCGACGAGACGATCAGTACGTCGCGGCCCTCATCGTGCAGTTTTGCGATGTCGGCGGCGAGCGCCGTCAGCCAGGACGCCCTGACCTCACCCGCGGCAGAGTCGATCAATAACGACGAGCCGACCTTGACCACGATGCGGCGGAAGTTTTTCAGCTTGGGGCGGGCCATGGATCGATCTGTCGGAGGATGCGCGCTGGCGCGTGCGATTTTCGGAATGGCGGAGTTTTAAAGCAGGAGGCGGGATGCGCAAGCCGGCCATGACGAACTCTGATCCGTTGGTGAGTTCTTCAGCAGGCCGCTACGTACTCTGCGGCGCCCATGGCTCGGCCTGTGCCGCCGTCTTGGCTTTATCGGAGACCGGTGCTTCGCCGATCACCTCGACCAGCGCGCGCAGCGCCTCTTTCACGCCGGCGCCGGTCGCGCCCGAGATCAATAGCGGCGTCTTCTTGGCGGCGCGCTTCAGCCGCTCCTTCTGCTGCTTCAGCTGCTCCGGCGTCACCGCGTCGATCTTGTTGAGGGCGACGATTTCGATCTTGTCGGCGAGTTGTCCCTCATAAGCCTCGAGTTCGGCCCGCACCGTCTTGTAAGCCTTGCCCGCATGTTCGCAGGTGGCGTCGACCAGATGCAGCAACACGCGGCAGCGCTCGACATGACCGAGAAATCGATCGCCGAGGCCGGCGCCTTCATGCGCGCCTTCGATCAGTCCTGGAATATCCGCCAGCACGAATTCGCGGCCATCGACATCGACCACGCCAAGCTGCGGATGCAGCGTCGTGAACGGATAGTCGGCGATCTTCGGTTTCGCCGCGCTGACCACGGAAAGGAATGTCGACTTGCCGGCGTTGGGCAGGCCGACCAGGCCGGCGTCGGCAATCAATTTCAGGCGCAGCCAGATCCAGCGCTCCTCGCCTTCCTGTCCGGGATTGGCATTGCGCGGCGCGCGGTTGGTCGATGATTTGAAATGGGCGTTGCCGAAGCCGCCATTGCCGCCTTCCGCCAGCACGTATCGCTCGCCGAGTTTGGTGAAATCGTGGATCAGGGTTTCGCGGTCCTCGTCGAAAATCTGGGTGCCGACGGGAACCTTGAGCACGATCGACTTGCCGTTGGCGCCATGGCGGTCCTTGCCCATGCCGTTGGTGCCCTTGGCTGCCTTGAAGTGCTGCTGATAGCGATAATCGATCAGGGTGTTGAGCCCGTCGGCGACCTCGATAATGACGTCGCCGCCTCTGCCGCCATTGCCGCCGCTCGGTCCGCCGAACTCGATATACTTCTCGCGCCGAAATGCCACGCAGCCGTTGCCGCCGTCGCCGGAGCGGATATAGACCTTGGCTTCATCGAGAAATTTCATGACGTATCCGTAGCGCAGAGGGGGTGCACGCGGCAACCAATTCATCAGTGGAACATGGCGAAAAGCCCGTATTTTCGGGCCGTTTTAAAGTTTCGGTTGTGGTTAAGAGGTATGAGCCGTTATCAGGTTCAAGCCGCATCCTCTCAACGTCATGGCCGGATTTATTCCGGCCATCCACGTCTTCATAGGCGCTCCAGACGTGGATGGCGGGGACAAGCCCGGCCATGACGCGGAGAGGGCGCGAACAAGACGAGACGGCGAAGCCGCTCCTCAGATGAGGGCACTACGGGTTCATATGGGTATCTTTGCGAAAATTTCGACCGGCGCGGATGCGCATTCCCAAAGATTGGCCGGCATCGGCCTGATGTTGGCCGGCATCTTCATGTTCTCGTTCGGCGATGCGCTGGGCAAGTTCATCGTCGCGACCTATTCGGTCGGTCAATTGCTGCTGCTGCGCGCCTGCGCCTCGCTGGTGCTGCTGTCGCCGCTGATCTGGCGCCATCGCGCCGAGTTCCTGCGGCTCGATCGGCCCTGGCTGCAGCTGCTGCGGGTGGTCCTCTCCACGCTGGAAGTCGCGGCGTTCTTCCTCGCCGCGGTCACTCTGCCGCTGGCCGACGTCATCACCTATTATCTGGCATGTCCGATTTTCGTCACCGCGCTGTCGGCAGTGTTCTTGCGCGAAAGCGTCGGCTGGCGGCGATGGAGCGCCGTTATCGCCGGTTTCTGCGGTGTCCTGATCGCGTTGCAGCCGTCGGCGCAGACCGTCAGCTGGCCGGCGATGATCGCGCTCGGCGGCAGCCTGTCGTTTGCGGTGCTGATGCTCATCACCCGCTCGCTGCGCGCCACGTCGGATATCGTGCTGGCTTCGTCGCAATTCATCGGCACGTTGAGCTTCGGCGCGGTGCTGGCGCCGATCAGCTGGGTGCCGCCGACCCTGGGGAGTCTGAGTTATTTTGTCGCTGCCGGCTGGATATCGGTGTGCGCGCTGTTCTGCGTCAATCGCTCGCTCAAGCTGGCGCCGGCATCGAGCGTGGTGCCGTATCAGTATTCGATGATCATCTGGGCCGGGATGTTCGGTTATTTTGTGTTCGGCGATGTGCCATCGCTGGCGACGATCATTGGCGCCGCGATCATCATCGCCGCCGGGCTCTACATTTTCCTGCGCGAACAGGCGCTGGGACGCGGTGAGCCGGTGGTCAGTCCGCCGGTGGTGTGAGCAGGCTTATCCTGCAGCGCGTGCGAAGCGGGCACTGAGCCAGAGTTCGTCATGGCCGGATTTATTCCAACCATCCACGCCTTCTTTGGCGCTCAAGACGTGGATGCATAGCAACTCGGCCGTGCCGAGTTGTGTCCTATTTGAAGAACCAAGCCGGAAACATCCGGCTTAGGGAACGACGTCCGGCCATGACGAAGCTTGGCTCAGTATGCGAAGCTCTACCGCGCGCGGCGCGTCGAATTGCCCCAGCTTTTCAGCGACGACCAGACGCTGCGGGTCAGCCGGAAGCAATCGACCGGGGTCGATGAGCCCAGCGCCTCGAAGCGATGCAGCTCGACGCCGCTCCACTGGAAGCCGCACTTCTCCAGCACGTTGCGCGATGCCGGATTGGCGACGCGGGCGCCGGAGATCAGGTGCTCGATATCGAATTCCTCGAAGCCGAAATCGATTACCGCGCGCACCGCCTCGGTGGCGAAGCCCTGGCCCCACTGGTCGACGCCGAGCCAGTAGCCGAGTTCCGGCGCGGCCGGCTGCCGCCAGTCGATGCCGACCATGCCGATCGGGTGATAATCGCGCTCGATCAGGAACACGGTCTCGCGGTTGACGTCCGCCTGGGCGCTGACGAACTGCACGGCGTGATCGTGCGAATAGGGATGCGGCAAACGGCGGGTGTTCTCCGCAATACGGCGGTCATTGGCGAGACGCGCAATCGCTTTTACGTCCGCGAGCGTCGGCCTGCGCAGCATCAGCCGTTCGGTCTCGAGGACGCACCTACTGGCCTCTGGCAATGTCGGGGTCGGGATGTCCTGCAGCATGTCGGGCTCCTGCTTGCGTAACTAAAAACGCAACGAAAAAGGGGAGGCCGGTTTCCCGTCTCCCCTTGGAGCCCTCCTGAGCTCCGCCGGTTCAACAGGACCGGCGGACTCATGAATCCACCGTCTACTCGGCCGCGGCTTCCGTCATCGGGAGCACCGATACAAAAGTGCGGCCATTGCCTTTGGCACGAAACTCGACATGGCCTTCGACCTTGGCAAACAGGGTATGATCAGTGCCCATGCCGACATTAAGGCCGGGATGCCAGGTGGTGCCGCGCTGACGGGCAAGGATGTTGCCAGGGATCACGTGCTCGCCACCATAAGCCTTGATTCCGAGGCGCTTGCCTGCCGAATCACGACCGTTTCGCGATGAACCGCCTGCTTTTTTGTGAGCCATGGCCCGTCTCCAGTATCAGTTAATCTCTAGATCAATTCCTTGACGGAATCATTTCACTTTTTATCACGCTTATTTTTTTACGGGTTTGGCGCGCGGTTTTGCCGCGGCTCTCGCAGGCTTGGCTGCGGCCTTCTTGGCCGGCGGCTTTTTCTTCGCGACAGGCGCGTCCTCGTCGCCATCGACCGGCGCGGTGACGACCGGCTTCTCGCGCTTGGGCCGCGGTCCAACCGTGGGAACCTTGCCGTCGGCCAGGATCTCGGTGATGCGCAGCACGGTGATCTCGTCGCGATAGCCGCGCTTGCGGCGCGAATTCTTGCGGCGGCGCTTCTTGAACGAAATGATCTTGGGGCCGCGCTTGTGCTGCAGCACTTCGGCCGCAACCGAGGCGCCCGCAACCGTGGGCAGGCCGAGCACCGGCGCGTCGCCGCCCAGCACCAGAACTTCGCCAAGCTGCACGATCGAGCCGACATCGCCGGCGATCTTGCCAATCTCGAGCACATCATCCGGAACGACACGGTATTGCCGGCCGCCGGTTTTGATGACTGCGAACATCGTTGTATTCCTTCGTGTTCGATCCCGGCCTCGGACAGGTCCGGGCCGGCTTTTTCTTCAGTCGTTATGGGTTCAATTTCCGCACTATGGGGGAGCGATCCCGCCAGCCGCGCAAAAACAGGCGGCGCGAGAAAATCCCGCGCCGGGTGACGGACTTATAGCCGGCCAGCGCCGGGAGTCAAGGCAAAGTGGTCCGGAAACCGGCCAAAATTGAGGTGTTTTGGGGGATTTGGCGGCAAACTGCCTCATCCTTGGGGGGCGCGCTCTTGCGGCAGCGGACTTGCACTTTCCGGTCGGGCGTCTCGAAGGATGGCCGCCCGCACATCCTCATGGTTCGAGACGACGCAAGAGCGCCTTCTCACAACGAGGGGTATCCCGCCGCATCACTGCGATGAAACCAACCAGTTCCCCGGCCGTTACCCCACGAGTTCGAATGGGCAGGGCAGAAATGGCCGAAGACACGCAGACGATCTCCGGCATAGGCAGGCATGGCGCAACCCGCCTGCCCTCGGTGGACGTGGACAATTACAATATCGAGCTCAAGGACGACGACGGATTTCTGGGCGACCGCGCCAGCAAGGGCGCGTTCCAGAAGATCCTGGACTCCTGGCGCAAGCCGCTGAAGAAGAACGGCGAGGATCCGTTCGGCAAGAAATCCACCGGCGAAATCAGCAAGGCCACCCTGGACGCAATCCTGACCGGGGATGACGCAATGGCCGCCGCGCTCGTGCACAGCGCGATCGAGGAGTTCGCGCAGGAGTTGGCCTATGTGACGCGGCGCTTTCTCAAGACCAAGGCCTGGACCGACACCGAGCGCATCGTGGTCGGTGGCGGCTTCCGCCAGAGCCGGATCGGCGAACTGGCGATCGCGCGCACCGATATCATCCTCAAATCCGAGGGCTTGAAAGTCGACCTGATCCCGATCCGCTTTCATCCGGATGAAGCCGGACTGATCGGCTGTCTGCACCTGGCGCCGTCATGGATGTTCGAGGCTCATGACAGCATCCTGGCGGTGGATATCGGCGGTTCCAACATCCGCTGTGGCGTGGTCGAGACCCGGGGGAAAAAGGCGCCGGATCTGTCCAAGGCTGTGGTCTGGAAATCCGAGCTGTGGCGCCATGCCGACGACGAGCCGACGCGGGAAGGCGCCGTCAAGCGTCTGGTCAAGATGCTGAAGGACTTGATTGCCGTGGCCGAGGCCG
>WNFI01517688.1_pt1 | contig 21734 bp, 13 predicted proteins | sample 5400471 | NCBI WGS metagenome assembly WNFI01 (sample SAMN13153348, study PRJNA577476) | soil metagenome | isolation source: 100 cm saprolite on Douglas fir-dominated hillslope | place: USA:California | collected 2013-09-17
CGGGCTATTCCGAGCTTCTTCATACGGAACTGGAGGGTCGATCGGTTCATTCCCAACCGTCTCGCCGCTCCGTGGGGTCCCGACAGAACGCACCCGGTCTCCTTGAGGATGGCCACGATATGAGCACGCTCGGCGTCGGCCAGGGTCTGGTGCACGCTAGAATGCCGGCGGCCCGCCACACCCGCCTGGACCTCCTCCAGTGGTACGCGCAAGAGCCGACCGGAGGACAGGATCACCGCGCGCTCGATCAGATTTTGCATCTCGCGTATGTTCCCCGGCCATCGGTACCGGACCAGAGTGTCCATCGTCTCGGAAGGAATCGTCTCGATCGTCCTGTTCATACGCTTCGCGAACTGTTGGACGAAGTGCCGTACAAGCAGCGGAATATCCTCGGGTCGCTCACGCAGCGCCGGAACGCGAATGGGGAACACGTTGAGCCGGTAATAGAGGTCAGCACGGAACCGCTGCTCGTCGACCATCGTAGCCAACTCGCGATTGGTTGCTGCGATGAGGCGTGCGTCGGTCCTCATGGTGCGGGAGCTCCCCAGCCGCTCGAACTCGCGTTCCTGTAGCACTCGGAGCAGCTTGGTTTGCAATTCGAGTGGAATCTCAGCCACTTCGTCCAGGAACACCGTCCCGCGGTTCGCCAGCTCAAACCGACCGATACGCTGTGCGATTGCGCCTGTGAAGGCACCCCTCTCGTGGCCGAACAGCTCGCTCTCGAGAAGACCTGTCGGGATAGCGGCACAGTTGAGCTTGACGAACGTGTGGCCATGGCGCCGGCTCAAGTTGTGGATTGCGCGCGCGATCAGCTCCTTGCCCGTGCCGGTCTCGCCATGGATGAGCACCGTCGCCTCAGTGGGCGCTACGGTGGCCACATGCTTCAGTGCCCCGCGGAGCAGGGCACTCGTCCCGATGATCTCCTCGAAGTTCATCTCGTGGCGGATCTCGTCTTCCAAGTACACTTTCTCGCGGGCGAGTGTTTGCTTGAGTTCGTGAATCTCGTCGTGCACCAGCCCGTTTGCGACTGCGATCGCGACTTGCCCCGCGGCGCGGCGCAAGAATGCGACGTCATCCGGTCGAAAGGCACCCTCATGCTGGCTCGAGAGGGACAAGATACCCACGACTCGACCGCGACTGATGAGCGGCAGGTCACAGAACGCCTTCACATCATGCCGGACGGCCGCGCGGTACGCCGAGTCTGACGTGAACGTCTCCGCATCGACTCGATCAAGCACGAACGGTTCTCCACTCCGGAATACCCCCTCGGGCGCCGATCTCGTAACGGGTGTGCCTTCGAGTGGGTCGCTTTCGGTGCCTAGAGTGTCGATGCCGTAGAGGCGCAGCTCCTTTGTAGCGGGATCGGGCAAGATGATCCCCACCCAGTGACACTGCGAGACGCCGCGGAAGGTCGCGGTGATCGCCCGCAACAAGTCGCGGAAGTCCAAGGCGGCCGTCATCGTTGTGCTCAGATTCAAGAGGAGATCCAACCGGCCACATCCGCGCACTGGTGCCGAGCGGGCGATGGCGCGAGGCGCGGAAGCATCGGCCGCCTCCAAGCTTCGGGCCTCGAGTTCACCATCTCTCGAGGCAGAATGCGGTTCGCGACTCAAGAGTACAGCGTCAGCCATTGCTCCTCGGCGCGGAGGCCCTTGCCGGTTTGTACGCTCACTCGGTCCACCGCCCTTTCCACTGACGAGCTCAGATTGAACGACTGCACCGCTTTTGGTCAATGCACTCTGCTTGAACTGGATGTGAACCGAGGCAAACTCGTAACTGGCTGTCCTCCCGACGGTTACGCGAATAGGGTGCGGGACATTGAAGGCGAGAGACAGCCGTCGCGATAGCGGTGGTGACTACGACCGAGCTGACGCGTTGATCCAACTGACAGGTGATTGCTCCTCGTAACCCTGCCAGCTGATTAGTTTGCGAACGCAGACGTTCGTCCTTCAGGATGGCGACGGTGTGCTGCTGGTTGACTGACTCCCAAGGAAGGCGCGGTAAGAATGCTGGTGTGGCCTACGCGCATGGTCGTTAGTCCTTCGGTCTTACATGCTGATGGTCGAACAGGAGCCGATCTGCCCACAACCCCAGATCGAGGCGTGTGTAGACTCGATCGTGACGCTTGGGGGACTCGCCAGAGGCTGGGAGGGCCTCTTAAGGTTTATTGAGAGCTAGCTCGGCCGGTCTCGAATGTTGATGCGCTTCCATCCAAACAGATAAGCGTCGAATGACCAGGCGCCCGGTCCGAGCAGTGCCAGGGCAGCACCGAGGGTTGCGAGCAGGACCGTCATCGACTGATCTCGAGGTTGCGTGAGGGCGTTCCACAGTTCAAGGACGGTCACAAGCGCTCCCGCGATGGGCGTCCCCAGACCCGCTACCAGGAGCATTCCTCCGCCGGTCGAGAGCACAGGTAGGATGGTCTGTTCGATCGGAGGCCCAACACGCAGGCTGGTAACCCCTTGGGCAATCAGTGCTATGCCACAAGCCAAGCGCATGAGGAGAAGCCCGGCGCCAGGCCAGCCGTGGGCGAATGTCGAGAATAGTCGCCGCAGCAAAGTCCCTTGCCAAGAATATGGAATTTGGGGATGGGAGCGGAAGCCCCTGAAGGGTTGGTGCGGTCACTCTTTTGAGTGACTAAATATCGATAATGCCGCGCTTCAGTCCTATCGTCGCGGCATGAGTGCGGTCGTTGGCTCCCAACTTGGAGAGGATGTTCTTGACCCGTCCCTTGACTGTCTCCTCGGTGATTGAGAGCTGCGCAGCGATCTGCTTATTGGCGTTCCCGGCTGCGATCAGTCGCAGAACGTCGACTTCCGCCGGGGTCAGCGCGTCATCGGTGGCATGCTCGGCAAGCTCGTAAGAGGCCTCGGGGGAAAGGGCCTTCCTCCCAACATGGACCGCACGGATGGTCTCTAGGAGTTCCTTGTGCAAGAGATTCTTGAGCAGGTAGGCCCGAGCGCCGGCCTTCATGGCGCGCAGGACCTGCACATCCCCTGCGTAGGTGCTTAGTACGATGATTCGCGCCTCGGGAAATTCTCCGCGAATAGCGATGATCGCGTCGAGACCGTTCATTTCCGGCATCTGTAAGTCCATCAGGGTGACGTCCGGGCGGTGAGCGCGGAACTGCTGGATCGCTTCGCGCCCATTCGAGGCTTCGGCAACCAAACTGATGTCCGATTGATCAGCGACGAGCGCAGCGATCCCCTGACGCAGAAGGGGGTGGTCGTCGACCGCCAGAATCTGAATCGGGTTGGAGCCGGAAGTCGGCTTCATCCCGTCCCTTTCCCTCCCAGAACCCACCAACGGCGAGCAGGTGACGCAGAGTACGCAACTGAAGCAGGAATCCTCAGCTCGACCTCCGAACCAGAGTCGAGCTCGCTCCAGACCTCCAGGCTCCCCCCGATAAGCTTCGCTCGCTCGCGCATGCCGCGCAAGCCCCAGTGCCCGCTATGCCTTTCACCATCAAGCACCCTGGCGTCCATACCCCTTCCGTCATCCCGGAGCCTCAACCGAAGCTCCCGTTCGTCATAGTGGACTTCCACTTCTATCCGCCGGGCCTCTGCGTGCCGAAAGGCATTGCGCAGACCCTCCGCCACAATCCGATAGACCTCGTCCCGGAGCATCGGATCGACGCCTCGCGCCGTGCCTTCCACGTGCACCTGAAAGACGGGAGCATTCTGGCTACCCTTATCGGATGCCAGCTCTTCTCCCAAGGCACCTATGGCTTCGGCAAGATCGCTGGTCACGGCCGTGGATGCCCGCAGCTCGTGCACGGCATCCCGACCCTCTGTGATTGCTTCCGCGGCATGCTCGATTGCCCCGTCGAGTCTCTGTTTCGCCTCGCCCGCCGGTAACAGGTTGGAAACTGCTTGAAAGCGGAGCAACAGTCCGTGAAAACTTTGCAGCAGCGTATCGTGCAGTTCCCGCGCGATTCGAGAGCGCTCGTCGACGCGCGCTTCCAGCCCCATGTTGAATTGCCGCTCCAGCTGCCGGAGGCGGAGCTGGTAGAGTGCCCACAGACACAGGATAAAAGCGCTCGCGCACGAGACGCGGAACAATGTTGTCTGGTACCAAGCCGGCGTGATGCTCAAATCCAGGCTTGCGCCTGTCTCATTCCAGACCCCATCGTTGTTGCATGCGATCACCCGAAATCTGTAGTTACCGGGACGAAGGTCACTGTAGAAGGCCTGCCGCCGTGTTCCGGGCTCCTGCCAGGTCTGATCGTGACCTTCCAGCTTGTAGCGAAAGCGCACTCTCTGCGGAACAACGAAGCTCAACGCCGTATAGTCAAGTTCCAGATCGCGCGTCAGAGGAGGGAGACGAAGATTCTCTCGTGGCGCGTAGCTCTTTCGGTCGGCGACCACCCCTTCCACGTGCACCGGCGGCGGAATGGCATTTCCAGGGAGATGAGCCGGATCGATCACTTGTAAAGAGGTGCCATTGGCGAACCAGAGTCGTCCGTCCGCAGTTCTTGCTGCGCCATTGAACGGCGCCCACCCCGGCTGCACTCCATCAAATACGTCAAACACTCGTAGCTGAACCGTGATGTCGGGATGCTCTAACCACTCTTTCAGTTCGGTACTTGGAATCTCAACCAGCCCACACGGCATGTACAACCAAAGAGCGCCTCGGCTGTCCGGAATGAATGTAAACACGCTATCGCAAGGAAGGCCGTTGCGGACAGTAAGGATTTGTTGCCTCCCGCTCTTGAGCGCTATGAGTCCAAATGTCGTGGCTCCTAATACCGAGCCGTCGGGATTTACGACAAGTTGCTCCACTCTGGACTCCCGGGCGTGCTTGAAATGGAAGCTCTCCATCTGGCCATGCCGATATCGAGCCAGATCGCCATTGAGAAGACCCAGCCAGATGCCGCCCTCGGGGTCAGCCGCAACTCTCCGGGCGGCTGGTACTAGCGGCGCCGGCAATTCTTCTTGCACTTTGTGATCGCGAATGCGAAAGAGCGTTCTAGGAGATCCGGTCGTCTCAACCCAGATGTTGCTGGCCACATCCTCGGTGATCCCGACAACCAAACCGATCGGACTCCCATCCCGCCTATCGATCCGGCTGAATCGGCCGTTCTCATAGATCGACAGCGTATCGTCTATGCCGACCCATAGCTTGCCGGTATGATCTTCAAACAGGGCAGCGACTTGATGCCCTGGCAGGCCTTTCCCCGCTTGAATGGCAGAGACGCTGCCCAGGCGAAGAGCATCCAAGGCTCCATCGCCTCCTATCCAGACCGTGCCATCCCGCGAAGCATAAACCGCGTCGACCTCTTCCGTGGTCAGTCCTTCGCGAGTTGAATAGCTGGTAACCGAAAGGTCACGAAAGCAGTCGATACCCTTGGTTGTCACAACCCACAGGTTCCCTTCGCGATCCTCATAGAACTTGCTCACCAGGTTGCCCGACAGACCGTCCGCAGGCGCAAAATGATCCACCCTTCCGCTGCTAATCCGGTAAATGCCCCTATTCAGTGTCCCGATCCAAAGGGCGCGCGCGCGGTCCGATAACAACGAAGAGACCTCCAGGGTACTGCCATCCAATTCCGGCGTGGTGAATGGCTTCCAGACGCCTTGCACGAATCGCTGTAGTCCCAGCCCCGGGCCAGACAGTGCCATTCCTGCCCACAATGAGCCATCAGCATTGAGCGCCAGTGCTTGTACACCGTCGACATTCGGTCTCAAGCCGCGCGGCTTATACACACTGGATGAGCCTGGTTTCCAACGGACAATCTCCGTGTCGCTGCCCATCCAAAGATTTCCCAAGGTGTCCTCAACCAGAGGTCCATAAGGAGAATCAGGAATTCCATCGGCCCGTCCGTAACACCGCATGCCTGTTCCGATGACCTGACAAAGAGCGCCCGCCGCATCAAGTATTCGTGAACGCGTGAACCAGACCGTTCCGTTACGATCTTCAATGATGGAATTGATGCGTGCGTGCTGGCTCGCGTAATTGATGAGGTCCTGATTTGCCCAGTGGCTCAGACCTACTTCCGTCCCAATCCACAGGCTTCCATCCTTTGCGGCCAGAAGGCCAGTGATATTAGAGGATAGCAGCTCCTTTCCGGCCGGTGGTGTCCACGGAACAAAGCGAACGCCGTCGAAACGCAGCAAGCCGGCTTCAGTCCCAAGCCAGAGATAACCATCAGTGGTCTGCGTAACTGCCGCCCCGGCGCCTTTGATGAATCCATCCTGGATTCTCCAGGCGGTATGCCCGTACTGGGAGATGTGGCGGCCCGCATCAAGAGCCCACACCCAACCTCCGGTGAGGAAGAACAATAGCAGGCAGAGCGGAAGCGAGCGCGGCGTGTTGGCCTTCTCGCCGGCCCGCAGTGGCCGAATCGGGTTGGAACCGGCGGTCATGACTTCATCGCGTCCCTTCCCAGAGAACCTTCCTTCCAGGGAGGCCTTCCCGCAAGACCACCGCGGTGAGCGGGGCGATGTCGCCTAAGCTAGGGCGGCAGGAGTGCTTAGCTCAATCTTGAGACTAGAATCCAGCCAGCTCCAGACGTCCAGACTACCACCCCTAAGTCTGGAGCGTTTCGCGCCTGCGATGCAAGGCCCACTCCCGCAACGCCTCTTCTTCCTGGGGAGATGACCCTGGCTCGGTTCGGTGGTGACGGTCGGCGAATGCCGTGGCTGATAGTGGTCGCGAGCTGATCTCGGGCCCAGCGTCGGCAGGAATCGGTCCCGACGCTCCGTCGGCCCCACGAGCCAGAGCGCGGCGTCGGTTTCACCTGGCTCCGCCGGGCAGCGGTGAGGTGTAGTGAATCTTGAGCTCATCGCCGAGCAGGTGCGTCTCCGCCAGGTGCGCGCCGACGAACCAGACCTGGAGTTCATTGGTCCGTATCACCTGCCCGACCAGCAGGTCGTTGGTGCCGTCGTCGCCCGCTTCCGCCGCCTCGCGTGCCATGGTCCGGGCCTCCTTCAGGACCACCTCATGCGCGTGGAGCAGCCGTGCAAGCTGAGCAGCCGCTCCCTCGCGGCCAATGGGCGGCCGCGGAATCAGGGTCTTCTCCGCAACGTCGTGGGCCATGGCAACCGTCACCCCCCCCAACGACTGGATTCGCTCGGCGATGGTATCCACCAGCTCGCTCTGTTCGCTGAAGTGCTTGTCGAAGAGGAGATGCAGCTGATAGAACGTCGGTCCACTGACCTGCCAGTGATGCTTCTTGTAGAGGTCGCGAACGGTCATCGTATCGGCTAGGAGCTGATTGAGGTATCCGACGCTAGCCAAGCAGACCGCGCTCTCGAGCGCGATGGGGAGAGGCACCACCGTTCCATACTGCTGCAGCTCGTTGGCCACGAGACTTCTCAAGAGTCGCGGATCGTGGGGCAGCGTTGTGTCGTTCTTCTTCGTCATAAGACCCTTCTGTCTCGATCTCATGGAGCGGGCGCCCCCCCGAGGGTCTCCGTCGACAGGCCCCTCACGGCGTCCACCAGGGAACGGTAGAGGACGACCGGCGCAAGCTCGCCGGGGCCAGGCGAACCAGCGGCGGCGTATCGTTGGCAATCGCACGCGGAAGAGCCGCAAACGTGGCCCTGAGATCAGGATCTCTCGTTTCGGATCCGCCAGCCCCGAAGTGTTGGGATCGCTTGCGGCGCGGTCGCCAGCGCGGCGTCACGCTAGTTCGCCGACGCCTCATCCGTTCGGGGCCCTCGTAGCAGCTAACGGTGGGACGCCACGGGCTCGTAGCGGGACTCATCCCAGCCGGGACGCTGGGGCGAGCCGAGGAGGACGGAGCTGCCGATGAACCCACACCGGGGGGTGGTCTCACGGATGCCTCACTCCCCCCTGCGCGCCAGGGAGCGGCCCTTCAGCCCTGGCCTGGCTGCCCGCCATGCGTGCTCGAGCTCGGCGACCCAAGGCCCCGCCAGGCTGCCTTCGAGCTTTAGCGTCACCTGATCGGATCCTTCCCCAACGACTATTCTCAGCATGTTGGTCGCCAGCGATACCCCACCCTAGTGGCTTCAGCTTGCCGGCAACTCGGCGTACGCGATGCCGGTGAGATTTCCTTGCGCGACGGCCAGCGTCTTCCTGGCCGACCCGTCCAGCTGCGCGCTATAGACAGAGCCGCCCAGGTCGGAGACGAACATCCGGCCGCGTTCGACGTCCAGCGCGAGCCCGATTCCCTCCATGAGGTGCGTGAGGACGATCTCCGGGTCCTTGCGAAGCCCCGGCTTCGCATCCATCGGCGCCCGATTCACCGTATTGCCTCGGGGGGGGTCGCCCCTATCCGTCCAGTACATCATGCGCGTGGTGATATCGAGCTCTAGGTCGATCGGCTCCGGGAGGCCCTCGAAGAGCAGCTCGATGTCGGTGCGGCTCGCTGGCGTCTGGCCCCTTGGGACCTCGATCCCGGCGCGGAAGATCCGACCCCGGCCGGCGTTGTCCGGTCCCTTCTGCGTCCAGTAGATCTGCGCGCGTTCCGCATCGATCGCTATCCCGACGCACCAATTCGTCTGGTCGGTGCGGGCGGCGGCGTCACGCCCTCTCTCGACGAGCGTCTCGATGAGCGACCCGTCAAGGTTCGAGCGCATGACCCGCATCCCTTCACGATCGCACCAATAGAGCTTGCCGCTCCGCTTATCGATCTGGATCTGCTTCGGCGTGAACGTCCCACCCTCGGGGACGATCGTCGTCACATTCCGACCGTCGATGTCCGCGCGCTGGATGGAGCCATCGTTTGCCGCGGGAACGCCCATGTTGGTCCAGAACAAATGCCCGGCCTCGACGTCGACGACGACACCATCGGGAAGTCTCTGTCGCTCGACGATCACCGTCCGCTCGGACCCGTCGGCATTCATTGAGATCACCCGGCCCCCCCCGCTGGCTTCGAGAAAGAAGGATTCTGGATGCCAGGCCGGTGGGATGGCCCCGCTCGCGCGCAGGCCAGCGATCTCACTGGGATCGAACCCGAGTTCATCGAGGACCTGGTCGGTGTGTTCGCCCAGCCCCGGAGCGACGCGAGGCGGGACCTTGGGCGAGTCCCCAATCGTGAGCGGGCTGTCCACCGTGTACCTGGGCTCAGCGCGGCCGTCGTCGATCGGGACGATGATCTTGTTTGCCAGGAGCTGCCGATCCTTCACAATCTCTTCTGGGATTTGCACGACGCCGTAAGGCAAGCGTGCGACATCGAGGAGGGGCTTCCAATACGACAGCGGCTGTCCGCCGAACAATCGATCTAGCTCGGCGACGAGCGCCGACGCGTTGGCGCGGCGACTCTTAGAGTCAACGAACCGCGGGTCACCGAGCAGGTCATCCCTCTGGATGGCTTTCGCAAAGGCGGGCCAGTTCCTTTCTTCCTCGACGAAGACGAGTAGCAGCCAGCGATTGTCAGAGGTCCGATAACTGGCTCCGGCGAGAGCGTTGGCGGGGTGAGTGCGGGAAATTTCACCGTTGAACTTCGCCCCGAAAAGCCCCGCCTGCAGCCAGGCCGCGGTGGCCCAGGCTCCATTGGCAATCAACGACGTGGAGACGCTGCAGCCTTGGCCCGTGCGTTCACGCCGATAGAGCCCCGTCACGATGGCCGCATAGAGGGACATCGCGGTCGCGTGGTCCCCGATACCGGGGACGGGTACGGCGGGTGGACTTGAGGCTTCTCGCGTGAACTGCATGAGGCCAGAGCGCGCCCAATAGGCCGTGATGTCGAATCCGGGCTTGTCTGCCTCCGGTCCGACCTCACCGTAACCGGTGATGTCCGCATAGATCAGGCGCGGGTTGAGTGGGGAGAGGTCTTCGTAGTTCAGCTTCAGCCCCTTGCGGACCCGTGGCGGGAAGTTCGTCACCAGGACGTCCGCCCATTTCACGAGGCGGGCGAGAACCTTCGTCGCTTGTGAGTGCTTCAAGTCGACCACCACGCTCCGCTTGTTCCGATTGGTGACCTGCCACGTGTAGTTGTCTTTCAAGCTGGGATTCGGCGGGGTCAGATAAAGGTATCGATATGGGTCGCCGGTCCCGGGTGGCTCGAGCTTTACGACGTCCGCACCGAAGTCGGAGAGCACGGTCGTGGCCGCCGGGCCAGCGATGAAACTGGCCAGGTCGACGACCTTAAGGCCTGAAAAAAGATGGTCCGATGCCATAACTCCGTTCCTCATCGGCCCTGGAAGTTGGGGGGCCGCTTCTCGAGGAAGGCTGTGGTACCTTCCTTCCTGTCGTCAGTCGACCCGCAGATTGCGAAGAGAGACGCTTCGATCAACAGACCCTCCTCCACACTCGTTTCCAGCCCTTTGTTCACAGCCTCGATGGAGAACTTGACACCCACCGGAGCGTTGGAGTTGATCTGCTGCAGAAGGGCTTCGGCTCGCCCGATTAGGTTGGCCTTGGGAACGACTTCGTTGACCAAGCCGATCCTGTGGGCTTCCTGCGCGTTGATAGTCTCGCCGGTGAGAATAAGTTGCAGCGCCCTACCCTTCCCGACCAGCCGGGGCAGCCGTTGAGTGCCACCATAACCCGGCATGATTCCAATCTTCACTTCTGGCTGCCCGAACTTCGCGGTCTCGGCGGCGAGTCGAATCGTGCAAGCCATCGCCAGCTCGCAGCCAGCGCCGAGGGCAAAGCCGTTCACGGCGGCAACGACCGGCTTGCCGAGGTTTTCGATGAGGATGGTCAGGGCCTGCCCGTATCGTGTATCCTCCTCCGCTTCGAGCGGCGTCGCGTTGACGAGCTCACGGATGTCCGCTCCCGCGGCGAACGCGCTATCGCCGGCCCCGGTCAAAATGACACCCCGCACCAGCCGATCGTCACGGGCGTCCTCGAAGGCCGCTTTTAGCTCCGCGACGGTCGCCTTGTTCAGCGCGTTGAGCACCTTCGGGCGGTTGAGGGTCGCGTAGGCGACCGCGCCCTTCTTCTCGTAGAGGACGTTCTGGAAGGCGAGAGCGCCGATGGCGGCACTCATGACAACCTGCTGCTCTGATTGGCCATGTCTCCGGCGCTCCTAGTTGAATCTGAGGCCGCGGCTCGGCGTGATGAGAGGCAACGGTCGTGCCGGGCCAGGAAGCGCAGGCCTTCGTGTCCGCAAATGGTGGAGCGCAAGGGAATGGAGCAAGGGGCCACGTCAAGTCCGATCCCAAGTGCCGGCGGACGCGTGGTAGCGGGCCAACAAGTGTCAGTCGCCTGGCACTCACCTGCGCCCCCACGCTGTGCTCCCGGGGCGGGGCGGCTCCGCCCGCGCCGTCGCGACGAGCCAGACCATCCGGCAGCAGAAGGAGCGGCGGGCCCGGCACCCACCTGCCGGCCGTCAGAGACCTGGTAACGACGGCCGCCGCGTTACCGCCGACGTCGGCCAACAAGAGCCTAGGCATGCCTGTCACCGAACCGGGGACATGCAAAGCCCTCCGGCCAGCTACACGCAGCCGGGTAGCCTGCGCAGGCCTCCTCGGCGGCGAACTGCACCTGGAGGTCGCGAAGGCCCTTGGAAGGGCAGCCTGGGCGCCCTTCCGCAGTACCTACGGCCTGTGCCGAAACACGCGGCGAAGCAAGACCTTAGGAGACCGCGTAGGAGCCGTGCACTACGTCTTCCACGATGTCATATCGCTTCGGGGTCCAGCCCACGACTCTTCGGGTCTTCTCATTGGCGAGACGCTTATTGACCGAAAGGCTCACCCCGGCGCTGCCGCCTCGGGTGTACATCTCCATGAGCGACAACGCCTCGGTTCGACCGCCGGCGCCCAGCCGTCGGCTGACCGCCGCGGCCAGCTCCCCAAGGGCAATCTCGTCCGTCACAGCGTGGAGCATCGTACCCGCCGGCGCCCGTTCCAGGGCCAGGACGTAGAGCTCCACCAGGTCGTCGACGTGGACATAGCCGTGCCGGACGCCGCCCGCTCCAAACTGCGGCGCGGCGCCGTGCGTCTTGGTCAGTGCAATGAGATTGGGCAGGTCGTAGCCTCTGCCCTTACCGTAGACGAGACCGGGGCGGATCGCGATTCCCCGAATGCCGGCCGCCCTCAGCACCGCGGTCTCCGTTTCGGCGCGCGGCACCATCGCGTCGCCGAAGGCGTCGATCAACGGCGGAGGGATCTCTGCTTCCGGCGGCGCGAAGACGGAGGCCGGGAGCGGAACGGGATGCTCTTCGTCGAAAATCACCGGACTAGCCTCGCCCTTGGTGAAGACCCCGACGATCGCCGAGCCGCTGGTGAAGATCAGCGGCTTTCCCGAGGTGCCAAGGGCCTTGGTCATCACCTCCACGGCGTCACGGTCCTTGGCGAAAGCCTCCGGGGTCCCCTCGACTTGTCCGATGCTGGCCGTGCTGACGACGGCGTCTACCTGGGCGGCGGGCGCGGCCAGACTCCCAGGCTTGGTGAAGTCGCCGGCGATGGGTTTCAGACCCGCAGCTCGGAGCTTCGCCCCTGCGGCGTCGGACCGCGACAAAGCCACGACCTCATGGCCTTCCTCCGCCAACTTTCGGGCTACGGCAGCCCCGATAAACCCGCTTGCGCCTGTGACGAGGATCTTCATTCCGTACCCGGAACGCTTGATTCCGCCGAATGGCAGATCGGGGGCGCTCACCGATGGATAGTTGATGAACACCATGCCGGTTTCGATGCGGCTGGCCAACTCCTTGCCGTGCTCGATATCGGAGGTGTAGACCGAGCCACCCAATCCAAACGGCGAATCGTTTGCAATCGCGATCGCTTCATCCTCATCCCTGGCCGTAAAGAAGAGCGCGACTGGACCGAAGAACTCCTGTCGGTAGGCCGGATTCTCGGGAGTGACGCTGGTGAGAATCGTTGGCTGCATATACGCACCTGTTCTACCGAACCGTTCCCCTCCCGTGAAGACACGCGCGCCATGGGCAACCGCTTCACGGACCTGATTGAGCAAAAGGCTCAATGCGCCGTCGGAGGACAACGGCGCCAGCGTCGTGGCTTCATCCAATGGGTCCCCCGGCTTGAGCTGTTGCAGAGCATCACGAAACGCATTTAAGAACTTCTCCGCACGCGCTCCAACGAAGATGAAGCGTTTGGAGCCGATGCAGGTTTGTCCAGCGTTGCTCATGCGTCCGACGACCGCCATGTTGATGGCATACTTGAGGTCGCAATCCTCCAACACGATAAAGGCGTCGCTTCCGCCCAGTTCCATCGTCGATTTCTTCAAGTTCTTGCCGGCACGCGCCGCGAGTGATTCGCCGGCTCGTTCCGATCCGGTAAGCGCGACGCCGCGAGTGCGCGGATCATCGATCAGTGTGCCTACCTGGTCGCTTGAAAGAAATAGATTTGTGTAGGCGCCAGCCGGTGCGTCCGCATCGCGGAAGAGTTGCTCGAAGGCAAGCGCGCACTGCGGGACACCTGATGCATGCTTCACCAAGAGGACGTTGCCGGCCATCAATTGCGGCGCGGCAAAGCGCGACAGTTGATAGTAGGGGTAGTTCCAGGGTTGAACGCCGATCAGCACTCCGAGCGGAGAGTATTCAAGGCGCGCATATCCGCTTGTCGATTCGATGATTTGTGGGGAAAGAAACCTCTCCGTATTGGCTGCATAGTATTGAAGAATAGCGGCGCTGAGCTCGACCTCACTGCGGCCTTCCGAGATCAGCTTGCCCATTTCGAGTGACGCAAGGCGTGCAAGGCTCTCTTTCCGTTCCAGCATGAGAGAAGCTGCTCGCCCCACAATCTTGGCTCGGTCGCGGATGGCCATCTTCGACCAGATGAGTTGATATGTGCTGTCAGCCGCTGCGAGCGCGTTTCGCATCTGCTCATCGGTATGCCCATCGAAACTGCGAAGTACCTCGCCGTTGGCAGGGTTGACGCTTCGGTATGGCATAGCTGTTTCTCCTTGGATTCTGTTTACGTCACTTCTTGGGGCCGCGTGTCCGCACCGTCGGCCTGCCGTATCGCGTATCCTCTTCTGCTTCGTCCGGTCCTTCCTGCTGCCCGCACTCGGCGGTGGCTCTTGGAATCGGCGAGCACGCACGAAGATCGAGACGCGAGGTCACGACGCCCAGGCGGTTGACGGTCGCGTAGACGACGCGCCCTTCTTCTTGCAGGGAACTTCAGGAAGGCGGAAACCGACGGCGGCCCTCATGACAACCCGCGGTTCTGATTGACCATGTCGCCGGCGCTCCTTCGTGAATCTGGTGCCGCGGCGCTAGCGGCCCGGCATGATGAGTGGCAACGGTCGTGCCCGGCGCGAAGCGCGGGCCATCGCGTTGCAAATGGTGCAGCGCAAGGGAATGGAGCAAGGGGCGTCGCGAAGTCCGATCCAGGTGCCGGCGGACGCGTGGTAGCGGGCCAACAACTGTCAGTCTCCTGGCACTTACCTGCACCCGCACGCTGTGCTGCTGGGGCGGCTGCGCCCGCGCCGCTGCGACGGGCCAGACCGTCCGGCAGCAGAGGGAGACTTGAGCCCGGCACCGACCGGATCACGCCGGCGATCGCCTAGTCCCCGAGCGCGGAGAGGCCCCCGGAGCCCAGACGCCTTGCGGTAGAAGGGGCAGATCACGCGGTTGGCAACCGTGAGCATCGCGGACGGCACGCTCTTTCCGAGATAGCCGAGCGCGAGGGGAATCATGGGCGGCGATCCTTTCCTGGCCACCCCTCGGTTCCCCCACAGCTGCGCTGTTTAGGGGACGGGCTCCCGCCTCATCGCCATGTTCTCACCTACACGAAGGCCCCGAATCCCGTGATCGCCTTGCCCACGATCAGGGTGTTCATCTCCCGCGTGCCCTCGTACGAGTAGATCGCCTCGGCATCGGCCACGAAGCGCCCGATGTGCTCTTCGAGAAGGATCCCGTTGGCACCGAGCAGCTCTCGGGCGTAGCCGACGCTCTCTCGCATCCTCACCGTGCAGAACGCCTTGGCCAGCGACGCGTGCTCGTCCTTCAGCTTCCCTTCGTCCTGGAGTTGCGAGAGCCGGACGACCATGCACAGAGACGACGTGATATTGCCGAGCATCTTGACCAGGAGGTCCTGCACCAGCTGGAACTTGGCGATCGGCCTCCCGAACTGCTCGCGCTTCTGCGCGTACCGCAGAGCGTGCTCGTAGGCTCCCATCGCGCAGCCCACCGCCTCCCAAGCCACGAACCCGCGAGTCATCCGAAGGACGCGCGCGGTGTCGCGGAACGACTTGTCCATCTGCAGGCGGTTGGCCTCGGGCACCCGGCAGTTATCCAGCGTGATGAGCGCGTTTTGCACCGCGCGAAGGGCCATCTTCGTTTCGATCTTTTCCGCCTTGAACCCCAGGGTTGTCTTGTTTTCGACGATGAAGCCCTTGACCTGGTTGTCGCCAAGGTCGCGCGCCCAGATGATCGTGACGTCGCCCCAGGTCGCGTTGCCGATCCACTTCTTCTGCCCGTTCAGGACCCATGTGTCGCCCTCGCGGCGCGCGGTCGTGGTGAGGCCCCCGGATGCGCCCGAGCCCACTGCCGGTTCCGTCAATCCAAAGGAGCCGATCTTCTCCAGGCGGGCCATCGGCGGAAGCCATTTCTGCTTCTGCTCCTCGGAGCCACACAGGAAGATCGAGCCCATCGCCAAGCCGCTGTGGACGCCGAAGAATGTCGCGCACGAGCAGTCGACGCGCGCGATTTCCATCGCGACGAAGCCGGCGAGCAGAGTGCTGCCCCCCGCGCAACCGTAGCCCTCGTACCCGAGACCGACGATGCCTAGATCCCGGATTCCCGGAAGGATGTCAAACGGAAACGCGTCCTCCGCCCAGTACTTATTGATCACCGGCGCGACCTTCGCCTCCATGAACGCGCGCACTTGCTTTAGACGGCCGCGCTCCGCGTCGGTGAGATATTCCGTCACCTGATAGAAGTCACCGTTCGGCTCCGGAAGCACGGACGGCCCCTCTGGCTTGCTCGAAGTCTGCTCTTGACCCCGCGACTCGACCTTCGGCATCTACCCCTCTCTTTCCAGGTGGCCCCGCCCCAGCGAACGCAATTGCCGTGCCGAACTGTGCGCGCTCACAAACCGTAGAACAGAAGCAGCTGTGTAATTCCGCTCCGCGCCGGCGCCCACAAAAGCATGCTAACCGGCTGCCACTTGCCAGCATGCTCCCATCAGGTCGGTCAGTGACGGCTGCGGGTGCCTGCGCGACCGAGCTAGAAGCGCGAGAAGCCACCCCAGGGGGAATGGTAGGTAGCGCCGAGGCGATCGAGGATCACGCGGGCTGCCGCGTTCGGGTCCCCATAGACGACGACCCGGGTCACGTCGACACAGTCCATGAAGCGCCCCGTCCAGTTGTGCAGGGCGAACCCCTCGCTGACGTGGTGGGCCACCACCGCTGCAGAGTCCGCGTACGTCTCGACGACGTGGACGGTGCCGCCGTCGGGCGAGATGTACCACTCGTACGCGAGGGTCCCTGGCTGGGTCCGCGCGCCCGAGACCATCTCCTCCATCAGCTCTCTGAAGGTCTCGAGCTTGCCCTCTTTGATCGCCAGCTCGTTCACCCAGGAAATATTTCCCTTCATGCTTTTCTCCTTCGCGTCACGTCTCGCTCAACCTGTGGGCCCGGGCAAACCGGTGCGGGTCGCGGGGCCGCGCTCGATGACCGGCGTGCTGGCGCGTTGTTCCAGTACGAAGCGAGCAATCTCGTCCTTGCGAGCGAACCAGACACCGGCTTTCCCTCGTGCGTATTCGAGAAAGCGGTCGAGCACTCGGATGCGACCGGCGTGGCCCGAGATACGATCGTGCAGGCTGACCACCATCATCCGTCGCCGCCGCGCACCCTCCTCGTACAGCTGATCGAACTCGTCCTTGAGCGCCTGCTCATAGGCGTTCGGGTTCCACCCTTCGAACGGGAACGCGACGATGTCGTTCATGTGGAACGTATAGGGCACCGTCACGAAGTCTCGACCGCGCACCGGGATGATGAAGGGTTCATCCCGGCTGGGCTCGTCGATGTGGTAGAGGAAACCGAGCTCTTGGAGCGTCTCCAGGATGCTTATGGAGTTGCGCATCCAGTATGCATTCCAGCCAACCGGCCTCTGGCCGGTCACCCGCTCGATCGTGTCCACGCTGTCGGCGATGAAGCGCTTCTCTTCGTCCCGAGGGAGTTGGTAGCTGTTCTCCCAGGTGCGTCCGTGGGCGGCGGCTTCATGGCCCCGCTGAACGATCTCTCGCGCGAGTTCGGGCGAGGTCTCGGCTGCCCTCCCAATCATGAACGACGAGAGCTTGATCCGGTGCTTGTCCATCAGGTCGAGGACGCGGGGAATGCCCTCATAGTGGCCGTAGGCAAAGAAGGCGTTGGTCGGCAGGTCGGGGACGCCGCCCTGGATCTTGTCAGGGATCACACCGCCCGCGCCCGAGATCGGCTGGCCCCCGCCTTCGAACATTAGCGAGAAGCTCACGGCGAGTCGCGCCTTGTCGGGCCAGAAGCCTTCGCCTTGCGGCCGAGGCATACTTCGGGCTGTTGTTGCCGCGTGCGCTGTGTCAGGTGAGCCGAGTCCACTGGCCGCTGCGGCCAGCGTCGTGGCAGCCACGGATCGGAGTACAGCTCGTCGATCTAACCGAACGCCAAGGTCTGAGGGAGGAGTCATAGTGTTAAGCCATCTTTCCCTTCGCCGCGAGGTTCTCCCCTAAATGACCCCTCGGCGGTTCGGCTGACGGTCATCCCCTCCAACTCGTCCGCATCGATAGCGCCGCCGAGGACGAGCGTCGCCGTTTCGCTTAGCCAACAGCACGCTTGGCCCCAGCCCAGAAGCGCTCGCGCAAGACCCGCTTCAGTACTTTGCCAGACCCGTTCTTCGGCAGGTTCGTCTCCGAGAACTCCAGATGACGGGGCACCTTGTAGTTCGCCAGCCGGTCGCGACAATGGGCAATCAAAGCCTCGGCCGTGGTGTTCATGCCCGGCTTCAGCACCACGAAGGCGGCTACAAGTTCTCCCCACTGCGGATCGGGTATGCCGAAGACCGCGACCTCAAGGACCGCCGGATGGTCGGCGATCACAACCTCGACCTCGCCGCAGTACACGTTTTCGCCTCCGGTCACGATCATGTCCTTTAGCCGATCCAGGATATAAAAGTACCCGTCTGTGTCCTGATAGCCGATGTCTCCCGTACGAAAGAAGCCGTTCCGGAAGGCAGCCGCCGTATCCTGCGGATCGTTCCAGTAACCTCGCATGACGTTCGCTCCACGGGCCACCAGTTCCCCTCGTTGACCGGCCTGCACCTCCTTGCCCAACTCGTCCGAAACCTGCACCTCGACACCAAGACCCGGTCGCCCGCAGGAAATCAGCCTCCCGTCGGTATGCTCCTGATCTTGGAGACCCGTGAGATACCCGGTTTCACTGAGTCCGTAGACCTGAACAAGCTTCACTTTGGGCAGGAGCTCTCGAGTTCGACGGATCAACGCCGGCGCCATGGGAGAGCCGCCATAAGCCAGTACCTCGAGACTGCTCAGGTCATGTCGCTTCGCCTCAGCGGACTGCGTCAGCAGGTTGATCATCGTCGGGACCAACGCCGTGTAGGTGATCCGCTGATCCTCGACCGTTTCACAGAAAGAGCCCGGCGTGAAGCGTGGAAGCGCGACCTGGCACCCCCCGACGACCGGCACCGCGAACATCGCGGGAAAGTCGGCGACGTGGAAGATGGGAGCGGCGTGGAGGTAGACGCCGCCCCCCCGATCGTCCATCCAGTAATTGAAGTTGTGAACATTCGAGAGCACGTTTGTGTGCGTCAACATCACGCCTTTGGGCCGACCGGTCGTGCCGCTCGTGTATATCAACGCCAGGGTCGCTTCCGGATCGTAATAGGCAGCCACCGAGGCGTCGGTCGAACCATCCAGGGGCTCTTGGTCAATCACCGGTTCCCATGAAACCCGAACCGTGGGCGCTGGCGAGGAGGAATGACGCACTAGCCCGCGCGGGTCTGCGTCCGTGAGGACATGATCGATCTCCACGACCGAAAGGCGGGTGTTGATCGGAACCGCGATGACGCCTAGCCGGCTGCACGCGTACACGAATTCGAGGTACTCGTGGCCATTGGGAAGCAAGAGGGCCAGCCGGTCACCGGCGTTGAACCCGCGTCGGTTGAGCACCGCCGCCAGACTCATGACGCGGTTGTGAAGCTCGCCAAAAGTCAGCCGTCCCTCTCCGACTTGAAGTGCAGGCCGCTCGGGATAGAACCGGGCGGCTCGGTCCATCGAGTGGCTATAGATCATTCGTGGTCGCGCAACTCCAGTCCTCTCTTTTTCGTCCTGCAAGGCGCATTCCAACCCCTGAAGCGCCGACCGCAGGGAGCTCTGCCGGGGCAAGCGGTGCGCTACCCGCCCGTAGAGCGGTACGCACACGACCAGGGTCAGGGCTTGGGCGGCGGTGTACGAGTTGCGCTCCGCTCCCCCCCGCAAACAGGATGGGGCTCGCGGAGGGTCTTGAGCACGCGATAAGCGTTGAGGAGAAACCGCTAAGGCAAGGCTCGTTTGGTCGGCAAGACCTTGGCCATCCAAGTGAGAGGGAGCGGGCTGACGGCCTTTGGGCAGCTCACCTTGGCGAGATGAACTGATCAGGACACCAGTGGCTCACGCCCCCCCTTTAGTTGACCTCCACCGGAGCTTGGGAAGACAGAACGCTTGTCGCATTACGAGGTCCCGGCGCCGGAATCCGACGAAGCCTCGCAGAGCATCGTTGCGAATTCCGGCGGTTAACGCCATCGGAGGCGTTGCAGTGCCACACCCACGGCATGTGCCATGCAACAGCCGGCCCGCGGTGGGGCATGTGCTGAAGAAGTCGATCTATCGCCGCTCGCGAAGGCCAGCCCGCCGCGGCTGCGTTCGAAGGCCGTGTCACCGGTGCCAATCCGCTGACAAACGGCGGCCCGTTGGCAGGCGCTCGGTCGGCATGATGAGGGAACACCCTGCTCAGAGAGTCTTTGCGAGCGACTACTTACGAGGGGACACTTCATTCCTCGCGTTCGGCACGGACGATGCTCTTGTGACCGTCGAGGCCACGGCGAGGGGCGCTCGCATGTCGCCCATGTCGAGGAGTCGAGGGCATCATGAGTCCCACGAGCATTTTCGCGCCGGCGTCGACCCCCGCGGACGCGATCTTTGGACTCTCGCGGTTCGTACTGGCGGTGACGGCGGCGATATTCCTGCTCGTATCGAGCCTCCTTGTTTACGCTCTGGTGACGTTCAGGAAGCGATCAGACGACGACGGCCGGGAGCCCCCGCAGGTGTACGGCAGCCACCAGGTGGAGCTGGCCTGGACCATCATTCCGATTCTCATCGTGGTGGTGCTGTTCCTGACGACGGCGCGGGTAATCGTCGGCCTGCAGAACGCAATCCCGCCGCGCGGAGCGCTCGAGGTCCTCGTCAGGGGGCACCAGTTCTGGTGGGAGTACCGGTATCCGGGCCTCGGTGTGGTCACGGCCAATGAACTGCACGTGCCGGTGAGTGATCCGGCGCAGCCGACTCCGACATTCCTCACCCTCGTCTCGGCAGATACCGATCACAGCTTCTGGGTTCCTCGTCTCGCAGGGAAGACCGACCTCATTCCCAATCAAATCAATCACATGTGGATTGATCCTCACGAGGTCGGACTGTACTTGGGGCAGTGCGCGCAGTACTGCGGCACCCAGCACGCCAAGATGCTGCTCCGGGTCTATGTCGATTCGCGGAAGGACTTCGACCGCTGGGTCGACGCTCAGCGACAACCGGCGCACACGGGCGACGTGGTATCAGACGGGGAGCGCGTCTTCCAGTCCACAGCGTGCATCAACTGCCACCGGGTTGCCGGCACCCCGGCAACAGGTCTCTTCGGCCCGGACCTCACCCATCTGATGAGCCGGGACACGATTGGCTCCGGCATCACGCCGAACACGGCGGAGAACCTTCGGCTCTGGACCCACAGCCCCGACGCCACGAAGCCTGGCTCCCGCATGCCGGCGATGCACCTGACCGATAAGGATCTGAATGCCGTCACGGCGTATTTGACGAGCCTCCGTTGACGCTTTCGGGGAGCGTCGCCTGATGAACACTGATGCCATCGGATGGACCGAGGCGCCGGCGGCCCGGCCGTTCGTCGATGCGCTTCATGAATGGGTGACCACGGTCGACCACAAGCGGCTGGGCGTGATGTATGTCTTGTACGGACTCGCTCTGCTGGCCGTCGGGGGCGTCGAAGCCAGCGTCATGCGCATCCAGCTGCTGGCGCCGAACAACGACTTCGTCTCGCCCCAGGTGTTCAACCGGATGTTTACGATGCACGGCACCACGATGATCTTCTTCGTGGTGATGCCGCTCGTCTTCGGTTTCGCGACATACCTCGTCCCGCTGATGATCGGCGCGCGCGACATGGCGTTCCCCCGTCTGAACGCCGCCAGCTTCTGGCTCACCGCCTTCGGGGGCCTGTTGCTGCACTTCAGCCTGCTCGGCGCGAACGGCCTTTACGGCGCCGGGAATGCCCCCGACGTGGGGTGGTTCGCCTACGCTCCGTTGACCTCGCAGACCTTTTCCCCCGGGCACAGTACCGATTACTGGACGCTGTCGTTGCTGGTATCTGGGGTCGGCAGCATCGGAACCGCCGTCAACATCGTGGCCACCGTTCTCTGCATGCGTTGCCCGGGAATGACCCTCGGCCGGATGCCGCTCCTGGCCTGGCTGAACCTCGTGATGGGCGCGCTGGTGCTCCTCGCCATCAGTCCGCTGACCGCCGCGCAGATCATGCTGCTCATCGACCGTTACCTGGGCGGCCATTTCTTCGACACGCAAGCGGGAGGCTCGGCGGCGATCTGGATGCACTTCTTTTGGATCTTCGGTCATCCGGAAGTGTACGTGTTGGCCGTTCCCGCCTTTGCC
>WNFI01689609.1_pt1 | contig 21712 bp, 21 predicted proteins | sample 5400471 | NCBI WGS metagenome assembly WNFI01 (sample SAMN13153348, study PRJNA577476) | soil metagenome | isolation source: 100 cm saprolite on Douglas fir-dominated hillslope | place: USA:California | collected 2013-09-17
GACCATGGAGCGACTGCACTCTTACGTGGACCGCGAGCTCAACGCATTCGAGATGGGCGAGGTCAAGAAGCACCTTGACGACTGTCCCCCCTGCGAGAAGCATTTCGAGTTCAACTCCAACGTCAAGATCCTGGTCCACAACAAAGGCTGTCCCGAAAAGGCGCCGGCCACCCTGGTCGCCAAGATCCTGGGAAATCTCAAGGGTTAAATATTTCCGCCTGTTTTAAGGCTGACATATTTCCCCGTTGACCGAGAGATAGCTGCGACAGTCACGCGCCCCCGCGCAGTCACGCACTTAGAGCACCCGCCTCCCGGCGAGAGCGAAATGCGGAGCGCAAATAGCGGCCCGGCTGCGCACTCGCGACCGACTACACGAAGACCACACCGCAGCTGGATGACTCCTAGATATCGCTCGCAGCGCAGCCTCTCTCTGGCGGCGCGGAAATTTTGACCCTTAAACAATTTGCTCCCACCCCGCAAAAGAGAGAGGGCGGCCCTAACGGACCGCCCTCTCCGCGGGGTGGGAGGTGTGCTAGCTCGCCTTCGAGGCGGGGGTCTGCAGGGTCAGCGTGGTCTGCCGAACCTTGCGGCGGCCGGTGGTCCGGCGACGGCGCGAAACGCGCGCCTTGGGGGTGCTGCGGCGAACGGTGGCCTTGACCTGTGCCTCGGCCTTCTCGGCGCGGCGCTCGGCGAGGCCGAGGGCACTCAGCGAGGTGGCGCGAAGCTCCTCGATGGCTGACTCGACCTGCTTGGTCACGGGACGAACCTGCGCCTGGCTGGTCTTCGCAAGCCGGCTGCCACGGCGCTCGGCCTTCTTGAGCCAGTTCTGCTGCTTCTGGGGGCTGATGACGAAATCAACCGCCAGCGCGGCGGCGCCTATGGACGTGTAGAGCGTCTCTCTGATCATGGGGGGACCTCCTAACCTCTTCGACGGCGTCGATCCCGTCGATCTCAATGCGACTTAAGTGTCCCATCGTTTATAACACACTGCGTCATAAATTTCAACACAATGCGTCATGAACTGACGCGGTGCGCCAGGAGGGCCGGTTTCCCGCTTCGGCGCTACTCAGCCGCCCGGAGAATCTCTCCGATGACCTCGTCCATGCGGGCACCCTTGACGAGGTAGCCAAAGGCGCCGGCGGCGAGCATCTCCTCGACGCTGCGCCGGTCGTCGTACGCGGAAAACGCCAGGATCCGCGTATCCGGGCTGACCCGTGAAATGCCGCTGGCGGCGTGGGGGCCTCCTCCTCCGGGCATCTTCACGTCGAGCACCGCCACCTCCGGGCGAAATACGCCCGCCATCACGACTGCCTCCTCGGCGTCAAACGCCACGCCGACCAGCTCCAGGCGGGGCTCTTCCCGGATCAGGTCGGCCAGCGCGTCGCGGAGGACCGCCGAATCCTCGGCCACCAGAACCTTCACACCGCTCATCTCAATGCCACCTCCTTTGCTTTGACGGGCTCCATCGACCGGGGGCCCTGGGGTCGGTTGGGTAGCCACAGGCTGACCATGGCGCCCTGGCCGGGCGACGACTCCACCCGGAGCCACCCGCCCGCGGCCTCGGCGCGCTCCCTCATGGTGCGAAAACCAAGGTGGCCCGGCCGGGACCCGATCGTCTCATCCGGGGAGAATCCGACGCCATCATCGCGAACCCGCGCCAGGATACCGGCATCATCCTCGCCAAGGCTGACCACCACCCTACTGGCATGGGCGTGCTTGCGAACGTTGGCCAGGGCCTCCTGGACGATTCGGTACGTCAACACCCGCACGGCCGGCTCCGGTTCGGTGTCGATGTCGGAATAGAGCCGGCAATCCAATCCCCCCTCGGACCCGAATTGTTCCAGCTTCATGCGCACCGCCGCCGCCAGTCCATTGCGATCCAGCGCCGGCGGGCTGAGGTCGAATATCAGCGCCCGTAACCTGACGATCGCCTGCTCAACGGTCGCCAGAGCGCCGTCGGCGCCCGCCAGCTGAGCCGGTTCCTGGAGACGGCGCCGGAGGATGCCGAGGCGGAACGCCACCGCGGTCATCACCTGGATCACGTCGTCGTGGACGTCCTCCGCGATTCGGCGCCGCTCGTCCTCCTGGGCGGCCCGGGTCTCGGCTTCGGCCTCCTGTCGGCGGCGACTCTCCGCCATCAGCATCACAGCCTGGACCCCCGCCCGGCGAGAAACGTCCCGCAGGCGACCGACGACCACGCCGACCAGCCCCAGCGCCAGCATCGAGGGGACAACGACGTCAACAAGCGAGCCGCCAGCGCCAATGGCATCGTGGGCCGCCAGGATCAGGCCACCCATGGGCGCCGCCAGCAGGCCCACTACGAGCCCCATCCACAAGCCGGCGAACCACCCAGCAACCAAAACCGGCACGATCGCCAGCGCCAGGGCGCCGCCGCCGATCGCCTGAGACAGCGGGTTCATCAGCAGGACATAGCCGGCGAACACGGCGCCGACGATGATCACCCGGCTGACCGGGTCGTTGTTCATCCTCCCCATGCCGCTGACCATCTGCTGTCTCCTGTGTGGGTTCGGCCCATCTGCACCATAGACAACCGGCCGCTACCAGTCCGACGCATTTCTGTGACGGCTGGCCTAAACGACGGTTACGGTTTTAGCGCCGGAAATGGGCGGCCGCAGCCGGTTTGTACACTGCGCACTATGGTTTTCGATTCGCTGGCCGCCCGGGTGCCCGACGCCAGGCTGGCGACGGGCTCGGCAGTGACCGCCGACTACGGCTCTGATTGGTCATCGAACGCGATTCTGCGCGGGATGCGTGGGGCGCTCACGCCGCCGGCGGCGGTACTACGGCCGGCCAGCGCCGCCGATGTTGCGACGGCTCTCGAATGGGCGTCCGCCGAGGGGGTTCCGGTGGTCGCCTCAGGCGGCCGCTCGGGGGTCTCGGGGGGGACAGTCACCTCGGGAGACGAGTTGCTCATCGACATGCGCGCTCTCGACCAGGTCCTGGACCTGGACGAGGTCAGCGGCATCGTCCACGTCCAGGCGGGGGCGCTAGGCACCGATCTGGAGGCTTGGCTGAACGACCACGGCCACACCCTTGGCCATTTCCCGCAGTCCGTCGCGCTGTCGACGGTGGGCGGCTGGATCGCAGCCCGCAGCGCCGGCCAGCTTTCCACCGGCTACGGCGCCATCGAGGATTTCCTGGTCGCTTTGACCGCCGCCCTCCCCGACGGGACCCTGGCCACCTCTCGCCTGGCTCCCCGCACGGCAGCCGGTCCCCAGCTCTACCAGCTGTTCCTCGGCAGCGAGGGCACCCTGGGCGTCGTCACCGATGCCTGGCTCCGGGTGAGGCGGCAGCCCGAGGCCAGGGAGATGGCCTCTCTGGCGTTTGCCAGCTTTTCGGAAGGGCTGGACGCGGCGCGTCGGATGGCGCAGGCGGGCGCCATGCCGGACGCGATCCGGATCTACGACGAGACCGATACCGGCATCGTATTTCGGGCCCTCGACCCGGCGCCCGCGGGCGTCAGTGGCCTGATGGTCGTCGAAGGCGATGGTGACCTGGTGGCTTCCCGGATGCGCCGGGCGCTAGAGCTGGCTCGGGCCACGACCCCTGACCAGGACCTGGCGGCGCACTGGTGGGAGCACCGCAACGACGCTGTCCACACGTACAAGGAGGTCCTCTCCGGGAAGCTTCTCGGCGAGGACGTGGCCGCCGACACGATCGAGGTGGCGGCCGTCTGGTCGAGGGTCGAGGCGCTGTACTCCGCCGTTGGCGGCGCCCTGGCCAAGACATCCGAGCTGGTCGGGTGCCATTGCTCGCACGTCTACGAGACCGGCTGCGCCCTCTACTTCACCTTCCTGGTGCGGGCGGCAGACCGCGAAGCCGCTCTGCTGCAAACGTGGGCCAACGCCCTCGATGCCGCCGTGGACGCCGGCGGCACCATCAGCCACCACCACGGGGTGGGCCAGCTGAAGACCCGCTGGCTGGCCCGCGAGATGGACGGCTTCGCCCCCTACCTCTCGCGGGTGCAGCGCGTGTTCGATCCCGCCGGCGTGATGAACCCGAAGACCCTGCGCACCTGATGGAGCTGACCTTCCTCGGGACTGGCGCGGCGTTCGCCGGGGATTCGTTCAACTCCGGATACATCCTGGATCGTCGGGTACTGATCGACGCCGGCGCGCCGGTTCACGTGCTGATCCACCGCACCGCCCACAAGATCGGATCGCTTGAGGCCGCCGTTATCACCCATCAGCACGCGGACCATACTTTCGGCCTGCCCTACGTGATGGCGACTCGTGCGATCGAGGCCCCGGACGCGCCGCCGTTCACAATCGTTGGCCCTCCGGGCTTCGAGCGTTACATCAGCGACCTCTTCCAGCTGGCCTGGGGCGACCGCCTTCACGAGATCGTTTGGAAGGCGTTGAGGCCGGTATTCATCGATGTCAAGCCGGGCGACACGGTTGAGGTCGCCGGCTTCAGGGTGCACGGGGAAGAGATGCTCCACGTCCACGACATCCCCTGCCTCGGCTACAGCTTCGAAAAGGACGGCGTCAGGCTCTCTTATTCGGGCGACACCACTGTGTGCGCCGGCCTCGACGCGCTGATCGAGGCCGCCGACCACGTGATCCTCGAGATGACCGGTGTCGACGAGGCTGACAAGAGCCACATGTCGCGGGCATCAGTTGAGGCCATCGTTGCCGGCAACCCGGACAAAAGCTTCTACCTGACCCACCTCAACCGGCGCTGGCCGGCGGAACCGGTGCCCGGCGCGATCCTGGCGAGGGACCTGGAGACCGTACAGCTGCTGCCGCCCACCTAGCGCGCCGGCGCCGGCCGGCGAGGCCATAGCAACTCGCGAGCAAGCCCCCGGCGCAGCTCTCGCCAGGCACGATCGGCGCTGGCGCGATCTGGCTCAGCCAGCCCGTCGCGCCGGTAGCACCACTGACTGTAGGCGCGGCCGAGGTCCTCGATGGGGCCGCCCAGCGCCGGCAGAGTGGCGGCCAGCTGGCGGGCGAACTCGATCGGGGTTTGGCTCTGGGGGCGAGGCCGGCCCACTCGTGCCGCCAGCCAGCCCAGCCTTCGCCAGGCCGCTTCCGGGTCCGTCAGCCGTGACGGGCCCCGTGCGAGGAGCCAGCCGGCCAGCGCCAGCGCCACCAGGGCAAGGGCGGCGCCGCCTGCGAGGCCAGGAACCAGCCTGCCATAGTCGGGCGCTTCGGGCGCCCGGTGGGCGGGCGAGAGCGTGGGCGGCGTCACGGACGCTGGCGGTGCGCCGACCACTGCCGGAAAGGTGTCGACGGCGGGGTCGAAAGAATGGCGCGAAAGCGTCGGATAGGCGGGGTCCGGCGTGGGCTCGAAAGGTATCCAACCGTAGCTCGGGAAGAAGACCTCAACCCAGGAATGGGCATCGGAGGCTCGAATCAGGCTGGGCGTCAGCCTGATCGCTGTATTGCCCGCAAGGGACTCTTCGCGAGGTGCCTGGGAGGTGCCCGGGCCATAGCCGCTGACCAATCGCACCGGGATGCCCAGGCCCCGCACCATCTCTCCCATCGCCGACGCGAAGTACTCGCAGTACCCCACCCGGCTGTTGAAGAGGAAGTAGAGCGCCGGGTCCTCGCCTTTGGGGGGTGGCCCAAGGGGCTGCCGAATTCCAGGCGTAACGTCCTGGACGTCGCGCGGGTAATCGGTCCCCGCGCCGCGAAGCTGGGCCTCGGTGGCGACCGAGACACTGGATTCCACAGCGTAGCTGGTGCCTGACGGAACCAAACCCTGGGCGCTGTATGCGCCGTCGACCGACCCTACCGGGAGACCGCCGCCGAACCCGCTGCCAATCGCGCCTCTGACCTGCGCGGGGATGCTGGCCAGGAGCGGCTCGCCGGGCCAGAAGATGGTGCTCTGTCGCGGCGCCAGGACGTTGATGGTCGCGTGCACCGTGTGGCGCGCCAGGTAAGGGTCCACCGCCAGGGGGCGCCCGGCGCTGACGTTGGCGACGTTGCTGACCCAGTCCCCCGGTTGCCACGAGCCGTTGGATTCGGCGTAGAGATCGATTCCGCGCAGGTACGTGGTGCGCGGGAAGTCGGCGCTCACCTCCATCACCGGCGACTGACTACGGTTCAGCGTGCCCCCGGGCTGGACCCGCTCGCTGTACCCGATCTGGGCAAATGATCCCCCCGGGAGCTGCCGCGCCAACTGGGAGGCGCCGCTGCCGCCGGCGGGGACGGTGCCCGAGAAAAGGCGCACGGTCAAGTCGGTGGTATTCAACCTTGGCAGCAGAGTCGCCGTAACCAGCATCAGGATCAGCGCCCGGCTGCCGTGAAGGCCGACGCTGGAGGACACCTCCGCCGTGGCGGTCTCGCCCCAGCGGTGCCCGACCCGGACCACCGTGTGCCGCAGCATGAGGAGAACCGCGCAGATGATCCAGAGCACGACCAGGAAAGAACTGGCCGGCTCCGTGGGGTCGTTGATCACCTCTATCGGCAGTACCAGCGCCATCGGCGCGAGGCCCATCACCACCTTCCCCCGGCGCAGTGTCCAATAACCCGCCCAGGCAACCGTCAGCCAGGTGCCGGCGACCATCGCCACCAGAAGCCCGGTGTCGCGATCCTTGATCACATCGAAGACCCAGCTCCGGAATTGAGCGGCTACGCTGCCGCCCGCGTGCGGCGATGCGGCGACGAACAGCACCAGGACCAGGGCGGTCTCGATCGCCAGCCAGTAGGTGAGCCCTCTGGGCGCGATCCTGGCCAGGATGGCCACGAAGATCGCGCCAAAGACCGCAACCGGAATCAAAGCCTGCGACCCGGGGATCCAGTTCGAGCCGGCCACCGCCGCGGCGGTGACCCACGCCAGCAGCACCACCAGCAGATCGGCGACCAGGCCCTCGCCGGGATCCGCGAATCGGAGCCTCGCCAGCCGCGATGCCACCGCCTGGCTCATATCGCCACCGGCCTGGGATCCATGGCGCCGGACCGCCCGGCAGTCGGCCGCCGCAGGAAAATCTCGTCGTCGGCGCTGAGGCTCCACCAGTTGGCGCCCTCCCCCAGGGAACGGAGCCCGTGCTCGGCGGCCGCGATCCCACCGAAGGATGCGGCGTCCAGATGGAGCACGACGTTGGATCCCCCGCCGGCACGACCGACGCGAGCCAGCCAGTCCACCCACGAACCGGCGCCGCTGGGAGTCACCACCACCAGGCTCTGCTGTCCCCGGCTGGCCGCCAGTCCCTGCAGCAGCGTGGCCAGGTGGACGCCCCCGTCGGCGACCGCCTCGGCAAGGAAATCCAGGATCTGGCGAAGCTGCCGGCCACCTCGGCCCGGCGGGATGATCGTGCGGCGGGCGTCGTTGCAGGCGAGCCCGACCGACTGGTCGCGGCCCAGTGATGTCACCGCCAGCGACGCGGCCAGGCTGACCGCGTACTCGAGGGTGGATAGAGGGGCTTCTCCGCTGTGGACACTCGCGCCGAGGTCCAGGACCACGATCAGGTCGGAGCCCTCGTATTTCTCGAAGGACCTACTCATGGGCCGCCCCAGCCTCGCCGTCGACGGCCAGTGGATCCGGTTGAAGCCGTGCGACGGGTCGTACTCTCGGATCCCGAAAGCGTCGGGCGGAGCATCGATGTAGCGTCCCATGGCGATGGTCTCACCGAGGGTGTGGGTGGCCCCCGGTAGGAACCTCGAGACATCGACCAGCCGCGGGTAGACCGTCACCGAGGCCCCGGCCGCCACCTCGCGGGTGCGCTCGAAAAGGCCGAATGGGTCCCCGGTAACCAACCGCGTCGGTCCCATCCGGTAGCGGCCTCGGCTGATGAAACGCCCGTGCGTACGCCATTTCCGGCTCCGGCGCCGGCCCACCGACACCGCGCGCCCGGCGTCATAGCCGGGGATGCTGGCATCATCGATCACCTCCACCCAGGGAAGCGCAACCGGCGCCGGGTTGCTGACCTCGAGAAACTCGACGAAGTCTTCGCCCACCTCGTAGGCTCCATGCGGTGCGTCGCGCCGGAGGCTCACCCCGGCGGCGCCGAGCCTGGTCCACAGCCAGCTCACCACCGCCAGCAGAAGCGCGAAATAGAACATCACGAAGACGAGCCTGATAGCCGTCAGGAAGGCGAAGACGAAAAGTGCGGCCAGGCCGGCGGCAAAGAGGGCGCGCCGGAGCCAGGTCGGCACGGCTAGCGCAGCGCGGCCGGCCGAGTCTGGGGTACGGGCTCGGAGTCGATCAGCTTGCCAAGCAGCTCGTCCGGGCCGGCGCCTCTCATCTCGGCGCTGGGCTTGAAAACCAGGCGGTGTCCAAGAACTGGGAGGGCCAGGGCCTTGACGTCGTCCGGGGTGGCATAGTCGCGGCCGTCGATCGCGGCGCGGGCCTGGGCAAGCCGCAGCAGGGCTATCGAAGCCCGGGGGCTGGCGCCCAGGCTGAGGTCGGGATGGTCGCGACTACGTGCGACCAGCCTAACGATGTACTGCTTGACCTCGCCGGCCACCTCGACCGCGGCGACAGCGTTCTGGGCCTCGCGTATCTCATCCTCGCCGGCGACCTCGTCGAGCTCGTCCAGCGGGTTGGAATCCTCGAACCGATCGAGCATCTGGACCTCCGCGCTGGGAGTGAGGTAGCCAAGGCTGATCCGGAGGCTGAAGCGATCGAGCTGCGCCTCCGGCAGTGGAAACGTGCCGGCGAACTCCACCGGGTTTTGCGTCGCCAGCACCATGAAGGGCGCGTGCAGCGGGTGGGTGACGCCGTCGAGCGTGACCTGCCGCTCCTCCATCGACTCCAGCAGGGCCGACTGGGTCTTGGGCGTGGCCCGGTTGATCTCATCCGCGAGCAGGATGTTGGCGAAGACCGGCCCGGGCCGGAATTGGAAGCCTCTGTTCTCAGGGTCGTACATGTTGATCCCGACGACATCGGAGGGCAGCAGGTCGGGCGTGAACTGGATCCTCTCGAAGCGGCCACCGATGCTCTTGGCGACAGCTTTGGCCAGCGTTGTCTTGCCGACGCCGGGAACGTCCTCGATCAGGGCGTGGCCGCGAGCCAGCAGGCAGATGACGGCCAGGCCGACCCGATCGGTCTTGCCCACCAGCACTTTGTTGATGTTGGCGATCAGCGCCTCGCCCAGGGCCCCGGCACGCTCGAGCGCCTCGGCACTGAACGCGGACCTGCTTGCGTTTTCGCGCCCGGGTTCAGCCGCCCTAGCCCTGGCCACTGTTAGCCCTCCGCCGGGGAGCGCGGACTTTCCGCTCGATCCACCCGGCCGTGTAACCGCCCAGGGTCGAGAAGAGCAGCTGGGGAATGTCGGCCGCAAAGACGCGGTCGATGCGCATCGGACCAAGCCCGAACGGGCCGGCGATGCCCGCCAGGTGAAGCCCAGGGAAGAAGCCGACCAGGAAGCTGATCACGATGTAGAGCACGGCCACCAGTGGCCCGTTGAGCACTCCGTACTTGGGCTCGACGATTCCAGCGACCAGCCCGCCGGCGTACATCGCCAGCACGCTGATGCCGAAATAGGCGACCGACTGCGAAGCCAGGGCGCCGCCGGGCGCCCCCACTAATGTTCCCAGCAGGAGGTACACCAACATCGCCACCACGAAGCCGGCCGCCACCGCCGGGTAGTTGATGCGCCGGAAGAACGCGGGATCACCCTTGATCTCGATGCGCTTGGCGTCGGTGCCCACCCGGGCGCTTCGCCGGGCGGTCGGCTGGCTCATCTCGCTAGGATAGCCGCCCCTGGTTGACGCGGCCTCGGCGAACGATGACTGGGGACTAGAGCTTCTCGAAGCGCTCCACGTCGAGAACGAAGACGATGGCCCCGCCGACTTCCACCTCGACCGGGTAGGGGACGAACATCTCGCCTGGCTCGACCACCGGCGGCAGGGGGTTGAGGAACTCGGTCCGGCTCTTGCTGCGATTGCGCAGCACCTCCAGGACTACATCGACCTGGGCCTCGGAACACCCGCACAGCAGGGTCGCGTTCCCCTTCTGCAGGAAGCCGCCGCGCGAGTCCAACCGGGTGGTGGGGATGCCCTTGTCGGCCAACGACTCGATCGCCGTCCCGGCGTCGTCGCCATGCATGATCGCCACCACCATTTTCATGGGTGGAGCGGCTCAAGCTTGGGCTTGCGGGAACGCTGCTGTGGCGGTCGAAGCCAAGGAGGCGACGAGCACGCGAGGGAGCGCACCTCGAGGTGCGTGACCGAACGCGCGCAGGACACGACACCGGCGGCCCGCATCGCGGGCGGATCGGCCGCTAGAGCGGATGAGACCGCGAGGTCATGCCTGAGTCGCTTCACCAACGTTCCTTACTCCCTTAGCTGATGCCCGGACAAGGGTAACGGACAGCGCCTCAGCGGCGACGTCGTCAGGCTCCCGGGCGGCATCGAGCACGTGGTATCGCTCGGGATCGCGCGCGGCGAAGTCTAGATATCCCGTTCGGACGCGGGTGTGGAACGAGATGCCCTCCTGTTCCAGACGGTCCGGCTGGTGGCCGGATTGCGCGGACTGACGCCGCAGCCCTGCCTCAGCCGGCAAATCGAGCAGCAGTGTCAGGTCGGGCTTGACCTTGAGGACCATCTGCATCGCCATCAACACGTTCATCTCCAGGCCCCGACCGGCGCCTTGATACGCGAAGGTCGAGTCGACGAATCGATCGGCGACGACGATGTCGCCCTTCGCCATCCGCGGGAGGATCACCTCCTTGAGGAGCTGGGCCCGCGCCGCCGTGTAGAGCGAGGCCTCGGCCCACGCCGCCATGTCGTTGTGCTCCACGCTTAGCAGGATCTCGCGCACCTTCTCGCCCAGCGCGGTCCCACCGGGCTCGCGGACGCTGGTGACCGGCAGGCCCATCGCCTTCAGGGATTCCGCCAGCCGCGCCGCCTGGGTCGTCTTACCCGAACCCTCGACGCCCTCGAAGGTCACCAGCATGCCGCGCATCGCGGGAATCTTAGCCAGTGCCGGCGCCGGAACTGGGCGCCGCGATCCAGGCCGGGTAACCAACGACGAAAGGGAGCACCAACCAGGATGCGGCGTCGGTTATGGCTCGACCTGGTAGATGCGTTCGAGGGCGTTGCGGACCTGCTCCGCACTGTTGGTTCGCAGCACCTCGACCGGGGTGCCGTGGGCCTCGGCCTGCTGGATCGGCGAATCCCGGCGCCGGTAGTAGTTCTTGAGCGTCAGGACCAGGTCGGCGTCCTCAGGGTGGTGCAGGATCTTCACCGGTAGGCCCAGCTCGCGCACCGTCTGCTCGACGTGGCTGCGACTGACGCCGTAGGGGAAGATCGCCATCGGCTGGTAGGCCGAGCCGCGCCGCCGCGGCGCCGACGGGATGCTGGCCGGCTGCCGGCGCCCGCCCGCCTTGCCGTTGGTCGCGTTGGGATCGATCTGCGTCACGACCGAACCGTCGGAACGGCGGATCCGCAGTTGTGGCGCCTTGAACTGTCCCCGCAGCGCCAGGTCGACGACCTCGTCCAAAGGCGTATGGACCACCAGCTGCTGGCGCTCCTGGATCTCGACCAGAACGTCGAAAGTGGGCGGCGCCTTGCGCTCCTGGACCGACTTCTGGCTGCCCCGCCGCCGGGCCTCCTCGTCGCCCAGGGTGACGGTCTGGATACCGCCGAGAAGATCGTTGAGGGTGGGATTAACGAGCAGGTTGTCGAGGCTGCGGCCATGGGCGGTGGCGATCAACTGGACTCCTCTCTCGGCGATGGTGCGGGCGGCCTGCGCCTCCAGCTCGGTGCCGATCTCGTCGATCACGATGACCTCGGGCATGTGGTTCTCCACAGCCTCGATCATGACCGCGTGCTGCAGGGTCGGAGTGCTCACCTGCATCCGTCGCGAGCGGCCGATGCCGGGATGGGGAATGTCGCCGTCGCCGCCGATCTCATTGCTGGTATCGACGATGACCACTCGCTTGGCCATCTCGTCGGCAAGGACGCGCGCGCACTCGCGCAGCATCGTCGTCTTGCCCACGCCTGGCCGCCCCAGCAGCAGGATCGACCGCCCGCTGATGACCAGGTCCTTGATCAGGTTGATGGTGCCGGTCACGGCGCGGCCGACCCTGCAGGTGACCCCGACGATGTCGCCCTGGCGATTGCGGATGGCGGAGATCCGGTGGAGGGTGCGGGCGATTCCGGCCCGGTTGTCGTCGCCAAAGGAGCCGACCCGCTGGGCCACATACTCGAGGTCGGCGGTGGCAATGATCTCCGACCCCAGGATGACCTCGGTGTCGGTGAATCGCGCCTCCGGCTGGCGGCCCAGGTCCATGACCACCTCCAGTAGTTCGTCGCGCCCTTCCATGGCGGCGCGGGCCGCGTCCCTGATCGGCGGTGGCAGGGCGCCGAAGAGGAGATCCAGCTCCGCGATCCAGTCCTTGTGCTCCGACATCAGCTGCCGAACACTGGCGCCATCGCCTTGTCTTTCTTTTTCTGACGCACCGCCGCGGCAACCTTGACGCGCAGTTCGCGCACCAGCAGGTCCTGGCCGGCGAGCGCCTCGAAGCCAGCGTCCTGGAGCACGCGCGTGGTGACGGTGTCGTAGTTGCGGACGTTGCACCAGACCGCCCCGGGGTGGACTCCGAGATCGCCCAGCGCCCGGGCCAGCAGCAGCTCCTGGAGCTCCCCCCGCGGGCTGGCATCCGCCTTCGCCATCATGGAAATGGTGTGAGGCCGGCTGGGCGGGCCGGGCTCCACGCCCAGCCAGCCGACGATCTCGCCACCGCGCTCGACCACGAGGCTGCGCGATGAACGCCGGCCGAGCCGGGGCACCCGCTCGCTGACGCGCTCGCTCACGCGCTCGCTGAGGTGAAGCGCCCGCCATTGCTCGAAGTCAGGCGCCTCCATCTGCGAGACCACCTTGGGGGTGGTGGCCAGGTAAAGCGTGAACAGCCCGAAGGCGTCCCTTCTACGGGCCGGACGCAGACCGGGGACCTCCTCGGCCGCCGGCGGCGCCTCGGCTGTTTGGCGGAAGAAGACGCGGTCGTTGGCGTAGCGAACGAAACCGTGGGCCTTGAAACTCTCCGCCACAGCATGGCCGTCAGGAATGCGGACGTAGATCCTGGTGACACCCAGCGCCAGCGCCTCCCCGCAAAGGTGGTCGATAAGGGCGCCGCCGCCGGCGCCGGAGAGTTCCGATGAAAGGGACAGGTTGAGGACGCGAACGGCTTCGAGAGCGTTGCGGGCCACCGGGTTGTCACTGGAGCTCAGGCTCTCGGCCTGGATGAAGCCCGCCGGGGGTGGCTGTGCAGAATCGCCGCTGTGACGGCCGAAGCCTAGGAGGGACTGAGCACGCGCAGTGAGCGCACTTAGGGTGCGGGAACGAGCGAGCGGAAGTCACGACAACGGCGGCCCGCGTAGCGGGCGGATCGGCTGCCAGAGTAGGTGAGGCTTGATAGCCGCTCCCGGCGTCCATCGCTAACTCACGTCCTCGGCATCCGCGGACCCCCGCCGGGATTGCCAGCGCGGCAGGTAATCCCTGACCCAGAACTCGTGGATCCGGTCGTCTCCCGAGAGCTCGGGGTGAAAAGTGAGACCCAGGACCTGGCCGTCACCCACCATCACGGCGTCGCTGCCAACCGCTGCATGGACGTCCAGCGGGCCGTCTACGCTCTCGATCACGGGCGAGCGAATGAAAACGCCCCGGAAGGGCTCGTCGAGGAAGTCGACGCCCACGTCCGCTTCGAAGCTGTCGGGCTGGCGGCCATAAGCGTTGCGCCGCACCGAGATCGGCAGTACATGGAGACTCTCCTGGTCGGGCAGGCCATCGAGCACGACGTCTGCCAGCAAGATGAGGCCGGCACACGTCGCCAGCACTGGCATGCCATCGTCGATTTCACGCCGCAGAGGCTGCTGAAGGTCGAACTTGCGCATCAGCTTGTCCATCGTCGTACTCTCGCCGCCCGGCAGCACGACAGCGTCGAGGTCGTCGAGCTCGTGCGGACTGCGTAGCGGCACGGCGTCGGCGCCAAGTCGCCGCAGCGCCAGGATGTGTTCCCTGAAGGCGCCCTGCAGGGCGAGCACACCGATCCTCGGTCCGCTCACGGTCGTGGACCCGCGCCAGGAATCACCAACCGCGCGAGGCGAGCAACTCCTCCTGGGGAATCGCCCCGATCTCGAGTCCCTTCATGGCCGCGCCCAACCCCTTGCTGGCCTCGAGGATCTTGTCGGGTTGGTCGAAGTAGGTGGTGGCGGCCACGATCGCCTTGGCCATCTTCAGCGGCTCCTCCGACTTGAAAATGCCCGAGCCGACAAAGTTGCCCTCGCATCCCAGCTGCATCATCAGCGCGGCATCGGCCGGCGTGGCGATGCCCCCGGCGGAGAAGTTGACCACCGGGAGCTTGCCCAGGCGAGCCGTTTCGGCGACCAGCTCGTAGGGGGCCTGGAGCTCCTTGGCGGCGGTGTAGAGCTCCTCCTTGGCCATCCCCGACAGGCGCCGGATCTCGGCGCTGACCGTGCGCATGTGGCGCACCGCCTCGACCACGTTGCCGGTGCCCGCCTCGCCTTTGGTGCGGATCATGGCGGCGCCTTCGTTGATCCGCCGAAGCGCCTCCCCGAGGTTGCGGCAGCCGCACACGAAGGGGACCTTGAACTGCCACTTGTCGACGTGGTTCTCCTCATCGGCCGGGGTTAGCACCTCGGACTCATCGATGAAATCGATACCCATCTCCTCGAGCACCTGCGCCTCGACAAAATGGCCGATTCGGCACTTGGCCATCACCGGGATGGTCACCGCCGCCTGGATCTCCGCGATCAGCTGCGGGTCGCTCATCCGCGCCACGCCGCCGTCCTTGCGGATATCGGCGGGGACTCGCTCCAGCGCCATCACGGCGCAGGCGCCGGCGGCCTCGGCGATCTGGGCCTGCTCGGCGGTGACGACGTCCATGATCACGCCGCCCTTGAGCATCTCCGCCAGGCCGGTCTTGACGCGCAGCGTCCCGGTCTCGTGAGGCACGCCGTTTTGCTTGCCGTTTGTATTCGTCACCGTGTTCGAATTCTACGCCGCGGCCTAACCCGCGAACGCGGGTGGCAGTCGGCCGGGCAGAACTGACCGCCACGTCAGTTAAGCTTGCGCCGCACATGGACTTTTCGTTCGCCGACGAGGAGAAGGCGCTGGCGGACTCCTTCCGCGACTTCATCAAGCGCGAGGTGAGGCCGGTGGAGGACCGGCTACGCCCGCTCCTTGTCGACTCGGACGATCCCCCCGAGCTCCGTGATGAGCTGCTCAAGATCCGGCGTCGCAGCGCCGACCTGGGTTTCTGCTCGGTGGACATCCCCGCGGAGTTCGGCGGCGGCGGTCTCAGCTATGTCGGGCAGGCTCTGCTGCGCGAGGTGGCGGGCTCCAGCGGCAGCTTCCTCTCGATCGCCTGCCTGAGTGGACCGGAAGGACCGACGGGGCTGATCCAGGGGATGAAGCCGGCCCTCCGCGAGCGCCTGGTGCCATCCTTCCTGCGCGCGGAGATATCGGCGGCCTTCGCCCTGACCGAGCCCGATGCCGGCAGCGACAACCAGTCGATGAAGACGCGGGCGACAAGGGACGGCGACGACTGGGTCATCAACGGCACCAAGCACTTCATCACCAACGGCCGGCACGCCGACTTCGTTCAGCTCTTCGCGGTCACCGACCCGGAGAAGAAGGCGGCCGGGGGGGTGACCTGCTTCGTCGTCGAGAAGGGCACGCCGGGATTCACGGTGGGCAAGAACCAGGCGGTGATTAGCGGCGGCGAGGGGCCGTGCGAGCTGGTCTTCGACGACTGCCGTGTCCCCGAGGCCAACGTGATCGGCGAGGTCGGCATGGGCTTCTACGCGGCGATGCAATTCCTCACCGGTGGTCGGGCGAATATCGGCGCCATGTGTGTCGGCATCGGCGACTACCTAATGCGCACCTCGGTCGAGTACGCCAAGAACCGGGTCCAGTTCGGCAAGCCGATCGGCAAGATGCAGGGGGTCGCGTTCCAGATCGCCGACATGGCTCTGGAGGTTGAGCTGGCGCGGCTGGCCACCTACAAGCTGGCCTGGCTGGCGGACCAGGGCGAGCCCCTGGTTCAGGCAGCGGCGTTCTCCAAGCTGTACGCCACGGAGATGGTCGGCCGCGCCGCCGACACCGCCATCCAGGTGCACGGGGGCATCGGACTGACGCGCGAGCTGGGATTGGAGCGCATCTATCGATTCGTGCGCATCCTACGGGTGGTTGAGGGCACCTCAGAGGTGCAGCGCTACCTGATCAGCAAGAGCCTCGGCCTGTAGCACTGGGCGGAGTCCAGCCCGCCCCTTCGTTTCCGCCGTCGTAGTAAAGCGGGACGTAGGCGGCGTCGGTCTGGAGCCGGCCGATCGCCCCGGCATACGTGCTCAGGCTGGTACCGGCCGGCTGGCTGTCGGCTTTGCCGGCGAGACTGTCGAACTGGGGGTCGCTGAAGCCGCCGCCGACCAGCCCGGCGGCAGTGGCGAAATAGCCGTCAAGGAGCTCGTGAGGGTCGTCGTAGCGCGCCTGCCAGCGCTGGATCACCAGGGCAGCCGTACCCGGTCCGGCCGACGACGGGGGGTGAGCACCGAGGGGCTCGACCCTGACGCCGAGGTTTCTTTGCCATTGATCCTGCAGGAACTGGAACGTGGCCCCATTCTCGGGCGTGTCGGCAAATGCGATCGAGAGCTTCCTGGTGGCGCTGCCATCCGGGTCGGCTTCCTTCAATAGGCTTCGGGCTCGGCCCAGGTCGAAGGTTGCCAGCGGGTCTGACTCGTCGCCGGTGTAACCGCGCATCCCCGGTGGGACCAGACCCCCCGTGGCGGGCAGACACGTGCCCGAGTCGTGGCAGAGGGTCGATCCGAGTTTGGAGCGATCCAGGGCCAGCGCGAACGCCCGGCGCAGCTTGATGGCGGGCGCGGTGAGCCCCGCGAACGGGCCCTGCTTGTGGTTGAAGCCGACCCAGGTGATCGCGCCTCGAGGCGCGGTCGTCAACTCCTGGGACGGGCCCTGCCGGACACGCGCCAGCGAATCGACCGAGAGGTGTTCCATGCCGGCGTAGCCGACCAGGTCGTAGGCATCTGACAGAAACGCCGTGATGGGGTCCGACGATCCCGGCGTGACCAGCAGGCGCAGCCGCCGAACCACAGGCTTGGGATCGCCCCACCACCCCGCCACGGGGCTGAAGTCTGCCGAGTTGGCGGCCATCGCCGAGAGCCGGTAGGGCCCCGTGCCGATCTCGGTGGCCGGCTGGTTGGCCCAGCGGTGGTTGGCTCCTCGACCCAGCGGATCCAGGGCCGTGCCCACCACCTTGCGGTCAACCACGGCCGCGGCGACCGATGCCAGGCGGTCGACGAAGTAGCTCCGGGGCGCGGCCAGCTGGACTTCGAGGGTGAGGTCATTCATGGCGATCAGCCCGCTCAGCGGGACCCCTGCGGCGCCACCCGCGACGGTTGCCGAGTAGCCGACCACGTCGCTGAAGATCGCCGCTTCTGGTCCCTGCAGAGCCGCCACCCTGGACCACGAATAGACGAAGTCGCCGGCGGTGAGCGGATGGCCATTGCTGAAATGGACGCCGGCGCGGAGGTGAAAGGTGTAGGTGTGGCCGTCGGCCGAGAGAACCGGCAGCGACGTGGCCAGGTCGGGGACGACCGCGCCGCCCACGCTGTCAATCCGGACCATCCCGTCAAAAAGGTTGCCTGCCACGTCAGCGTCGGCTTGGTCCTGGACCTCGGCAGGGTCGAGGTTGCCCAGCGCGTGAGCGATCGGGATGGTGACGTTTTGGTTGGGAGACAGGTTGACAGCCCCGGCGCCGCCGTTGTCGCCGCAGCCAGGCAGGACCAGCGATGCGAGCACCACCAGGGCTATGCCGCGCGGTGTCACCCGCCCTCTTGCTCCCAAACGACTGTGCAGTAGGGCAGGGGCGGGTCGGCCAGCGACCTTCCCGCCTTGAAGCTGCCAGGAAGGGTCCGCTGCAGCCGGAGAAGCAGCTCCTTGTCAGCGGCGAAGTCGCGATGGTCGGCTTCTCGATAGCCGAGAGGTCCCAGCCGCGAGCTGTCGGCGTGGTACTCGCCGGCCGACCAGTAGGTGCGCGTTATTTGGGTCGGGCGCTTGCCAGTCGCCCAGCGCCTAGCCATGCGGGACCGAAGCCAGTCTCGCGCGGGGCCGCCCAGCCGCGCCCGGGTGCGGGTTTGGCTGAGGGCCTGGACGAGCCCCAAGGCGAGCAGCAATCCGAGCACCAGCAGAAGGTTCTGTCTCACCCGGCGACCGGTCGCGCGTCAAGGAGCAACGGCTTAGAGAGCGACGGCCACCTTCTCGGCGAAATGGCAGGCGGCGACGTGGCCCGGGAGCTTCTCTTCCAGCGGTGGGTCGACCTCGGAGCAGATACCGGGAACCTCGGCGATGGGGCAGCGCGGGTGAAACCTACAGCCGTCGGGGGGGTTGATGGGCGACGGGATCTCCCCCTTGAGCTCGACCAGGCGCCGCTTCGACTCCACCCGCGGGTCGGGCACCGGGATGGCCGAGAGCAGCGCCTTGGTGTAGGGGTGCCGGGGCGTGTCATAGATGTTGGCGCTGTCGGACACTTCCACGATCCGGCCGAGGTACATCACCATCACCCGGTCGCTGATGTGCTTCACGACCGAGAGGTCGTGGGCGATGAAGAGATAGGTCAGGTTGAACTCTTGTTGCAGATCCTCGAGGAGGTTGATGATCTGGGCCTGGATCGAGACGTCAAGGGCGGAGATGGGTTCATCGCAGACAATCAGCTTGGGTTCGAGCGCCAGCGCCCGGGCGATCCCGATGCGCTGACGTTGCCCGCCGCTGAACTCGTGCGGGTAGCGATTGACGAAGTTGGGGTTCAGTCCGACCACGCGAAGCAGCTCGCGCACCCGGGACACCTGCTGACCGGGGTGCACCATCCGAAAGTTGTTGAGGGGTTCGGCGATGATGTCGCCAACGGTCATGCGCGGATCGAGCGACGAATAGGGATCCTGGAAGATCATCTGCAGGTTGCGCCGGATCGCGCGTAGCTTCTCACCGCGCATCGAGCTCACTTCCTGGCCGTCAAAGACGACCCGGCCGGCGGTCAGCGGAAGGAGCTGGGCGACGAGCCGGCCGAGGGTCGATTTGCCGCACCCTGACTCACCGACCAACCCCAGCGTCTCGCCCCGCCTGATCTGGAACGACACCCCCTCCACCGCGTGGACCTTCTGGCCGAAGCCGGCCGGAAAATGCTTGACTACATCTTCGACCTCGACCAGCAGGGCATCGTCGGGCACGCGGCTAGCTCTCGGGTATGAGGTAGCCTGAACCCGCGCCCGGCCTCACGTCGACCAGTTCGCCCGCGCCCATCTCTCTATAGGCGCGTTTCATCTGTACCCAGCAGCGGGCCTGCTGGCCGGCAGCGACCTCCTCGAGGAGCGGCTCTTCAGCGAGGCACTGCTCCACACGGAAGGGGCACCGGGGGTGGAAGCGGCATCCGCCCGGCGGATGGATCAGGTCGGGCGCGATGCCCTCGATGGAGCGCAGGCGCTCGTGCGTCTTGACGTCGACGCGGGGAATTGAACGCAGCAGCGACCAGGTGTACGGGTGCTGGGGGTCTTCGAAGATCTGCTCCACCGGTCCTTGCTCGACGATCTGACCCGCGTACATGACGATGACCCGGGTGCAGATGCGGGCGACCACCGCCATGTTGTGGGTGATCAGCACGATGGCCGTCCCCAGGTCGCGGTTGAGGTCGCTCAGCAGCTCCAGGATCTGAGCTTGAACGGTGACGTCGAGCGCTGTCGTGGGCTCGTCGGCAAGGACCAGCTCGGGTTCGTTGGCAAGCGCCATGGCGATCATGGCCCGCTGCCGCATGCCGCCGCTGAACTGGTGCGGGTAGTCGCGCCCGCGCCTCTCGGCGTCAGGGATGCGAACCTGCCGGAGCAAGGGCACGACCCTCGACCTGGCCTCTTCCCGGCTGAACCGGCGGTGCGCGCGCATCGACTCCTCGATCTGAAAGCCCACCTTGAGCACAGGGTTCAGGGAGCTCATGGGGTCCTGGAATATCATCGCGACGTCGCTGCCGCGGTAGTCCCGGAGCTCGTCCGCGTCCAGTTTGAGCACGTCCTTGTCGCCGAAGTAGATGCCGCCACCGGTGACGCGTCCGGGTTCGGGGACCAGGCGCAGGATGCTCAGCGCGGTCACCGACTTGCCGCAACCGGATTCGCCGACGATGCCCACGGTTTCCCCGCGATGGACCTCAAAACTGATGCCGCCAACCGCCGACACCACCCCGGAGGAGGTGAAGAACTGGGTGTGCAGGTCCTCCACGCGCAGGAGCGGGGAGTTCGAGCCTGAGGTCAGCGGCGCATCCTCGGGTCGATGGCGTCGCGCAGGCCATCGCCCAGCCAGTTGAAGGCAAGCACGGTCAACGATATGGCGATGCTGGGCGCCAGGATGATGTGGGGGGCAACCTGCAGGGACTTGTAGCCTTCGCTGGCCATGTCTCCCCATGAGGGGGTGGGGGGAGGCACGCCGAGACCGAGCAGGCTCAGAAACGCTTCAAAGATGATTGCTGCCGGGACCAGGTAGGTCGCCTGGACGATGATCGGGCCCAGGGCGTTGGGCAGGATGTGCCGGAAAAGGATGGTCAGGCTGCGGGTTCCCGAAGCCCGGGCAGCCTCGTTGAACTCGCGCTCGCGCAGGCTCAGGGCCTGCCCGCGCACCAGTCGGGCCATTCCCAGCCAGCCGGTGACGGCGATCGCAATCACCAGGTTCAGGACGCCCCGGCCCAGGAGGACGACCAGGGTCATGGCGACCAGGAGGTCGGGCACGCCGTACCAGACATTGATGACCGTCGAGATGACGGCGTCGCTCTTGCCCCGGTAGAAGCCCGCAATCAGGCCGACGCAAATACCGAAGACGGAGGCCAGCGCGCTGGCTCCGATGCCCACCTCCAGCGCCACCGTGGCTCCGCTCATCAGCCGGGACAAGATGTCGCGGCCGGACTCGTCGAGCCCCAGAGGATGGGCCGCGCTTAACCCCTGGTAGGTGGGACCAAGGGCCTGGCGCCAGGTTTCGTAGGGAGTCCAGAACGGGGCGATCAGCGCATCAACGATCACAACAGTCACGATCACCAGGCCGATCAGCGCGAACTTGTTGCGGCGGAGCCGGCGCCAGGAGTCATGCCAGAGGCCCACCTGGTCTGGCATTTCCCAATCGCGTTGGGCGACTCCCCCGGGGAGGGCGGTGGCAGTGGCCATCAGTAACGGATCCTGGGGTCGAGAATCGGATAGGAGAGGTCAACCAGGAGGTTGGCGATCCCGACAATGACAGCGTAGGCGGTGAAGACGGCGACCGTGATGTTGTAGTCCCGGCTCAGGATGCTGTTCACGAACTCCTTGCCCAGTCCAGGGATCCCGAACAGAAACTCGATCACCACCGACCCGGTGATTATGGCAGTAATCAGCGGACCCAGGATCGTCACCACTGGGATCAGAGCGTTGCGAAGCGCGTGGCGAATCACCACCACCCGGCCGGTCAGGCCCTTGGCCCAGGCAGTCCGCACGTAGTCCTGGCGGATCACCTCCAGCATGCTGGCGCGGGTCAGTCGAGCCACAATGGCGGCGTAAGGAAGGCCGAGCGCCAGCGCCGGGACGGGAATCTGCTCGGGCTTGCCCCAGCCGATGTCCTCATAGAACGCCCCACCGGTCCAGGCGTACAAACCGCTGACAGTGATGATGATGAGGATGAAGGCCCAGACGAAATTTGGTATGGAGTATGTGATCACGGCGGCGGTCGACGCGACGTAGTCGACCCATGTGTTCTGACGAATCGC
>WNFI01469382.1_pt2 | contig 21707 bp, 23 predicted proteins | sample 5400471 | NCBI WGS metagenome assembly WNFI01 (sample SAMN13153348, study PRJNA577476) | soil metagenome | isolation source: 100 cm saprolite on Douglas fir-dominated hillslope | place: USA:California | collected 2013-09-17
GAGCGGTAGAGTAAGACAGGTCAGTGTAGTACCATTGTGGCCGAAAGATGGGAAGCTACACCCTACTGGGCTCATGATGGTGTTGAAGGCATTGAGAGACGTATCTTCTCCCGTCCTTGTCATAGCCCCCTAGTCTGAAGGTCTGAGAGGAACACCTCCGGCTCCGGGTTCCCATAGTGCGATTTAAGGTGGAGTGGTGGCGGCAGTGTACCGAGTGGCGGAAACTCTAACAAAGGGGTACGGGTGGTCTGGTTAGTCAGAAAACCTTCCTTCCACATTCTGATCAGTCAGCAGTCAGGCTGCAGGGTGGAAACGTGCTCAGGAGCTTATCGTCCATGGCTGCAATGTGGATGGCACGAAAGGACCTCACTACTGTATCAAACGTGGCCTAGGCTGATACTAGATCGGGTGTGGCAATGTTGCACAGGCCCTCTGACCGTGTGTCATGAGAAGGGGTCAGTTGAGTGAAGATTATTGCCAGTGGTGAGTTGGAATGAATAGTTTGTCGACCTGCAAGTTCTTGCGAACACATTGCAAATCCATTCTTATTGTTCCGCCATATTTTTGACCCCCAGAGCATAGGACGAAGTTTTCCGCTGGTTTATCCATTCATCCACATCTAGAAACCCGGTAGATCAAAGGCATTACCGCAAAGGGCGGTTGCAGATTGTTCCTTTAAGTGTCAGAACACATGAATGGACAAGTCTAGGTCCCGCCGACATGGGGCACTGAACCACCTACATGCCCTTGATGGCTTCCAGTTTACTTGAACCGTTGTTGGCGTGACAGATAATATTCCCGTTAGGTGGTATCGCTGGTTCTGGAGCAAAAGCATCCTCGCTTATGCCATGCTCGGGGAACCCATTGACTCGAGCTGAAATCCCTAGACATTACGTTGTCGCTGATCCTTTGTGTGTCATAGAAGACCCTCCATCACCAAAATTCGTCGATTTTTGAACCGATTGTACGTGTCTCAGCAGCACGATCTGGATCTTGCGAGGAAACCCGTGGCGAAAGCCATTCATGGTATAATACCCACGGGGATAGGAGAAACAGGGAATTCATTTTCATTAGATTGAGATAATATTCGCTGCTCTTACGACGCGATTCATCAATGCAGGGCTGACCAATTCTTCGGACATGTTGTCAGCCTCAATTTTTGCGCAAATTTTGCTAGTAACCCCAAGAACCATGTAGCACCACATGCCTGCTCGATCCCGGCTACCCATTCTCATGTTGTTCGCACCGCAAGGGTCTTGAGAGCAACTCTACTGTTCGCCAAGTTCCCAGATTCATCCGGTGGACCCAAATATGAGTCCTTCGGCCTCTGATGGCTTCACCTACCTAGCATCCAGTTTCGCAACGCTCGAGATATCATGCGATAACAAACTCCGTAATGCCCGATTCTAACTTTGCTTTTGCTTCGCCATAGATGACACTCCGAGTCGCTTGCTTCTAGATCCTCACTCGAGGATCAATTCTGGGACCATGATGGACGGAATATCCCACTCGCCAGATCCGCATGATATCCTGCGCCATCATTTCTTATAGCCGCCTCCCGCGGGGTATTGGTTCCCTCTTGTCTGTAGTTTGCGAGGGCGCTACGACTATACACGAAATGGTTTCCTTCCATGGCTCACGTCCGCCACCTAAATGAGTGTATCTCCTCGCTTTCTGTCCTAGCACTTGACTGTTATCAAACTTCAGTAATGCCTGAACCTGAAGATTACACTACACTGGCTCGGTATCGAAATGAAATCCTAGGCTGGTTCGGGAGTAGCGTTCTATCGTTAGCCGTGAGATTTCTCAATCACCACGCCCCTTCTCCATAGCTTGCCCTAGCGGAGTCATCACATACACCTACAGGCGTATGTAGGTGCAGCCGGCGCAGTGGCAATTTGCAGAATGATAAATGCAGTCATCATCGAGCGGCCAGAGATAGAGTAGCGAGTACCTTAGGCCTATATAATTGGCAAGTTACTGGGCTGTTTAACTTCTGTGTTCCTGATCCTCCGACTGGAGCCCGTTGTTCCTCTAGCACCCATGCCCAGCCTCTTGCCCCTTGGTATAGAGCTTGGGGTTGGTCCAGGGATTGGATATGCTTGGGAACCATGAACGGAATTCTCCCCAGTCGAATACAACACATCTCGAATCCCGGGTATTATTCTAGATCCAGATGGGGCAGATTGGGAATTGATTGACAAAACGCCGGAATCCACCGCGATGACAGAGGGTACGGGTATTGTAGACACGGGTACGTTAGTGCTTGCCTGGCGGGATTTGACAGGTGGCGGGTGTATAGTCGGGACTGATGCTCTCGGTGGGCTGCTCAGAGCCTGATTTATTGAGGTTGATGACGGAAGGTATCGGCTTTGCTCAATAGGCTCAGCGATGCTTCCATCAGTAGATTGCATCAAAGATGAAGATTGTAAATCGATGAGCGGATCCGGAGTCTGAGATGGTGCGTAAGTAGTTCGAATGCTCATATCGACTGTTGGTCTGGGGGTTGGAAGAGTGAAAACCGGAAGGGATTTGCCCAACGAGGTGATTCATAGACATCGTGCCATCCCCCTGGTTCTGTGACGGATTGCACGGGTTCTTCCTATGACTAACGTGGGCCGTCAGCTGGTGTTCAAACGTAACCAAATCATGGACGCACAACTCCTTGATTAGCGCTTCTGAAACAGCAGAATCTACTGGAGGACGCCTGAGAATTCTCGACACGAGAGCCATCTCCTCTGCAGTTAAAGACGGTGCCCGGGGTGAGAAAGCAGTCTAGCAAGGTTTAGTCCATTCATAAACGATCGGTTAGAAGGCATGGTTCAAATACATTTGTGACGTTTTTCTTGGGATTGAGAAGCAGGAAAGGCGATGGTTCACAGGGGCGATTGTCCACTACATATCGGTGGTGAAGGTAAGGTCAGGAATGCCGCGCCTACCATGCTTACTTTTGTTTCTTCGCTCGCGGCAGTGCGATACATACAGAAAAGCTTGGGCACGGGTACAACCTACGTAAAGGAGTCGCCTAAGAATGTGATGTCAAATGCTTGATTGCTAGGTTCGACTTTGAGTACCTCTCTTCCTCAATATCTTCGGCTTTCAGGAAAGGAAATATCCTATTTTCCACTATTGCAAGAAACTGAGTTCCGGTGGACTCTTCATAATGAACAAGTGATTCCTTACCCGCTGGTACGAAAACTACAGGCCATTCTAGACCTTTGGCCGAGTGACAAGTTGAGATTGTAACTTTCTTGGTTGGAGTTGGCTTTAACTCTTGAATATGCTCAGGGGCACTCACTGGAACATCATTCTTGCCGGGATCCTTGCCCCTTGGTCCTTCCTCATCTGTGTCTGACAGAAGCGAAGTAGCTTCCAAGAATTTCCGAAGCGGAGTGACGCTTGAGTTTCTGTTGCATCGAGGAACCGTGGTTCGGTAGAAGATCCCAAATAATGGCACAGGTTGACTCGTCATTGGCAGCTTCGGCAGCGAACCTAATCAGTTCTTTCACGTTCTCCCATCGGGTTTCCCAGTCAGCGGTCTGCGAGGTTTTCAGCCACTCCTCATAGCCAATCATCGCTACGAGCCTCAAAAGCAGCTCTTCTACGCTGTAATTCTGGTGCCATAGCAAATATTACAGATAATGGGCCCAATCATTCGAAACGCTTACCTCACTCATGGCTAAACGGTGAAGTGTATCCATAATTTCGACAAAAGAAGCAATTTTTCGCTTCACTGCTGGCCTAATGTCAGCAGCCGTCCCGGAAACGATTCGCTGAGAAAGGTGCATAGGAGAAATCCTCAATGATCCAGCTCTTTTCCTGACCTCAAGAATGCTCTGGTGACGCAATTACGGTTAGTTGTTGCCAAGTTTGACAAGGATAAGAAACCTTTTCGCCCAGACCCCTTTTAGGGACGTTAACGGCGCGCTCAAATGCGAGCAAGTTGTCAGGGTTGTCCACCAGTTGAAGATAGGATATCAAATCCTTCACCTATAAGCCATGAGGCACACAATGTCAAGTATAAACTGATGTAAGAGGACATACCTCCAGACGGTCGAAGAACCTATGCCCACCTAAAATACGAACGGGTATTCCTTCCTTCTGAAATGCCTTTTCAAGAGTACGCGACAAAGCATTGTATCTCACTTCATCACAAGGTTAGTAGGTGGCATTACTGCGGGAACTCAGGACTCACGCAGGACGGCAAAGTCATTATAAGTTAGCAAGCTTCCACTATGGGCCATAAGGCGTTTAATCTCATATGCAATGCACCTAGCCTCTACATCATCGTTCAAAACCTCCCAGAGCGTAGGCTTCGGGCCGTTCTCTTCAGATGTAAATAAAGTCTTCTGGATGCGAGCCTTATCTTTGTGCCTTTGAGCGGGTTAAGATGATGACGGAACAGCCCATTATTTACCTCTGGATATTATTACAATAGAAGCGGAAAGGATTGAGCCAGTAGAGCGATAATTCTGCTCAAGAAATATCTGTTGTGTGTTGTGAAATACTTCAGAGTGTGTGAGCCGACACAGAGTGTACGAAGAAAGGGACAGTCTTACAAGCCTGCATTTTACTCAGGTTCTCAATGTCTTGAGATAGTCATTAGTAGGAGGACCGCTACATTGTTGTCATATGCGGCATCTACCTGCACTTCGCCAGCCGTATACTATGATGGAAAATGTGTTATACGACTCTACGTTCAAAACATCAAGAAATTCAAGTGCTTACTAGACTGGTCGGGATCACCGACAATACTAACGCGGTTATTCACCGAAGCAAACAGAGTCATTAGTTGGTATTGAATGACATTAGTATCTTGGCTAGGGAAAAATCAAGTCAATGCACGCTTGAATAGCCCAGATGGACTGATCATACAACTCGTCCACAAGAACATGGTGTATTTTTCGCGCGATGTTGGGGATCCTCAAGAAGAGCTTGACACCGTAAACCAAGAGATCGTCGAAGTCGAGGCTGTTGGTTACCCTAAGTTCCTCAGAGTAGGCCTTAAAGACCTCGACCACCAGGTGATCCAAATCCTTATTGTCGCTTCCCTGCGCTTCTATTAATCTGTGCATGTCCTCGGGCCCCTCGCCTTTTGCCTTCGCTCGGGAAATCAACCCCGCAATCATACGTACGTCAACATGAAGTTTAATATTGGCTGCAATCTCACTATACTTTGGCAACTTGAGAATCTTGTTCAAAATTTTTTTACTAGAAATCTACGCATCAATAGGGGTTCGGGAAGCATGACGTGCTTACCTCTCATCCGCGTCGCAAATTGAAAAATTCTCTGGAAGCAAGATTCGCTTGCCGTAAACGCGTAGATATCTTATTAGATAAAGATTAATTGTTACTTTATCAATGCGGAGAAAAAAATTCACTTTGAGCAAAGTGCATGAAATGTCCCTGTTGAGGGGATGAGATTCTGCAGCGCTCAGATAGCGATGAAACAGACCCATCTGTAGCATCATCGCCTTCCCCCTGCCGACGAGTTTTTTCAGACGTTCTTTCATTTCGTTCGCTGCCTTATTGGTAAACGTGACAGCGACGATCGCCTCTGGGGCTACACCATGATGCTCAATCAGGTGTGCAATGCGCGCGGTCAGAACTCTTGTCTTTCCTGGAATCGCGTAAGAATTAACAAAAAATAATAAGATAACAGGGGGACCGTCCTACCACTTCCTGGACCAGCAAGTATCTGCAGTGGTATCGACGGGTCATGCGTGACTGCTTCTTTGGGAATTAGGAGGGTTGTACTATGGTCCAGTTTACATCTCCGCATACCTTGGCGTTGAGCCTCGTTCATCCCTTCTAAGTACGACATAGCTGAAAAGATAAAACAGTCACAGCACAATCGAGTGCAGCGAGCGCGTTTCAGTGGCGGGTACGCGAAATTAGATAATCTGATCACGTGAACCCTATTTTGTGACGATTCCTCACCTGCCATGGCTGATGTACGGGCGTTACTCAAGGCAAAGCGGACAGAACGTGGCACCATCACTAAGCCCTTAAAAGCCTCTATTGGGCGTTCGACTCGAGTCCATCCTCATACTCTTGCGCAGCCCAAAAGAAAGCTGGATAATGAGTCAGAAGAAGTTGCCGTCTTCCCGAACACTACTCGTGATGAAAAGCGACGTAAGGTAGAAGAGCCTGCTTCAATTCCTAAGCCCCCTCCTCCAGTTCCTTCATCTTCATCTTCTGGCTTCCCATCGGACTTCTTCTCCGACCCTTCAAAAGCACCACAATTGGGTGGCGACTCGGACGATGAAAACAACCCCCCCACCGCACAAGGCCCATCCACATCATCCCAATTCACTGTAGATGCAGAGTTCGAAGCTTTCGAGAGAGCTATCGCAGCTGCGTCCAAATCTGCATCTCGACCACCCGACCAGGCCGTCTTCACACACGCTACCGTCTTTGCTGATCCTGAACTCATTGAGGAAGTTCCTGAAGGCTTCCCGGAGTCGGTAGTTGATCGTGACTCAAGAAGCCGGCCCCAACCCGTACCAATTCCTCCTCCATTCGGGTCTGGTTCCACCGCTGGACCCGAGCCGGATACTACTATGACGGAAATCGAGAAGCAAAAGGGTCGAGAGCAGGATGAACGTGAGCTCATTATGGATCGGCTGGTAGATGAGGAGCGAGCACAGGAAGACGCGGACGCGAGAGTCAACGCTCTCAAAGCTCGGATGGAGGCTATCAAGAAGAAACGTGAGGCTGTTCGAGCAGAGAAAGCGAAGCAGAAGCAAGCAGGCTAGATATACCCAATAATTTCCAATGGGGTGCACACCCATTATTTGTACATGAGTCATTCTAATGTGAGTTCAACTGGATTGTCTCTACTTCATGACAAGTAAACACATCTCGTGAGAACTCGTCACTGATCTCCTCGATCTCTTCGTTCGTCTTACTTTCCAATTTCTGATCCGCTTCTGCATGCGCCCAACTAGCACCCGATTCAGCACACGAGTACTGACATAATCCTCAGGAGATATCGACAAAGCTCTGGGGTTACGTTATTTCAATCTTGTGGGAGTCTTGTCCATCTTGCTTTTATCTCGTCGTAATAATTGCTCTAGGACAGTCCAATAGACGTCAAATTTCTACGGAAAGTAGATAATTTTCGATGCCATCACCGACAAGTAGGAAACTTGCAACTGTCATGGAACAAAAATGATACAGCTCGTCTCCGTTTAAGTGTCCGACATCTAGGCAGGATACGGTATAGCGAGAGGGTGTAAAAGAGGAACAAGATCGACGGCCTGGTGGGGATAAGGTTTCTGTGCCATCTTAGAGATTCCTAGTAATGTCTGCAAGAAGCCGAGGAATTATCGGACAATTGTCGAAGAGCCCAGAGACTGCTACTCTTTACCCATTCCTCCCCAAGCGGGGGGTCTTTCTCGAGCCCATAGAGGCGTGAATTTCTAGCAAGTATGTCGAAACAGTTTATGCATTCCATGAGCATATCACTCACCCGATATTCCAAGAATGAAAGTAACAGTTCCATTACCGTGGGAATGATTCCAGCTTCTGGATGACCTTTCTCTTGAACTTCTCAATGCATGACCAGCCTGTCACCTCATGCACTACGTCAGGGTCCATTACTATCTGGCGCAGCATCTTCTTCCCTGGAGAGGTTCCGAGGCCTTCAGTTCGTAAAGCCAGTATGAATACTCCTGATTCATCTCAAGATACCGAGTTTGGGCACCTTCGCTCTGAGTTCTTTGTTGCCAGTGGTGAAGCCAGCCAATTTGGAGATGCCCGTGAGGCACCGGGCCTTACCATTGCATGCGGAGAGATTGAGCCTATTTTGCTTAGAGATGGCTTTAATCCCAATACTGGGTTTTGCCCGATTCGATTGGGGTTGGATCTGCAGTGCCCTTCAGCGCCGAATTACCCCACTGTGTGAAAATGATTAGATTTGGAAATGCGGATAAGTGCCGAGTATATCATTCCAAGTAGAGAAGTGGAGAGGATGGTACCGAGAGTATGGACGCTGAAGAATTACATGAGGTGTGAAACCTGAAATACAACTTAGAATGGACTTCCGTGAAGTGCGTCTGACCACCCCATATGGGTATCGTGCCACGTTTACTGCGCGCTAACCATAGCATGATACCAGTCTGGGGGGTCAGACCATGCTAGACTCAATGAGAAGATTCGCCACCCGATCAGACGCAACATCTATAGCTGGACAGGGCTATGTTGGGGCATATACATACAGAAACAGGCGAAGAAGTTTTAAAGCGTTATTGTAAACCCTTGATCATGGAATACCTTCGCATCCTGAACAAAAAGGTAAACTATGCACGGGGTCATTGTCCGTTGGGGGATGGAATCAGGCCATCACTCGATGCCCGTCATTTCGGCACTTTACAGTTAATAGAGTGCCCGTGATGCATTTTCAGACCTGTTGCTGGCATGGGGTCGCATCCCCCAGAAACGGCAGGAACGCGTCCAACTAGGAAGGAATTAGTCAGATCAGCGACAAATAGCACGGAAGAATTTCATCATGAGATGTCTGTATAACTGGAATGTTCTGAAAAGAATCTAGATAGGGCATCGTATATATATCCCATTGATCAAGCTGTGCACGACACCAACACGGTTCACTTGCATCTGGTTCACTGCTGATGGAACAAACATTACTGTATTACGACAGAGACCGAATACATACCGTGCCAGTGATATCACTTGGGAATTGCAGTAATGGATTGTTTGTGGTGGCTGATTATGCCGACGTATCCCCATTTTGATTGGCAGTAGACTCTTCTCGGTTGGAAAAAAATTGATTTGGATCGAAACCCCAGATTTCAGGACAAACCCTAATTCGAGTTCCAATCGTGTAACAGTGCGGCCGTCCCTACACAAGGTCAGTAGTCTCAATTGTGCTGCACTGTGCCTAAGGGATTGGATCCCCTATAAAAATTCTCCAGGCTGAGGTGTGGCGCGGGTGAATATAATATACCTATCCCGGAGTTATTCTAGGGGATACTAGTAGTCGTGTAGAAACGCTAACCATCTTCCTCTCCATCTACGTCCTTCGAGGTAGGTAGCTTCAAAAATACAATCCCACTTCTCCACCTCAAATCAACACCATTCATACCCCCCTTCTCCTTTCCTCTCTCTGAATTCCTCCCGCTCACTTCCCCAGCCCACGATGGTGATGCTGCACTGAGCCCGAGGCTCGAGGTACCAGCTCCAGCATTGATGTTATGCAGTGAATTCGTACTCTGATTCGAAGGCAGAACACCACCACCCATCACACCTCCACACTTGCGCATAGAACCAACGAGACATTCTACCGCACGCCGAACATGTACATTCATGCGTTCGGCTGAGACAGCGTGTGTGTCGACAACAGTTTCAAGATACGAGAGAATATATGACGCGTGTTCTTCTATCGAGAGGTTTGCCCGATTTGAACTTGAAGACGGGTTGGGTTCCGACGCGTCATCTTCGCTGTCTTCCAACTCAGACAGTCCATTGACCCGCACCTGTGGCTTCTCCCTAAGGTTACTTTCCATGCCATCCTCGTCCAACACATCCCCGAGCGTAACACTATCCCAGGCAACAATCGGCACGCCGGTCCGATTTGCAGGCAATAGCAACGTTGGGACCATATTTGGTAGGGTGAAGTCCATTAGACACTCGTTTGGTCTTCGTGACGAGGACCAACCGATGAGTGGTGCGGGTGGAGAGATACCCACAAGTAGGACGGCGATACAGTAGTGCGACTGCTGCAAGGGGGTTGAAGTAGCAGTTGGACGTCTGAAGTCCATTACCCAGGGGGACGCTTCAACTAGGTCGCTCTGTGCAACAACAGAGGATTAGTGCGTCAAGAGCACGATTTACAGTATGCGAGATCTCACTGCAAAGGCATAATCCCCATCACGCCATAGTAGCGGGCCCTCCCCAAGGATGATGCGAGGTTGTGTGCGACGAGGCAGATATGGCATGCGGGGGATATACGCAGTTCGGTTTGTGGCATGGAGATATGGTGCGAACCACCCCTTCGAGATGTTGAAAGCAGGGTCGAATATCGATGACTTCATCGGCGTGAACAAGCGAATTGTTCACTTCAGGAAACAAAATACACCTACTGGCGTCGCCTCGCCCCAGAACTTGATATCTGCATGCTCATCCACAAATCGGTGCTTTAATCTCACCCTCAGTGTACATATACTCCCACTCGACTTCACTTCCTTCGGGTCGGGCAAGAACTCCTTCAACAATGCTTCGATCCTCTCGCCCTCCGGCTTCCCCACATCCCATGGTTTTGGTGCAACAGGCAATTCAGCAAGGAAGTGATGACCAACACCGACTTCGATCATGCTCTTGTCGCCAGCAAGAGAAATAACATCGGAGGTGTAGACATCGTCGATGTGGGGATGTGTTCTGCCATTTGTATGGAGAGGGTTCCTGGAGGGAAGGAAGGAGGTAAGTAGGCTGGTTCCGAATTCCCAGGGCGCCACAACGGGAAACAGGGCTATGTCTCGCTTGCGAATGTTGGGCATTTCGACCGGCGAGCTGAGAATCGATTGGCGCGTCCCAATGAGAGACATGAGCGTGGTTGGAAACAAATGGATCAGGGATGCGTACTACATGTCAACCTTGATAATAATCATAGCCTCATGGCAAAAACGACTGACCTATCACCCCAAGGGCTAAGATACAATGGTAGGAAAACACCATTTTTGGTGCTCTGGAGCGCAGCGCGTCCGAAACGGCCAGGAAGGGAGTTCTTCACTGCGCGAGAGAGAAAGAAGCTGGACGTGCCAGAAGATGATTGGTGGTCTGACATCGCCAGTATTTCCGAATTAGTCGCGTGAGTTGATCCAATAGAACAAACTAGCCCCAGTAATGTAAACCTTGAAGAAAATGGTCAAGAATCCCGGAGAGAAATAACAGCAGCGAAGGATGGAGATCGGAGCCACGGCTCCGGTTTAAAGCACGTGTTGATCACGCCGCATATTAGGGGTTGTCAATATGATTCATAAACGCGTCTAGCTAGTCTTTACGCGTGTCATTAAGCAGACCACTCTAATCACTTTCGTCATTACTACGTATCCTTGTAAACGCGGGATTGGGGAAAAGGCTCACAACCTTTTTACCTCAATCCCTCGTATACACGGCGTTGACGGACGAGGTAATAAAAAGGCTGTGCACTCGTCAACTCGAGTCACAACCGCAGTCAGTCCGCATAGTAACAAGATACCAAAGTGGGCAGAAGTAGGTCCAACCTTCCGTGACGGAAAAGATGTGATGCTGCAAAAACATTGTCGGAACAGCGTATAACGTATTAAATGCAGTTGATGGCATTTTTTATTCTTCCGAAGGCGTTGTTTTTCTGTGGCGAGGGCGTGTTATCGTGCTACTTTGATACCATCACCCAACTCTTGGAGTCCGGCAGGCATAGCTAAATACATCATGAGAACTGGCATCCAAGGCATCTACAGTCGTGTACAGAATCCTCCGACAATTACCGACCCCATTATGTAATCTAGCCTGCCCTCAGCTCTACCGAGGGTTTTGGTTTATCCAGGCCATGGGAAAGTTTTTGGCACGTATCCATCTAGGTTCGCATTCTCTGCGGAGAAAACCCCTTCCGCAACTAGAGATCCACAGCCTGAGGGCTCACGCGTTCGATCGCGAGGACCTGAAGTGTTGAGGAGCAGGATTTTTCGGCTACAGTGCCGTCATTTTTTGCGATATTCAAGCACTCCAGGTTGCGACGTATTCACCTATGCATGTGAGAAGGTGGGCCATTGCATCATGAATAATGTACAGGTTTAGCCCTTTCGCGCTTCGAAGAATGTACCAATCTCGCCATGATATGCACTGTTCCCATATATTGCGCGGTTCCATCGCGACCATTGTGTTCTCATGGCCCATACCTAGAGCTATCGCAGCCGATGGCACCCGATCGTCGTTGTGTCTTCCTCTCCCACCAGCCCGTTTTGCGAAGTGGTCTTGTTCGTGCTGGCCAAGTTGTAGACCCTTATCCATCAGTCAACTGCGCGAGTCACGATGCACCAATTGGATTATCAGGCCACTTTGTCCCAGCATAGGCCAAGTCATGGCGACATCCTCCTTACATGCTGGCGTTACAGGTTCTATCTTGCGCTTCTTTCTTCTTCTCTCCTTCTGCTCATTCTGTGCTGCGTGAGGTAAGAGGACGTTGTCTGAGGTTCCAGGATAATCTTCATACGCCCTGCTCTATTGTCTTCTTCCAGACTTATCCACTCTGCCCATCCCCCTACATCAGATTTGTCCCTCCATGAGCCCTTCGTTGCAGAACTCCTGTTCACAGCCCTCCTTATCCTCATTTGGGTACCCTTCCTGTAGGTGGTCCACTCCACTTGTTGTGATGGGTCTTTTATTAACGTACTCCCAACTGAAAGAATGTATGCCGCGAGATACAGTGTTGAACACGTCTTTTTGACTCGCGTCTTATTTGAATACGTCATGCTGGCAGTCCTCTGGTTGCTTCAAACCGGTGGAGTCGCAGCTGGTTTGGTGGGCAATCTCTCCATTTACCGTAGCGGGGAATCTCAAAAATGATTTGATTGTAGAGCACCTGGCATCACTGGTACTCTGCGCGCTTGTATCGCGCAGAACTCGAGGCTCTCGTGGGAACCTCATGGCTTGGATGGACCAGTCTTTCGGCTCTCTGTGGCGTGACGATATATACCCTGTTTACTGGACCTAGGTCACGAACGATGGACTGGCGTACTGAACACGTCTTTCGATCCACTGATTGGAGAAGCAGATCTAGTGAGGCTTGCGAACCCGGTGTTCACGAGGACATTCACTGTTGACGAGCGCACAGTCAGATGGAACTATCAAAGGACAGGCTGCCCGGAATCTGCTGGTTTTCAAACTTAATGCCCAAATACATGCAGGGGATTATTTCATAATCACATGAGTCATGCCATAGTGCACAGCTTTAGTATTGGTGTAAATAATATATTGTGTGATTTCCCACTGATCTGCCATATCAAACTGAGTTTCAGGGGTCTCCATCAAATGCGGCACGTGGCACCTCCTCGCCGAGATTGACGCGTCGTCGGGCTCACGTGAAGAGAATCGTCATATATGGATTTGATATTCACACTACCTTCTTCTCGTCAAGAGACTTGACCTCGCAGTCCAGTGCCCACTGGACTACTTATCAGCTCTCGATCTCATCACTTTCCCCTGTAGTCCAATATCCAATCTCATTTCCCTGTGTAAGAAGGTAGCTGATTTCAAGCTCACAGCCTACAGGTTCCATTGGTGTTTTTACCGGTGGTCGCTTGGAAACGCCCCTTATCATATTTCCACATCCTTGACACACCAGTGACTTTCCCCATGTCGTCCGCTGAGGAAGAGGGACAGTCTCCTTATCGCCCAAGCCCCAATAGTCCAGAAACGTCGAACAAGAAGCGTAAAGTCGCTCGTGCATGTGATGGTTGTAGGAGTCGCAAGGTGAAATTTCCCTTCAATTTCCTCGTACGGACATGAGAAGAGGGATATTCGCTCCCAACATGAGGCATGCCGCCATTTCTGTCATCACTTTCCTCTTTCTCGCATCATGAATACTTCAGTCGTTTAACTCACCTCCCCTTTTTCTCTGTCTAGATTCGATGTGATGGTCCTCAGAAAAAAACGGGAGAGCAATGCTCCAATTGCGCTACAACCAATCGGGAGTGCACTTATGTCACTGAAGCGAAAAAGAGGGGTCCACCAAAAGGCTATATCGAGGGCCTAGAACAAAAACTCGCAAAGATGGAAGATCTACTAAGCAAGGTGCGTGGCGGCCTCACTCATCAAAGGTGGTCTCATCCAACTTCTTCCTTGCCAGCTCGCTCCTGGCATTAACATCGAGGCAGAGCTCGAGGAATTGATAGCCAAGTCGAGAGTCGAAACAGAGGCAAATAGCAGGTCGGGTTCACGGAAACCCTCTCCCACTGCACTGCCGAATGCAAGAGCCAGCAAACAAGACAGCCCGTCCCTCAATCTCCTACCAGGTCTCAAAGGTGAGAAAATCGTTCCATGTCCCCTTTCCGCTGCCGAATGTGCCTTGGCAGGAGAGGAATATGAAACAAGTGACGACGATGCTTGTGCACACGTTCCAGACGTAACGGCGGCTTTTGGGGACATGACTCTCGACGCTTCCATCAGTAGGCGTTTCCATGGGAAATCGAGTGGTATGGCCCCTCCGTTCTGTCTACGGATGAAGTTGGTCACATTCAATCCAATACTTTTTCAATTCAGGCTTGATGCTCGTACAAGCTGCTAAGGATCTGAAGCAACAGTACAGCGGCCCGGATTCGTCACCATCCCTCCGAAGAGCGGAGTTTTGGTCGCCCACGGATGTGAGCCTTTTTAAGTCAAACAGTCAAACTTGACACCGATGACATATTTTGCCTTTGGTGTTAGTGGGAATTGGAAGTTTGGCAATCCTCCACTTCTCCCAAGAATATCAAGTTCCCGCCAGAAGACCTGACACCGAAACTCTTTGATTTTTTCTTCCGTTCCGTTACTCCATTCCTCCCTGTCATCCATCGACCCAGTTTCGAGGCCCAGTTTGCAGACGGCGTCCATTTTCGATGTCCAGCATTTGCTTGTGTCGTTCTACTCGTATGTGCTATTGGAAGCAAGTACAGCGATGATCCTCGGGTGAGCCTTGAGGAGGCTGGCCCGGCTAGCGCAGGTTGGAAGTATTTCATTCAAGTCAAAGAACTAAAGAAGGCACTATACGCACCAGCTACACTCGCAGACCTTCAGTGTTTTGTGGTAAGTCTCGCATTGTTGTCTCAGCAAATGCTTCAACCCAAGTATTCTGGAGTAGCTGGTGGCCTACTATCTCCAATCAACAAGCGCTCCGCACTCCGCGTGGACTATTCTGGGCATTGGGATCCGCTGTGCCCAAGATGTCGGCGCACATCGCAAGAAGGTGTATAGCGGTAACACCTCTCTGGAGGATGAGCAATTGAAGCGCGTCTTCTGGTGTCTCATTTTGTTTGATCGAAGCGTCAGCTCAGCTCTTGGGAGGCCGTTAGCGTGTCAGGATGAAGAGTAAGTGCCATTATTTTGCAGATCCTCTTACAACACACCTAATGTTTGGATTGTACCAGCTTCGACTTGGACTTCCCACGTAAGCTAGATTGATAGGCATTGAGCTGTATGAATGGCTGAGACTAAAGATTGTGCAGTTGAGGTCGATGATGATTATTGGACATCGGCAAATGAAGCTAGTCCAAAGCAACCAGCGGGTGTCCCATCCAATATCTCCTATTTCAACTCTGCAATACGACTGGGCCAGATTCTTGCGTTTGCTCTGAGGACAATTTATACCATCAACAAATCTAAGGTGCTCCTTGGCTTCGTAGGACCCCAATGGGAGCAGCATATTGTTACTGAACTTGGTAGGCGGATACCAGTTTGATCACCCCACAAACTCGCGATCGACTCGTTACTTGTAGACTCGGCAATGAACAAATGGGTTGACTCGGTGCCTGATCATCGTGCGTAGCGCACTTCGTTCTTTTTACGTAGAATTTCCTCGTCGCTTTCTCACGCCTTGTTTGATCCTTTTCTAGTCCGGTGGGATCCAGCACGCGAAAACCAAGTACATTTCGAGCAATCCGCAATGCTGTATTCGAGCTACTATCACCTTCATATTCTTATCCACCGGCCCTTCATCCCATCACCACGCAAGCCGTCTATTCTATCCTTCCCTTCGCTTGCAATTTGTACGAATGCAGCGAGGTCTTGCTCGCATGTACTTGATGCTCTCCGTCGACGGTCCGAGCATGCAATTCCTGGTGTTCTGATGGCCGCGTTCACCAGCGGTGCGTTAATTCTACATATCCAGTAAACGCTGCTGACTGACTTTGCGTAGGCATCGTATTGTTGATTTCGATATGGGGAGCCAAGAAAACTGGTGTAGTGATGGATACAAAGTCTCACTTAAACGTATGCTATCTCTCGAGCGTCATGTTTACGAATCCCAATTGAGAAGACGTCAGGATGTTGGCAAATGTTTGCGGTTTCTGCAGTGGGCTGAGGCAGAGTAAGTCGATCACGACATGTGTTATGGTAGGCGCACTTACGTCTTCCGTAGTTGGCACTCGTCAGGTCGGATGGTGTAAGTGATGACTTTGGCGAACGCAGCACGCCACAAATTCATAATACTCTACAGAGATATTCTACGGGAATTGGCATCTTTTGGTGATTTGCCACTTCCCGAGTTCCGGCCTCCGACAACTGCCCAAAAGCGCGATCGGGATTACGATACATCTTCAGCCGATACTAGCCCATTTGTCCCCCCTTTACCCGTGGACGCACCCCGACCTCGCAAGTCTCTTCCCAAGGGCAGGGCTAAAGCACCTTCGAGTGACACACAACAGTCCGCTGTCCCCTTGCCCTACCCTATCCCTCCCGAAATCCATCTCACTGATCCATATCAAATACCCTTGCCAGAACCATCTGCTCCACTGCGTGATCTCGCCAGTCTCGATCCATCGACTTTCCAACATCTTCCTGAACAAACGCAGACGTGGTACGACCCTAATCTAGCATCGTTTGCAAATCTTGTCCCGCCAACGTCGGAAAACGGAGCCAACACCGGGTACTCTGTTAGCGAGACCGATCTGCCTTCATATTTCCCTGTTGTGGAACCTGCTTACGAGAGCGACCCCCCGAGTTCTAATCTTCCTGCTTGGAATGGAACCGACCAACAAACATACACAACAACCGTATTCGGTACTTACGAGCAGCCCACTGTGGATCCTGTCGTTCATCGAACCTCATGTCCCAGCCTTATGCCTGTGAATTCGCATGACGGGCTTCCCATGAATATTGGGGCCCAGTCAAATTTTAGTGGTCCTGAAGCCCAAGGATGTACAAGTGACTCACTTGGTATTTGGCAAGGTATTCCTAAAGGATTCGAGTACGTGCTTCAACATACTCTTAAAGACCTTGGTTAATTCTTTGCTCCAATAACCCTAGATGGCAGGATTGGAATGATTACTTCACAACTTTTCAGCCACAGTCTATTCAACAAGCTTGACTCACCGAGGTTTGCTCGGCTTAATACGTATTTCGTCTTCGGCTATATACCTTTAGTTCTATTAAGATGGTAGATATGCTTTGTTTCTGCTCACGATTGGTAAAGTCCTTCTTCGTCACTCTCATTCGGCGCTCTCTAAGTGCCAATAGCCCAGCCTCCGTGCAGACGGCTTTGATGTCCGCACCACTCAAGTCATCTTTTGCTGTCACGAACTCTTCCAAGTCAACGTCATCAGCCAGACTCATTCGGCTAGTGTGTAATCGGAAGATATGTCTCTTGGTCTTGATATCTGGGAGAGGGAACTCGATCTTCCGATCGATACGACCTGGTCGGATGAGAGCAGGATCGAGGGTCTCTATCTTGTTTGTTGCCATAATGACTTTGACGTCACCACGAGTATCGAAGCCATCCAACTGGTTGAGAAGTTCCAACATAGTTCGTTGAATTTCACGCTCACCGCCGCTTGTCGACTCGTACCTATTAAATAGCAATCAGCACGCGTCGTGGGAAGAATTTGGGCACGTACCGCTTCGTACCGATCGCGTCGATTTCGTCAATGAAGATGATACTGGGTGCGTGCTCTTCGGCGACACGGAACAGTTCCCGGACGAGCTTTGGTCCATCACCGAGATACTTCTGGATAAGTTCGGAGCCTACTATCCGCAGAAAAGTGGCGGATGTCTGATTCGCAACTGCCTTCGCCAGTAGGGTCTTGCCAGTACCAGGAACACCATAAAGGATGACACCCTTTGGCGGACGTATACCCATTTCTTCGTAAAGCTCAGGGTGAGTTAGAGGAAGTTCCACGGATTCCTGATGCAAGCGTGAACAGAAGTCGCAACATGGATCGATATGATGTACCTTGATCTCTTGTATCTGTTGGTCAAGACCACCGATATCAGCGTAACTTTCGGTAGGGGCCTTGTCGAGCTTCATGACAGACACCATAGGGTCAGCGTCATCTTGCAAGACACCAATAATCGCAGAACTCTTGTGATGCAAGAGAACGCTGCATCCTGGCTCTAGCAAATCCTTGTCCACGAAACTCATGATAGCAACATAATGTTCAGGACCAGACGGTGTGCTGACGATGGCATGGTCATCATCAATGATCTCCTCGAGGGTCCCAACGCTCATCGGGCTTCCACGAAGATCTTCTACTCGTGTTCGCTCCTCTTCGTCTTTTTCATCGTGTGCCTGAGGCTTCAGCCGCTCTTGGTTCTGGATAAATTCTTCTTCAAGTAGAAGGTAATCTTTAATTCGCTCCATCTTGAGGAGTTTCAGTCTACAACGAGTAGTGGGGAATACGGCAGGTAGTTTATTGGATGCATCGGGCCCGCGCTTTTTCTTCTTCCCAACACGTGTAGGCAGCGGCGGCTCCCATTTCTTCTTTTGATCCTTCTTCTGCAAGAACCCATCCTTACTTCAGTCCTCCTAAGAATGTTCTGTTTAAGCACACCTTGTCACCTTCCTGGCTTGAATCCCCGGGTGGTCCACCAGGAAATCCACCTGAAGGCGCGTTACCCTGATACACATGTTAGATGGAGGCATGGCCAGACTCAAGCGACAAACGAATGCTGACCATTGCTTGGTCAAGGTTTGGAGACGCGTGTGCTTGATTTAATTACAGGAAGTTGCCGGCTTCTCGATCCCCGAGGCAAATAAACCGTCACATACGACTTCCGTTCTCAAGCAACCCGGCATTCGTCCTTGCGAAGTGTTTCCATGGCCATCACGTGGCTATGATGGCATCTGACGATGAGAAAAGCAACGAGGAATTCAACGAAGAAGGAGAGGAGGAATACGATGATGAATTAGAAGAGGATGAGCTAGCTAGTGACGATGATGCTGAAGCTGAGGCTCACGCCGAGATGCTGGCTCGGCAAATGCGTGAGCAGCTTCAGGCCGAGATAGAGAAGGAGTATGGTGCTCCGCCTGGGGACCCAATAATTTCTACAATTCAGGTTATTTTGCAAGCCGCGGAAACCAATGATCTCATTCGCGTCACACTCGATGCCATACATCTCACAAGGGACCATAGTGTCCTTGGCTTTCTCAAAGAGTCTGTAGAGGCTGGCCGGGTGCAAGAGGCGTATGTGGGAAAACTAGCTTCACTTCTTGAAGCGCTTGCAGACGGGACCACTCTCAATGAAATTGAGCCGCTTGACACGGCCAACGGAAAGCGACCTTTGGATGCTGAATACACGCCAAGTCCTCAGCCCACTAAAAAGACGCGCCTCACTTCTCCATCCGGCCCCCATGTTAAATTCAACGCCCTCATTAGGGAGGCAGTTGACAAGACGTCTGCCGTTCTGGATTTCAAACCCAAGTCACTGTTGGATAGGCCCCAAGTTCTGTCAGTTCAACTATCCCTTCATCGAATATTTCTTTTCTCCAGTACCGCTGCAAAAGCGACAGGAGTCCCGGTGCTTCATCAAGTAGGTGGACTAGCCCAAGTTCTTGGTGTCCTTCATGCCGTCCAAATAACACCTGCTGTGCATGCGGATCTGTCTACGGCTGTCTTCACGTGTTCTTCATGCAGAAAGAGTTTCTCCGGTCTCTCGTACCTCCAAATCCATGAATCCAATATTCACAATCCTTCTCGACCTCACAAATGCGACCAGTGCTGTCTTGGCTTCGAGACCGCAGATTCCCTTAATGATCATTTACAAGATGTGCATGGCGGCGTAAACCTCACTGTTCTTCAATATACGTGCGATGGATGTCGTCAGAATTTCTCTGACCGTGACACCATCCGAAATCACCAAAATGATCCTCTATCGCATCCCTCTTGCGCCGATGCCATAATCCGAGTAATCGAGTCCGTGGTTGACACTCCGGTCCTAGAGGTGGGGGAATTGCCTCAGGCGATCCTGGCCAACGCCCAAGCTGCCGTCCTCCGGCTTCATGCCCGACTACAGGAACGTGTCGAGCAGTTCCTGGATCATTCAATGTCGGGGAAGGCGAAGCGCAATGTTGGAGCAAGAGGTGGAGGGTGGCAGGCCCTTGGATTCATGGTGAGCCGATGTGTTGACCCGACCCAACCACTTTCGGCGATGAGCGGTGCTGGTGTGTCACCATCCCAGCTAGTCCAGTATGGTCTTAGTGAGAGTCAGGCGACGGCGGTAAACAAAGTGATCACCGAATCATGGAGGGCTGTGAGCGAGGCTGCCCTTGAGGAGGCGGGTGTCGAGGAGACGAAAACTGGCGTTGATGGTGAAGAAGACGAAGAGGTGAACGTAGTTGATGACGAGGACTAGAAGTCGTCTGGTCTGAATCGCACACTATGTCATTCAGGGGTTGGTAGTTACGGTAACGTGCTATTTAATCAATTATTTAAGCTTCCTTGCATGGGTGAGCACCTTTTTACTGAGCAATTGGTCGGCTTAAGATGGTCCCTCATAATGCAATTGGGACAGGTCCGAAAGCAGTGGGCTGCTCTGTCGATTTGCATGTACTACCCAGCGGTTAGGGGATTCCACCGCCTGTCGTCAATAGTGTATATGGCCCTTCCGTTGGTGGGGCAAGTGGTTTTAAGGTTCCATCTTTCAAAGTATCTATATGAACGTTGTTGACTACCTTTATATGGCGTGAGAAACGGCATCGACTAGTACGTGCCTTCGAATGCATACACAGGAGAAGTAGGTATCATCCAATTTTTTTAAAGATACGCTTACGAAGTAAAAATCAGAACAATATATTTATAGCCCGCATTTCCCGCTGAACGTGTCTTGGAAAAATTCACGGAAGCCGAACTTGGTTCATTCGAGATTGAAGAAAGTTGGTTTCAAATTGTTGGGTATAGGATGCATCGAGAAAGGTGTTCCATGCTCAACCGAAGTCTCGTCGATCACCGCTTTGCCCTCAAAACAAACCCTTTGTACGTGGTCGGCGTGTTGATTAGTTTACGTTGACTCTAACTAGAAGTGACCCATGGAATTTCTCCATCTCTTATGAATCGGTCCCCAAAAGTGTTACCCTTTTCTGCTCATTTCTTTGGCGCTTTACCGCATCTCATTCAAATCCTACTTTGTGTATGCTGATGCATCATGGATAAAGAATTGACATAAAAATACATACTATTGCGATCATAATTGCATCCAGGGCGTTGAGTATTTCAAAAGACATGTGTAGCGGGTGCTGCTGCGAAGACGACCTTGAAAGAGTTATTGGGATGATTATCATTGGCATCGAATGGCATCAGATTGAACCAGGTGGTCATGGTTGATGACTTCCGCGAAGTCACTTACCGAGAGGACATGGAAATCTGTGTGCGGCTTTGACACTTCGGATTACTGAATATCAAGTGCATAAGTCTCTGAGCAGTAAGGTTCTGTGCTGGTTCAAATAGACCCAGAACTCCAACTTACTGCCATCACTTGCCTCGTCGGCATTGGCACAATTGATAGAATACTTCACTTCGCCCTATGCTAATGTGTGACCTCCTTAAAGACGGTTCTCTACCTGCCTAGATCGGGATCAGCTGGGGTATTAGCAGACTCAGTGCCAGTCGCTCACGTGAGTTTCGCCGAAGTATAACCGAATTTTTCGGCGACTGGCGCAATGTTGTTATTATTTGTTTAACTCGAGTTCTTTGGCCTCGATAATCACACCAATATTTATTATATTTTCGTCAGATAATGGAGAT
>WNFI01123722.1_pt1 | contig 21705 bp, 29 predicted proteins | sample 5400471 | NCBI WGS metagenome assembly WNFI01 (sample SAMN13153348, study PRJNA577476) | soil metagenome | isolation source: 100 cm saprolite on Douglas fir-dominated hillslope | place: USA:California | collected 2013-09-17
TATAGGCCAATCAAGCTACTGCCAGCGTCGTCGGGCTTCCCCTGGCTGGCTGACGAGAACTGGCTCAATTCAAAACTCATCCCAGTGCCGCCCATCGATGTGATACCGGCGGTGGAGACCGAACACATGCCGGCGTTCGTGAAAGCGCTGCACGAGAGGAAGGTGCCGCATGAGAATTGACGGCTCAACATGGTTTGTCTTTGCCTTGCTGGTCATGGGCGCGCTGTTCGGCTTTGGCTGTCTGTTTGGTGGCATTGCCATTCTCATTTCTGCCTTCTGGCAGGATCACGCATTCAAACAAGAGCAAGAGCTTGAGTTGAAACAAGAGCAAGCGATGGCGGTAGCCATCGCCGAGGCGCTGGTGATCCAGCATTTTTACGACAACGACCATGGCTCAGGCAAGGGGGCATGCACATGATCCAGCAAAATGACACAGCCTGTGCAGCGTGCGGAGGGCCTATTGTTCACCTTGCCGGTGAGGAATTTTGCAGCACAGAATGCTTCCAAGCAGGGAGAGCATTCTGTAAGACATGTGGCAAGCCTTTGACTCAACATGCAAAAGGGAGAAGGGTAAATTATTGTAACACGCGCTGTCGCAAAGGATATCGCAAGTTTCGGAACCGTGAATCACTCCGATCTTCGAGAGATCAGAAGAGATCGACTTGCAAGGCATGCGGAAAGCCAATAACTCAGCATCCCAGTATGCGGACGGAAAGGCAATTCTGTAGCGCTAGATGCGGCAGTAGATTCCGCAGAGCACAGAAGCGTGGAAGCGGCCTCCTACTGGAATGGGGCACATTCAGGCCAGAAACACGGAAATCCTTACAAGAGGTTCAGCAATTTATAGGGATTGGAGCGGCTAATCGTTTAGCTACTGCTATCAGTCGTGAATATGTCCCACGTGTAGCAGATAATCCCAATACAAAAATCATATGCCACTGTAAGACTTGCGGCAAAGAGTTTCATCGGATGTCATGGGGGTACCAGAGTAGAGAGTACTGCACTCCAACATGTAATCCATCAGTGAGAGTGTACAAAAAGCAATGTGGCGAGCATAATGCAGCGGCAAAACTCACATGGGAACAAGTTGACGAGATACGGCATCTCTATGCGGCTGGAGGTACATCACTGCGCAAACTTGGGGTAAAGTATAGTATTACCGACGCTGCAATTGGCCGCATTGTCAAGTATGAAAACTGGAAACCAGAGAACGACCCAAGGCCGCGCTAGGCGTTCTAGCGCGGCCTCTTCGTGTCACCGCATGATGAGCACAGCGACAGCCAGCACCCCGAGCGCGATGACCACGAGCGCGATCAGCAGTGCGCGCCGGGTGTAGGCCGTCATATCGCTGGGATACCTGAAATCCTCTCTTGCGCTTCACCGTCCTACGCCTCTACAGGCGTAGGCGCGTGCTCGGGTGGTAGCCCATTCTCGGCCAAATCTTCCAGCCCGACGTGCAGCACCTGGTGGCACACCTGGCACTCGTACGTGTTGTACGTCACACCCTCGGGCGAGCCCACTTCGACAAGCTCGCCGCTGCAATTGCCCGGAGCTGCTTCTACTGCCACAGCATCAACCGTCGCTTCTAAGTTCTGATCTTCTGGCATAGGTTATTCCTCCTTTCTGCGTTATTCCTTCTCTTCAATGGGCAGAACTTTTGTGTTTCTCAGCCCATACTCAATGCCCGTGATACCGGTTGGTTCCCGCCCGGTATGGAGATTATCCAGTGCTGCTATCACAAGCACGCGGGCCTGCTCTTCATTCTCAGCCAGTACATGTATGCCTAAGAACTGGAAATCGAGCATCACCACATAGTCCCGTCTCTCATCGCTCATTCTTCTTCCTCTGGTAATTCTCCCACAGGATGCCACACGAGATTCTCTTCAGCCCCAGCCATGAGGCCAACCCAGGTAGCGCCGCAGGTGACACAGCCCCGCAGCGCGTTGTGGTTCTGGTTCATCAAGAACACAAACGGCCCGTGAATATGGATGGGGGGCTCCTCCTGCTGGTACTGCTGTTCCGCTATCGGACCCCACTTCTGAAGATATGCTTGCTTCTCGTCTGGATAGTCGGAGTCAGCCTGCCCTGATGCTTGCAGTTCTCGTATTCTCCGCTCAAGGTCATGTTTGATGCGCTGATCCCACTCTTCCAATGTTGGCCCCTGCTCTGGCAGCGCTGGTTGTGCAGCCTTCCCTGGGACATAAGGACTGCGATAGTGCAAGGGAAACGCATCCGGCGCTGGCTCAACAAGTGGCTGTGTGTCGTTATTCATGCATCCCCCACGTGTGGCTCAGGCGGATAATCGCGCTGCACCTGCTCAAGGTACTTCCAGATATTGTCGCGTATCTCCTGCTTGACACGCTCTGGCACGCAGTTGTAGATGTCTATGCCCGCATCATCCACGATCGGCGGGGTGTACACCGGCTTGAGAATATCCACGGGTTTGCCCTGTGGAAAGATCATACCTTCGGGTAGTAGTGCCATACTCTTCTTCACTGTTAGATCGAGCTCTGGTAGCGGGTCAGACACCACGCCTATGCTAAAAAGCTGAATGTCCTCAAACACCCGCACGTCGCCCTCCTGGCGCATCCGTGTGATTTTACCGTTCCAGCATGGTTGTTCAATCTCGCTCATTTTGTCTCCATCTCAGGTCTATAGGTAATCTGTTCTCGGGGGATGTCCACATGCACCCCTGCCGCTACATGGAACGCCTGTACGACCTCCAGAGGGGCGGTCACAGACACGATAATCTTATAACCCACCCCGTCCATTGTTCGTAGTATCTCTGCTTCGATCTTCGTGATGTACGGCCAGAGCTTTGGAAAGTAGCGATCAACCTCCTGATCAGCCCGTCGCTTTACGGCCAGCAGCGTCTCAGCGCTAAACAGATAGGATGAAGCCTGCTGGAAAATGGTGAGCGTCGTCGAAACCTCAGCTTTCACGTTCAATGCTACTCACCTCCCTTTTGCCTATTATAGCAGATTCGCCTATTTCGTCTCTGGTGGCAATACTACCGCTGGCATCTGGCCTGTTGGCGCAATGGCTGCCAGTGGACTCTGTGCGAATTGTACGAACTGTGGCTGTACCGTTGTCGTTGACGCTAAGTCAAGCACGGTAGGGTTTGGAGTCGCATTCATCGGCGTTGGCACTGGTTGTGCAGCAGGCGTAGGTTGTTGGGTAGCCGCTACGACCGTAGGCAGCACGCTCAAAACCTGCGAGGTGAGCGCTTGTCCCTGCTGAGCTAGCGCCCCTAGCTGTTGTTGCTGAGCAGACGAAGGCGCTTTGAGTGCCTGATTGATACCGAGTAGGCCGGCAGCCAGTATAAACATCGAGGTGGCAAACGCGGTGTCGATCTTGCCCGCATAGAGCAAGAGCACGCCACCAATGGCTAGGAGGGCCGCAAGAACGATGGCTCCGATTTCAGTGAGTGGATTGGTGTTAGACATGGTATAATTCCTTTCATGAGTACGAATAACGATAGAAACGAACACTTCCAGGGCTTTGCCATGCTGCTCTATCAAGAATTGAGCACCATAGACGGCGGCCATGAAACGGTTATCAGCGAATACCGCAATAAGTATGATAAGCAAGAGATAGTGCAACTCATCGCGCAGCGTGCCTACGATCTGGTAGATCATGCCTGTACCACTATCACCGGGTCTATGATCAATTGGCATATAGAAGACAGGGTACACGCGATTGCCGACCTCACACAGTGGCCTCCTGATTAAAGACCAGACGATGTAATAAAGGTTTCCAGGTCAGCAGCTTTGGCGGCTGCTGTTTGCAGGAACGCTTTGACCTTTACCGGATCGATGCCTTGTATTGTAGTCACGGGAGCCGCTGCGCGCATCGCGGCTAGCGCTTTCTCGCATCCGAGCAGTTCGTTGCCAATGCCCATCTTGTACACGCCGCGTGCTGCGGTATAGCAGAGGCGTGTATAGTTGAAGGTCTGGATAGCCCCTGCATCACTGGGGTAGTAGTTTTCCACATGCGCCACCTGATGCTCTTCTTCGAGCGGTACATCAGCCGCATCCCATCCTGCCAATACTTTCGCGCGAAAGCCATGCACCACTTTATATCCGTTAGGCGCGGTCAGTGTCGTGCCATCGTCTCTCCATCCTGTTGGTACCATAGTCCCTCCTTGTGTCCATTGGCCGAAGTCGGCCTGCATCGAGCGATCATAATCGACTTCAAGGCCGCTCATGATCACGCTGTTGCTATATTGCTGGATATGTGCTCGTGGCTCCCATAATCCTCCCGACCATGCATAGGTTTGCCAACCGTAGGTGATGAGGCCATTGTCGAAGAGGTACTTGATCAGCCAGTAGCCGCCATACGCACCTATACGCGCAAGTCCGAGGGCGCTTGCTGCGCCCTTAAAGTATGCCGCGACAAGCGGTCCGTCACTGCTGGTGTCGAAATCCCAATCACCGCTGAGGTAAAGAGCAGCACTAGCTGGCCCGCCACATGCTACATGGATGGTATTCCCTGTCTGAGCATCCCATACGCCAGCGCTATATGCCTGGTCCGTTGACCATCTACCGCCGAAACCATCGTCTATAGGCCGTGTGGCATACCACTCATAATTAGAGACGGGCGTGATACCACCTGCTAGCAGTGTTTTGGCTTCGCCTGGTGTCAAGCACTTGCCTTGCGGGGTGGCAATTGCATTCATGTTGTAGCCTGAGAAGTAGCCTGTATACCTGCACACGAACGCCACACCCGCCGCCTTCATATCGCTGATTGCTGGCATTCCCATGCTGTAATCTAGCCCAAATGCCATAGTACCTCCTTACGGGAATTCCACCCATTCGATCGTGATAGCGCCTTTCGCTGCCGCCGCTAGTATTCCGTAGGCCGCGAAGGTGTTCTGCTTGCCTTTTGGTAGCCATAGACCTGAGCCGTTTTGTAAGAATTGTTGCGTGGTGTTTCCTAGTATGCCATAGGTTCCTACTTGCGTCCCTGCATTTGAGGGGTTTGCCGCTACAGGAGCCGCTGGCGAACCATTGAGCGCAGTCAACTGTGAGACGACTGAACTGCCTGGGTTCTGATTGACAATGCTTGTAAGCAGGTTTACGGTGAGTCCTGCATCCACAAGGATGCTATTCGGATTGATATAGAGCCGGTTGTCTGATTGGCTCGTATTCGCAACCATCAGCAGACTGTAGATGAATACATTGACGTTCAGGTTATTGGTAACCCCCTGAATACCCAACACCGCAGCACCAGCTGAAGCAAGCTGGCCTGTGGTCGTGCGAAACGCCTGCCCGGCTGCAATCAGGTCGGACGTCCTTCCAAAGATGTCTGATGCTGAAACAGGCGCTAAGCCTAGTCCTAAAGGCATGTTCGTTTCCCTCCTTTAACGACCCGCTATGAGATGAAAAAAGTAAATGCCGACCTGGCCGAGTACGCCAGTTGCGATGAGCAGGCCACCCCATTTCAGCACGCGCATAGAATTTCTGATAACCAGCACAGCCGGCTTGATATCCTTGAGCATCTGATTATTTTCGGATGCTTGTTGCTCGTAGGCTGTCATACGCCTTTCTACTCCTTCCAGTTTTGTGACGAGACTCTTGATTTCGCCGATGCGTTCCGCGCGGTTGGCAACCACTTCTTCGCGGATCTCCTGCAACTGTGTGCGGCCGGTGAGCTGGTCATTACGAATATTCGACACATCGGCGCGCATCGTCAAGAAATCCTGAATGGTCAGACCGAGCCTCGTTGCTTCCTCACGCGTTTTCACCATTTCTTCTACTTCTGTTTTCAGTTGCAGAAATTCTTCGACATTGACGCGAAGTTTCACCAGCTCGCTCCAGATTTGCGCGTTCGTTGGCGTTGTCATGATAGATGATTGCCCTTATTAATCATAGAACCATTGCCAGCCGGTAGGTACGACCGTATAGGTAATCGCGATTGACTGATTAGCAGGAACACGGACCGTATGCACAGAGCCAGCCGCCGCTGCCGCTGTAATGCCAGTTGCTGAACCACCAACATTGATTACAGTCAGCGTTCCACCGGCAATATGAACGGTGCCGTCAACGCCAGAATTATTGGTTATAGCAACGCCAGATGCTGGAATAGCTGGTTGTGGTCCAGCATGACCTAGCGGGTTATAGCCAGCATTATGATGCACCTTGTTCGTGCTGGTTGCGTTCTGATTGATAAAGCCGGTTGTCCCGGTGAGCAGGTTGTTGTCTGCGATAATGTTGTCGGCAAACGGCCCGCCCGCTTCAGCGATGGCATACGTGGCATTCATCGCCCCAGCGGTGATGTCGAACTTATTGCCGATGATCGTATTCTTCGACGAGCCTATCTGGATACCAGGCACACCCGAGATAGCCGAGCCAGGTGAGCCTAGCTGATTCCCTATGATGATGTGGTTGCCGCCGTTCACGACAACGGCCTGGTTCCTGACTTGATCGAAGCGATTGCCAATCACCTTACACGGTCCTGAGTTGGAAAGCCTGATAGCCTCAGTGGTATACGTGCCACCTTTGCCGAACACGTTGTTGGTGATGCTCATGTAGCCGCCTGAGCAGCGCAAATGCAGCGCGTTGGTGTCCTGAGTTGCAAAGGCCGGTTGCAGGGCTGCTGTAGCGGCGCCAGCCCACTTGAAGCGGTTCCCGATGATGTCGTGCGCTTCTGAGTTCGTATTCCACACGCCGGCGTTGCAGAGATCGAAGACGCAGCGGAACACCTGGCAGTCATAGCCGAAGTTGTTGCCAGGGCCGGTGTTATCCCCGTCCAGGAGAATAGCCCAGTTCTTACAGCTCAGCACAAACACATCACGGATGTAGGAGTAACGCACACCGTACCAGTGGATGCCGTTCCCCTGCCCTGCTGTCGTTCCGGTCATGGCAGAGCAATCGATCTTGAGGTTTTCGATGCCGAGGTAATTCCTTATAAAGCCCGAGAGGCCGGCAGAGCCAGGGATAGCTGTGCTGATCACGTCGAATTGCGCGCCACTGACCGGCTTGATCACCGTTCCCCAGCCAGAGCCACGGATGATCACATTGTCCCCGGTCATGACCAACGACGCCGATGTTTTGTAGGTACCTTGCGGCAAATCGACATAGCCGCCAATCACAGCGGCCGCATTGAGTGCCGCTTGAATACCTGCTGTTTCGTCATTCACGCCGTCCCCTACGCAGTTGAACGGCGCATTCTGCACATTAAACGATAAGGTCATGGGTATCCTCCCCGTGTTCTTGCCTTTGTTAAACCCTGGCAGCGGCGCTTTTTGATAGAGCTTCGTCCAGTCGCCCACGTCAGCGCCGGATATCGCTTCTATGGTTCGCCACGGCTGCTGCACCATTGCGCCGGTAGGCCCCTCGGTCGTGAGTTTCGTTTGCACTTGCCTGATCAAGAATAAGCCGTCATTGATGCCGTGCTCAGGCAGGAAGAGATTCAGCAGTTGTCCAGGTGCCAACCCATAGCGCCGCGTCGAGGCTTTGAGCAATCGGCCACGTATACTGTACTGATTGATCCTCTCCTGAGCCAGTGCGTCCCCTTGCGCCTTGGTGAGCCCGGTCCCGTCTTCTACCATAACGACAATGCCCGATGTGCCCTCTTTGGCTGCAAGCGCTGCCTGCTCGGTGAGATTGTCAGCCTGTGAGTAGGTGAGATATTGCCCTGGCCCGCTGAAGCTGAGCGAGAACGTTGCATCGTACACTGGCCCGGAACTGTCTTCGGTGATCGTGTTATCCCCGAGCGCCCAGTAGAACTGTTTGCCGGTGTCCACGTTCTTGATGCCCACTGTGGCAGTGGTAGGCACGCCGTTGACGGTCACCAGGATAGTTGGCGGCCCGGCCCACTGATTGCCGAACGTCCAACTCTTCGACACACCATCTCCCAACCTCGTCTCGTTGATCGTCGTGGAGGCCAGCACATTCTCGATGATCTGCCTATTTCGGTACAGGTCTGAAGAATCCTCCACCGTGATATTGGCGTCCTGGAAGTCTGAAGTCAGAAGGCCATTGTCCATCCAGCCAGGGGTAGAACTTCCGATCCACGGCGCCGGTACACCGTTGGTCGGCAGGAAGTACGGCACTTTGTTCTTATCGAAATACCACCAGAAGTTTGAGCGCTGCGCCAGGTCATCAGCAGCCTTGTCGATGTACTTGTGGAAGTAGTTCTGCTCACATCCTGGCCTTGTGGCTGCATGTTGATCTGGTAGTAGCGGCTGATCTTTGCTGCCACATCATTGCGCATGCCGCACTTGCCAGCGCCCACCGGCGTTGCATCGGTATATTGAAGTTGCTGCACACCATCCATGTAGACCGTGATCACACTTGCCAGCATGGTCACCCTGAAGCGGTGATAGGAGAGGCGAGGCCACACAAGCCCGGTAGCTTGTGCTACCTGTGTTCTTACCCCCGCAAGCGTTCTAAACAGCGTGAGGCTACTCTGTGGGCTGCCTGAGCTACTGCCATCCCTGGCTACCAGGTCGTAGAAGTTGCTGCCATCAATAAAATGCCACACCAGGCCGCCGTTGTCGCTCTCGTCCATGTCTACAAAGAAATCCACGTCGGAAAGTGCGGTAGCCAGGTTGTTGATGTAGAGCGCATTCGTGCCACCAGTGAGCAGCAAGCGGGAATTTCCGGTATCAAAGGTGGCTGAGGTTACCGCCGCGCCGCCTGTCGCAAACGTGCTGGTATAGTTTGCGCTCGAATCAGCCGTGAAGCTGCCAACGGTTGGGTTAACCTGTGGGGTAATCCCTGGAATAGCTTCACCAGGGCTACTGGTGCGGTCTATCCACGAGCCGCTATCTATACGTGTGTCTACCCCGAGCGTGCAGCCTGCCGGCAAAAGCGCATTCCAGGCAGCCACAGAGCCACCTAAGCGCCCGACGTTCGTAAGGGCCAGTACAGGGGATACGCGATTGCCTGAGGCCGTTACCTGGCTCGTCGCCCAAATCGTGACCGCTTGCAACACAGGCGTTACGCTGGCGTTCGGTGAGGTGAAGGTGAACCGCAACTGCACGCTTACCCCGACCACGCTCGTACCAGGTGGCAGGTTGGCAATCTGTCCACCTTGCGCCACGGCTTGCCATGACACGCCAGCGTCGATACTCGATTCACAAATCAGACTACCGCCAACAGGCACAATGGAATTCCAGAAGACCGCACTGTTTCCTATCGTGCCAAGTGCGTTCAGGCTCGTCGCCGGTGAAATCCAGGTGCCAGTCAGGGAAGTCACCACGCCGAAGTTCTGAAAGAAGCCTGGATTGATGCTGTAGAGCCTTAGTCCGAGCTGGCCGGCAGCCGCATAGGTCGCATCGGTTGCGTTGATATAGAGTACCTCATCGACGTACACCTGATGCGAAGAGCCGTTGACGATGATCTTCAGCGTGTACCAGTTGCCGGCGGTTAGGGTCCCCGCCGCACTCGCGATATGTGTTGCAGCACTCGCGCCGCCATTGGTCGCGCGGTCCAGGTTGACGCCGGTTGCCTGGATATAGGCCGCGTAGGCGTAGGTGTCGGGTCCGGCATTCACCCACCCGGTTGTTCTGTAGACCATGCCAATAGTGCTACCGCCTCCGGCCGGTATTTGGACCGTTACTTGCGCTGTGAAATTCTGGAAGCTGTTCGTGCCAACATCATAGCTATCCAACCGGGCGCGTACATCCGTACCACTTCCAGTAGTCAATTGCAGTTGGCGGCGGATATTCGCTTGCGCTGGCGAGGCTGTGCCAAAGAGCGTTTGATTGGGCGTTCCTGCCTGATTCCAGGTGTAGAACATCCCATCTAAGGTCACGTCGCCATTAGAGACAGTTGGAGCTGGACCATACGCCCAATTCTTTGTAGCGCTGTTCGTGCCCGTCCCGAAGTTAGCGGTCGTGTCGTAGCTGGCAAGCGCGTTGGTCGTGCCTGCGATATAGGCCGTCGTAATCAGGGTGGTAAGCGTCGAAACGGCTGGCGTCACTTCTGGCGTCGTTCCGGTGATAGCCAGCGCGATTTGCGTGTAGAGGCTCCGACCAGCAACGTTGAAACCTGGCTGCAAGTCGGGAATAGGCGCATTAAATGAAGCTGGTTGGAATGTCACCTGGTTGTCTATCGACGTTAAAATCGTGATGGTGGTTCCCACAGGCACTGGCGGCGCATTAGCGCCTGAAACTTGAGAGGCTGGTGTAATCCCCATCGGCACCACTGAGGACCAGGACACTACACTAGAATTCACCACTTTTGCCGCATCAATGCTGATCGCTGGACTGATGCGGTTTCCGAATTGTTCATAGGCAGTTACCGATTTGACTGTGACATTGCTGTAGCCCTGATTGGACACTTGTGCGCTCGCATTGAGGACCGCGTTTTGCGGATCGTAGGGATGCGCGGCGCTATCGTAAAACATGACCAGCAAGGCGTTGGCGTTATTGCTCAACCGCACATTTCTAAAGTATGCCTGATAGTTGCCGACGTTATCACCTTCGAACGAGATGGACACAAAGCTGATGGTTTTTCCGGCCAGCGCGTTCACATCAATGCTGCGATGATACCAGGTGTCAGTCGCAAAGCCGGAGAGGTCAGTTCCTGGGTGCGCATTGATGCCAAGCTGGTCAGTGATAGCCGGGGAAGCCCCGCGCATGGATGTTCCATCAGTACACACGAAATCGACAGCCGCCATGATCAGCGGACTGGTGCTGCTGACCCACACATCATATTGGAGCAGGTTGCCGCCTGCCCCAGCGATGGTATACGACCCGCTCCAAATCTTCCAGTAGCAAAACGCATTATTCCCCGAAATCGCGCAGGTTCCATTAAATTTAATCACATTGTAGGCGTGCAAATTTAATTGGTCCCACAACACCGGTGAGCGTGCCTGCATTGAAGTCTGCTGCTGTGGTGTCCCGCCTGAACGCGTATTTGGCGGTGATGCCCTCACTTGCGAGCGCGTTGAGCAACTGGCAGAACATAACGCCAGCATAGATGTTCTGCGCCTCCGGCCCGTCATAGGTGCGCTTCTCAGCGAGGTAGTGGTTATCCCTCACGCCGATGTCGGTAATAATGAGCGTGTTGGGTGACACCCTGTCTTCTATCGCTGCACTCACAAAGCCGGTGTATTGCAAGCCGTTGACTGAATCAGTAATCGAAACGGGCTGGCCTTTGGTGTAGTGGTTTGAGCCGCTATCATCTTTCACCTTGAATAAAAGAGTAGAGACAGATGAGATAGCATCACTCTCTTGAAAACTGCTCTCTATCACCTGAACAGGAGTACCGGCAATAGCTACACTCAAAGTACCCATCTATGCACTCCTCCCGCCAGCGCCGAGTTTCAATCTCACGATCCGGTCAGTACCCCTGGCAGTGACCTGTGCAAGCTGCACGCTATCTACCTCAAGAATAAATGTCTGCGTACCGCCAACACCGCCAGAGCTCGCACGCGCTGGTACCACGCTCTCGCCTGCATGCACCATCGCCAGTCCGGTTGATTGAATATATCCTCCACTCGCCAGATAGGGGATGGTTGGGATGTTCGGGTGGATATGCACCGGCCCGATGTCTATTCCTATAGAGTCGATGCCGCCGATGAACCCGTTGATCATGCCGATGATCCAGTTGATCGCGGCCCGGATATCGCCCACGATGCCGTTCCACACGCCGGAGATGAGCGAGCCCAGCCCCGAAAATGCGCTGCCGATGGCGCTGATACCAGACTGAATCCACGAGCCGAATTGCGAGAAGGCCGCACCTGCAAGCGAAAAGGCCAGGCGCCAGGCAAACAGCCAGAGTTGGATGCGGTCACCGAGGCCAGAGAAAAAGCCACCGATCGCACTTGTCACCACGTGCGCGACGCCGCCAAGCCAACTGAAGCGCTCCCCAATCCAGCCCGAAACCGTCGCCCATAGATTGCCTAGCCACTTCACGATAGCCCCCCAGTGCTGGACAGCCAGGATGATGCCGAACACCACCGCCGCTACGATCGCCCCTATGAGCAGAATAGGCCACGTTGCTGCTATCGTTGCGGTAGCCGCCGCCCAGGCCGCTGTAGCCCAGGCAATGAAGGCGGTCACCAACCCGACCGCGATTGCTATGCTCACGCCTGCCAGCACGGCTTTCAGGCCGTCCATCGCCAGTTCGTTCTGCTTGAAGAAGTTGATGATGTTGCTGCCAATGGTGATGAGATTGACAAACCCAGGGATGAGCTTGGTCGTCAAGATCGTGCTGAAATTCGTAATCAGCGGCATACCGTTTGCCATAAACCACTGCCCAAGCCGTATCAAGAGAGGCATCACAGCTGTACCAATCTTGATCTTCACATCCTCCATGGTGTTTGAGAGTTCCTTCATCATGCCGCCGAAGGTCTTCCCGGCAGCCTGCGCGCTGCCGCCGAATTCCGTCGAGAGTTCCTTCAAGATCACCTTTTGCGCGCCGATGATGTTGTTATGCGCCATCATTTCTTTGACGGTCGCTTTTTCTTGCGCGCTGAACGTCACGCCAATACGCTGGAGCGCCGTCATGCCAGTTGTTGGATCGCCAAGCGCCTTGCCCACCTGGATAGCACTTGATTTGAGATCCTGGCCCATCGCTTGCGACACATCGAGGATGCTTTGCGTGGCCTCTGGAAAAACACTCTTGCCGATATTGGTGAAGGTGAGCAGCAGGTTCTCCCCGCCTTGCACGGTGTCATGCGAGAAGACCGTCGTTTGCGAGAGCGCATCAGCCATGTCGTTCAGAGAAGCAGTGGTTTCGCCTGACACGTCCTTTGTCGATTTGAGCACCTGGACCGTCTGTGCTGCCACGAACGCGTGCTTTTCTGTCACGCCAATCACATCAAGCGTCTGCTCTTTGAGGAAGCCGAGCGCCCCGCCGATGGTTGCCAGCCCTTCATCGACTGCCGCGAAGGCGAGCGCATGCTTGATCATCTCGCCAAAGCCGAAGCCCGCCTCCTTGGCACCCTCGCCCGTCTTCTTGAGGCTTTTACCTGACTCTTCAGCCTTTGAGCCCACAGAGGACAATTCGGACTTGACCGATTTGACCTTCGAAGTCAGATCAGACACATCGGCCTTGTATTTCACAAGTAAGTCGCCTACTGATACGGTACTCATCTATTGCCTGCCTGCTTCCTCGCGTGCTTTACGTTTGGCTTCCTCGATCTCCGCCTGCGTGTCCTCTTTTTCCAACTGGTAGAAGACAATCCACTCGTGGAATTCCGTGGCCGTCATGGCTGCAAAGAATTCATCGAGGGTAAGTCCTGAACCGCCTCCGCCGAGCTCGCGGTAGAGGAAGAGACTGAACCGTTTGATTGGGCTGCTTGCAATTTTTTTTTCGTCTCAGCCAGCAAATCCACGCCAATGCCCGATGCTTGCGAAGCCAGATCAGACAACGGCTTGAGCACCACCAGGCCGAAGGCTGCCACGCCAGAGCCCTCACCGGTGGTTGTGCCCATATCCGTATCTGAGAACAGGCGTTCTTTGGTGGCACGCATGACCAGCGACTTGCACACCACGGCAGCCATCATCAGGATTTCATCTGTCTCCCCGTCCGGCCCTTCTGCTAGCTTCTCGCACTGTTTGAGTTCGCTTGCCTTGAGTTCCAGCACGGACAATTCCCCATCCAGCTCTTCTAAGCCAGGAAGCGAGAACTCCACCGGCTTTTCCTGCAGTTTGCGATTGAACAGGAGTGCCCGCGCCTCCGCTGCGTTATGTGGCATTTAGTTGTCTCCGTCCTTCTCCCAGGGAGGATTGATGTTATTTTCTCCTAATGACAGCCCAAGCATCATCTTGGCATATTGGAGATGACGCCATGCCAGCGTTATCTCTGGCCCGCCTTTTTCAGGCCGCTTCTCTGCTACACACCGTACACGTTTAATGATCTTGCTGATCGCCTGGCGTTCATCGTGCAGGTATTCCACCAGCGTCATCTCATGCTCTTCATCCATTTTTAATTTTCCTTACCTTATAATCACTAGGAATTAAAGAATTCATCGGTCAACTGAAACACCAAATCCTGCGTCACGACCTTGCCTGCATCCGTCTTGATGTTGCAATCACCCGCATAACAAAAGCCCTCGTACCTGTTCCCCGGTGGTGTCTGGAACGACACAATCAGGAAATCACGTGCTACCAGGCTTTGCGCCCTGGCTATGTTGATCCAGAATGAGCCATACTTCAGCGTGCCCTCCAGCGTGGTCGGCGTGAAACTCTTAGCACCGCCTGATGCCGCTGCGCTCTGAAACGTCGTGGTGTCATCCGTGTTCATCTTGCCATTGAACTCACAACTAGCGGCTTCTGCAATCTGCGCATACGGGAAGTAGTTGCCTGAGTGGAACCTCACCTGCGTTCCGGCAAGTTGCATAGCAGCAAACACCACGCGTGCGTTGGCTCTGAACAGCGTAAAGCCGGTCGTGATGGTGGCCCACGTTGCGCCGCCTTGCAGTGTCTGCACCGTGGCGGCATTGTCATTCCAGTTGATCGTCGCTGTGGTCTGAGCCCCAAAGGTGAGCGTGAATGTTCCCCCTGTCGGCGCGCCGGTGATCGCAAGCTGCTGTGTTTCGTCATACTGCGCCTGCACGACTACCGGTACCGACTTGTCCAGGTAGCGGTGGGCCGCTACCGACGTGATAAACGTAATCAAGTCCGCCGTTGTGGTCGCATCGTCAGTGAGTGCCACAGATGGCAACGAAGCGATAAGGACACTACTGTTGTAGCCAGCAACCGCCATGACAGCGCCTCCCTTTCTCTATAAGACGGCTCTACAGGCTATGCGAGCGTAACTGTCCCATTCATCAGCAGTGTGAACTCGACGTCCACCTTACTCTTCGGGTCCGTCTTGATGATGTAATCGATGATATAGGCGCTGAACGTGTAGGTGTTCGTGACGTTGGGCGAGAAGATGAACGTGGTCAGCGTGCGCGCAAAGAACGCCGTCTCGATCACCAGTTGCCCGTTCGTGTCGGCCTTGTTCCACGAGCCGATGATTTTGGCTTGCATTTCCAACAGCGTGGGGACAAAGGTCTTGGTGCCCACGGCAGCGCCACCTGAGCCGCTGAACGCCGTGGTTTCCACATTGCCCATTTTGAACGGGAGTTCGTGGGTCATGATATCAAGAACGGCATTTGTTGAGATTTTAAGAGTAGCTGGGTACGCTGCTACAGCCATGATGGCATCTCCTTACTTCTTGTGTACAACATGCGCATAACATGTGCACACATTTGTCTACATCTCCTGAGTGAAGGACTCGTACTCCACGGATGTATGTAAAATCTTGTTATCGCCCGGGTCATTCATCGGAATGGCAGCCTGGTACAGCAAATAGATCAATTTCTGTGTTGCCAACGGTATGGTGCTTTGATCTTTTTGATCGAGCAAGGTGTTCATGCGTGCCAGGATTTGCTGCGACTTCTGGAAGCCGCCGAACTGGCTATCCCAGATATGGATTTTCACCATCGTGAGATAGCCGCGCGTGCCGAAGGCGTTCATCTTCCCGCCTATCTCGTGGCTGTCCCCGAGCGTGAGATACGGAAACGGCTGGTTCTCAGGCACGGCCCCGAAGTCAAAGACGGCATAGGTGCCGATCATGGGCGTAGCCAGCAGTGCCACCAGCGTCGCATCGCCGGTGAGTCTGGCATACACGGCAGTATCGACTTCGTTCAGCGATGTTTGCGCACTCATACGTCACCGCCTCCCAGATCGGCCTGCAACTGCTTAGCGCCAGCATCGAAGCCCTGGCGCAAGAACGGCCTGCCGCGCATCTTCACGGTACCCTCATGCACGAATAAGGCGTAGTAGACGTTTGTTCCAATGGTAGACTCAAGAAACACCGAGTTGTCCACCTGGATCGATGCCCGCAGCCTGCCGCCGTGATAGTTCTTGATGCCGGTGCTTTCGGGTGTGCCCACCGGGCAGTTGATCTTGGCGACTTTCTGGCAGGTGAAGCCCGCAAGATGCACCGCTTTATTGGCGCGATCGACGTGCTTCTGATAGTGCGCGTCGATCTGCGCGAATACCTCGTCCATGCCGCTGATCGTGACTTCATCGCTCATGATCGCACCGTCCCCGTCGCTTGCCATTCTTCCAGGTACAAGATGATGTCCGTGTTCATCTCGTCGTAGTTGCCCACGCCGCGTATCCAGTAGGTGTGGTTGCCGTAGACCATGCGCATGATCACACTCACGTTCGTGCCACGCCGCCAGCGCATGTACGCCCTGGAACTGACGCCTGGATAGAGCGCCTGTGCGAGAAACTTCTCGTAGGGTGACCACGTGCGCAAGGTTATCGGCACATTGGTTAGCCCTGGCACATCTACCCAGTTCCCACCATTCACAAAGCCGCCCTGGCCGTTGGGTGTGCCCGTCAAGCTCTGGAACTTGGCGTACACCTTGCGCCCTGAAGCGGTCGCGCTGACCTGTTTACGGCTTGAGAGCGACGGCATGATTACGCCCTTTCCGGCCAGTGCCAGGTACGCGGCTCTTTGTCTTCAGAGTAATGAACCGATGTTGCCCAAACGACGCCCGAGCCATAGGAAGCGGTTTTTTGAGTAGCCATCAGGCAGCACAAAATGCACAATCCGACCTTCGATTAATCCTTCCATCTACAGCACCCAACTCTTTCTGCCCAGGAAGATGTTCCTGAGCTCGTCCGACTTGTCCTCACCGAGCCGGTTCTCATACTTCCAGGCGATATATTGCAACAACATCAGTTTCAGTTCAGGCGGCAGCGTCGTATAGCCGCAGGTGAACGTCAAGCGGTACTGGTAGGCCGGTGGTGGATACTGCAAGAGCACCACGCCAGGGATAGGCAGCGTGTCCACAACGTAATTGGGCACGCCATTGACCGATTGCGGCCACGTCTGCCAGGCATTGAATACCGTAATCCTGTACTCAAACAGGCTCACCGCGGTCAGCGGCGGCATCGGCAATGTCAGCATAAACGGCGCCGGACTAAACGGGTTGGCGCCTAAGCTCTCGTTGTACTGGTAGAAGTCCTGGTCATAGAGCAGCTTGAACCCCGACAGGCTGCCGGCGTTGATTTGCGGCATCGTCCACATCGCCTGGATGGTCTGTGGCGCGAACGCTTTGCCCGTCATGCGCTCGGCGTCCGCCCTGCACTGCGAGATCAAGGCAGTCAGCACGGTATCGTCATCCGTGAAATCCACACGCAGGTAGGAGCCTGTGGACACTGACCTGAGATCAGCGAGCGACACAGGTTCTGCTGCCACGGGTACGGTGACTTGCCAGTCAAGTTTCAAGCTGTCAGCCATATACCTCGCCTCTCTTGCCTACGCAGCCGGGAAGATGTTCGGCGCGAACAGGTGACCCAGGAGCGCGTAGACCGCGCCGGTGGTTCCTGTCTCGGTTGTCACGACCTGCACGTAGCGCTTGCGCCCGATATAGTCGATGCGCTGCACCACGGCCGTCGCGGCATTGATCGGCAGGAACGTGGATGCTGTGCCATACACGCCCACTTCAGGGTTAGGCACCAGGTCAGCCGCCACGACCGCCGTCCACGTCGAGTTGTCGTCTGACTCGTTGATCACGAAGGCGTGCGTGCCATCTGTCCAGAGGCCAGGGCACAATTCAAGCGTCAAAGCCGCGTAGCCGCCGTTGCGGTAGCGGTCAACACTGGCACTCGTCGCAGTGGCTATGTGCGCTGCAGGCACAAGCATCTGGATCGTCCAGAAGTACCTGGACGGGTTTTTCCCGGTTGGTCCAATGAAAGACATGTGTTCTATTCTCCTTTGTCTTTTGTCTGCTCTTTTATCAGCAGTAAAAGGACAACTATGCTTAACCCATCTTCAGGACAGAGATCGCTTCAGGCAGCACCACTTTTCCGCCTACGCGCACGCGGGCCAGATAGGCGACCTGGTTCTGAATGGCGAACAGTTCTTTCAAGGTCTGGAAGGTCAAACCCACGCGGTCAACGATCTGGTAGCCCTGCCCGATGTCCCCGAAGATGACGGGGAACTGACCAGCGGTGAATGCCGGGAAGGTGCCCGCCTGGTTGGGCATGTCCGGCATTTCCACGATGGGGCGACCGAAGAGGGTTTCGGAGAAGACATCTCCGAACATGGTCCAGATCGGGCGTGTCGTGGTGTCTGCGAACAGGCGACATATACCAATCGTGGAGTTCGACATCAGCCAGGTGCCAGTAGCGCGATAGCCTGATTTGCCGACGTGCATGAGTGAGATCAGGTCGGATGGCAGGAGTTTGTGGTTGGTGGTATCAGTACCCACAAACTGGTTCATGCCACCAGCAACCGGGCTCGTGATTGCCGCCACCGTCAGGATGCCTTCAGGACGCGCCACACCGTTGCCCAGGATGAACGCGGTACCTTCCTTCTGCGCGAACTGACGTGTGAGACGCTTGAGGATATAGGCTTCGACATCGAAGACGCTATCTTCCAGGTTCTGCCGAGAGAGCTTCAAGTAGCCGTTCAGTTCACGGGCGAAGACCTCGATCATGCCCAGGTTGGGGTCAGGTGACGCCTGGAAGCCTGATTGCTCGTCGGACCAGAAGATGTTGGTATCCGTCGCGCCCTCAGACGGGATCAGCAGTTTCTCACCGCCGATGGTTTGCGTGTCAGCGTACGCACGCAGCGGGGATATAAGGAACAATTTCTGAATGAACTTGTCTGAGAGATCAGTCCCGGCAAAGAAGCCACCGAGATCAGCGGCCGCCGATACCATGACTTTCTGCTCAGGCGTGTACAGGTCCATGTCCATGTGGTTGAAGTCGATGTACGAACGCTCTTCCATCGTGAGCGCCGAGGCATCGCCGCCTTTGCGTATCCACTTTTCGAGCGCTTTGGTGGCGGGCGGCTTGTATGCACCAGCAGTGCTGCCAGGATAGCCACCGGGAACAGGCGGGCGTTGGGCCGCAAGCAGCGTCTCTTTTTGCTCCAACACCAGCTTTTTGTATTCTTTGATCTCAGCCGATATCTTGGCGTTGATGGCCTCAAGCTCTTTACGTGCCTCAGCCGCAATCGGGCCACCCTGGCTGATTTTCGTCTCTGTCTTGGATTGCCGCTCTTCGAGTGTTTTGACTCTGGAGTCCAAATGGGCGTTAAGTTTTTGTATCTCCTCTGTAAGTTTGTTTAACTCCTCATAACCGGACATATAAAAATGTCCTCCTTTTCTTAGATGTCATGCGCCTCAAAAGGCTGTATCGATGTTCATCCAGAAGAGTGGACATTCCGCGTCTTCATGGCGGGGTGGCCCGGCCGCGCCCAATCAGAAAATATTTAGTTGTTGGTTCGTCGTTATCATGGGGCGGCTATACCGCGCCCATCGTTCTTGCTCGTCTAGCCTGCCTTGCTGCCTCAATAGTTTCAAGAGAAGGTTTCGTACCACGTTTCGCCCGTCTCATGTTTTCAATGGCTTCAGGCGTATGTGTCTTGCCAAGCTTGGCTTGCCTCATCTTCTCACGGGTTGCAGGGATAGCTTTCCTGCCAATCCGTGTCTGACTCATTGTTTTCCTGTGCTCAAGAGACTTTTCCCGTCCAAGATGAGCTTGCCCTATTTTTTCACGGGTTTCAAGCGACATCTTTCTACCAGGTTTACCAAGCTTAGCCTCGCTCAGTTTTGCAATATGTTCAGGAGAAAACTCTCTCCCTTTCATTTTTGCTCTGGCTTCAGGAGTGTGCTTCCAACCCAAATTAGAGCCAGCCTCACGTGCAATATTGAACCCCTTACGTCCAAACGGCTTCAGTTTGTTCAACCAGTATTGTTCGCGTGCGAGCAGGCTTATTGGTAAAACTTGCTCCAACACTTCGAAGGTAAAAGCCTGCTCGCCATACTTATTCCAAGCGCGCTGCACATGCCGATTACCATGCTTATTCAGCCGAAGATCACTGAAGTGCTGTCTTTTGCGTTGCTGTAGATTAACAGCACTTCCAATATAAAATCTCCCGTTCGCAATACAGGTAATCTTATAGATGCCCGAAGAAGCAGGGATAGCACTCATACCGACATACGCTCCTTATATAGTTCTGACATCATTATACCCCATATTGCTTAGTTTCGCCTGCTATATGCCCTTATCGGCATTTTGGAATTGCAATTTGGCCGTGAGATCATACACCGCTTCGCGCATCTTGCTTAGAACCGTTGACTCGTCCTCATGCTCTTGCTCTTCCTTGTGCTCGTCCTCTTGTTTCTGTTGGGGCGGATCATCATTCGAATACACCTGATACCCTTGCAGCGTGTTGGCTCGTTGCCGCGAAAGCTCGCTTTTGATCTCTTTGACATGGGAAGCTATGCCGTCAACGGCTTTCGTCATCTTGGCATGGCTGGCTGCGCTCAGTATCTTGGCATCCTTGGTTTCAGGATTGTCCTCCGCGCTCATGTAGTAGGGCACCTGGTTGCTGTCTGAGTCATCGGGCTGCAAGAACTCGGTCATGTCCAGTGCAATGCCCTGCTGCACATAGGCGAGTACGGCGGTGCTGAACTGGTCGAGCGCTTTTTGCACGTCCTCAGCAGGTGTGTCGCCTGTCTGAAATGCCGTGATAATCTCGTTGCGCAGGGGGTACCAGAGGTTCCACAGATCCGAAACCCAATCCTGCTGTGAGGTCTGCTGATAGCTTTCCGCGTAGTCCTTTGACCATATATCCATCGTGCTTCCTTTCTCCCAGGGAGGTGGCATCTTCATTTTGCTATAATAGACAGCCATTTTCTTCTTCACGCCATCCACATCATCGATATTCGCACTTGAGAGGCGAGCCGCTCCGTTGAAGATGGCGGCAGGGACGGCTTTCATGCTCCCGCCTGATTTGGCGACAAACGGGAATTTGCAATCCCCCCAATTTTCAGGTGGGCTCTTCGCCACCCAGAAATGGCACTCGGCTGCCTTTGACCAGTTCACGGTATCCCCAGAAGTAGCATAAGCCATGATGTCTTTGTGGGCTTGCCCTTTATCCCAGGAGACACCACGATCAGCAAGCGGCCACGAGGTCTTGCCCGAGGCCGAGCCTTTGGCACTATACCCAGGCCAGAAGCGCTTCACAGTGTCCACCTGCGCCAGGTCATTCATCGGAAATGTTACGCAACTTCCCTCCATTACCGCTACTTCCAACAAATTACGGATACTCTTACCTTCTTCCTTCACCCACTCGACCTGAATCGCTTTATATCCCATGCTTTGCTTCTTCATAAAACCGCCCTTGAAGCTAGCATAGAGTTCGCGGCCCAGTTGGATGTCAAGATTTAATTGCGTCTTGATGTACAAGCCCTTGCGATCTTCGTTTGCTTCAAAAATTCCGCCCGGCGAAAGCTGGCTATAATCGTGGTTCCATAAGTAAGGGTAAATGAAATCCAAATTCTGAGCGCGCTTCCTGGCATATGAATCTGCAAGCGTTTGCTTGAACGCTCCCGGCATCGTGCGATCATCGCCAAAATCGATGTTCCCGATATAGTTCAGGTAACCCTCGACAATGCCCTGATCGTCATTGGTCGCCTTCATCTCGCCACCGCCAACTAAAAACTCGGTCTTTCTCTCTATCTTAGCCATTCTAGTCATGTTGATTGCTCCTTCATCGCTTTGCCCTCAACAATTCTCGATACTGGTCCCGCGTCGGCGCCACCTGCGGGAATGATCTGGCCACCTGCGCTAGCGCTTTACCGATATCCGTTTCGTCCAGGCTGCTATCAGGCTTTTGTTGGTAGTAAGTCGTGCAGCGGCAGTTGTGTGATATAATACCATTGCTGATATACCAGTTACTTTTAGTTTGGAGATTGTACACATGACCACTAAACGCACGCCTGATA
>WNFI01086328.1_pt2 | contig 21702 bp, 19 predicted proteins | sample 5400471 | NCBI WGS metagenome assembly WNFI01 (sample SAMN13153348, study PRJNA577476) | soil metagenome | isolation source: 100 cm saprolite on Douglas fir-dominated hillslope | place: USA:California | collected 2013-09-17
GCCGGGACTCTAGCTGGACAAGAGGCGAGCCTTGATACCCAAAAAATCAGGAGCTCGACGAGGGGGTCCCTTCGAGCTCCTGATTAGCGTTTACTCGGCAAGATAGATCAAAAAGCGCTTCCCCCATCGCTTTTTGCCGAGCCCTCGCGATTCTGTCCGATGCACGCTGAAGCCCAACCTTCCCCGTCGTCCTGAAAACCCCACAGCAATAGGCCCTAACACCCGACGTTTCAGAGATTTAGTGATCCTCGCAGCACCGGATAAGCACCTTCCCGACGCATTTACCAGGGTTACAATTCCTATCCGATTGGATAGTCGAACCAACCGTTCGGATATTGGAACCGGGCGAGTTGAGGCATGCATTTCGGGCCGGGCTGTGATAAGAAAGTCGCTACGGAGTTACTGACCCCATTGCATCCTCGACTTCTCGCTCTTGAGGGCCCCTTAAAAGACTCCACCATAGCGCTGCCTGAAGGGGAAATTACCTTAGGGCGCGATCCGACCAATGCCGTCCCCCTGAACGATCCTTCGGTTTCGCGGAAACATTGTCTCTTCCGGCGGGAGGAAGAGCGGTTTCAAGTGCGGGACCTGGAAAGCCGCAATGGAACCGTGGTGAATGGCACAGCCGTGAAGGAACAATGGCTGCGGCATGGAGACGAGATCGTCGTCGGCGACTCGGTGTTTCTTTTCTTGCTCCAGGACGACGACCGGGACCTCCCAGTCAGCCGGGTGGAGTTTGATGACCGGCAGCGTACTGCCGATACCAAGGTGATCCATCCGAAAGAGGTTGTATATCTGCAGCCGGACCGCCTGCTCCGCGAGTTGCCCGCGACCTCGCAGATTGCGCGCAACCTGAATGCGCTGCTGAAGATCAGCCGGATCGTACATGCGATTCGGGATTTGGGAGAACTCCAGGCGCAGTTGCTCGACCTGATTTTTGAGGTGGTGCCTGCGGGACGGGGAGCGATTCTCCTGGCCGACGGAGGAGGGCCGGAATTCAGCTCGCTCTACGCCAGCACCCGCCAGCCGAAGCACGCGCAGTTGGTCCGAGTCAGCCGGACCATTGCCCGGCAGGTGATGGACCAGGGCGTCGCCATCATGGGCAGCGACGTTTCCCGCAGTGAGGAGTTCCGCGACGTGGAAAGCCTGGCGGGCTCGCAGGTACGGTCGCTGGTGTGTGTGCCGCTGACGGTGTTTCAGCGCTCGATCGGGTGCATTTATCTCGACAGCGTCAGTTCCGCCAACCGTTTCAACGAAGATCACTTGCAACTGGTAGCGGCGATTGCGGGCGTTTCCGCGGTCGCGCTCGACAATGCCCGCCGGTTGCAGTGGCTGGAGCAGGAAAACCAGCGGCTGACCATCGAGGTCAGCCAGGAACGGAGCCTGGTGGGTGAGAGCGCGCGCATGAAGGAGATCTACCAGCTCCTGGCCCGGGCGGCTCCGTCGGATTCGACGGTTCTAATCGAAGGCGAGAGCGGCACAGGAAAGGAACTGGCGGCTCGCGCCCTGCACCGCAATAGCGGCCGCGCCACCAAACCGTTCGTGGCCATTAACTGCGCGGCCATTCCAGAGTCGCTTCTGGAAAGCGATCTGTTCGGGCACGAGCGTGGAGCTTTCACCGGCGCCGCTACGCAAAAGAAAGGCCGCCTCGAAATCGCTAACGGCGGCGTGGTCTTTTTGGATGAGATTGGAGAACTGGCTCCCGCCCTTCAGGTGAAACTGCTGCGGGTCTTGCAGGAGCGCGAGTTTGAGCGTGTGGGTGGGACGCATCCCATCAAGGTCGACATACGGCTGGTGGCGGCAACGAACCGCGATTTGGACGATGCCGTGGCCGCGGGACAGTTTCGGCGCGACCTGTACTACCGGCTCGCGGTCGTGAAGATGAGGATGCCTGCCCTGCGCGAGCGTATGGAAGACATTCCTATGCTGACGCGGCATTTCGTGCAGAAATATGCTCAGCGCTGCAGGGTGAAAGCCAAGCCCGTCTCGCGGGAGGCTATGGCCTGCCTGGTGAATTATGACTGGCCGGGCAACGTGCGTGAGCTGGAAAATGCCATTGAGCGGGCGCTGGTGTTAGGTTCCTCCGACACAATCCTGCCGGAGGATTTGCCGGAATCGCTGCTGGAACGTTCGCCTTCGCCGGAGATGACGGAGGCCAGGTATCACTCGAGCGTGAAAGAGCTGAAGAAACAACTGATTCTTGACGCCGTCGAGCAAACTCATGGGAATTACGTGGAAGCAGCGGGAATCCTGGGTGTACATCCAAATTATTTGCACCGGCTGATCCGGAACCTTGAGCTGAAAGACATCCTTAAAGATGTCCTGCGGGATGGACCACGAAGCGTTCCTCGTTGACTCTTTTTCCACAACATATCTGCCGCCTGTGACCAACGAACTTGCCTTCGGCGAAACGTCCTGCTTAACTCGGGAATGTATGGCCAAGATGCTAGCCGCGCCAGTCCTAGGAAACTCGCGGCCCCTACACCCACCCCATGCGAGTGTGGACCGGGACATCTGATGCGGGCGCAGGTAGGCTACCCTGGTTAGCCCAGGGCTGGCGCTCGTTGTGGGAGTGATCACTTCCAAGCTATAAATGCAGTGTGAAAGGCGCAAGAGGAAAAAAGTCATAGCGAAGGAAATGAAAAGATAACGCCTGACCGCGGCCCTTACAGTCCCATCCCCTCGTAGACTGATTAGTCCACCGCGAAGGCGCTCACGCTCCAGCATCGGCAGAACACAGCGATGCCGCGACGCGCGGTCATCGCCCAGCCTTGCGTCTCGCGAGGCATTGATAGTCCCATACCCGTCAGCACAGATATTGAACCTGCTTAGCTGTGGCAAGCATCAGTAACAGGTGAACTTGGTTTCAACTGCGGTTCCCGCTGCAACATCCCACAGAGGAGGCAAACGGTGACGGAGTGTACTCACCTCGACCAGGTCCGGGACGTCAAACCGCACAGCCAAGGTTGTGAAGAGTGTCTGAAGATGGGCGATCGGTGGGTTCATCTTCGCCTATGCTTGAGCTGCGGGCACGTCGGCTGTTGCGATTCGTCCAAAAACAAACACGCTACAAAACACTTCCATGCGACCAAACATCCCATCATGCGATCGATCGAGCCCGGCGAAGACTGGGGCTGGTGTTACATCGACGACCTCGAACTGGATTTTGCTTAAGCGGATTTTGCTCTAACCGGATTTTGTGTAATGGAGACGAGTGATTGGCGTTTGAGAGCATTCTGTGCCAGGTAACGCAATACGATCCTGACGTTCTGGAGCCGCTCATCGAGCTCGCGGTCGAGATCGCTCGCGAGGGGCGCGAGGGAAGACGCGTCGGAACACTGTTCACCGTTGGGGATGAGCAAGCTGTTCTTGCGAGGTCGCGATCGTTAATTCTGGACCCGTTGAGCGGACATCCCGAGTCTTCCCGTCATGTGAACAATCCTAACCTTCGCGGAACGATCAAGGAATTAGCCCAACTGGATGGCGGATTCGTGGTCAGTCGCAGCGGCGTCTTTCTTTCCGCTTGCCGTTACCTCGATGCTGTGGCGTCGGAAATAGACGTGCCGCTGGGACTCGGCAGCCGTCATATTGCCGCAGCCAACATGAGCGCGGCAACCGACGCAGTGGGTATCGTGGTTTCGGAGAGCTCGGTGGTTCGGCTTTTTTGTCATGGCAAGTTGGTCGGTGAAATCATCCCTGAGCTATGGATGACAGATCGCGCCACTTATCTGCGTGGAGTGGTGAAGAAGGAACAGATCGGCGAGCTGACCGTACTGACGCCAACTATGCGGCAAGCCTCCGCAGCGGAGTAAAGACGCTCGCGACAGCATGTGATGCACGTCCTGCGAACACGTTAGGGAATCGCGCCACACGAAAGCTACTCGCTCTTGGCTTCTTCCGGCACTACCCTCAGCTCTAATTTCTCCGTATGCCGCAGCACAGTCAGCGAGCAACTCACTCCCACGCGAACGTCTGTGAGGACACGGTGCAGATCATCCACGCCGGCAATCGGACGGCCTTCCAGCGCTACAATCACATCGCCCTCACGTAAGCCTGCGCGCCGTGCCGGGCTCCCGCTTTCAAGCGAAAGAACCACCACTCCCGTCTCCTTCGGCAAGTCGTAGAAGCGCACTATACGGCGATGTACTGGCACCGTCTGTGCCGAAACGCCGATGTAGCTGCGCCGGATGCGTCCATCGCGCAACAACCGGCTGGCAACGAACTTTGCCGTGTTGATCCCAATGGCGAAGCAAATTCCTTGCGCGGGTAGAATGGTCGCTGTGTTCACCCCGACCACTCGCCCGGCAGAATCGACCAGCGGGCCGCCTGAGTTTCCTGGATTGAGGGAGGCATCCGTTTGAACGACGTCGTCGATCAGCCGCCCCGAATAAGACCGCAGGGAACGCCCCAGCGCGCTCACCACACCCGCAGTCACGGTCGACTGAAACCCGTACGGATTGCCGATTGCAACCACCAGTTGTCCCACGCGAAGCTGCTGCGAGTCTCCGAGCGCAGCCGCCGTCAGGCCCGGCTCGTCCACGCGCGGCTCGTCGATACGAATGACCGCCAGGTCGCTCGCCGGATCGTCTCCAATCGCGCTGGCCGGCATGCGGCGCCCGTCGGAGATCGTGACCTCGATGCGGCTGGCGCCGTGCACAACGTGGCTGTTGGTGAGGATCAAGCCGTCCGGGGTAAAAATGAGTCCCGATCCGCCACCCCGCCGTTCGCGGGGTTCTCCCGAGCGGCTGCGCCCAGCGGCTTGCTGCACCTCAATGTTGACGACCGACGGTGCGACGCGTCGCACCGCGCCTGTAACCGCGCGGGAATACGCGTCGAGCAGGGAATCATCGCCAACGGTGGCGTCCCGCGCAATTGCTGACTCCGTCTGCGGATTATCCTGCCACGTACCAGGGTCGGACATTCCAGACAACGGCGTCGCCGCCTGCGAGCCGGCAAAAACACTTCCCGATTCTTCCAGACTCATGCTGGATAGATGCCGGTCGATCTATTTCGGATTCAGTCTAGCGCGGACCTGCCCTGAGCGAAGTCGAAGGGACTCTTGCCCGCTAAATGGCGGCAGAGAGCATGAAATTTCGCGGATTCAGGAAGCGGAAGTCCTGTACAAAAAAGCCGGGACCAAAATCGGTCCCGGCATTTAGTTGGCTGGTTGCCCGGATAAATTGAGGCGTTTACGCGGCGTGAGCGAAGCGGGAGCCGCGTGCCGAAATCCTGAGCCGTAGCTGCGAAACAAACGGCAGAATCTCCGCCACAAACTGGTCTTTGATCAAATCGCTGATTTCGTCCTGGCGGCTGGTTTCTCCGCCGCTGAGCAGTTCAGGCACGCTGACCTCCAGTGCTCGCGCCAGCCGCTCCAGGGACGACAGCGTAGGCGTAGCCTTTTCGTTTTCGATCTTCGAGACGTAGGTCCGCGGTACGGACATGCGTCCGGCCAATTGGCGTTGGCTTAGCCCGTTCCGCAGGCGCAACGAGCGGATCGACGTGGCCAGGTTCAGGTGTCCACGGCCGTGACCGGGCATGGGCATCATCACCGGGGTTGGCGCCACCTGCACCGGTTCCGGTTCTTCCTCGTCCAGGGAAGCGTGGCAACGGCGGCAATTATTGTTTTGGGTGCGGAACTGAACCAACAAGCAGTGATCGCAACGAACGACTTCCCGTGAATCTACCGGGGCAAGAGTCGTGGCCATCGGGTTGTGGGAGTGCCAGAGCGGGCTACTCCTGGAACCAATTTTGGGGGAGAGGTTCCGACTGCACGCTCAATCTGCGGGAATCACCCTGTGGATGTCAAGGTTAAAATATGTACAAACTATTAATCGCTCGTGTGCAAAGTACAACTACACGGCGAAAATACGGAGCAGACAGGCCAAAAAACATGATTGATCGCGAATCCGCGTGGTGTTTACTAACTGAGTTCACCCAGTCAGAAAGTTTGCGCAAGCACGCGCTCGCTGTCGAAGCCTGCATGCGCGCCTGCGCCCGCAAGTTTTCCGCTGACACACCCGAGCAGGAAGATCTGTGGGGCGTCGTCGGATTGATTCACGACTTCGACTACGAGAAGTGGCCGAGCCTGGACGACCATCCGTACAAGGGCAACGAAATCTTGAAGCAGCGGGGATGGCCGGACGTTATCGCCCGCGCAGTGATGTCGCATGCCGAGTACACCGGCGTCACTCGTGACACTCCGATGGAGAAAGCTCTCTTCGCCTGCGACGAACTCGCCGGATTCATTACCGCCGTGGCACTGATCAAGCCGACCAAGTCGCTGGCAGAAGTGGACACCAAGTCAGTGCGGAAAAGAATGAAAGACAAAGCCTTCGCCCGCAAGGTGAATCGCGACGACATCGTGAATGGCGCGGCCGAGTTGGGCGTGGACCTGGACGAGCATATCGCAGTTTGCATCGAGGCGATGAAGGGAATAGCGGTGGAGTTGGGATTAGATGGCAGCGCCGCGAAGCCGGCGTAGGCATTTTTTATGTGGGGACAGCCGCCCCCGGCTGTCCACCGGGCGGAGCCCGGTCGGGCCTTTGCTCATACTCGCGCACACTCATGACCTACCGTAGCGCCTCGGCCACTTTCCCGCTGGCAATCAATTCCGCCAGTCGCGCGAAGTCTTTGTACATCACGCGGTCGTTCTCCATTGTCGGACAAACTGAACGGATCGCGGCGTGTGCTGCCTGCCCACGCTTTGACGTCTTGAGCGGAGCCAGGAAGTCCACCGCCTGGGCCACGGCCATGGCCTCAATCGCCAGCACGTTGCGCGTGTTGTCGACGATGCGCTTCAGCTTGATGGCCGCCGTCATGCCCATTGAAACGTAGTCTTCCTTGTTGCCCGAGGTCGTGATCGAGTCCACAGACGCGGGATGGGCCAGCACTTTGTTTTCGCTGACCAGCGCCGCTGCCGTGACCTGCGCCATCATGAATCCGGAGTTCAGCCCGGCACCAGCCGCAAGAAACGGCGGCAGACCTTCGCTGAGCGCGGGGTTCACCAGTCGCTCAATACGCCGCTCGCTAATCCCCGCGAGTGCGCTTAATGCGATGGCGAGAAAGTCGAGAGCGAAGGCGATTGGCTCGCCGTGAAAGTTTCCGCCCGAGATCACATCGCCGTCGGCTGCAGCGGAGCTTTGCTCCGCCTGGACGGGCGAGGCGCCCGTCCCCACACGAGCCGTTCCTGCACGAGCCGTCCCCACACTAGCCGTGGCGCCTCTGACAAAAACCAGCGGATTGTCTACAGCGGAGTTTGCCTCGGTTTCAAATACTTCGCGGCAGTGCGCCAACGTATCACGGACAGCGCCATGCACCTGAGGAATGCAGCGCAGCGAGTAGGCGTCCTGCACGCGGCCGCATTCGCGGTGCGACTCTCGAATCTGGCTGCCCTCCAGCATGCGGCGTAGGTTGGCGGCCGACTTCAATTGTCCGCTATGCGGCCGCGCCTTGTGGATGCGCTCATCGAAAGCGGTGTCGGTGCCTTTCAGAGCGTCGCAGCAGAGCCCGCCCAGCACGTCCGCCGAATCGACCAGCGTCTCAGCGGCCAGCAAAGCCAGCGTGCCCACGGAGAGCATCGCTTGCGTCCCATTGATCAGTGAGATAGTCTCTTTCGCTTCGAGCACCAGGGGCTTGATCTGGGCTCGCTTGAGCGCATCGCCGCTTGGGATACGCTGGCCCTTTTCGTCGATGCATTCGCCTTCGCCGATCAGTGCCAGCGCCAGATGGGCGAGCGGAGCGAGATCGCCACTCGCGCCCACGCTGCCTTGCGACGGCACGAAGGGTGTCACTCGACGGTTGAGCGCCTCACAGAGTGTATCGATCACCACCGCTCGCACGCCTGAATAACCTTTGGCCAGCGAATTTGCGCGCAAGAGCATCATCGCCCGCGTTTCCGCCACGGAGAGCGGCTCGCCCACGCCCGCGGCATGGGAGCGCACCAGGTTTACCTGCAATGTCCGGATCTGGTCGCCCGCAATGCGCACGTCGCTGAGCTTGCCCACGCCTGTGGTGATGGCATAGGCCAGTTTGTTGCTCGCGACGATCTCGTCGACGACCGCGCGTGCCCGGTCGACAGCCACGCGCGCTTCGGCCAGGAGCAGTACGGGACGGTGTTCGGTTGCGACTTCTCGCACCGCTTCCAAAGTCAGATCGTTGCCGTTGATGTGGAGTGCGTTCAAGAGAGCCTTCGATGTTGAGATAAGAGAAAGTCAGAAGTAAAAAGTCAGAATGCAGAAGTAAAAGTCAGAATGGAGAAGTGAAGCCGAGTTTTTTACTTCTGCATTCTGATTTCTCCTTCTGACTTTCCTCATTTCTTAGCACTTCGCGAAACACCTTCAGATATTTTTCCGGCAGCGCCGCGACTTTCATCTGCGCGTCGGTCACGATGTGAGTGGTCTCGCCTTCGGCCAGCAGCGCGCCATTATCGGCACGGACCAGTTCATAAGTAAATTGAACCACAGATTCGCGCACACCCTTCAGGCGCGTGCGTACCACGATCTCGTCGTCATATCGGACGGGAGCGCGGTAGCGGCATTTAACTTCCGCAACGGCAATGAAGCAGCCATCGTCGTGCTCCATGTCGCGATAGGAAAAGCCCAATTGCCGCATTAGCTCAACCCGGCCTACCTCGAACCAGATCAGATGATTTGAGTGATAGACCACCCCCATCTGATCGGTCTCCGCGTAGCGCACCCGCAGCCGGGTCTCGTTAACGGACGGGTTGTGGTTCGAGTTCATTTCCCGCTCCATACCGGTTTGCGCTTTTCGAGAAATGCCGATAACCCTTCGCGGAAGTCGTCGGTGGTGCGGATGCGCGCGTTATCTTCGATGGCGTCCGCGATCTGCTGGTCGAGTTGCTTCGCGATGAAGCCGTTGATCAGCTTTTTAGTCGCGCGCACCGACGATGGACTGCTCTCAAGAATCTGAGCCGCCAGCTCCCGAGCCCGCGCCAGCAGCCGGTCTTGCGGGACAATCTCGTTGACCAGACCATAGCGATGCGCCTCGGCGGCGTCGAACAATCTTCCCGTGAGCAGCAAGTCCCGCGCGATCTTATGTCCAACTTGCCACACCAGAATTGACGAAACGATCGCTGGCACAAAGCCGATCCGTACCTCCGTGTATCCGAATTTCCCGCCATCCGCGCCGAGTCTTCCACGTTCTCGTCGTGCGTCTTGCCCAGCAAAGATTTCAGTTCGTCAAGATCCATGCCGGCGCAAAAAGCCTTGCCCGCACCGGTAACGATCACGACCTGCGCCGCCGACTTCTCGATTTCATCCAGCGCCGAGAGCAACTCATCCACCAACTGAAAGCTGATGGCGTTGCGCTTGTCCGGGCGATTCAGTGTGATGACGGCGGTTCCGGCGTCATAGGCGAGTTGGATCGTGTTGTATGCCATGGGTGAAGCGCCGCGGGGACAGAGCAGACGTAGCAAGCTACGTCTCTACGGGTGGTTGCAGTGTCTCCGAACTAGTCTGCCGCTGCCGAATTCGTGTAGCGTGCCCCAATCTCTGCCGTCGCCCGCAGCAGCGCATCGAGCGGCTTCAGCGCTGGCAACTCCGCCCCGCGCCCCTTCAGCGTCTCAATCAGTTTCTCCGTCGGAATGTTGCCCACCAAGGCATCTTGTGCAAACGGACATCCGCCCAAGCCTCCGATGGCGGAGTCAAAGCGGCGGCAGCCGGCGTCATACGCCGCAAGAATCTTCTCGGCTGCGTCTTCGGGCCGGCTGTGCAGATGCACACCAATCTCGAGGTAATCGTACTTCGCCATGACAGCGCTGACCAGTTCGCCCACCTGCTGCGCGCTTGCCATGCCAACCGTATCGGCTAGAGAAATCATTCGCAGGCTTTCGATTTCCATCAGTCCGATGGCCTCGATGACTTCGTCGGCGTTCCATAGATCGCCATACGGATTGCCAAAGGCCATGGAGATATACACAACAACATCAAGCCCGGCGTCGTCGGCCGTCTTCTGAATCTTCTCCAATTCTTCGAGGGCTTCCTCTGGCGCCTGATTCTGATTCTTGCGTAAGAACGTCTCAGAAATCGAGTATGGAAAACCCAGCGTACGCACAGCCTTTGTATCAATGGCACGCTGTGCTCCCTTCTCGTTGACCACGATTCCGATGATCTCCACGTCATCCGGCGGGTCAAGTTCTTTCAGCACCTCTTCCGAGTCGGCCATCTGCGGCACGGCCTTCGGCGACACGAAAGACACCGCATCAATGTGCTTGAACCCCGCGCTGATCAAGGCCTTGAGATAAGCCGCCTTCAAGTCGGCAGGAATCTGGCCGTGCAGCCCCTGCCAGGCATCACGCGGACATTCGATCAGTTTGACGGGACTAGCCATATAGATCTCGGCCACGGATTAACACGGATTCTCACGAATCTGAGAGTCGTCTTGATCATTTCATCCGTGCGCATCCGTGCAAATCCGTGGCAAGAGGAAGTTGAATCACGTCTGTAAGACTCCCACCTTAAACTCTGGCACGTCTGGATTCAGCGCGGCGGCTTCGAGAGCTTGCGTGATCGCCTCTCGGGTTTCGATGGGATCGATGATCTTGTCGATCCACAATCTTGCGGCTCCGTAGCGCGGGTCGGTCTGCTCGTCGTAGGTTCGCTTCACCGATTCGTAAAGTTCTTTCTTGTCTTCATCGCTCAGTTTGGTGCCACTGCGCTCCAGTTGCTTCACCTTGATTTCCACCAGAGTTCCGGCTGCTGAATCTCCGCTCATCACGGCGTAGCGCGCGGTTGGCCAGGCAAACACGAACCGCGGATCATAAGCCTTCCCGCACATCGCATAGTGCCCGGCGCCGAACGATCCGCCGACAATTACTGTGATCTTCGGCACCACGGAATTCGAAACCGCATTCACCATCTTGGCTCCCGCCTTGATGATGCCGCTCCACTCCGCGTCGCGTCCTACCATGAACCCGTTCACGTCGTGGAAGAAAACCAGCGGAATCAAATTCTGGTTGCAGTCCATGATGAAGCGCGCAGCCTTTTCCGCCGACTCGGTGTAGATGACGCCGCCGAACTCCACCCGCTTGTGGCCCTCATGGTCGGTGGCCTGCGCGTGCAGCTTTTGATTGGCCACGATTCCCACCGCGAAGCCGCCGATGCGCCCATACCCGCAGACTAGCGTCTTGCCATACGCCGGCTTGTACTCATCGAAGCGGCTGCCATCGAGCACGCGAGCCAGAATTTCCTTCATATCATACGGACGCGCCGGCGACGAATCGTACAGGCCGTAAATCTCTTCCGCGGCCAGCGCCGGTTCGACGGGCTTTTTGCGGTCCCAGGGAGACATCCGCCGGTATCCCCACTTCTCGATGATGGACTGGATGCGAGCGAGGCACGCCTGGTCGGTTGGCTCGTGGAAGTCGACCGTACCGCTGATCGCTGAGTGCATCGCCGCACCGCCCAGTTCTTCCGCCGAGACTTTCTGTCCGATTGCCGCCTGCACGAGCGCCGGGCCAGCCAGGAACAATCCGCTGCCGTCAGTCATCAAAACGTGGTCGCACATCACCGGCAGGTAGCCGCCGCCCGCCACGCACATGCCCATGATCGCCGCAATCTGCGGAATACCCATTGCTGACATTACGGCATTGTTGCGGAAGACGCGTCCGAAATCGTCGGTGTCCGGAAAGACATCCTCCTGCAGAGGCAGGAAGACCCCGGCCGAATCCACCAGGTAAATCGTCGGGATGCGGTTGTCGATGGCGATGTTTTGCGCGCGAATCACTTTCTTTGCCGTCATGGGAAAGAACGCCCCCGCCTTTACCGTGGCGTCGTTGGCGATGATCATGACCAGCCGCGTTTGAACTCGGGCCAGACCTGTAATCACGCCTGCGGCCGGCGCTCCACCCCATTCTTCGTACATCCCGTGTGCCGCGTACAGACCTAGCTCAAAAAATGTTCCCGGTTCCACCAGCAGCTCAATTCGCTCGCGGGCTGTGAGCCGTCCTTTGCTGTGTTGGTATTCGATGGCCTTGCCACCGCCACCTTCGCAAATCTTTTCCCCTTCATTCCGTATCTGCGACATGAGATCCGCCAGGAACCGCATGTTGGCTTCAAAGCGTGCCGAGGTGGGGTCGACTCTGGTCGTCAAGACGTTCGACGGCTGCGGCGAGGTCGCTACTGGGGGTTCGTTGCGGTCAGCCATGGGTCGAAGGAGCGGACTGATTACGGTATACCAGCCGAGCAGGGGCGCGCAAACGGGGTTCAGACGTCACCACGGAAACGCGGAGGCCCAGGAAATCCCGGGGCTGTTGACTATCCGCTGAACTGGGTCTTGAGGCTCAGGATTTTTCCTCAACCCATTCCGCCAGGCGGCAGCCGTCCTCTTCCAGCAGGAACGTTCCGACTCCGAAGCACTCTCCGAAGATGCGATGCGACTCGACGTCTCGCGCTGCGCGGGGAATCCACTGAGGGCCTACTTGATAGTGTGCGGCGGTAAACCACTTTTGCGGCAGGACTTCTACCAGCCCCGCTTGCAGGTAGAGAACAAAGAGCGCAAATGCCGGATCGTCGTTCGCCATTGCTTTGTAGCTAGTGGGAAGGATCAACTCGTCGACGGTCTTCAGTTCCGCGGGGACATCAATTTTGTGGGTGCCGGGTGGCAGCGTGACCGGTATCTCAAGGTCGGCCACGGGCGCAGTCACTGCGTAAACGCGATCAGCAGATTGCTTGAACCAGCCGGCGACCTCCGCCAAATCAAAGGCCTTAAGCTGGTCAGGATCAAAGCAAGTGAAGCGAATGGTGCGCCCCTCGGGACACCAGATGCCGAGGAAGTGCGGTGGCACAAGAAATGGCCGGCAGTATGTATTCAGCGCAAGGCGAGGCTTGTCGGGTTCCTGCTCCAGCGCCAGCGATACCAGATATCCGACGGGGCCCTGCTCGCCGTGATGAGTCCAGACGAAGCGCTGGCCGGCGAGCGAGCGAACGGCGGGAAAAGTTTTCCAATACCAGGGTGCGGGACCGACGGTCGACTCGAGTTGCTGGCGGAGGCTGGCATGGTTGGGAGTGGGCATGAAAGATATAACTGATCGAGCTTCAGTGGAATCGCGCCGCCACCGCGGATGGATTTTTCACCTTGGAGGTTGGGTCTTCAATTACCGGCCGGTACACCGAGCCCCTTCACATTTGCGCGGATGAATTTCACGATGTCGTCCATTGCCGTGCCGGGCTGGAAAATGGCGGCCACGCCGGCCTTCTTAAGGCCCTCGATATCCTGGTCGGGAATAATGCCGCCGACCAGTACGAGCACGTCGTCCATCTTGTTCTGCTTGAGTAAGTCCATCAGGCGCGGCACGATCACATTGTGTGCACCCGAAAGAATCGAGAGCCCGATTACTTGCACATCTTCCTGCAGCGCCGCGCTGACGATCATCTCTGGAGTCTGGCGCAATCCGGTATAGATAATTTCCATGCCGGCATCGCGCAGCGCGCGGGCAATGACTTTGGCGCCGCGGTCGTGTCCGTCAAGGCCGGGCTTGGCGACAAGGACTCGAATTTTAGGGTCAGCCATCGCAAACCATTTAACCACAGAGGGCACAGAGGATCACAGGGTAGATCTCGCCTTTAGTAGTTAAAAACGGAGCCAAACTGAAATCTTCTCCCCAGAGCTTCTGTGATCCCCGATGCCCTCTGTGGTCAAAGAGTTTTGATATCCAGACTTCGCCACAAATACCAGCAAGCGACACTGCGATAGGGCTCCCAGCTTTTGGCGATCTTTTCCATCTGCGCCGGCTTGGGCAGCTTGATCTTCCGCTTGCGGCTTTTCTTCGCGGACTTCCCCGATGCGGCCTTCGCCCGCTGCGCGTCGAGATAGTGCTTGAACATCGCCATCTGCACGCCGTAGTCGCCCGTGGGCAGCACATTCGGACGCCGCAGAGAGAACATCAGAAACATATGCGCCGTCCACACTCCGATGCCTTTGACTTGTATCAGATGTTCTATGACCTCTTCATCCGGCAACTCCGGCAAGCGCGAAAAATCCAGCAGTCCCGCGTGCGTCTTGGCCGCCAGATCTTTCAGGTAAGCCGACTTTTGCTTCGACAATCCCACCGTGCGCATTTGTTCGTCAGTGAGTTTGAGAATCCCTTCGGGGGTGAGCGGCTCACCAGGCAGCGCGGCGAATCGCTTGAAGATAGTCACCGCTGCCTTGCCGTTCAGTTGCTGGTACACGATAGCTTCCGCGAGACTGTGGAATTCGGGTGTTCCAAACTCCATGCGACACGGCCCAACGCTCTCGATAATGGCGCGCATTACGGGGTCGGATTTTTTGAGGTGTGTAATAGCTTTTCGCATGGTTATACCTGTACCACAAGCTGGCAGTCTAAGGCGAATAAAAAACGAATAAAGGCAACTGGAGGCACAAGACAGAAGACAGTTCCTTTACGTCTTGCGGCGGACAATACTCAATTTACCGCCGAGCACGCCGAGGCGGCAGAGACAAATCACACCGGCGAATGGAATCTATTGACCTCAGATTCTCTCGGCGTCCTTGGCGATCTCGGCGGTAAAACGTCTGGCTACAGCGCCCGAACCCTACGCCAGAAATCCCACCGTCTTCTCAACTAACTCGGCCGTCGGCTTGTATGGATCCCCGGGAGAGTCGTACTCGATCGAGCAATATCCTTTGTAGTCATGCTTCTTCAAAATGCCAAACGTCCGGGCCAGATCTACACGAGTGGCCTTACCCTGCGGGTTGACCTCGCCATCTTTCACGTGGCAAATGCCATACGCATGAGCAAACATGGCGTCGATCGCACGATAGGCATAGTCCTCGTCGTGGGCGTTCAGAGTGTTGCCGAAATCGGGCAGCGCATGCAGCCACGGGCTGTTCACCTTTTCGATGACCCGCACCAGGAAGAACGGATCTTCGCTCACCGGGTTATCGTTCTCGAGATGCACGACCACATTCTTCGCCGAAGCGTAGTCGACCACCCGCCGCAGACTCTCGGCCAGACGATCAACATCCGGTTTCGCATCCTTCGCCGAGGGAATGTTGGTGCGAACGCTGGGTGACCCGATCGCGACCGCCACGTCAACCCACTGCTTGCGGAAGGCAATCGCCCTCTCGCGCTCGGCGCGATCGGCAGCGTAAGGGCTCTCCTCGCCGTCCACGGCAATGTTCGCCACCCCTGCGCCCGCCTTGGTCACTGCCTCGCGAAACTGCTCCAGATATTTCGCATCGGTCGAGGGAAAATGCGCCGACCACGGCTCAATCCGGCGGACATGAAATCTCTTCACCACATGGGCCGCGAAATCCTTCAACTCAATGGTCGGATTGCCGCTCTTATGCTCAGTGCCTGCGATGAACTCGCGGAAGGGATAAGATGCAACGGCCACGCGTTCCCGCGGTTGGGAGGGAAACTTGACAGCAGGTTGTGAGATCGTCGCCGAAAGCGACAGTGCCGGTAGAAAGCAAGCGCCAGCCGCCGCAATTGAGGTCTGCTCGAGAAATTCCCTTCGAGTAGTCTTCGCCATGACGCGACAGTTTAGCAGAGATACTCAATGTGGCGCGGACCTGCTCTGAGCGGAGTCGAAGGGGCTCCTGCCCGCGAAAGGGAGTGGCAAGACTCACGTAGGGACAGCCGCCTCGGCTGTCCAGCCGAGCGAAGCGAGGCGAGATCTTTTCGAAACTCTAACTGAGTTCTTCTGACAGGAACGCGGGCGGGAGCGCCCGCGCCACATAACCTAGACCGTAGAGGGCGGTCCACCCACAGCCGAGCCGCCGGAAACATTCTCAAATCCAACCACGGAAACATCCTCGGGCACGCGCAGCCCTGCTTCCCGCATGGCATGGATGGCACGCAGCACGTGCTCCGCTCCCACAATCATGAACGCACCGGAGCCCGCACTCCAGTCGCGTCCGGTCGCCGTCGCAGTCGGAGTCTTTCCCATCCGCAAGGCGCGCGCGAACAGGTTGGGCTGATAGTTCAGTTCTCGCGCCGCAGCAAAGACGCGATCTTTGGTCCGCTGCGGAAGCGAACTGGCCTGTGGCGCCCGATTCAGGATCAGTGAGACTGTTCCGGCGGCTAGCCCAACGCGTTCCCCCAGCGCCTTCAGCGTGACCTTCACGGGCTTCTTCGTGTCGTTCTTTGTATGTTTGATCATTTCTTGTCCCTCCTCGCACAGATCGGATTGATCCCGGCAATGCCACCGCCAGCGAAGGCCGGTGGCATCCGGAATTCAACGAATCAGGTCTCGAACCAACAAGGTAAGGAATAGGGACTCGAAGCAACGGGGCGAGGCGCGGACATCAAGGTCCAGCATGACCCACTATTCCGCAGCAGGTTGCTGAATCACTCTGACAAAAACGTGAATGGAAGTCCAATCGAAAAAAACTATGGGGCCGATCACCCAATCATCACGCTAGGTGACACTCACTTCCGTGTACGTGCCGTACACCTCGCGCAGGGCCTCGCAAATCTCGCCCACGGTGGCGTAAGCGCGGACTGCATCTACGATGTAGGGCATGGTATTGGCGGAAGAGATATTTCCGTTCGCCCCGGATTTCGGTTCCTGAGCCGCGGCCTTCTTCAGTGCATCGAGCGTGCGGCGGACCTCGTCATTCGAACGGCGCGCCCGCAGCGCCTTCAGCTTGGCCGATTGCTGCCGCGCGACGCTTTCGTCGATGTAGAGAATGTGCGGCGATTCTTCCTCGATCACGAACTCGTTCACTCCCACAATCACTTTCTCTTTGGCCTCGGCAGCGCGCTGGAACTGATAGGAAGCTTCGGCAATCTCCTTCTGCGGATATCCGCGTTCGATGGCCTTGACCATGCCGCCCATGGCGTCCAGCTTGCGGAAATAATCAAAGGCGCCGTTTTCCATCTGTAGCGTTAAGGTTTCTAAGAAATAAGACCCGCCCAGGGGATCCACCGTTTGCGTGACCCCAGACTCGTAAGCAATGATCTGTTGCGTGCGCAGCGCAATGCGCGCCGCTTCTTCCGTAGGCAACGCCAGGGCCTCGTCGTAGGAATCCGTGTGCAGCGATTGCGTACCGCCGAGCACTGCCGCGAGCGCCTGTAAAGCCACACGCGCGATGTTGTTCATGGGCTGCTGCGCCGGCAGCGACACGCCAGCCGTCTGAGTGTGGAAACGCATCAGCCAGGTGCGCTGATTTCTCGCGGCGAACCGGGTCTTCATCACTTGGCCCCAAATCTTACGGGCGGCGCGGTACTTGGCAATCTCCTCGAAGAAATCGTTGTGCGCGTTGAAGAAGAAACTCAGCCTTGGGCCGAACTCGTCCACATCGAGACCGCGTCGGAGTGCCCACTCGACGTACTCCACGCCGTCGTACAAAGTGAACGCCAGTTCCTGGAGCGCGGTCGATCCGGCCTCGCGAATGTGGTACCCGCTGATCGACACCGTATTGAATCGCGGTGTAAACTTCGTGCCGAATTCGAAGGTGTCGATCACCAGTCGCATCGAAGGCGCGGGCGGATAAATGTATTCCTTCTGCGCGATGTATTCCTTGAGAATGTCGTTCTGAATGGTCCCGGAAATTTTCTTCCAGTCGGCGCCCTGCTTCTCCGCCACTACCAGATACATGGCCCACAGTACGGATGCCGGTGAGTTGATGGTCATCGAGACTGTGGTCTTTTCCAGGTCGATGCCGCCGAAGAGAATTTCCATGTCTTCGAGCGAATCGATGGCGACGCCGCACTTGCCCACCTCGCCTTCGCTCGCCGGATGGTCGGAGTCATAGCCCATCAAAGTGGGCAAGTCGAACGCGACAGAGAGCCCACTGCCGCCGTGCTCAAGCAGATACTTGTAGCGCTTGTTGGTCTCCTCGGGCGAGGCGAAGCCAGAGAACTGGCGCATGGTGTAAAGCTTGCCGCGATAACCCGTGGAGTGAATGCCGCGCGTAAACGGCGGCTCGCCGGGGTAACCGAGATACTGTTCCGTGCTCCAGTCTTCCGGCAGATCGGCCTGCGTGTAGAGACGGCGAATGGGGACGCCTGAAATCGTGGTGAAGCGGGCGCGCCCGTGCTCGTCAACATTGGTGCCCGTGGGTGCGCCGATCGGCCGCTCCGGGGATTTTTCCAGAGTTGGCAAGAGCGTTTTCTCCGCCCAATTCTTTTCGGCTTCGGAGGGATGGCGGTTGTCAAACACGTCCGCGATGGGACTCTCTGCGACTTGCGGCTTGGACGGCTTCTTTTCCGGCATGCGAACCTGCTCTGTTGTGATGATAGGGAAGCCAGCGCGCGGGAGCAAGGCGGACCAGTCACTGGAAACGACCGGTCGGTCAGGAATTCAAGGGCTTTTACTACAGAGGACACAGAGGGCACAGGGGAATTCGGCTGAAACAATCAAACAATCCCGGTGCGGTTCTTGCGACCCAATTCCCACGCTTTGGCGTATTTCCAGGAAACATAAACTGCATGGTAGAGGTGCAGCAGCAGCCCTTCGCGTCCATCGAGGAAGCCAAGGCGGAAGAAATAGTTGTAAATGAATGTGGCCGCGGGGCGCACGACGATGTCGATTATGCTGAAGCCGCGGCGTCCGTCGGCCACCGCCATTTCCGCGCCCAATGACGAGTAACGGTTCATGTGGTCGATGTAGTCGGAAAGCGTTGGGTAGGAGTGATGGATGAGCGCGCCGCGATCGATGGCGACAACTCTGCCCCTTACCTGAATTGTTTCGTGCACCGATCTAGCTTCACAGCGTCCGTGACCACGACGGAACAGCCTCAACTTGGGGTCAGGCCAGAATCCTCCGTGTTTGATCCAGCGGCCAAGAAAAAAATTCTTACGACGGACTGAGAATCCGACGGGTCTCCTCTTAAGCATATCCAGGTTGGCGGGTCCTGCACTTGCGTGCTCCATCGTGAGGCACCATTCGCGGGAACTCCTCCCCAGCAGGGGTTTGTCAGTCGGATGACCAGTAAGCTCTTCGATCAACGTCGATTCAACTTCCTCATCCGCATCCAAGCTTAGAATCCAATCTCCAGTCGCTTTGTCGATGGCCGAGTTTTTCTGGGCGGCATAGCCTTTCCATTCTTCCACGAACACTTTCGCGCCGTACGACTTGGCGATCTCCACCGTGCGGTCCGTCGAACCGGAGTCAACGACGATGACTTCTCCTTTGCCGTCGGAAACCATGGGCTTCACGCTTTCGAGCGTGCGAGCGATGTTGGCTTCCTCGTTGTGGGTGATTATGACGACCGACAAGATCACGGGAGGAAGGATACACGGAACCTGCTCCAGCCTAAAATTCCCCTTGCCCTGACGCTTACATCAGGCGATCCAAGGTTCATCTCGCTAGGCGCCGGGCTCCGCCACGGCTGGACAGCCGAGGCGGCTGTCCCTACACGAGCAATGCATTCTCAGATCTTGGCGCGCGGATTTGAAGAATCCCTTCATACGGAAACGGCCGCGGTGGGCAACTGCTGCGCTTCATTGCGCAGCGCTTCGAAAAGTATAGTGCTCAGGTAGCGCTCCCCGAAATCGGGCAGCACGACGACGATCAGCTTGCCGGCATTTTCGGGCCGTTTGGCAACTTCGATGGCGGCCCAGGCGGCCGCGCCGCAGGAGATGCCCACCAACAATCCCTCTTCTTTGGCCAGGCGGCGGGCCATCGCCACGGAATCGTCGGTAGAAGCCTGAATGACTTCGTCGATGAGGTCGGTGCGCAGAATCCGCGGCACGAAGCCTGCTCCGATGCCCTGAATTTTGTGCGGACTGGGTGCGCCGCCGGAAAGTACGGGACTGTCTTTTGGTTCGACCGCGACAATCTTGAAGCTTGGTTTCCTGGGACGAATATATTCGCCGACGCCGGTCAACGTGCCGCCGGTTCCCACGCCTGAAATGAGAATGTCGATGTTGCCGTCGGTGTCGTCCCAAATTTCCGGTCCCGTGGTCTCGCGATGTATCTTGGGATTGGCCGGATTGGCGAACTGCTGCAGGATCACACTGCCGGGGATCCCGGCCTGAATCTCTTCAGCTTTGGCGATCGCGCCCTTCATTCCCTTGGGCCCGGGCGTGAGCACGATCTCCGACCCGAGCGCCATCAGCAGGACGCGACGCTCCATGCTCATGCTGTCAGGCATGGTGAGAATCAGGCGGTACCCTTTCACCGCCGCCGTGAAAGCCAAGCCAATGCCGGTGTTGCCGCTGGTCGGCTCGATGAGCACGTTCTTGCCGGGATGGATCTTTCCCGCCTTCTCGGCTTCCACGATCATGCTGACGCCTATGCGGTCCTTCACGCTGCTGCACGGATTGAATCCCTCCAGCTTAGCGGCAACCTTGGCGTGGCAGCCGGCGGTGACTTTGTTGAGATAGACCAGCGGAGTGCGACCGATGAGTTCGGTGATATCCTGCGCGATTTTCATATGAATTGTTCTCTTTCGCTGTCAAGGCCGAGGTTAGTAAGGCCACTAACCTACTAAAACTGGTCTCACAAATATTCCTGGAGGGAAAGTAAAACTCCCTCGGGGGCTAAAGCCCGCATTTTTTGCTCATAGCGGCACGGCTCGAAGCCGTGCCCTTTCAAAACCGTTCCTCCAAGAACCGCTTATGAGACCAGTTCTAGAGTAGCAGCGGTGAGAACAAATCACAGTCGATCGTGATTGCGCATACTTCAGCAATCTCCAGGGTCACTGCTCGCGGCGGAGGCGAAAAAGACAAGGGCCTGCAGTTAACGTAGCGCCGGCAAAATTCCGGCGTTACGAGTCTCCAGTTTACTGCGGCGGGGCAGTTGGCGCTGGCGAAGCGGGGGGCAGATCTTTGCGCGGCGCAATGTAAGGGACATTAGGCATGCGCGTGACTTGTCCACGGGCGGCGTCGTCGATGCTTACGCCATAATGATCGAGCAGTTCGCCGGTGGCGCGGTCGAGTTCAACTCTCGACTTTTCGTAGGCCACCATGGCGTTCACCAGAGTTGACTCGGCAGTGGCTAAGGCGCTCTGATTCTGCAGCACGAGCGTGGTCGTCGAGGTGCCGAACTGATATTTCTTCTGCTCTGCGTCAAGCGACTGGCGCGCGTACTCGGTGGCGGCCCTCGCTGAATCTACGCTGGCGCGATTCCCTTGCACCGCGTACTGGGCGTTGCGGACCTCGACCGCTACCTGGTTCTCGATTTGCTGCAGGCGCATTTCTGCCTGGCGGAACTCCAATTCAGATCGGATCTGGACGGCCTGCGCCGCACGATTGCGCAGCGGAATGTTCAACGTTACCCCGACTCCTTTGTCAGGCCCGGTCGAGTTGAAGAGCTGGTGCAGTGTGCCGCCATAGCTCACTGGCGGAACTCCGCCGGGTTGGACGCAAAACTGGGTATTAGGCGGGACGCAGATTGGAACGGAACGACTCAAGTCGCCACCGACACCCGAACCGCCATAGTAAGCAAATAAGTCCAGCGTGGGCAGCAGCGAGCTGCGCACGGCCTTGTTACTGAGTTCCCGACTATTCAGGTCAATGCGAGATTCGACCAGTTCCGGCCGACGGCGAATCGACTCGTTGATCAGATCCTCGGTTGGCACCGCCGGCTCCTGTGCGGGTACGTCCATGGTCGAGGTCGGAATCACTTCTGCGGTCGCCAGTGTGGGATCCTTTAACGAGCGGCTTATCGCGTTTTTCATGAGCAACTGCTGCAACTGAAGATTGGTTTGGGCTGTGGTTACCAGTTGCTGATCTTGCGCTACCGTGCTCTGTGCGCGGACCACTTCGATTGGGGCCAGACTACCGATCTCCAC
>WNFI01685812.1_pt1 | contig 21701 bp, 30 predicted proteins | sample 5400471 | NCBI WGS metagenome assembly WNFI01 (sample SAMN13153348, study PRJNA577476) | soil metagenome | isolation source: 100 cm saprolite on Douglas fir-dominated hillslope | place: USA:California | collected 2013-09-17
TACTTTTCCCCTTTAGCAAAATGACCACTTCATGAAGCCCGTACCTGCTTTACTAGATCGCGTCCGTTGGAATCGTAGAATCACAAGTATGTGGCCCATCTGGCGTTGGTAACTGGATGTTGAATCTTTCGTCTTCAGACCTTCACTCAGTATGGGACAACGGATTGCTTGGGAGTGCTATCGGGGCGTTGACTAATTATACTGATCCTGTTCCATCGTACGTGTGCTTTCATGTCTCCGTAGTCGCTCAGGCTATCTATCTAACTCTAATCCCTCCGTTAAACTAGTAAGAAGATTGAGTCTGTTCTCACAGGTACGATCTATGATAAATATGTCCGCTTCATAATCTGGGAGGGAATCCTTGGCTGGTGGAAAGACGAGTCAGGGGACTGGTCCTCTTGCCCAACCTCTTCCTCCTTTGACAAGCTTCTGGTGCCCGATGATCAGCCATTTGAAATCATCGATCCCTCCGAACAGCTAACGATCCAACAACATAAGAAAGCGCTCGCACCCTCACACCCTGGAGACATCCTATCCCGTCCATCGAAACCTACGCGTGAACTCCCCGTTTGCCCACTGGACTGGGCCAAACCCATCCACGATCTCAATTGCGGTACTACGCTTATCTGGCCCCAGTTCCTTGCCGACGTTCCACCACATGATGGGCCCACTCCACCTACTCCGGCTCCCAATCTGGTCGAACTAAATGAAGACTGGTACGCTGGTACGATTCGAAATGGTCTTGTTATCGAGAAGCTTCTCGCGACAGCTGGGTGGAGGCTTGCGTCTGTGTTGAATCAGGTACTAGATCCGAATGGGGAGAATGACCATTCGGAAGGACTCCCTGTCCCTCGGGTTTGGTTGAGAGACTAGTTGCGGGGAGTTCGCGTTTGTAAACCTAGCTTGAATGGCGTGAGTTGGACTGCTCGCCTATAATGAACTCTTCTTGGCCCCCCAAATTCTATGAATGCCGGTCCAATTGGAGGACTTCGCTCCGCAACAGTGCGTGATAGGTTGTAGTTAGAGGTAAGCCTCTTGGGGGGTAGCGCAGTCGTTGCAAAGGTTGGGGCCGTCGATGTTCAACACGTAGGAAATGTATTATGCACGAGCTGGGTGTTATCCAAGTGTGGGACTCATCAACCCCCTACGGAGGTTTGGTATACCCACTAAAACCTCCCTGGGGTTTAGCGTAGACCCTCTCCGTTCTTCAGAACGCCGCTCTAGGGGATAGCGGTTTAGGGTATGCTTTCTTGCCATATTTTTTGGAGTTGGTTAGGGTGATGTCTCCACTCCATTTTCTTCGATACCTCAGTGGACTGATGATCGTGTTTCAATTGTGAAGGGGAGCTGGTGCAAAGGCAATGCTACACGATCTACGTACTCTCTCTATCCTCAAATCTTTGTCACGCTAAAAGCCCTTTGCTTTACCTCCATAGCGTTTTGGAAGCTCCTCAGTGGGGACAACCCGCGACAGCTCTCTTCCGATCACGTCGGGCCCGACACCGACTACTTTGAGTTTGGCGAATGTCGCAGCTGGTAGAATAGGCTTGAATAACCAAAATACGTAAGTAAGTACCGTTGGTACGTTCACGAAGTACTTCTGATACTGCATATAACGTAGATTGTAGTGTCCATGTGTGAATATGGGTTAATTAAGGCTTACAAGTAGTTCAGGATAGTGATCCGTGAATAATTGGGAAGCGGCAGCAGCAGCTCTCTTGCTGTTCGCGTCCCTTGATGCACCAGCATAGTCGTGCACTTGGACCATTGAGTCCACAGTCGTGAAATCAACATGTCTTAGGCCACGTTCCATTAAACCGACTCTCCAGCTAGTTGCGACTGCTCCAGCAAGTAGAATACAATGATAAAGCAAATTTGTCACACACCGTAGGAAGCGATCTACGTCTCCAAACACAGCCTGCTGATCTATGCCTCCATACAGGTTCCACCTAGATACAGAAAAATGCGAATCATGGCGGAAATGTCATGCTGTTTGAACAACTTGTGAAAAGTTCTTACGTAATGGGGCGGCCTTCTTTATCATGTCCAAATACATGACCTAAGGTGCCAAACACCTCCTTAGGGAACTCCTCGTTGATGGTCTCAGATGCCTTGAATTCCTCTCGCCATCTTATGGTGGCGATAAGCCGTTTCGTCGCTTCCTCCACATTATAATTGCTATCATAAAATTGGGTTATTAGAGAACATGAATAAGTAGTCGGTATAAGAAGCTTACCATGCTTTGATGAACTTCAAGAGGACGACGCTGACCCGGGCATCATCAACCCTAGAGGGGTCCAAAGGGACACCCCACATGTCAATCACGCGAAAACGTCCCTCAGGATCCTTGGAGACAGCATCCTCTATGACCAATGGTAAAGCTGTCTGTTACGTCCCAAATATTAGCAAAATTACTATTTCCCAAAGGAGTTGGCTCATCATGCACTCTGAGTTCTTTAACAGCACCCCAATCCTTCTCAGTGAACTTTTGAGTAAGTTCATTCTGGGGCTCTACTTCCACCGGGAGCCTCACTTCGGCAGGGTTAGCGCTGGCAGGAGCGGTGTCCGCCATAAGATGATGCTACAACAACGTCAACGAGGAATTCAATTGGCCTTCCAAACTTGGGTGGTTTACGCACAGCCGCATTATGCCATCACTCCCAACTCCTGTAGGCTGGTTGGCGGGCACCACTGCCTCTTTTTGTCATGGCATCGGCTCACATGACACCCGCCCAACTTGTGGGGGAATTTCTTCAATCTCCGGATGACCTCATGAAGCTTGCTGCCTTCAGGAACAAGCTTGAGAAAGAGAAGTCGTCTATTGATGCGAAACTCAAGAGTGGCGTAAAGGACCAGCTTGAGGCTACAAGGGAGGGCCTACGGAAGCTCCTCAGCACCAAAAGCCAGGTGCAGTCCATCAAGGATGAACTGCAAAATGTCGAGGTCATGTTCAAAGATCCCGCAAATAATGTCAAAACATTTGACCAAATCAGTCGGGTACATCGAAGTAGTACCCTTCAATTATCTGAACAGCTGGCTCACCCCTTCGCTTCCTCTCATGGCATAGGTTTCAATGGTGCACCGCAATTTCGTCCATACCGAGGAGGTCGTGAACAATCTTACGGAGATGTATTCTCGACTTGACACTCTGGAAGCCCAGTTGGAAGCCTCCCGTGAAGATATTCTCGGACCTGCGCCCCACATTCTTACCATCCATTATCGTCTTAACCAGCTGGAGGATTTCCGGAATCAAACATTACACCAAGCCAAGCGCGCTTCGGCGGATGTGCGAAATACCCTCAAAAACCATTTTTCTAGATTAGATGGTGTCATTCAAAGTTTTGACGAGTATGTTCTCATGATGGGTGGAAATCTCCTCGAGATCGCCCGTGCAGGTCATCCGAACGCGATCGTGAAACTAGTCAAGATTGCGGAAATTGAGGGCAGAGAGGATGAGAAGGTTTGTAACAGCACAAAAGCTCCGTCCGTATTACATCTTCTAACTCTGTTTCATTTGGCCGTCTGCTAGGCTGTCAGCATACGACTAGTGAAGAAGGCGGCAAAGATTGACGCTGCCGCCAAATTTAAATCCATAGCCGCCGAGTCGAGGAGGCTGAAGCACTACCGCGCCAATATCATAGGGAAAGTTACCGAATCGATCAATAGTAAGTTCGACACCGCATACAAGAACTCGCTTGCGGATGGCAGAGGCCTCGTTGGGTTCCTTGATGATATAAGTTGGATGTATACCGACCTTCTCCAGGCACAATCTCTGCTCTCCCCGTGCTTCCCAGAGGATTGGGATATCTACGGCCAGTATGTCCGCAAGTATCATAAAGCCCTAGATGGTGTCATCCGAAGGATCGTGGCCATGAATCCTGAAGCGTCCGCCCTACTTGCTCTTCATGCATTCCTTAAACAGTATAAGAAAGACATAAAAGAGCTGGGGTGTAGCCCGGAATGGATCACGCCTCCTCTCCTGGACGGTTCCGAGCAAACACTCATCGACGACTACGTATCTCTCATTTTACGGAAGCTATCCGAATGGTCTCGCAACATCATGCAGGACGAGCAAAAAGTGTTCATTGCCCGGGATGAATCCCCCGAGGAGGATGCAGATGGTCTGTATGGAATGCAGAGGACTGTCATCCTTTTCCAAATGGTCAATCAACAAGTAGATTTGGCTCTGGACAGTGGCCAAGGAGCGGTGCTGGCGAAAGTCGTGACCGAAGTGTCGCGAGTGCTCCGGGGTATGCAGGACACCTGGTCGAAGCTTGTCGACTCTGAGCTGAAACGGCAGGTCGACGCCAAGTCGGGAGATGAGGTTCCTGGAGGCTTGGTTGACTACATCGTCGCTCTTGGTAATGATCAGATACGATCTGCTGAGAACTGCGAGGCTCTATCAGCCCGTATTGAAGACCTCGTGAGCGAGAAGTATCGCGTAGTCATTCGAAACGAACTGAATACGACAATCGACGGCTACGTAGAAGTGGTGAATAAATGCACACAATCCCTCGTCACTATCGTTTTCAATGACATCAAACCCGCTACCAAACAATTATTCGACTCTCCTCAGTGGTACGATGGGACTCTTGCCACGCAGATTATCGAGACAACGAAGGACTATATGACCGACTACCAGTCATTCTTGAACCCATCCATCCTCGACCTCCTCATAGAAAACCTTCTTGACAAGTTCCTCGTCACATACTTAACCGCCTTGCATCGGACATCCAAACTCAAAATGCCCGCCGCGGCGGACCGTATTAAAGCCGATGTCGCACTCGCGTATGACTTCTTTGCCTCTATTCTTGGACCAAACAAGAGCACGGAGGAGCTGGAGCAACAGTTCGAAATTATTGAAATGTGCCACGCTCTTCTCACCGCAAGCAAAAATTTAGTTTTCCTAAGCTTTTGGAGCTTTGCCAAGGTTCATGGACCCAATCTGACCTTCGTGGAAGGTCTTATGAAATCGAGGGATGATTTGGACAGAAGCGCGGTCAATGAAGTGATGGAAAGCATCAAAAGAAAGGTGAAAGAAGAAGGCCTCGCCGATCGTATGTCAATTTACTTTTTATCAAGGACACCTCGCTAATACTATCCTTGTCTCGCTTTTTGTCAGCACCCCAGCCAACGGTCATGAAGAAAATAGTCATGCAAGGCCTACTTTCAGCCTTTTTGTCTCGGTAACCCCGCTGTACCGCCAACACTTCTTCACGCGTGATTTCTGCATGCTGTACTTCTTGAGCTTTTTGTAAACGGTTCGGCGTTAATACCCCGCGCAATCCTTTCGTTAGGATTTAATTTCTGGTGTACTAATACATTGTATACGGGTTCCCCCTGACAAAACATCCTTCTTGTCTAGTCGGTGGAATTAAACAGATTTTACCTGCTGGTACTGTTCCGAATGCTCCAAATTAGCGGCCACCTGGTCAATCTTAGTAAATTGGTAGGGAAAGCGGGATGGGTAAAGAAAAGGACGGAGATCAAATCCTGATGGCAAGATCAAGTCAGCTCGAATTAAAATTGGCGCGGTCTCCGCTTACTATTGTCATCAGGACTGTATGTTTCCTGTTGATGACATCAGTGAAATGACACCCAAGTATGCAATCTCACATACTACGTGATATGATGGAGTGATGGTCGTCATCTTGTGTCGGTTCCGAGCGTACTCGAAGAAGAAGTGCTTCACTTTATCGGCTATCTTGGTGCACCGAGTGAGTTCACGAAGATCTAATATCCAGGAAAGCAAATAGCTACCTGCGATGGCGACCAGATGCCCGCCCATTCATTCAGAAGCTTTGTAAACATGCTATACGGACCACAACGTTCAACCTTTCGAAGACGGCCGAATATGGAAAGTTCGTCGTAAGTCATGCCCATATCAACCTTAGAAATGAGCAGATGAGGATCAAATAGGAAGTAAATTGTCATCACTCTTACTTCGTCAGCTTGGACATATGTCTCGGTGATAGGCTCAAGCTCCGCAGTGGGAATCGCATCCAAGAAACTAGTGTATTGGATGGAATCAGAGTTGATGCAACTCGATCAACTTCAAGCGGAGGAAACTAACGGTTGTAACACAGGTAGGTCAAATGCGTCTTTGGCATACGCAATAAACTTCTTAAGGTCTGTCTTGCTAATTGCACCAATCGGATTGATATCGGCTAAGTGCACCAGGCAATGATGTTCGTTCACCTAACTCGGCATGAGGACGTACCAGAAGAGCAATCATATTTGGTGAAATAACCACGCAAACTGCAGCATTGATAAATCTCGTGGAGCTCGTTCCTAACCAATGAGGTCACCTTTCATCAACATTCGCACTACCGAGTACAAGGAGACTGCCGAATCCACCACGAATCCAGGGAAGGAGTTGCGCGAACATGTAGGCTAAGACCATTCGCAGCCGAGCCTAAGAAAAGCGTCAGCGATAATGCTTCACAGATTTGAGGAGGATAGACCTGGATATTTTGGAGAGCTAGGTTCTCTGCATCGGAACCGCCTTGCACACGGTATCTCGGTGTTACGCCTGTAACGTACGCAAATAGGTTTCGTACGGCCGTGACAAGTGTGTCCATGTTCAGGTCAATATGATAACTATGACGAATCATACATACGCTGAGGCCATGCCTCACTCCAAAGTGTGGGCCACTCACCTGCCGATGGCTTTCGAAAGGTTCTTAGCACGGTCTCTGGTTGCAACACTCGAGTTCTCGGTGGCCATGTAACACGTATGAAATATCCTTCCACAGAACTCTTGCGCGTCTTTAGGAACATAGGACGAATCTGGCTTCTCACCGACTATTCTTCGTGCGTCCTCAATCACTTGCTTACCTGAAATACATACGATTAATAAGAGAAGAACAGCACTGGAGGAATGAACCGTACGGCCTTCGGACGCCGCCTGTGCTACCAGACGACACATAGAGTATACAATTACTGCAGTTGCGCAGCTGTCGATGCCACCACTCAATGGCACGAAAAAACCCGAAGTACGAGACCGGCGCAAGTAGTCCCAAAGCCAGCAGGCAGGTCCAAGACTCCCAATGCAAAAATCACTCAGGAACGCAACGCTGGTGAATATGCATTATACGTACGCTATTTCCTCCTCAGGCGTATGGAACCGAACTTGGAAATCCCGGGCGGCCCTCACATCAGGTAATGATTTAGGAATACCTGGTGATAACAAACCATCGATCTCGATTCTGGGGTAGGCTTCGGACGAGGCTGCCTGCATGTTCCTGCTACTGCGGCCACGATAGGAGCGCACGTCAAGAACATCTATTGTCGCCGAGACAACTTCCACATCGTGAAGGGAAAACTGGGACCCTTGGGCAATAATGCGACCGTTCACAGCAATGAGGGCGGAACCATCGTAATAAAGACGATCCCCATCACAACCTTGCTGATTCGCATAGAGATACACCCCTCCTAGCTAAAGCAGGATATTGTTTATTAAACGAGCATCGAGCAAGAATATGACTATATGGAGGGCACCTACTTTAGCTGTAGCTTCTTTGATAAGGTCTACGCGCGTGTGTAGCTTGCGCAGCTCATGGTGACTCCCGCTTGAATTAGTGAAAATCTCCACACCATCCAATCCCATCAGAGTATGTGGACTGAAGATGAATTAACTCAGCCATCACCCGGCAACTGGCAAAATCCTCTCAACCTACCTAGACGGTGTGAATAGCTCTTCGCATAGTTCCACCCCTATGCACGTATCGAACGTGCTAATAACAGCATCTCCGATAGGAACGGTAGCCTAAATCATGGGGAAGTGTAGGACATCACCATCAATACATGCAGGGGAGAGGACCAACCTGGCCTGTTATGCTGCGAATAAAACTTGGAAGATAGAAATCCTCCACTTGCCGATGCTTGTTCCATGGGGAGAAGTAGCGCAGCTCTCTATAATTCCCATCATTGGCAAGCCACATCTTTGGACGAATCAGGATTATTTTGCAGTCTCGAACGACGACTCGGCAGTTGTATGTTACGCTCTTGTGAGTTACGGGCCTATTCAACGAGAGAGGACAATGGCTGAGTTGGTTCTACGAATAGTCTTGGTATCTGTGTCCTCACATTCCAAGATCGCATACAATTCCTTGAACAGACGTGTCCTTTAGAATCTCGCCAAGGACCTCCCACGAATGACGAGTTGTATCACCTAATGGGGCCTTGGAATCCGACCTAGCGAAAGGACTTCAAACGAGGCAGACAGACCTTCGAGAAAGTGATCAAGACAGCCATATCCACTATATCATGGTCATTTTGCTACGTCAATTGATGGCTGTAGATGGACATACGGTATTTCGAGTTCAGGTCCCACCCTCAAGGTCGCTCCTCGTTCCTTCGCAACACGAATGCTTTCCAGTATACGCTCACGATTTCCCTGACGCATACCATGTGGAAACCATTAGTCAGTAGTTTGGTGCAAATCGCTCGAACACACCTGGAAATCAAGAGCCCATTGGTTTAAGGCGCTTTGACGTCACACTTTTCAGATCCACTTGTAACACAGCCATCAATTAGCATCCCAACTCACCAGCTAATCAAGGGATGGCATGAATGATCCGAATTCGTACAGGGACTAGCGAAACTCACGTTGCAACAGTGATAAGATGACCCATGGGTTCAACACCAAGAGCACGTGAGCACCGCGGGAACATAATATTACCTGGACCTGGACCGCGCGTAACGAGCTCAAATTCGCGGACGTTATTAGATGCGCGATCCACTAATCAGTTGGTAAATTTAATATTACGCAATGAGGGTGCGATATTTTGGCGTTGGGACCAGTACTGATGTCGTTGCTGCGACACCAGTTCCTTGCACACATATAGTTAACCGACTCTTACCATGTGCAAACCAGGCAACGCACACTGAATCAAAATGTAACCTATCATAGCGAGAGATCTACCCAAGGATTCCATTCGCGCTTCATATTTATTATATAGTAGGAGACCCCAAAGCCTGGATACTGTTGAACCAATGAAACGGAACATCAAACCACCTCGACTACAAATAGTAGGAGTTACTCATGTTATGGGTGTCTACTTCCCGAAATTCGCAAACCAGTAATTGTATCCCCACGGGCGAGATAGTTGACAACAAATGTCTCTGCATTCAGCTACAGTATTTGCGCCGCCATTGTCCAAAGGGTGATATTGCCTGCAAGGTCGGTTTCCGAGTTCCGCTCGGCTGACATCCGATTCAAAACATTTTTGCTTCCGTCCGATCGTGCCTTCGAAGCGATTTCTACGACTAGCATCAAAGCATGGCGTCTCAACCGAAGGGACGAGTTCTTTTGGCTTATTCTGGTGGTCTCGGCATGTCCCAACATTTTCCTTGCGTTCGATCTGTCTCTGACCTTGGATCAAAGACACATCATGCATTTTGGCCTGGCTTATTGAACAAGGCTATGAAGTGTACGCCTACATGGCAGATGTAGGCCAGGAAGAGGCAGGTAACTTCCTTTATGGACTGTATTGTCTGCTTGATCTTCAGGTACACAGGATTTCGAGGCCGCTCGCAAGAAAGCACTCGGGGTCGGCGCAAAGAAATTCTTCATTGGGGTAACGACGAAATCGCTCGTGACACTACACCTTCCAATTCCCGTCATTATTTAGGACCTCAAGCGCGAATTTGTTACCGAACTTATTTATCCTGCAGTTCAGGCAAACTGTATCTACGAGGTAAAATAGCACAGTCCGTTGACTCCTCTGAGTCTAATCTGACTCATTCTAGGGTGTGTACCTCTTAGGTACCTCCTTAGCTCGTCCAGTCATTGCTCGCGGAATGATCTCTGTGGCGACAAAGGAGGGATGCGAGTGAGAATATTTCTTTGCTTCCCGTCTACCACGTCCATAACTGATTTTTCTAGTTTTGTATCACATGGCTGTACAGGCAAGGGGAATGATCAAGTTCGTTTCGAACTTGCTTTTTACGGTCTCAAACCGGACATCAAGGTTATTGCCCCCTGGCGGATTCCTGGTAAGCGGATTTATTGTATGGGCCGTTCGCTGACCGATCACCCACGATTTACTCTAGAATTCTACAATCGTTTCGCAGGCCGCAGTGCCTTACTGAAGTACGCCGCTGAGAAAAATATTCCAGTAGCCCAGACCGCTGCGAAACCGTGGTCAACTGGTAAGATTATGATTATTCATACTGTCTTCTCGCGTCGGGCATGAACAAACCGCACCCTCAGATGAGAATCTCTTCCATATCTCCTATGAGGCGGGCATTCTCGAAGACCCGAACATAACTCCTCCGGATGACATGTGGAAGCTGACCAAGTCACCCGAAAAAGCGCCCTCTGGTCCAGAACTCATCTCAATTGAATTTACAACCGGGATTCCGACCAAAGTAATTGTTGGAAACAAGTCTTACATTGATGCTGTGGAGATTTTTCTCGAATTAAACACATTGGCTCGCCACCACGGCATCGGAAGGCTGGATATTGTGGAGAACCGATTCATCGGTGTTAAGTCCCGAGGGTGCTACGAATCTCCCGCGGCTACGATCCTCCGAGTCGCACACATGGACCTCGAGGGTCTCACGTTGGATCGCAACGTACGGGCTCTCAGGGACCAATTCGTTACGACTCATCTCAGCCAAATTTTGTACAATGGCCACTTCTTCAGTCCCGAACGCGAATTTGTCACCGCTGCCATCCCAGCTAGTCAGCGTACTGTGAACGGGACGGTTAGGCTGAAGTTGTACAAAGGTAATGTCATTGTTCAGGGACGATTCTCGGACGAGGTGAGGTCAATTTAAATACACAGGGGTTTTTCATCCCCTCATTCGCCACGCCGCAACTTCGGTTATCATATGATGATGCATCTCCCCGCTTAATAGGGCCTCTACGATGAAAAGGAATCCTCCATGGACGAGCTCGGTGGCTTTGAACCGACCGATACAACGGGGTTCATTCAAATCGAGTCGATTCGCCTCAAAAAGTGTGTCTCCACTATCGTTGCCCTCCCTTACAGCGCCACTCATTTGATTAAATTTCTCTATCGTTCCACTTGGTCGCTAACTCCCCATTGTCACTATTTGCGCAAACATTCTGCAGGTGGGGCCAGGCGAATGTTCGCAAGGGCCAGGGCGGCGTCGAACCCCAAGATGTATACGGATCACGAGTGTAAGAAGCTAGGACCATGGGATTGGCTTGTACCAACAAATTCATGTACTGTTCATTTCGCATCAATTTCACGATATTTTTGGGAAAGAAGCTTGATCTGTTCATGAGGTGAATTGGGGGGATGCATACATCTGATGCGGGGACGTGATGAGCTTCCCCAAGACCGCAATCTCTCCTGCAATCGAAAGGGGAGTATCTATCCACAAGTATTACATAAATCTATTCCAAGAGAACGTATTGATCGGCGACAGAGGTGAGAGAATGATAACTAGTGGTGTCGTCCGAAAATACTGTCTAAGGGCGCAACCGAGAGTCGACAAGAGAGCATCTAGGGTGATTAGGGAACCATGTAAAAGAAAAACGACAAAATATGATCACGAAAAGTAGGAAGTGGAAAGCAGAGTAAGAAACTGCACATCAAGTACAGAGGAGGAATTACGGTGCTGTGCGAGGATCAGAAATAGGGGTGGAGACAAGAGACTGGTATTATATGGCGTAATGGACAACGAAGTGAAACAGGAAAGCAGCAAAAGAGTCTGGCCGAACTAGGTCCGATTCGGCTCCATGAAATAAGCGACAAGCGCTGCGAGATCACCATTCGTCGCATCAGCGTACCTAGATATGAGGTGAAAATCCAAGAATTAGTAACCGCAATATGCCGAAGGTTATCAAACAAGGCAAAGCCAGGAATGGTGTCAATTGAGTAGATGACAATTTCCGCAAAGATCCTGGGTTTCAAGAAAGGAAGCCGAAAAACCTACCCTTGTCGTCGGGTCCCATAGAATTTCAAAGCTACAACGTTTCCGTTCCAGATATGCGTGGCTGCAGAGGAGGGATAAAAAGAAAAAGCATTGAGCAACAAAACCTGGACAAAGATGGGGAAATACGTCGCTTACCCTGGCCGCCAGTCAGTTTGATGATCGACCTATTCGGCGGCGAGCCATCATTCAAGAAATCGGCCCGATAGAATACATGCATTGGGAAGCGCAGAGGTGCACCACCGACGCCACGAGTAACGATGACGCTTCCGGGCTCGCGCTGGCCACCAACGTGCGGGATCGCAATAGGAATCCACTTGCAGGGACCAGATGTCTGAGGACGGGCCAGACAGTCAACTTTGATGAGTTGTGGGCTGTCACTGTTGCAGGGGAAGAGGATGGCCGTGAACGAAGCAGCAGTCCCAGCCTCCATAGTGGAGGGATCTATCTGGAGCGGAATGGCAGGTTGATACGGCCGACATTCGTAACGATGATTGCTCCAATCCTAGCATTACAGTTCATTTGCATCAGCGACGACGTAGAAAGTGCCGACAGGAGAGTCATCTGCTTACCCTTGACAGATGCTCGGGGCTACAATACCAAGCAGAATGACATCTAGAGCACCAAAGGGTAGTGGGTTCACGGCAGACGTTGCATGGATGGGTAACGGTGGTAGAGAAAGCCATGACTGTAGACAAGGGCGAAGGGGAGTGTTGATGGAGCAGAGTTGGTGAAGACGCTTTCCATTTGGGCGCCGCTTTATACCAGGTCTGGGTTGACAGCACCCTGTAGGATTATATAGTTTGATAGCTATTCTATACGGAGAATTTGAAGAGAATTTGCATGGCAACTGATCCGTTAGCGCAGTAATGCGCCCCAAAATGCTGGTACAGGAGCCCGAAATAATGTCTAAATCCTGAAACGATACATCCGGGAAAATGACACCAGAACGAGATCTTGGGCCTAACGGCCATCTTGCGTAATTCATAAGAAAGCATTCAGGTTGGATGTACTGATGAGCCAAATTGAACAACGAACACCGTGGGCACTTCATGGTTGGTGGTCCCAAATTCTGAATGTTCCCGGGACATGGGTGAAGCCGACAAACAGACCTCAGACTCAACCTCGAGCTTCACACTTGTTTAGCGTTCTCCTTGTGCTGTTGGAGGTGTCATGGATGATTCGATGAACATTGACGAGGGTTAGTTCTTGTCGTCACCCTCTGGTCTGGGCTTCACATACTCGGTTTTGTAACAGGTAATGGAGCCATTCGCAAGAAAGGACGGCTTCACAAAAGTGCCGGTACGTAGCTTGTGATGCCCGCTCACCGGGCTTCTACGTTAATCCATTCAACAGGCGGTAAAGGTGCCAGTGAATCGGCAGAACACAATTACGATAGCTTGGAAAGTCAAGTGAAAGATGGCAATGGCAAAGCTGCGCGATGTATGCCAAACAAATGCTATACCCGTGCCTGATCCTAATGTGTTTTTATCCCCTATTCTGAAAGCTGTCGAGGGATGGATAGTGATGGTCACTAACGTACACGAAGAGGCAACAGAGGAGGATCTCCACGAGCGATTCGCAGAATATGGTACTATTCTTAACCTTCATCTGAATCTTGACCGCCGTACAGGCTATGTCAAGGTATGTATCCTATCGCAATGTTCTCTGCAAATCTTTTCACTATTTTCTGGACTCCTGTCCCTCGGACAGGGGTATGCTCTAGTAGAGTATGCTACTTACGGAGAAGCTGAGCGAGCTGTTGACGGAGCGAACGGATCAACGCACCTGGAGCAAGTTCTAGAATGCGAATTTGCCTTTGTGAGGCCACCACCAACGGGTCCGAGGAAAAGGGCCGGCGGTAACAGGCAAGGCCGAGGGCGGAGCGCAAGCCCAGGCCGACGATGAAAATAGAGCGGTGGAAACGCTGCTGAAATAATGCTGTTCTGGGGTTCGCTGTCGTGGGTGTTTGTTATCCCAGTCTTGCTGCTCATCCTGTTTTCCTAATATGTAATGCCATAACTCGCACAAATCACTCTCGTCTCTCCCACACAACAACACGTTCGAGAGGAACGGAGAGCCAGACTTAACTCAATGTGTTGATGCTCCTTTGATGTAAGACTTGGGAAGTAGACTGCGACAGCGGGGCATCAAGAAGAGAATTTTCATCATTATTCGCATCTCCCCTGACTTGTTGAATTCGCCAGCGCGGGCAAGGGGGACCGCCCAGCGTTTGTTCATGATGTGTTCCACCCTCATGAGGTAAATCTTGGGCGCTCTAATGATCTTTGTTGGACCCTGCTTTTAGTAGTGTTGAGGATTATCGTAATAGTGCCTGGTATTCACGGAATTGATGCCTGCGCTTCTAGCTTGAAATGGTAATCAAAGATCATATCACCGCTCCATTGAGTGCTTACGAAGGTCGCCATCGTTCACGGTGACCGGTTATGCGGGGTGATCCTCCCGGGCATTCTGGTCTCGACCGGAGGGAGTCAGGCCGAGATGATGATCTCGACATTATATCCTTGGCGCCAGCAGTCTGAATAGATCCTGAAACACGGGTGAAACCTTCACACGCGCAGAGGAAAAGTAGTCGAATAACAGCACAAGTTGGAAAGAATCGTCTTGAGAAGAGCGTTATGCATGTCCAGGCCATTGGTTCATTCATTGAACGTGGAATAGGGAACCAGTTACTGGTAATTCATCAAGCTGGGTAAACACCTGGATCCCAAGATCTACCAAGCCACTACAGGAAACACCTACTCCTGAGCACCAGCTTTTGGTTTTGGGCGATTCAAAGTATGTACTTAGGAGAATATGTATTATCGAATGTTGATGCTTATATCACAGTACTGAAATGATGTCCATGACACTATATATAAATAGCCGGTAATTCCAATCGTCAGGTTAAATCCTTTGATCCAAACGAAAATGGGACAAGATAGGAATATGCAAACCCAACGAAGAGAAGAGGCGAGATAGGAAGAGCTGGAAGAGGAAGGAATAGGTCCAGAATCCCAGTGAGAGCTGTGCGTTATATCTAGTGAGGTACTACCAGGTGGGCGGTGAAAAGTTCGAGAGAATAAAGCACGCAACTTAATATCCCAGAACTGGCGCGGACTCAGGGCAGGTGCCTGGGGGAAGTGCGGGTGACCAGATGCAACGGAACTGTACATTAAAAAGTCTCGATTCTTTGATAAGACCTGCGTTGGTAACTGCCCTGATCATGATTGTGAAGTGGCTGAATGTTCGGCTGAAATCTAGAGACTAGCTGGGTTGAGTTACTTGAAGGGCCGGTACCTAATTCCCACCGCATTGGGTCGCCCTCGGGGCATAGCTAGACAAAGGCGGGGAACATTTCAAAGCATGGAAGGAACGATTCCAGGTGAAAACTTCGAGCAGGGCGATGCATGAGAGAGATGAATGGGATTTTACATGCATCATACAGTTGCGGACAAGCAAAGGCATCAAATTAGTTTGAGCGCCATTCAGGCCTTGAGTTGTATTGTACTAGTGATGAACTTGTTAGGTTTCATCATTTGCCATCCTGCTCAGGCCACCCGCCACTCCGCCTGCCACTCTTGCCACCCCCTCCTCCTTTTGTTCTCTAACATTTAAATATAGTACGCGCGACCTTTGGGATGCGATGCAACTTACATTGCTAGTCGGATCTTCACGGAACTGGATTAATTGCGACTCGTGCTTGCTCGAGACTGACCAATGTGAGCATTGGTTTTTGACGGCGCCGGCCCATTCTGCGGCTTTACCTGTAAGGCGTTGTCTGTATTCTAAGTGGAATCTCCATGTTCGGTTTATGAAGTGGCGGATAGTTTCAAGAGGATAGCTATCAAGAGCATGAATGGCAGCCTGTTCAATGACTTGGTAGCATTAAAACTTTGCCCAACCCCAGTACTTGGCAGCAGAGACAGTAAGAAAGTTGTGGTGCGCGAGACAAATAAATACAATGAGAGGAACATACCATTTCTGTATATTGGATTGACTGTGTCGGATAGCTCATCATCAAAAACGAGTCGAAGGAAATTTGAAGGAAATGCTGTTTTGCGCAGGTTCCAACTTCCACATCGCTTCTAGCTCTGAGTCAGATTCTGAGTCTCAGGTGCTTTCAGTTCTGGGTAGATTGCAGGGAGTTGGGAGAGAGCCAGTAGCCATGTAAGGTGTAGAACAAGTTTGCGAGCGGGACTTTTCAAAATTGGATGTTTGATATTTGCTTCACAATTTCCTCTCTTCGGAGGGCTTCCATTCCATATTGAAATATTTATAGCCATCGTTTGCACCATCATCCGGTGCTTAAAAGGTCCTGACTCACCAAAATTTCAGCCATCAACAAAAAAAAAAAGTTAGAATTCTAGACTTCTGAACCCACGGCAGGCATCATTGCCACAATTATAGCGCTTTTACAGCCTATGGACTCAAAAGCTTGACACAAAAAAAAGTTCATGATTTTAGCTGCATAGCAAGCTTCATTCAGTATTCTACAATTATTATATATGTACTTGAGGTGGACTTCGCCGACATGATAATAAGGATCACGTGCAATCCCTTCATTTTTTAAATTATTTGCACAACTCTATCTCGGATGCAAACTTGAACTAACCACTCTCGAACACATCCGAGGTCGAAAACAGATGCCCACAAAACGCGGAGCAAGAGACACTACGACTGATGAGGGGGGATCCGAACATGATAGTGCTGCTGAGGTCGAGGAGGTCGCTGGTGCGAGTCCCCGTCGCACCAAAGGTCGCGCATCTGACGCCAAGGACGCGTCTGAGAATGATGACGACCATGTCGCTACTACGGAGGAAGATGATGGGGCAGTTGAAGGAGAGTACGAAATCGAGCGAATTATAAAACATAAGATGGGTCATCTGGAAACCGTACGTGTTTGCGCGACATTTGGCCGCGTTTTGCCCCCACCGACTGAGGCCATCGTTTTCACGCGTCTCCACCTTGTCTTTAGGGTATCTACTCTTACTTTGTTAAATGGAAGGGCTACGGCGATGAAGAAAACTCTTGGGTCAATGAGCCCGATGCTGGGTACGTGCTCTATTATTTTGCATTTAAATTTCTTGGTTGATGCCCTTGCTTCAGCGGAGCCAGTGAACTCATCGATGAGTACTGGCATACTCGGAGGTTGAAGGGGGCAAAAGCTAAACAAACTCCCGTCCCTGTGAAAGGCCGACGATCACAACAAGGACGAAAAGCAAGTTCAGAAATAGGAGATGAGAGCCGACCAACCTCATCCGTGAAAAAGTCCACTGCTTCCACATCTGCCAAACGGGCACGTGCGTCCAATGTAAGGACCACTACCCCTGAACCTCGAAGTACTGCTGGAGATGAAGACATGGACGAAGTTGAGGAGCCTCCAAGAAAAAAAGCCAAGCCTCAGACGTCAATGAGTGGGAAGAAAGCGAGGCTCTCTAAAGCCGATGCGTCTCCGGAGCTCGATACTGAACAAGAAATAACCCCAGTGAATGCCGGGGAAGAGAATAGCATGGATGATGATGCAATCTATGACGCTGAAAAGCAGTTCAAAAAGAGTAAGGATTGGAGCACCCTAGCCGATTTTGTTACAACAGTAGAGAGGGATTCAGGTGGTACCCTAATTGTATATTTCCAAGGGTGTGTGAAGTCTCATACTCCCTAGCGTGAAACTAAACCTCTGTTGACCAAATCCAGGGTCGACGGGCTCAGATACAAAGCGAAGAGTGCCGTTTTCAGAGTCAAGTCACCGGGGAAGGTACGTTCTTCCACATCCCGTTGGTAACTCCTTGCTAACGGGTGTTCACCAGCTACTTGACTTCTATGAATCTAATCTCAAATGGCGTCCTCAGCAACCCGATGATGTATTCTAGAAAATTCTTATGCACTGTCATTTTGGATCTTCATATTCTTACTCACCTTTGTTGCAGTCACGCCACCTACATTCCTCTTACCGTATCTGCTGGGGATGTTTGTCAGTATTATTTACATGTCCTTCAATCTGCACATATATTTGACAGGTTGGATCATGAGGCGCAAGAATAAGAGTATTTATCGGTAGATGAGATTTCAAGTATCGAGGATTACATTCGGAGGAGCATTACGAAAATGAAAGCAACGCTGATCATGATACCTATAACTCACTTGATCCCTGTTCATTCTCTTCCGTAGCCCCACTAGGACCAGTCCGCCCAGTGACTTCCGTAGCGGAGGCACGACCGAGTGCAGAGAAAACTTCCTCCTTTCCACGCCTTAGGACGCGTGGATCACTACTCTCTTCAGGAGCGTGAGCACCAGGGGAGCCAGTAACACTGGGATCTTCCTCAAGTATGGTGTCTTTGTGTGGACGGCTGACGAACCTGCCGAGGCCGTCATCGCGGGCTTTGGCAAGGTTCGCTTCGAAGGAGGAGACAATCTCTAAGAGCTCTGCCTGGAGTTTCCTGACGGCTTCAGGAAGAGGATCCACTGGTGATTGAGCATGCTCTCCATCGACAATTACCTGATACTGTTTGACATACTTCGCAGCAGCTGCGAGGGGGGGAAATCATTAGTATCCAGCAAGACATTTTTTGGACAAGATGATATTGACTTACTTTGTTTGAGACCATGGTAGCGCTGCGTTGAAGCAGAGTATATAGTCAGATGCAGGCATGCAGCTTAGCATTAGCATTACTCACTGTCCAGTCATGGGTAGTCACACCTTCCAACGACGCATAGTCCACCCCCAGATCAGCTTGTGCATTCCCTGCCGCGTCCTCCACCTTGCCACCTTGCTTCCTCACTTCCTTTTGAACCTCATCCCCCACACCTAACCGCCATTGCGTGATTACACCACTTAACTTACCCACTCCTTCACCATACCTCTTTTCTACCTTCTTCACTACGGCATCGAACAACCCAATCTTCTCCGCACCTTGATAATCTCCGTTCATAAGCTTGTTCGCATAGCCCTCAACTCCTTTCAGGGCTTTGGCGCCTTCGGCCTTTAAAGTGGCGATTTGGACAGTAATAGTGCCATCGTCCGCAGACAAAAGACTGTCGGCGGCCTTTTGGCGGATGAAGGAGGTAGAGAAAATGACACTCTCAATCCCGGCTTTGCCTACTTCGTCGACCTTAGCTTCCCACGCCGCGTGTCGCTCCTCTATCTTTCGGCGCTTTTCGAGGATTTCCTCCGACGTGGGTTTCTGGGCTGTCGAAATAGGCGTAGAAGTGGCCTCGTCCTCGGTGGGAAGTTGGATCACTGTAGGTTTTATGGGCTCCTTGAAAATGTCCTCGACGATATCATCTACCTCAGACCTGGATTCGGCTTCCGGTTCACGTTCGGCCGGAGAAACTTGTGTCGAGAGAACAGAAGATGCAGGCGACGGGGAGTGGGGAGTGCGCTCAGCAGTGCTCTCAGTAGCACTGGTAGCTTCAGCGGTTTTGCTCACGACAGGGGCCGGAATGGCAGTAGAGATGCTCTCAATGGGACTGGAAATGGGTAGTTTCGCCGTTGGGATGGCATCCGAATCAGAGGTCTTCACCTCTACCGTTGACGACAAAGACGAGGGCACGGTCTTTGAGGGAGGAGTGGTGTTTAATGTCCCTTTCCCGCTGCTATTGCTCAGCTCATCGACCTTCGCCAAGATTTTTCGAATTTGCGGTTCGATGTAGGTCTTGTATACTTGGCAAATTAGAGGTCCGAGTCGCCGCCTTACCCATACTGGAACTTCATTCATTTTCTCCAAAACAACAATCAGGTATGGACGAACAATGATCCATCCCCTGGCACCGTATAGTTGCGCATGGTGAATGAAAAGTTGAGCCTTGTACCTTGATTGTTGTAGTGCAAACTTTGTATGTTCGATGTAGGGCGACATCCTTAGAGCGAGGCGACGTCCTTGGTTGATGTATGGCCTCGCATACCGAACATAATATTTATATCGAGCATTAAATTGGAGTGACGCCTTGTGGACGTAGGGCCGGATGTATTGGCCAATCTTCTCGTCGAGAACGTTCTCAATTCTGAGGATGATTGGGCCAGTAATGCTCTTGAGTTTATCGAGTACGGGGCTAGTGTACCGGCTAACGTGCCTATAAGCGGGTTCGATCTTTTGGACGTACGGTGCGACGAATGGGTGGGAGAGAACGTATTGAATCGGTGGGTTTGTATGTGTTTTTAAGGTATTCAAATAGGTGCTGGAATGGATACAGAGGCTCGATTCGGGCTTGCTGGGGCACACGATCATGAAATAGGAGAATGCAAAGAGAAGTGACCAAATGAATCGTTGGTTGAAAAAAGCTTTTGAGGGACGAGTTCGTTTCTTTTGATATTATGATTTAATACTATCAGCTATGACTGTGCGGCAAGGCCACATACTTTTGGTTTAGGTGAGAAGCGAGCGTTCCTGCGGATAGGAGCTGATGATGACGACACCTGTGCGTATCGGTCTTCAGATATATTTAATGCTCAGTCTCAAAGCCGCTTACCGAAGCATCAGATGCCTCACTGACCGCCAGGGGGGACCAAATGAGAGCTCGAGCTGATAGATTGGGTCCAAGAGACTAACGTGAGGATGAAAGGCAATTCATTTCAATTAGAGGGAAACTTCCGTCAGGTGACTCATTTCCACAGCCAGCTTTTTGGGAAATTGGGCCACAAGCACCAAACACTCAATCCCCCGTTCCTCGTCCCTATTCTCGGCCTTTCGTTTAATGCAGGTGAACCTTCTCTCATCTGAAGGGGAGCTCTTCGTAGTGGATGAGTCAGTCGCCTGCAGATCGGGCGTAATTCGCACAGTCCTCGAAGGTCAGATAGATGGAATAATGGTCATATTACTTTCTATGCTCACAGGCCGCCGTTCAAAGATGTGGGAAACAAAGACCCCATACCACTTCTCAATGTCAAAGCCGATGTCCTCGTAAAAGTAAATCTGTGCCTAGATGCTAATACAACCAACCATAAGCTCACAACGACGGCGAAACTATATTGCTTTGAAGGTTCTTGAATATTGTGAACATCATCGTAATGATCCTCTCCCTCCCCTTGACTCCGAATGGGGCATTTCCCCCACCCTCGATCTCAAGCGCCGCAAGAATACCCAGATTGGTGATTGGGACCAGCAATATATCAAGTGCGATCAAGAACTATTGTTTGAAGTCATCCAAGCTGCTAGCTATTTGGATATAAAATCACTTTTGTGGGTTTCCGTTTTGTATCAAAGCCCAATTATGGACGATTGACTTGCGTTCCTATGCCAGGGACCTCGGGTGTAAGTCTGTGGCGAATATGATGACTGGGTAGGTCTCGCTATCGTAAACCATGTTGACGAAAATGATCTGTATCATCTTACATCGTAGCAAGAGTGTGGGTGACATCCGCGAGCTATTCCATATCGAAAACGACTTCACCCCTGAGGAAGAAGTGCTTTTTCCCCACCTTCTCATTGTTTTCGTCTTTCTGACCACGGGTGTTTTGTTATGCCAGCTCGCAATGCAAGTAGAACGCTCTGAAATAGAAAATTTGTACAACGTTAGCTACTCTCTCCTGTCGAGTGTTTACCTCATTTTATTCCAATTCTGTACAGACGCTGGGCTACTCCCTCGACCAACATCCTGACAATTATAGCAGCAATGCCAGAGGAAAAGGTCTGCATCGTCGCCTCCATAACCCCAAAGCCCCAGCACCACCTGGCAAACCTCAGTTAGACACTTTCGACCTTCGATCAATTGTCGACCAGCAGCTTGCCATTGCCAGTGTCATGACGCGTAATGTGGACATCAATCCGTCCGCTGCTCTGCGGAAGATGGCG
>WNFI01405771.1_pt1 | contig 21696 bp, 19 predicted proteins | sample 5400471 | NCBI WGS metagenome assembly WNFI01 (sample SAMN13153348, study PRJNA577476) | soil metagenome | isolation source: 100 cm saprolite on Douglas fir-dominated hillslope | place: USA:California | collected 2013-09-17
TCGGGCTTCTTCGCCATGTCCGAGACCTGCCTCATGGCGGTCAACCGCTACCGGCTGAAGCACCTGATCCGCGAAGGCAGCGTGGGCGCGCGCCTCGCCGGCTCGCTCCTCGATCGCATCGACGAGCTCCTCGCCTTCATCCTCGCCGGCAACACGGTGATCAACGCCGCCACCACGATCCTGGTGGCCGAGATCTGCCGCCGCCTGTTCGGGGAGGGCGACTACGTGCTCGCCATCGCCACCGCGGCGGCGAGCTTCGTGATCCTGGTGTTCGCCGAGATCCTTCCCAAGATCATCGGCGCCGCCTACGCCGAGCGGCTCGCGATCGGCGTCTCCTTCGTGCTGGCGCCCCTCATCCGCGTGACGCGCCCGCTGATGTGGATCATCAACGTGATCGTGCGCGCGCTATTGAAGGTGCTGCGCATCCGCCAGTCGCAACCGCACGGCAGCCAGCAGCTCAGCATGGCGGAGCTGCGCACGCTGGTCCTCGAAGGCGGCAAGTTCATTCCCAAGAAGCACCAGTCGATCTTCCTCAACCTGTTCGAGCTGGAAGACATGACGGTCGACGACACCATGACCCCGCGCGGGCAGATCGAGATCCTCGACCTCGGCGACAACGTCGAGGAGATCCGCAACGCGCTCGCCACCGCGCACCACACGCGCCTTGTGGTGTGCGAGGGCGGGCTCGACAACGTGGCGGGCATCCTGCACGTGAGGAAGGTGCTGAACGCCACGCGGCGCGAGCAGATCGACGTCGAGGGACTGCGCTCGATCATGCGCGAGCCCTACTTCGTCCCCGAAGGCACGCCGCTCCTCACGCAGCTCACCAACTTCCAGGAGAACCAGCGCCACATGGGGCTCGTGGTCGACGAGTACGGCGAGATCCTGGGCCTCGTCACCATGAAGGACATCCTCGAGGAGATCGTGGGGGAGTTCACCAGCCAGGCGATCGGCAGCGCCTCGCTCTTCCACAAGGAGTCCGACGGCAGCGTGATCGCCGACGGCACGTGCTCGCTGCGCGTGCTGAACCGCAAGGCGGGCTTCGACTTCCCGCTCGACGGCCCGAAGACCATCAACGGGCTCCTCCTCGAGCAGCTCGAGGACATCCCCGAGTCGGGCACGAGCCTCATCGTCGCCGACCATCCGATCGAGATCCTGCAGGTGCAGAACCGGATGGTGAAGGTCGTGCGGATACTGCCGAAGGTCGCGGTGCCGGAGGAGAAAGAGGCTGCCTGATTGGTTTGCTGGCTCGGGCGACGACGCTATATAGGTGCTCCGCTTTGATGCTCCTCGCATCACCGCCGGCTAGTGCACGGGCAGCCCATTGTCACGGGCTGCAGAGCGTAACCGCGTCGCGCATCGCCGTTCTTTTCGGCGAGTCAATTCAAGTCGCACGGTGGTGGAAATCGGCTTCCTTCCGAGCGAGGTCGACACTGCCGCGCAAATCCGGGCGGCGTGCCGTTCTTCTCGAGAGGCGGCCAGGTGGTTCTGCAGATACCGCCTTGATCACATCAATCCTCTTACCAGCACCTAAAGAAAGGAAATCCCGCCGGGTCGAGAAGAACGGCACGGCGACCGGATTGCGCGGTTGCAAAATGAAGACTAGCCCGCGGGCGTGGAATATTTCGCGATGAACTTCCGGTCGATACGGTCCTTCCAGCGCCACGCCCAGGAACCCTGCCATGAGAAGCCGTTCCACGCGCCGACCGCATGCCGGGCGCCGGTGGAGATCAGCGCCAGATAACGAGGATCGGTCCTGAACGGCTCAAGCGCAGCACCGGCGAGCGCGGCGCGCAGGTTGGCGGCGAGGATCGGCGCTGCGCGCACCGCGAACACGCCCGCCTTCGCCAGGCGGCGCCCCTCCTGCGTCGCGCAGTCGCCCGCGCCGAACACCTCGGCGAACGACACCGATTGCAGGTAATCGTTGGTGAGGAGGAAGCCGCGCTCGTCCACGGCGAACCCCGATGCCTTGATCCAATCATGGGCGCCGGCGCCGCCCGCCCAGAAGGTCGCGTCGGACGCGAAATCGAGGCCGGTATCGAGGCGCACGTGGTCCGGACCCACTTCCGCGACCGTGCTCGAGACATGCGAGCCGATGTTGCGCTCCAGGAGCCGGCGCCGGATGCGCCGGCGCGCGCCCTCGGGAAACTCGGGCAGCAGGAGCGGCGTGTTGGTGATCACGCGCACGTGGGGGGCGCGGGTGGATTTCTCGCTGCGCAAGCGATGGTCCATGGCGAGCGCCAGCTCCACGCCGGCCGCTCCTCCCCCCACGACCGTGATGGAGCCGATGCGCCCCGCGCGAGCGCGCGCAAGGACGCCGCCCCAGCCCTTCACCAGCGTTTCGAGGGGACGGACGGCGACCGCGTGCTCGCGCGCGCCGACGGTCGCGGCGCCGATGAGCGGACACGAGCCCACGTCCATGGACAACACGTCGTAGGGAACCACCGTGCCGTCGGCGCACACCACCTCGCGCGCGACGGGATTCACGCGCACCGCCGCGACCTGCACGAATTCAGCGCGCGCGCGCCGCGCCAGGGCCTCGAGGTCGAGGGCGCAATCCGCGAGCCTGTAGTGTCCGGCGATGACGCCGGGCACCATGCCGGTATAGATGAGGCGCGGATACGGCGTCACGAGAGTGGCGCTCACCGCGGTGTCGGGCTTCTCGGCGAGCTCGCGCAGCACCTCGATCGTCGCGTGGCCGCCGCCCAGAAGCACCAGGCGCTTCACCGGCGCTCCTCGAAGCGGAAATCGCCGAACCAGGCGGTCGCCGACTCGCCCGTCTGGTCGGTATCGTTGCCCGCGGCGATGCCGGTGATGCGCGGCATCGCCAGTCCGAACGCCGCGCGGAAATCGGCGCCGACGTCGCGGCTCTCGTCGATCCAGCGCCCGGCGCGCTCGTTGCCGCTTTCCACCACCACGATGCGCACGCGGCTCGAATAGGGATTCCAGCGCGTCGTCCCGGGCGCATGGCGGTTGTCCCAGACATAGCAGATGGCCGCGCTGGGGAGCTCGTCTCCGTAGAAGAGGCGTGCGATGCGCAGCTTGATGCGCTCGCCCCACGGCAGGCTTTCCATCGGGACGTCGAAGAAGACGTAGACGCGCGCGGCGAAATCGTCGCCCGCGCGGGTGGCGAGATCGGCCTTCTCCACGACGCGGTCGATCTTCCATCGCCACGCGAATTGCGAGCCCGCGACGGCCGTGTTCATGGCGAATGCCGCCGTGCCCGCGGCCGCGCGCGAGCGAACGCGAAGCACCGTGGCGCCCTCGTCGACCACCAACTCGACCTCGGCCGGCTTGATCTTCGCCACGCGCAGCTCGCGCCAGCCGCCGGCGAGCGGCGCTCCGGGGGGCTGCGACGAGAAGGGCGCGATGGCCGTCACCGCGAGCGTGAGACCGAGCGCGAGGATCACGACAGCACCTCGCGCAGCATTCCCTCGGATTGCAGGCGCGCGTAGTCCGCGGGCCGGTCGATGTCCCACAGGGTGTCGAGCTCCTTCCAGCGCGATCCCGCCTCTTCGAGCCGCGCGCGCGTCTGGCCCATCACCGCGCTCCCGCCCCAGGCCACTGCCTCGAAGAGGCGCGGCATCGGGACCGCGAGGCCTACCAGCACATAGCCGCCGTCCTCGGCCGGGGCGATCACGGCGTCGTGGACGCGCAGCTCGCGCGCGGCTCGTTGCAGCGCGGCGGCGTCGAGCGCGGGGCAATCGCTTCCCATGAGAAGAAGCGGCGCGCCGCGCCCGTGGGCCGCCTCGAACGCGTGGCGCATGCGTTCGCCCAGATCCGCCCCGCGCTGGCGATGCAACGTGACGCGGAACTCCGCGGCGCAGCGCTCGAAAAAGGGATGGCTCTCGTCGGGCGCGCACCACAGCTCCACCGGCCCCACGTCCGAGCCCACCGCGGCCGCGAGCGCGTGGCGAACGAGTCCCGCGTGCAAGGCGGCCGCGCCGTCGGCGCCGAGAAGGGCGGTAAGCCGCGTCTTCACCGCGCCCGGCACCGGCGCCTTGGCGAACACCGCGATCGGCACCGCGTCAGGGCGAGGTGCGCTCGACGTCATAGCGGCGCGCGAGGCGGCCGGGATCGGCGCCGAGGGCGTAGGCGAAGCGAATGCGCCACATGAGAACGATGGTGCGCAGCGTTCCGTGCTTTTCCCAGCGGCGCCCCGAGGTGACGGCGCGCTCGCGCAGGCAAAGGGGCGGCGACGCGCGCTTGAGGCGCGTGGATAGCGCGACGTCTTCCATCAGCGCGATCTCGGGAAAGCCGCCGGCGCGCTCGAACGCGGCGCGCCGCGCGAACATCGCCTGGTCGCCGGTGGCGATGCCGGTGAGGCGCGAGCGTATGTTCATGAGGAAGGCCACCACGGCGAGGAGCGGATCGGCGCCGGCGATGGTGACGTCGAAGCGCCCCCATTCGCGCCGCGTGCGCAGCAATCCGCCGGCGATGGACGCGTCGGCCCCGTACGGCAGGAGCGTATCGGCGTGCAGGAACAAGAGAACGTCGCCGCGCGCGGCCGCGGCGCCGGCGTTCATCTGCGCGGCGCGCCCGCGCGGCGCCTCGAGCACGCGGTCGGCCCAGGGCGCGGCGAGCGCGCGCGTCGCGTCGCGGCTGCCGCCGTCGACCACGATCACCTCGACTCCGCGCGCACGCAATGGCTGCAGCGCGGCCAACGCGGCCTCGATGCCGGGCGCCTCGTCGAGCACCGGCATGACCACGGAAAGGGGCGGGTGGGACTCCATCACCCCAAGGATAATGGACTCTCGGCTAGCGCTTCGCGTCGTTGAGCGACCAGTCGTAGTCGAGGAAGGCGACGTCCGCCTTCTGATCGCGCACGGCGGCGCGGTCCTCGGGCTTGTCGGCGAGCTCGCCGGCATAGCGGGCCAGGGTCGCCTTCACGGAGGTGAAGCCCTTGTGGCCGCGCTCGAAGTCCTTGCCGTACCAGTCGAAGATCCTCGACACCTCGAGCCTGCGCGCCTGCGCGTCGTAGCGGTTGCGCGTGCGGTCCGAGAGGAAGCGTTTCATGGCGTCGTCCAGCTGGGCGTCGAGCCGGTCGGCGGTGAACGCCTCGTTCCTCAGCATGGGGCAGCCGATCGAGGCGCACACGACGGCGACGTGCACGCGCGGATCGTCGTAGACGCCTTCCTTGCGCAGCATCTCGTGCTCGATGAAATCGAGGTAGGAATCCTCGCCGAAGAGCTTGAAGAACTTCTTGCTCCAGGGCTTGGCGAGGAAGCTGCCCAGGTCGCGGATCGATTTGAGGTCCGGATACTTCGTGAGGATGAGCTCGACCGTGAAGGCGTTGTACGCATTGATGAGGAAGGCCTGCTGCTGCGGCTTGGTCCAACCATCGAACTCGGCCCTGGTGACCTTCGAATAATCGTCGAGCACCGCCTTCAGCTGCGCGTGGTCCTTGGCGAAGCCCGCGTAGTCCACGCGCGAGGCGTTGCCGTTCTGCACGTACTTCACGTGCTTCTTCAGCAGGTCGTCCCACGCCTTGTGGGAATGGTCGAGCGCGAAGGCGCTCGCGCTCAGCAGGAATGCGGCAAGGGCAATGAGGATTGTCTTCATGTTCTCAATCGTCTCCGTGGCTTTCGGCGGCTGCGTAGTACGGACGCTTGTCGCCGAGGGAAAAGAGCTTGGCGACGACCGTTCCCAGGCCGGCCTCGCCGCGCGTCCATTGGTTGAAGGCCGTGGCGAGCGCCATCTGGCCCTGCGTCACCTGCTTCTTCTTCCAGACCCCCGCCACGAACTTGTTCGCCTCCGGCAGCGTGGGATAGGCGTGGATGGTGCCGAGCACCTTGTTCAAGCCGATGCCGTGCTTCATGCACATCACGAATTCCGCGATGAGGTCGTCGGCGTGCTCCCCGGCGATGGTGGCGCCGAGGATCTTGTCGGTGCCGGGCGCGGTGAGCACCTTCACGATGCCCTCGGCCTCGCCGTCGGCGATGGCGCGGTCGAGCTCGTCGAGGCCGTAGGTGAAGACTTCGTGGGGAATCTTCTTTTCCTTCGCGTCGGTCTCATTCAATCCCACGCGTGCGACCGGCGGATCGGTGAAGGTCGCCCACGGGATCACCGAGTAGTCGACGCGGAATTTCCTGAACCTGCCGAAGAGCGCGTTCACGGCGCAATACCACGCCATGTGCGAGGCGGTGTGCGTGAACTGGTAGGGCCCGGCGACGTCGCCGGCGGCGAAGATGTTCGGGTAGTGCGCCTGCAGGTACTCGTTCACTTCCACGGTCTTCTGCTTTGTCACGGGGATGCCGAGCTCCTCGAGGCCGTAGCCCTGCGTGTTGGCGGCGCGCCCCACCGCGCACAGGATCTCGTCGAAGGCGATGCGCTTCTCGACGCCCTCGTGCTCGACCACCACGATCTTTTCGCCGTTCGCGCTCTGCACTTCCTTCGCCTTGTGGCCGACCAGGACGTCGATGCCTTCGGCGCGGAACTGCTTCGTGACGAGCTCGGAGAACTCCGCATCCTCGCGCACCATGATGCGCGGCAGCATCTCGATCTGCGTGACTTTCGCGCCCAGGCGCGCGAAGCACTGCGCGAGCTCGCAGCCGATCGGGCCCCCGCCCAGCACCACCAGGCGCTTGGGCAGCGTGCGGATGTCCCAGACGGTGTCGGAGGTGAGCGGCTTCGACTCGCGCAGGCCCGGGATTGGCGGGACGAAAGGCGCGGCACCGGCGGCGATCACGATGCTCTTGGTGCGGATCACACGCTTGGTGCCGTCGGCGAGCGCCGCCTCCACCGTCCAGGGCGAGGTGATCTTCGCGGTTCCCTTCAGGCATTCCACGCCGAGGCTCGAGTAGCGTTCCACGGAATCGTGCGGCTCGACCTCGGCCACCACGCGCTGCACGCGCTCCATCACCTCCGCGAAATCGAAGTCCGCCGTCGCCGAACGGATGCCGAGCTCCTTCGAGCGGCGCATGCGCGCGAGGAGCTTGGTGGTGGCGATGAGCGCCTTGGATGGAACGCAGCCCGTGTTGAGGCAATCGCCGCCCATCTTGTGGCGCTCGATGAGGGTCACCTTCGCCTTCACCGCCGCCGCGATGTAGGCGGACACCAATCCGGCCGAGCCGCCGCCGATCACCACCAGGTTGTTGTCGAACTTGTCGGGGCGCGACCACTTCGCGTAGACCTTGCGCGCCTTGAACACGTCGAGGACCTTCTTCGCCACCAGCGGGAAGATGCCGAGGATCACGAACGCGGCGATGAGGCCCACCGAGATCTTGAACTGGCCGAGCTGCGTGCCGGCATAGACGTAGGCGACGGTGCCGGCCAGCATGCCGACCTGGCTCACCCAGTAGAAGGTCCGTGTCTTGATGGGCGTGAGCCCCATCACCAGGTTGATCACGAAGAAGGGGAAGGCCGGCACCAGGCGCAGCGCGAAGAGGTAGAAGGCGCCCTCGCGCGCGACCCCCTCGTTGATGGGCTTCAGCTTGTCGCCGAACTTCGCCTGCACCCAGTCGCGCAACAGGTAGCGCGAGGCGAGGAAGGCGAGCGTGGCGCCGATGGAAGAGGCGAACGAGACGATGAGCGTGCCCCAGAGGAGCCCGAAGATCGCCCCGGCCACGAGCGTGAGGATGGCCGCGCCGGGAAGCGAGAGCCCGGTCACCGCGACGTAGATGAAGAAGTAGATGACGCCGGTCTCGACCGGGTGCGCCTGGAAATAGCCCTCGATCACGGCGCGCTTCGCCTGGAAGTACTCGATCGAGACGTACTGCCTCAAGTCGAAGATGAAGAACGCCGCCACCAGGGCGACGATCACGGCGAGGACGGCGAGCTTGCCTTTGTTCATGGCGGTCTTCCTGTTACGGGAACGGGGCCCGGCTGGATGCGAGGCCATCCCAGGGAGTCGGAGTCCATCGCGATTGCTTACAGCGCCTTCAGAGGAATTGTGCTCTCAGGTCCACGCTCGAGCGCTTCCCGATGTGGCGCAGGTTGGCGGCGAGCCACTCGTGGCCGGTGGCGCTGCCGCGGCGGTGCAGGTCCTGCAGGAAACTCCAGTCGAGCGAGAACTTGCTCTCCACCGACAGGTCGAGGAGCGCCTTGTCGGCACGCACCGAGTGCATCAGCACGTTCTTCAGCTTGCCGCGGAAGTCGGGCTTCAACCAGCCCTCGTCCACCAGCTTCTGCACGAAGGCGATGGCGCGCAGCTCCTTGATGAGGGAGGCGTTGAAGGTGATCTCGTTCAGCCGGTTCTCGATCTCGTGGGCGAGGCGCGGCACGCCCGGGCGCTCGATCGGGTTGATGTGCACGATGATCACGTCGCGCGAGGCGGTGTCGTAGAAGAGCGGATAAAGGACGGGGTTGCCCATGTAGCCGCCGTCCCAGTAGTAGCCGCCCTCGATCTCGACCGCCTGGAAGAGGAAGGGCAGGCACGACGAGGCCATCACCACGTCGGCGCTCACCTCGGGCGTGGTGAAGATGCGCGCCTTGCCGGTCTCGACGTTGGTCGCCGCGAGGAAGAGCTTGGTGGTCTTGCAGCGGCGCAGCCGCTCGAAGTCGACGGTTGCCACGAGCGCGTCGCGAAACGGGTTCCAGTTGAACGGGTTCCACTGGTAGGGCGATACCGCCCCGGTCATCATCTTGAAGATCTGGAACGCATGCGCGTCGGCGAAGCCCGAGCGCGTGCCGGCGAGCCGCTTCCAGAACGCGGCGAGCAGCTCGCGCGCGCCGTCGACGCCGCCCACCATGTTGCCGTAGGCGTATACCACCGCGTTGACGGAGCCGGCGCTCGCCCCGGAGATGCCCTCGATCTCGAAGGCCCCGCTCTCGAGGAAGCTGTCGAGCACGCCCCATGCGTACGCGCCGTGGGCGCCGCCGCCCTGCAGGGCGAGGTTGACGCGCCTGCGCTTGGCCGAGCGCTTGGCCATCGATCCCTAGGCCGCGCGCGGCGCGGCTTGCTCGAGGCTGAAGCGCGGGCCGTCGACGATGCGGCGGTGATAGGACGCGTGCGCGGGCGAGCCCGCCGGCCAGCTCGCGAGGAAGCGCGCGAGGAAGCCGCGCGCGTCGTAGGCGAGCTCGATCGCCTCCACGTGCACGCCGCGCGTCTCGACGCCGTAGAGTTTCCCGGAACCGGCGAAGGGCGTGCAGCCGATGCGCGTGACGAGCCCCGCGGGCCGCGCGCAGAAGTTCGGCATGCCCGCGGCGCCGTTGTTCGCGACCACGCCACGCCGATCGCCGAAGGCGAATTCCCGGATCGCGGGCAGGCACGTGTGCGTGCTCGCGAAGATGTCGACGCCGGATTCGCCGAACGCCGACTCGATCCAGCGCCGGTGCGCGGGATCGTCGAGGCGGTCGTGCGCGAAACCCCACCCGGCGAGCGATGCGGCGTCGCCGTGCACGATACCGACGCGTGCCGCGCCCACATGCGCGACGAGATTCATCGGCAGCGCGCCGAGCCTTTCGCGCAGGGCGGGAAAGGCGCGCGCGGTGCCCCGCAGGCGCTCGAGGATCTCGTTGGAGCGCGACACTTCCGCGTCGCTCACGTCGAGCGGATAGGCGCAGCCGCAGCCCGCGCCGTAGTCCTCCACCGCCGCCTCGGTCTCCACGTTGCCGCGCAGCGCCCGGTGCGCGAGAACCTCACGGCTCACGCGCTCGAAGTCGGCAAGGGCCACGTCGAACCAGTGGAAATCGCCGTTGAAGGCGAGGCTCACGGGGCCCGGCTCGCGCGCGGCGAGCGCGTGCACGGCCTCCAGCGCCTCGACATTGCCGTACAGGCCGCCGATCACGTATAGCGTTTGCGCGACGATCTCGGGATCGCGCCGGAAGACGCGTGGCGGGTAACGATAGGAGAGCGGGCAGGTGCGACCGGGCCGCTCCTCGATCGCGCGCCGCGCGCCGAGCGCCTGGCTCATGCGAGGGCGCCCGCGCAGCTCGACCCCTGGCCCGCGGTGCACCCATAGCAATGGTCGCGCACGGCGATGGCATTGCCCTCGAGGTCGCGCGCGAGGACGTCCTTCAGGTGCGTACGCGGCTTGCCCGCGACGCGCAGCGGAATTCCCAGCATCTGGTTGAAGTCGCAGTCGTACACGTAGCCCAGGTAGTCGATCGACACGAGCGAGCGGCACATCACCGACTCGAGGTTGGCGTCGCTGTGCGCCGAGCGCAGGAGATTCATGTAATCGCCGAACTGGCCTTTGGTGACCAGCGTGGAGCCGAAGCGCTGGATCGGCATGTTGGCGAGCGTGAAGAGGCGGTTGAAGACGACGCCGAACTTCCCGAGCGTGAGCCCGCCCGCCTCGCGCCCGTAGCCCAGCGCGTTCAACTTGCGCAGCGCCGCGATGCTCAATTCGTAGACGCCCTTGCCGCGCTGGCGATCGACGAGCTCGGGGGTGTAGCACGGCAGCGACGCGACGATGTCCACGCGCTGGTCGGCGAGGAACTGCGCGAGGTCCTCGTAGCCGGGCTCCATCAGGATGGTGAGGTTGCAGCGGTCGATCACGCGTGCGCCCAGGGCGCGCGCACCGGCCACGAGATGGCGGAAATTCGGGTTCAGCTCCGGGGCGCCCCCGGTCAGGTCGAGCGTGACGGCGCCGCTCGCGGCGAGGTAGCGCAGCACCTGGTCCGCGGTCTCGCGCGACATCGACTCGGTGCGCGTGGGGCCGGCGTTCACGTGGCAGTGAAGGCACGTCTGGTTGCAGGCGTATCCGACGTTCACCTGCAGCGTGTCGAGGCGGCCCCGGGCAAGGGCGGGAAAGTCGGTGTCGACGAGGAGCGGGAGCGTGGCGTGCATTGTCGTGATCCTTCGAGCATCTTACCAATTGCGGCTAGACTAGGCCTCATCCCATGGCGAACGAGAAGACACCTCCCCACGTCGACGGCGCGCGCCTCGATTTTTCGGGCGCGATGAGCTACGCGGACTATCTGCGCCTGGACCAGGTGCTGGACGCGCAGCAACCGCGCTCGCGCGACCACAACGAGATGCTCTTCATCGTGCAGCACCAGGCTTCCGAGCTCTGGATGAAGCTCATGATCCATGAGCTGCGTGCCGCCCGCGAGCAGATCCGCGCGGACGACCTGCAGCCCGCGTTCAAGATGCTCGCCCGCGTGGCGCGCATCATGGCGCAGCTGAACCAGTCCTGGGACGTCCTCTCGACACTCACGCCCGCCGAGTATTCCTCGTTTCGCGACGACCTCGGCGCGTCGTCGGGATTCCAGTCCTACCAATACCGCACCGTGGAGTTCCTGCTCGGCAACAAGAACGCGGTGATGATGGAGCCCCATCGCCATCGCGCCGAGGTGTTCGCCACGCTCGACGCGCTCCTCAGGGAGCCGAGCCTCTACGATGAAGCCATACGCATCCTCGCCCGCCGCGGATTCGCCGTCGATCCCGGGTGTGTCGAGCGCGACTGGCGTTCCTTACATGCGTACGACGAGTCGGTCTGCAACGCCTGGGTCGAGGTGTACCGCAATACGGCGAAGCATTGGGACCTTTACGAGCTCGCCGAGAAGCTGGTGGACCTCGAGGACGCCTTCCGCCAGTGGCGCTTCCGGCATGCGACCACCGTGGAGCGCGTGATCGGCCTGAAGCGCGGCACCGGCGGGACCTCGGGCGTGAGCTACCTGAGACGCGTGATCATCCCTCCCGAGGCGCACGCCGATTTCCGCAAGCTCGCGGCGCTGGGCGCGGCCGAGCCCAGGCGCACCCGACTCCTGGCGATGTACTTCGACACGCCGCGCCATGACCTCGCGAAGCGAAACATGGCGATGCGCCTCAGGCGAAGCGGCCGGGCGTGGAAGCAGGCCCTCAAGGCGGGAGCGAGCGGTGACGGCGGACTGCACGCTCGCGACGAGTGGGAGTACGACCGCCCCGACGCCTCCATCGACCTCGCGCTTTTCCAGGCCACACCGCTCGCGGACCTGCCGCGCGCGAAGAAGCTCCACGAAAACCTCGCCGAGGTGTTCCGCGTCGAGGTCGCGCGCACCACGTGGCGCGTGGAGCTCGCGCCGGGGACGAGCGTGGAGGTCGCCCTCGATCGCGGCGTGGTGCGCCACGGAAAGCGCACCGAGACCGTCTCCGAGGTCGAGATCGAAAGCCTGGAGGGCGCGCCGCTGGCGGTGTTCGACCTCGCCGAGAGCATCGTCGAGCGTGTGGCGCTTCGCCCGAGCGCGGTCACCAAAGCCGAGCGCGGCTATCGCCTTGCGGGCGGCAGGAAGCCCGCGCCCGTCAAGGCGCGCGCGGTGGCGCTGGACGGCGCGATGGGGCCCGTGCAGGGCGCGCGCGCGGCCATCGCATCGGCGCTGCGGCAGCTGCAGGACAACGAGGCCGGCGTGCTCGCCACGCGCGATCCGGAGTTCGTGCACCAGATGCGCATCTCGCTGAGGAGGCTGCGCTCGGCGTTGCGCGCGTTTCGCAAGGCGACCGGGCTCGATCTCGAAGCGGGCGTGCGCGATGATTTGCATTGGATCACCCAGGCGAGCGGCAGGGCGCGCGACATGGACGTGCTCGCGACGCATACGTTGCCGGCGATGCTCACCGCGTATTCGAGAGGCGACACGCACGCGCTCGCGCGCCGCCTGGCGGCCCGGCGGCGCAAGGCGCGCGACGAGGTGCGCGCGGCCCTGTCTTCACAACGCTATGTGCGACTCGTGCTCGTCCTCGCCCGCTGGCTCGCGAGCCCATGCGTCGAGACCGATGCCGGCGCGAGCCTCAAGCAGTTCGCCGACCGAGTGCTCACCAAGCGCCATGCGCGCTGGATGAAGGCCGCCCAGGGGGTCGAGTCCATGTCGCCCGCGCAACGTCACCGCGTGCGCATCGCCGCCAAGCGCCTGCGCTATGTGGCCGACGGCTTCGCCTCGCTCTACCGGCGCAGGCGCATCGACGCATACCTCGGCGCGCTGTCCCGCCTGCAGGACGACCTAGGCCGCGCGAACGACGCGGCCGTCGCCGAACGCCTGCTGGGAGAGCTCGCGGCGCCCGCGCCCTTCGCCGCCTTCGCGCGCGGCTGGCTCGCTTCGGAAACGCGTGCCAGCCTCGCCGGCCTCGCGCGCGACGTGAAGCGGATCGACCGCGCCGTACCCTGGGAGAAAGACTGATGTTCGAAAGCGTCGAGATCGGCCACAAGATCAGGAAGAGCGTCTTCAAGCGCCGCGAGCCGCAGCTGCGCCAGCGCCTGCTCGACCTGCAATACAAGCTCCTCGAGAAGAAGGAGTTGCCGGTGCTCGTGGTGGTAAGCGGTCTCGACGGAGCGGGCAAGAGCGAGACCTTCAATCTTTTCAACGAGTGGATGGACCCGCGCCACATCCGCACCGTGGCCTTCGGCAAGCCCACCGAGTGGGACCTCGAGCGCCCCGAGATGTGGCGCTACTGGCAAACGCTGCCGCCGAAGGGCCGCATCGGCATCCTGGTCGGCGCCTGGTACCAGGATCCGCTCAACGCACGCGCGTACCGCGGCGAGAAGCGCGCCGCGTTCGAGCGGCGCATGGAGCGCATCCGCCACTTCGAGCGGATGCTCGCCGCCGAGGGCGCGCTCATCCTGAAGCTCTGGTTCCACCTTTCGAAGAGCGCGCAGAAGGAGCGCCTCCAGGAGCTCGCGTCGAGCCGCAAGACCGCGTGGCGCGTCACCAAGGAGGAATGGCGCCAATTCCGCCACTATGACAAGTACGTCGAGATCGCCGAGGAGATGCTGAGCGGCACCAGCACGGGCGAGGCGCCCTGGGAGATCATCGACGGGAGCGACCACGAATACCGCTCGCTCACCGCCGGGGCGCTCCTCGAGGAGACCCTCGGCGCACGCCTCGGCGGAAGCCGCCGGGCGACGGCGCCCGAGCCGCCGCCGCCGATGCCCCCGCTCGACAAGCGCACGCTGCTCGCGTCCTTCGATTACTCGCGCGCCCTCGACCGGGATACCTACAGGAAGAAGCTCGACAAGTTCCAGGGCCGGCTGAACGGCATCATGCGCGGCGATCGCATGCGCGAGCGCTCGCTCATCGTGGTGTTCGAGGGCATGGACGCCGCGGGCAAGGGCAGCACCATCCGGCGCGTGACGCAGGCGCTCGACGCGCGCTTCTTCCGTGTGATCCCGATCGCCGCTCCCACCGAGGAGGAACGCGCGCAGCCCTACCTCTGGCGCTTCTGGCGCCACGTGCCCGGCCACCAGCGCACGGCGATCTTCGACCGCTCCTGGTACGGGCGGGTCCTGGTGGAGCGCGTCGAAGGCTACGCGGCCGAGCCCGACTGGATGCGCGCCTACCACGAGATCAACGAGTTCGAGGGGCAGCTCGCCGAGGCCGGCGCCATCGTCGTCAAGTTCTGGATGGCGACCACGCCCGCGGAGCAGCTGCGCCGCTTCAAGGAGCGCGAGACCACTTCGTACAAGCGCTACAAGATCACCCCGGACGACTGGCGCAACCGCAAGAAGTGGCCGCAGTACGAGCTCGCGGTGAACGACATGGTGGAACGCACGTCCACGGAGCACGCGCCTTGGAACGTGGTCGCCTCCGACGACAAGCTCTTCTCGCGCATCGAGGTGCTGAAGACCCTGGTGCGCACTCTCGGGAAAGACCTCTGAAAAGCGGTGTCAGGTACGACTTTTCGAGGAGCGACCCCGTCTGCGAAAAGTCGTACCTGACACCACTTTTCAGGCGAGCGTCAAGCGGATGCGGTTGCGCCCGAAGATGTACGAGTAGTCGGCGGTGGCGGTGAGGCCATGGGCGAGGATCACGCCCAGGCCGCCCTCGCGGCGCGTCTCGGCGAGGGCCTCGAGCAACTCGCGCGTGGCCGCCGCGAACGGATTGAAGGGCGGCGCGCGGTCCTCGTAGATGAGGGAGATCTCGCCCGCGCTCGCCGAAAGGGTGATCCACACCGGGGCCTCGCTGCCGCCGCGGTGGCCATGCTTCACCGTGTTGAGGAAGAGCTCCTCGATCACCAGGTTCGCCTTGAGCCCGGAATCCCGGGGAACCCGCGCTCCGCGACAGAATTCCTCGATGAAGGCGCGCGCGTTCTTCCACGCCTCGAGGCGGGACGGAAACATCCCCATTCGCGTTGTGACAAGGTTCACATGCAGCCCCTCCCGGCTTCCGGCATTATAGGCACGCTAAATCAGGCTTTTCTTCAGGGGAGCGATGTCATGCGCAAATGGATTCTGGCGGCGGCCCTGGCGGCCGCGTTTCCGGTGGTAGCGGCCGATGTCGGCCTCATCAAGGTTTCCAAGGGCAGCGTGCACATACAGCGCGGCGCCGACAAGATGCCCGCCACGGTGGGCGCGGGGGTGCAGGCTTCCGACGTGATCGTCACCGGGGCCGACGGCTCCGCGGGCATCACCTTCACCGACAACAGTCTCGTCTCGGTCGGTCCGGGCAGCGTGTTCGCGATCGACAAGTACGCGTTCGACTCGACCACCCACCAGGGCGAGTTCGAGGGCAACCTGAAGCAGGGCCGGCTCGCGGCGGTCTCGGGCAAGATGGTGAAGCAATCTCCCGAGTCGATGAAGATCCGCACGCCTTCGGCGATCATGGGCGTGCGCGGCACCGAGTTCGTGGTCCAGGTCGACGAGAAGGGCAAGTAGCCTTTCCCTTGAAGTTCCTCGTTCTCATCGCGCTGGCGGCCCTGGCCGCCGGCTGCGCTTCGGCCCCCAAGACGCCCGCGTTGTTCGCGGTCGTGCCGGGCGCCGACGGCCACGTGGGCGCGGTGCCCGGAAAGCCCGCGACCTTCACCCTGTACTTCCTCGAGGGCCGCGACGAGCTCACGCCGGAATCCAAGGGCGAGATGGACAAGGTTTTCGGCGAGCTCAAGCGCCGTCCGCTGCCCGATATCGTGGTGATCGGGCACACCGACACCGTGGGCGGGCTCGCCTTCAACGACCGCCTCTCACTCGCGCGCGCCGAGCGCCTGCGCGAGATGATGATCGGCCTGGGCATTCCCGCCGAGCGCATCAGCGCCGCCGGCCGCGGCAAGCGCGAGCTTCTCGTCCCCACCGAGGACAGCATCTCCGAGCCGCGCAACCGGCGCGTCGAGATCAACGTTCGTTAGCGCTTCGGCGCTCCCCTTCCCAGCGCAGCGCGAGGAGGGTGATGTCGTCGGCGGGCTCGGCCTTGCCCGCGAAACGCCGCACGTCGTCACGCAGCCTCGTGATGAGCTCCTGCGGGGCGACGCCCTCCGGCATCCACGATAACGACGCCCGCAGGCGCTCGACGCCGAAGAATTCGCGCGCGACGTTCATGGCCTCCGTGGCGCCGTCGGTGACGGCGCAGATCCATTCGCCGGGCTGGAGGCGGCGGCGCACGGTCTGGTAGCGGAAGTCGTCGATCACGCAGAGGGGCGGACCCCCCGGCATCTCGAAACGCTCGGGGGCGCCCTCGGGCGTGCGCGCGAACGGCGGCTCGTGGCCCGCGCTCGAGAATTCGAGCACGCCGCTCGCGATGTCGAGGATGCCCGCGAACGCGGTCACGAAGAGCTGCTCGGGGTTCTCGCGCTCGATCTCGCCCTGGGCGCGGGTCAGCACCTCGCCCACGTCGCCGCCGCGCAGCACGGCGCTCTTCAGGTGCGACTTCACCGACGCCATGAAGAGCGCCGCGGGAAGACCCTTGCCGGAAACGTCGGCGACCACGAAGAAGAGGCGCTGCGGATCGATCATGAAGCAGTCGTAGAAATCGCCGCCCACGGTGCGCGCGGGCTCGAGGAGCGCGGCGAGCTTGAAGCGGCGGTCGTCGCCCAGCGTCTCGCGCGGATCGGGAAGCAGTCCCATCTGGATGCGCCGCGCGGCATCGACCTCCCCCGCCATGTGCGCCGCCTGGTCGCGCAGCTGGCGGCGCTGGCGCTCCGCTTCCGAAAGCGTTCCCACCACCACGCTGCCGAACACCGCGACCGTGCCCAGGGCGGGCCAGGCGAAGTCGAACAGCACGTTGAAGTGGCGAAAGGCGATGAGCCCGACGGCGAAGAGTGCCAGCACCAGGAAGACCACGAGATTGATGCCCTGCAGCGCGGAGCGCCTCGGGATGAACCAGATGAGCACCAGGCCGCAGGCGAAGAAGGCGAGGCCCTCATACCACACCGCCGCCGCGGGCCGCACCAGCGCGACCCCGTTGAAGAGATTCTCGACCACCTGCGCGTGGATCTCGACCCCGGGAATGAATTCCCCGAGGGGCGTCGACTTGCGGTCGAGCACGCCGAGCCCGGTCACGCCCACCAGCACGACCTTGTTCACCAGGCGCTCCGGATCCACCTTGCCGCTCAGGATCTCGTAGGCCGAGACCATGCGGTCGTCGTCGTGCTTGCCGTAGCGCAACCACGTGGTGCCGTCATCCTGCAAGCGCGTGGCGATGTCCCCGAAGCGCAGCGCCAGCAATCCACCGGGCGCGTCGTCGATGCGCATGCCCGAGCCCAGCGCGACGCGCAATGTCTCGACGCCCAGCGACGGCACCACCACGCCCTGCACGCGCTGGGCGAGGGGCACCAGGCGCACGATCTGGTCCTGGGGCCCGGAGTTCATGAGCCCGCGCGATTGCGCCGCCGAATCGATCACCGCAAGGCTGCCGATGTAGCCCGGCCAGTTGCGCAGCCCCTGATGTCGCTCTCCCGAGGTCACCACGGGTGCGGCGCGCGGCGGGCCGGGAAAGCGCACATCGACGTCTTCCCCGGCGCCGATGCCGAGCACCACGTTGCGCCCGCGCACCGCGTCGGCCAGCAGCTGGTCGTTGGAGGGCAGCGACTGCAGCGCCCTGGCGAGCTCGGTGGGCAGGATCGGGATCTCGGCGGCGATCGCCGCGGGCGAGAAGCGGTCGGGCTCGGCGAAGAAGAGATCCAGGCCGATCGCAGCGGGCCGGCTCTCCGAGATGCGCATGATGAGCTCGGCCACGCGCGTGCGCGGCCACGGCCACTGGCCGTAGTGCGCGATCGCGTCCTCGTCGATCACGACGACGGCGACCGGCTGCGTGGTGCGCTCGAGGGGAAAGAGGCGCTGGTAGCCGTCGAAGACGACGTACCGCAGCGGGTTGGCGAGCGGCGCGAAGAGCAGGAACAGCGCGAGCGCGGCGAGGAGCACCAGGGCGAGAACCCGCAGGCCTCGCAGCGTGCTCAGAGATCGATCTCCAGCCCGTCGTAGGCGGCCGACACCTTGAGCGCCTGGTCGCCGCGCGTGAGCTCCTCGAAGCGGCGCGCCTCCTTGAGCAGGCCCTCGAGTGTCGCGTCGTTGTTGGCGGGCTCGTGGTGGAAGAGCACCAGGTGGCGCGCGCGCGCCATCTGGCAGAGCTCGACGCCCACGATGTTGCTCGAGTGGCCCCAGTCGGCCTTCACGCTGATGGCCTCGGCAAGGGCGTACATCGCATCGAAGATCACCACGTCCGCGCCACGGAAGAACGCGGCGAATTTCTCGGCCTCGGCACGGTCCTCGAGCTTGTGCTCGGAATCGGTCGTGTACACGACCACCTTGCCGTCGTGCTCGAAGCGGTAGCCATAGGAGTCCCCACCGTGCAGCTGCAGGTGGGGAGTGACCTTCATGGCGTTCAGCGCGTAGGGCTTGCCGGGCATGATCTTCACGAACTCGATGTCGGCGCCGAGCTGCTCCCATTCCACCGGGAAACACGGCGCCGAATGCTGCCTGCGGAACGCCTCCTCGAGCACGTCATGGCAGCCGTGGATGCGGATCTTCGTGCCCGGCACATACGCCGGCCCGAAGAGCGGGAAACCCATGATGTGGTCCCAGTGCACGTGGGACATGAAGACGTTGATGGTCGCGGGCTTGCGCGCCTGGCGTGCGAGCACGTGTACGCCGAAGGGGCGGGCACCGCTGCCCATATCGCACACGTAGTACTCGTCACCCGGTATCTCGATCTCGACGCACGGCGTGTGGCCGCCGAAGGTGTGCGTGAGGGAAAAGTCGAGCTCGGAGCTGGCGTAGGCGTGCGCTTCCTCGTAGCTCTCGAAGGTCTTGCCGGACGCCTGCACCAGCGCCTGGGCGAGCTTGTCGCGCACGTCGGCGGCGGTGAGCGCCACCGGGATCGATCCGCGAGTGCCCCAGAAGCGCACGCGCATGGTCAACCCTTGTCGAACGCCGTGCCCGCTTCGGCGGACACCGCGCCCAGCGCCTCGCGCACCGTCGGGAACACCTGGAACACAAGGTTGAAGTGGGAAATCTCGAAGATCTCGGAGACCATCGGCTGCAGCGCCGCCACGGCGATGCGCGCCTGCATTGTCTTGGCCTGCCGCGAGGCGAGCATGAAGCAGCGCAGCCCCGCGCTGGAAACGTACTCGAGCCCCGAGAGGTCGAGCACCACGGAGCCGCTGCCGGCGGCCGCGGTGTCGACGCTTTTCATCAGGTCGGCGGTGAACCCGACGCAGGTGTCCTGGTCGAGGCGTCCCTCCACGCGCAGGACCACCGCGTTTGCGAAGCGCCGGGAGGAGACGTTCATGGAGTTCTAGTTATAGGCGAGGGTCGCGCCTATTGTGTCACAGCCTCTGCTCGCGGAAAAAACCGAGCTTCTCCTGGGCGGCGCGGTCGGAATAGGAGAAAACGATCCAGTCCGCCGAGGCGGCCAGCGAGTACTTCATCCAGCCCGGGACCACCACGATGTCGTGGGGCGCGATCTCGAAGCGCGTGCCGGCCACCTCCAGCGTGCCGTCGCCCTCGACGCCCACGAAGATCATGCTGTCGCTCGAGCGGTAAGCCCGGCTCGCGAACCCGGCGGGAACGAGGCGGATCATGGTCGCCATGGTCGGCATCGCCCACCCGCCATCGACGGGACTCGCATAGCGCATGACGTGGCCGAGATGCGCGTCGGGCGCGCCGGCGCGGGCCATTTCGTGCAGCAGCTGGCGCGCGCGCCGATAGGGAAAGTGGATGAGCCCGTCGAAGGGCGAGGCGACCGGCGCGCGCGCCGAGTGATCCTCGCGGAACGTCGCGTTGAAGTGCGCAAGCATCGGGATGTCGAGGCCGTCGAGCCAGACCATCGGGGCCACCCCGTCGTGACCGTGCTCGTGCCAGCGCCACGCGGGCGTCACCACGAAATCGCCCGGCTCCATCATCACCTTCTGGTCGTCGATGGTCGTGTACGCACCGCTGCCCTCGATGATGAAGCGCAGCGCCGACTGCGTATGGCGGTGCGCGGGCGCGATCTCGCCGGGCATGATGAGCTGCAAGCCGGAAAAAAGCGTGCTGGTGATGCGCGATGAGCCCCGCAGGGCCGGGTTCTCGAGAAGCAGCACGCGCCGCTCGGCCTCCTCGGCGCTGATGTGCTCGGCCGCTTCCAGCACCAGCGGCCGCGCGTCTGCGTACTTCCATTGATGCGCGACGCCGATCGGCGTGGGCTCCGCCGGCACCAGCCCCTTCAACCGCGTCCAGAGCGGCGCCATGTTCGAAGGATCGATGCGCTTGTAGAAATCCTCGCGTTGCGCTTGAGTGTCTCGTGTATTCATAGTCACCTCGCCAGGCAATTGTCGACGCGCCATCCGTAGAGCCATTCGAGAGAATCGTAGTAGCGCTCGGGCGTGCGCCCCCTCCACAGGTCGTTCCTCACCAGGCGCTCGACGCCCTTGGCGTGGTAGATGCGCCCCATCTCGCGCGTGAGCAGCACCACGCGCGCGGTGCGCGCGACGCGCGAGCGTTGATAGAGCTGGAAGGCGCCCGCCAGGTCCCCGGGGCGCTCGCCCAGCGCCTCGCCCAGGGTAACCGCGTCCTCCATTGCCATGCAGGCTCCCTGCGCCAGGTATTGCATCATGGGATGGGCCGCGTCGCCCAGGAGCGTCACGCGCCCGAAGCTCCACTCGCCGATCGGCTCGCGGTCCGCGGTCGCCCAGCGCCGCCAGCTCCTGGGAAGGTCGAGGAGCTGGCGCGGGCGCGCGCCGATGCCGTCGAAGTACGACATGACCTCCTCGCGGCTGCCGTCGGTCACGCCCCACTCCTCGGCCTTGCGGCTGTGGAAGGTGACGACGACGTTGTATTGCTCGCCGCCGCGCAAGGGGTAGTGGACGAGATGGCAATCGGGGCCGGCCCACACGCACGGCGCGTTCCACTTGAGGTCGGCGGGAAAATCGCCCGCGTCGACCACCGCGCGGTAGACCACGTGTCCGGTGACGCGCACCGGATCGCCCACCAGCTGCTGGCGCACGTTCGATTTCACCCCGTCGCAGCCGATGAGCGCCACGCCTTCATGCGCGGCGCCCTGGTCGTCGATCGCCCTCACGCCGCGCGCGTCCTGCTCGACGCGATCGATGCGCGTGGACGTGACGAGCTCGATGTGGCCGTCGCGCTGCGCGCCCTCGAGAAGCGCCGAATGCACGTCGGCGCGGTGGCTCACGGCATAGGGATTGCCGAAGCGCTCGCGGAACGCATCGCCCACCGGGATCGAGGCCACCTCGCTTTCGTCGACCGCGTCCATCATCACGATGCGCTCGGTGTACACCGCGCTTTCGCGGGCGCGCGCGCCGACGCCGAGCGCATCGAATGCCGAGAACGCGTTGGGACCGAGCTGGATGCCGGCGCCGATCTCGCCGATGTGGGCGGCCTGCTCGAGCACCTTCACGGCGAAGCCGCGGCGCGCGAGCGCGAGGGCGGCGGCAAGGCCGCCGATGCCGCCGCCGGCGACGAGCACGGGATGGGAAGTTCGGGGTAGGGCCACGATCAGCTCTCTAACCCGAGATTAACCGAACTTCGAGCTTCAAAAATGGTGGCCTGGGGCGGAATTGAACCACCGACACACGGATTTTCAGTCCGCTGCTCTACCAACTGAGCTACCAGGCCGGGAAAGCTTAAAATTATAACT
>WNFI01668290.1_pt1 | contig 21693 bp, 20 predicted proteins | sample 5400471 | NCBI WGS metagenome assembly WNFI01 (sample SAMN13153348, study PRJNA577476) | soil metagenome | isolation source: 100 cm saprolite on Douglas fir-dominated hillslope | place: USA:California | collected 2013-09-17
AGCCCCTTGCCGCCCTGTTTCTTTTTGCGCTCGCCGCCAGCGTGCGCCAATCGCACATGGTCCTGCGCGTGGCGTTCGCCCCACCCGCTTTTATTCAGGGCGACGTAAGACGCCCACACACCGCCGAATTCGTGAGCTTGTCGTTGGGACTCAAGGCGCCGCACATCGGCTTCAGCGCGCTTAGCTTTCGCCACGTCGCGCGGATCAATGTCTTTGTCCACACACTCGACGGCGATGCGCCGCGCTTCAGCCTGAGCCTTCGCGAGCGGCCAGACAGCCGCGTCACCGATGGTTGTTCGCACGGTGCGCCCATGCACCCGGGCCTGATGGATGTAGCTGCGCGCACCGGCCGCTGTCACTCGAACGCCAAGGCCCGCGGTCTTCTCACTCCAATGGATGGAGTAGCCCTTGCGCGGCGGCGCCAGCTTCGCGACCTGGGTCTGAGTGGAAAACGTAGTTGCCATGGCCGTGTGTCTCCGTGTAAGCACTGTGTAAGCGATGAGGTGCCATATTGTGCAACAACGGGGAATGCGACCACCGCCCGATTTGACCTATTATTTGAGGTATTTCGCTGTTTTCGTAGGAAATGGCTACTCAGAGCAACATCGAGGAATTCACTTTCGGGCGGACTGTTAATCCGTTGGTCGGCGGTTCGAATCCGTCCCGGGGAGCCAATTAATCAACAGGTTATAACTATTTCCTCGAATCTATCGAACTATTCTCGGAGGAAGCCTGCCATGAAGCCGGCGTTACCTGTATGCGGATTGTATCGTTTCAAGGGAGCGGCTGGACTCGCACATCGACTTTGAGCTTGTGCTTGCCGCCACCAACGATCATGCCACGGAGCGGCGAGACGTCGGCGAAATCCCGCCCCCAGGCGAGGGTGACATGATCTTCACCCACCAGGCAGTTATTGGTCGGATCGAAATCCACCCACCCGAGAGGAGGGCAATACACGGAGACCCATGCATGCGAGGCGTCGCCGCCGATCGCGGTTTGGCCCCCGTTGCGCACGGTTCGGATGTAGCCGCTGACGTAACGCGCCGCCAATCCCGAGGAACGCACGCAGGCGATCATCAAGTGCGCGAAATCCTGGCAGACACCGCGCCGGCTCTTCAGGACATCGACGATGGAAGTCCGGTTGGTCGTGGATCCCGGGGAATATTTGAATTCGCAACAGATCTTGCGCGTGAGCTCTTCGCAGGCAACAGCGGTTGGCCGGCCGGGCACGAAACAGTCCTGGGCGTACTCTTCGAATGACAATTTTAGCGGTACGTGGCTCGATCGCATGCGAAACCGGCATGCCTCGAGATCCATCGCGCTGACCGGAGCAGCGTGATAGCCCAGTCGGTTGCGTAGCGCGTTCCAGGGTTCGGCGGTATCGAGCGATTCCGGGCCGCGCGTAAAGACTTCCACCGCCATGTCCGCACTGACCGCCAGGCGCTCGTGCGCTCGATCGTATTCCAGCCGCGCGATGGGGTTGCCGAAGGCATCGAAGTCCTCGCGAGAAAAACTCGGCTGCGGAACCAAGTTTAGGGAGTGGGAGAGACAACGTTGATACGCCAACTCACGCGGCTTCAAGTGAAGCAGGTGATGCGAGTGCACCACGTCGCCCCCGTACTCATACACCGTCGTATGCCGCACCGCGTAGCGTGTCATGCCGAAACCGCACTCAGTTCGGAATCGATGTGCGAAAAATGCTGCGACGTGAGTAGCTCGGAAAGCTGTCCGGAAGCCGACATCAGATCGTTCAGATGCCGCGACAGAATCTGGCGCGACGTCTGCGGCGCGTCGAGTTCGCCGGCAAGGTTGCTGTATTTGAGGCCCACCAGATTCGAAATGGCCTCGTACAGCGTTTCCTGCGGCTTTCCGCCCAATGATTCCGCTACTTCAATGAGCAGCGTGTTGATGGCCCGCCACTGGAATGCCAGGGCGCGGGGATTTTTCTCGTCGTAAACCAGAATCTCGATCGTCGTGTCCCACACCGGTGGCGCACGGTAACGCGTGCGATACGTAATAGCGCTGTCGCCGATCTCGAGCAGCCATTCGAGTTCCTGGCGCAGCGGCGTTCCCTCGGCCGTCAGGCGCCGCGACATCAATTCGGCCAGGAATTGCAACCGCTCCAGCCGACGGCCGATCATCATGAGCCGCCAACCGTCATCCTGCGTCATGTCATCGAGCGCGAATCCGGCGATGGCAGCCAGGGACAAGAGCAAGCTGTCGAGAGTTTCCCGGGCGTCGCTGCGCGCGGCTTCCGCGCGCTTGAAGTCCCGCTGCAGGACCGTGAGCGCTCGCCAGTTCTCGGCCGACAGGCTGCCCCTCACTTGCGCGGCGCACTCGCCCAGCCGTTCGATGTCGCCGCTCAACGTGAAGCGTTTGTCGGTATCGAAAACGGTCGTTGCGCCGAAATGTCTGCAGATCTCCATGGCCTGCGAACGAAACGGCAGATTTCGCCTGAGTCCCAGCGTGGCGCGCAGCAGGCGGGTCTTGTAGTCGCATCGTTCCGCATAGCGGCCCATCCAGAAGAGATTTTCGACCAGCGTCGAGGGCAGATCGTGATGGCGGTGCGGCGCCCGATCGACGCGCGCTATCGGCGCGGTCGCCTCCTCCGAGGCTTCTTCGGAATCACACAACACCCAAATGTCCTTGCTGCCGCCGCCGCGCTGCATCGAGACGATCTCCGCGTGGGCATCGGACGCGAAGCGCGCCAGGCCGCCCGGCAGTACGCGATAGCCGTTGGGCGTGGCAATGGCATAGACGCGGATCCCCAGCGCCCGCGCGGAAAACGTGTCGGCATTCTTCGTGTACCAGACGGGCGCCTGTGAAAACGCCAAGTGCTCCTGGGCGACGAAGGCGTGTGGGCGCGCTCGCATCCGTCCAACCAAAGCTTCGCGTTCACCGGCATCCAGGTCGCTGCCGAATATCGGACCGAGCTTCTGATTCGGAAATGCCGGCTTGATCACCAAATTGGAAAGGTTGGCGAGGACGGCGTCGAATGCCGGCGGCTCTCCGCACCACCAACTTGCCACCGACGGCAGCTTCAGCTTCTCGCCGATCAAATGTTCGGCGATGGCGGGCAGAAATCCCATCCACGCCGCCGACTCCAATACGCCGCTGCCCAATGCATTGGACACGCTGACGGTGCCCATGCGCACCGCCGTCAACAACCCTGGCACGCCGAGCGCGGAGTCGACGCGCAATTCCACTGGATCGCAATAGTCATCGTCCAGCCGCCGCAGAATCGTATGCACGCGCCGCAATCCCGAGAGTGTCTTGAGGAACACCTTGTCGTCGCGCACCGTGAGGTCGTGGCCTTCAACCAGAGGAAAACCCAACTGCCGCGCCAGGTAGGCGTGTTCGAAATAGGTTTCATTGAATGAGCCCGGCGTGAGCACCACCGCCAAGGGCTCGTCATCGGCGCTGCCGAGCAATTCGTCGCGAAGCGCCGCGAAGAAGGCCCCCAGCGGACGCACGTCCATGGATTGCGCCAGGTGCGGAAAGGCGCGGCGCACGATCTGACGGTTCTCCAGCGCATACCCTGGACCCGACGGCGCCTGGGTTCGGTCGGCGATGACCCACCATCGTCCGTCCGCCGAGCGCGCCAAGTCGGCCGCATAGAGCGACAGCCAGCGATTGTCGGGAAGCTCGATACCGGAGCAGGGCCACAGAAAATTCGGGTGGCCGAATGGAATTTCCGGCGGCAGGGCACCGCTCGACAGGAGTTTTTGTTTCCCATACAGATCGACGAGCACCGAATTCAGCAAGTGCGCGCGCTGAGCAACGCCGGCTTCGATGGTCTGCCATTCTTGCGCAGAGATCAGGTAGGGCAGCGGATCGAGAATCCAGGGACGGTCGCGTCCTTGCCGGTCGGCATAGACGTTATAGGTAATGCCGTTCTCGACGATCATGCGCCGCGTAAATTCCGTGGCTCGGCGCGCCGCGCGGGCATCATCTTCGAAGATCCCCTCCACCAGCGAGTTCCAGTGGCCACGGATGCGGCCTTCGCCGTCCAAGAGCTCGTCGTAGCGATGCGGATCGCTGTGGTAATGCTGCAGTCGCGGGTCTTTATCGATGATTGCGCAGGTCCAACGTGAAGGGAAATTCCTCGCTGACAGCCGCGGGTTCGATGCTCATCTGTCCAGGCGTATGACCAATTCTAAAAAATCGCGCCAGTCGTCTGCTTTCAGCCTCGAAGGAATTCACCGGGAGCGTCTCGTGGCTTCGGCCGCCGGGGTGGACCACATGATATTGAAAGCCGCCTACGGATCGCTTCATCCAGGTATCGACTATATCGAATGTCAGCGGCGAGTGAATGCCTATTGTCGGATGCAGCGCAGACCACGGCTGCCACGCGCGGTAGCGCACTCCCGCGACAGATTCTCCCTCACACCCGGTCGGGCGCATCGAAATGGCGCGGCCGTTGCAAGTCACCGCGTAGCGATCGGGCGGTAGACCGCTTGCCTTGACCTCGACTCGTTCCAGCGACGAATCGACATAACGAGCGGTACCGCCGGCCCCGCCCTCCTCGCCCATCACATGCCAAGGCTCGAGAGCCTGGCGCAACTCCACAAGCGCGCCTCGCACCCTCAAGTCGCCCAGCTTCGGAAACTTAAATTCGAAATGCGGCGCAAACCAATCCATGCTCAAGGCGAAGCCCGCCTGCCTTTGTTCCTCGATGACGTTTGAGAAGTCCGCGCGAATGAAATGAGGCAGCATGAACCGGTCATGCAATTGAGTTCCCCAGCGCGTCAACCGGCCGGGCGCATACGGCTTCCGCCAGAATCGCGCCACGAACGAGCGCAACAGCAGTTGCTGCACCTGGCTCATACGCGCATGCGGCGGCATCTCAAAGCCCCGCATCTCCAAGAGCCCCAGGCGGCCGCTCGAGCTGTCCGGCGAGTAAAGTTTATCGATGCAGAATTCAGCGCGATGCGTGTTGCCGGTGACGTCGATCAAGAGATTTCGCAGCAGACGGTCCACCAGCCACGGAGCCACTTCCTTGCCGACCTCCGGAAACTGCTGGAATGCGATCTCCAGCTCGTACAACGAATCATTGCGCGCCTCATCGACGCGCGGCGCCTGCGAAGTGGGACCGATGAAAAGGCCGGAGAACAAGTACGATAACGAGGGGTGGTCGTGCCAATAGGAGATCAAACTGCGCAACAGGTCCGGGCGCCTGAGAAACGGTGAGTCCTGCGGAGTCGCGCCGCCCATCACGATGTGATTGCCACCACCGGTTCCCACATGCCTCCCATCGATCATGAACTTTTCCGCGCGCAACTTGCATTCTCGTGCAGTCTCGTAAAGGTGGGCCGTGAGCGCCACAAGCTCATTCCAACTCGCGCTCGGTTGAACGTTTACTTCGATCACACCGGGATCGGGTGTTACCTTGAAATTCACCAGGCGCGGATCCGGCGGCGGCTCGTAGCCCTCGATGATAACCGGCTGCCTCAAAGTATCCGCGCTCGCCTCCACCGCCGCGACCAGCAGCAGATAGTCTTCCAGCGTCTGTGTCGGCGGCATGAACACGTAGAGCACGTTGTTGCGCATTTGTGCGCACAGCGACGTTCTCACCACCTCGATGGCCTGGGGCGCTTCCGACTTGGGCTGCTTTGGCGGCACGGGGGCCAGAATATCTTTCTTGGCAAGCTTGCGATTCGGCGCGAGTGCGCTGAACGATTGGGTTGGGTCCGCCGGATACACGTGCGGAAAGTCGATGGGTTCGACCGCGGGCAACGAATCCAAGGGTAAGCGATAGCCAATTGCCGAGTCGCCGGGTATCAGGTAGCAACGCTCGCCGCGCAAATACCACCGGCTGCTTCGCCAGGGTGCGTTCTCCACTTGCCGCGCGATCGGCAGCACGAAGCCCACCGGCTCGCCCAATTCGCCGGCGAACACGCGCGCCAGGCGTGCCCGCTCCAGAGGATCCAAGAGCTGCGCCTTCAAGGGATCGACATTGACGGGAAGCTTGCGCTCGCGCAGCAAGTAATAAAAGGTATCCTCATAAGCCGGCAGTACGTAGTCGCCGGAGACCCCCAATTGCTCAGCCACTGCACGCAGCAGCCGCACCGCATTGGCGGCCGCATCTGGGTAGCGCTGCGTCTCCTCGGCGATGAGTGCGGCATCGGTCCAAACGGGCTCGCCGTCCTTGCGCCAAAAACAATTCAAAGACCATCGCGGCAGCTGTTCGCCGGGATACCATTTCCCTTGGCCAAAATGCAAGAGTCCAAAAGGGGCGTAGCGTTCTTTGAGCTTCTGGAACAGTTTCGCGGCGATTTCGCGTTTGGCAGTGCCAAGTGCCTCGGTGTTCCACTCCGGCGCCTGCGCATTCTCGTCTGATACGAACGTCGGCTCCCCGCCCATGGTGAGCCGCACATCGTCCGTGCTCAGGGTCTCATCGATCTGCTTTCCCAACTCGTCGATGGCGGTCCACTGCTCGTCGGTGTATGGTTTGGTAACTCGCGGAGCCTCCCACACGCGCTCGATTTTCATCACGTAATCGAATGTGGTCTTGCACTCCTCGACGGCGCCCGACAACGGCGCAGCAGACGCCGGATTGGGTGTGCACGACAGCGGGATGTGTCCTTCGCCCGTCAACAATCCCGACGTAGGGTCCAATCCGATCCAGCCGGCGCCGGGCAAGTACACCTCGCACCAGGCATGTAAGTCGGTGAAGTCATCCGTCGGACCCGCGGGTCCTTCGGCGGGTTTGGTATCTGCCACCAACTGAATGAGATATCCCGACACGAAGCGCGCGGCGAGTCCAAGATGCCTGAGCAGCTGTACCAGTAATTCCGCCGAGTCTCGGCAGGACCCCGATCGCTTCTGCAGCGTCTCTTCCGGCGTCTGCACGCCGGGCTCCATTCGGATCACATACCGCACGTCGGTGGCGAGGCGCGCGTTCAAGCCCACCAGAAAATCGATGGTTGCGCGCGGTTCACGCGAGACGCCGCTTAGATAGTCGCGGAACCGCGGCGGCGCAAAACCCTTAAAGAGAAACGGCGCCAGATCCTGCGCATCGGTGGGTTCGTAACTGAAGGGGAATTTTTGCGCGTAAGGCTCAAGAAAAAAGTCGAAGGGATTCTGCACCGCCATTTCAGCGATCAAATCTATCTCGATCTTGAGTTCCCGGGTGGGCTTCGGAAAGACCACGCGCGCCAAGTAATTCGCCTGTGGGTCCTGTTGCCAGTTGATGAAGTGCTCTTCGGGTGTGACCTTGAGAGAATATGACAGGATGCGCGTGCGGCAATGGGGTGCGGGCCGCAGCCGCACAATTTGCGGACCCAAATTGACCGGCCGATCGTAGCGATACTTGCCGATGGCGGTGGCGGATAAGATGAACGGGTAGCTGTCGGGAAGCCCCAACCCTCGGCTCAAATTGTTCAAGACGTAGGTGAGCGACAGCCACGACTCTATCATCGCGTCGAAGTCTCGATGATGCGGATTCAAGGGATCCTGCGGCGGCTGCATGCGCGGCTCATCGTTGCGTTGCGGCCGAAGCGCAAGTCCTGCTGCGCCCGCCGTCTCCAGCGCGTCGACCATGTGCAGGTAGTGCGCCCAGGATTCCGCCCAATCCTCCCAAGGATGCATGGTCGCGTAGGCGCTGATGAAATTCAGCTCCCAGCCAATGCGCGGTCCCACGCTGTAGTGCCTCTCCAGAGCTTTTTGGTAGTCGGCGCGTTCATCGCCGAAGGCTTGGCGAAAGGCCGCGAGGTTCGGGCGATTGGCCACCAGGACATCCCAAAAGTAGTGGCCTATTTCGTGACGAAAATGCCCCAAAAGAGTGCGGTAAGGCTCTTTCCGCAACGTGCGCTCTCTCTCTCGGTGCACATCGTCCGCTTCCGCAATATTGATGGTGATCAATCCATTGTCGTGTCCTGTAAACACACGCTTCGCGTCCCCGTCGCCGGACTCCTCCAAGAATTCGAAGCCCAGGCCCGCCGAGCCATCCTTGTCCTTCGGATGAGTCGGCAGCCGTAAACCTAACAGGGTGTAGAGCATGCGCCGTTTGGCGACCTCGAGCCTGAACCAAGCGATGCGATTGCGGTCGCTCGACAAATCCGGTATCACACGATTCAAGCGGCAGGACCCGCAAAACAGACTGGATTCTCGGTCCGGAATCACCCAATTGCAGACGCTGACTTGGTCATAATTCCCGCATAATCGATACCGGGAGTCCGCGGTGTCCAATTCGGCTCTCCACAGCCCGTCGGGCTGTTCGGTGAGAGCGCCCATGATGCCTCGGTCGGGCAGAAAGGCGAGCGAATGACCGCAGTTGAGGCAGCGCACATTCTCGAAAAACACCAGGTTCTGGCAGTGCGTGCAATGGAAGGTCTTCATGGGCGCAGCGATAGTACCGAAATCTCATCAGGCTCGGCATCGGTTTAGCGCGACGCCTACGCTTTGCTGCTGCAAATTCCTACGCGTCTGAAGGCTTCGACTTGAGATAAGGTGCCAAATGAACATTCGCTTTGGCTATGAAATTGTCTACCGATGCCCGCAGCCGGTGCCGATGATTTTGATGCTGCATGTTCACCCCAGCCGGACAATGGATCTGCTGCGCGCGGACGAGATGAGAATTACGCCGCCGGTGGCGACCGACACATATACCGACGTATTCGGCAATACTTGCACTCGCATCCTTTCGCCCGCGGGCTCGATCCTCATCACCGCCGATGCCCTCATACAGGACAACGGTTTGCCGGACCCGTCGTTTCTGGATGCGAAGGAGCATCCGGTGGAGGAATTGCCGCCCGACACACTGTCATATTTGCTTGGCAGCCGCTATTGTGAAACTCAACATCTGATGAACGATGCCTGGCGCTTGTTCGGGCACATGGAACCGGGGTGGTCGCGCGTGCAAGCGGTTTGCGATTTTACCAATCAGCATATCGCGTTTGGCTATCATTTCGCTCGTCCGACCAAGACGGCGCGGGAGGCCTATTGCGAACGCCAAGGCGTCTGTCGGGATTTCGCGCATGTCGCCATCACACTGCTGCGCTGTCTCAACATTCCGGCGCGTTACTGCACCGGCTATCTCGCCGACATCGGCGTACCGATACCGGATGCGCCGATGGATTTCGCGGGCTGGTTGGAAGCCTACGTAGGGGGGGCCTGGCACACGTTCGATCCGCGCAACAATCAGCGCCGCATCGGCAGGATTCTCATGGCACGCGGGCGCGATGCGGCAGATGTCGCGATCAGCACAGGGTTCGGTCCCAATGTTCTGGAAGTATTTCGCGTGTGGACCGATGAAGTCGCGGAACCGGTCAGCGAAAGTTTGCTCACGGGCCATGCTTGAGCCAAGGGGTGTTTTGAGGGGTATCTATACTCAACCGAAATCAGAAACTGCATAAATTCTCGGTGCTTTCTGCGTGATTTCGGTTCCGTCCCGGGGAGCCCAATAAATCAATAAGTTATGAATGATATCTTATCTTAAATAGAGATATTGATCGCGTGGCGTAACCACTGATCACGACACCCGTATGCCGTATGGCGCAGATCTCAATACTTGATCGCCCTGCGATTGGATTTTTCCTATCTCGGGTTAACGTGCTTGACGGCTAATTGCGCCGCTTGGGCGTGGTGGCTTCTCGCACACGCAGCCGCACACCGCGGCCCCCGACGGAGCTAACGCCTCCGTCGCCAATCAATTCGGCTCCCAATTCCTCGAGCGCCTGCACGACCTTGGTCAAAGAATCAATATTACCGCGTACGAGCCCGTCGCTGGTTTCCATGCGCTGGATGGTGGGCAAGGATAATCCTGCATGTCGCGCTAACGCTGCTTGATCAATGCCGAGCAGCGCACGGGCTGCGCGTAACTGAGATGCCGTTATCATGTTCTATATATAACTATACATGTGTAGTGTCTCATGTGTCCTCGACGACGAGGATCGGCTTGTCAGCAGTCGATACATGAGAGCTTGAGGTGGAACTCTCATCCAGTTGCGTCGCAAGGCTTGTTGCCCGAACCATTTCAGGATCGAGCAGCAAAACTGGCTCGTAGCGTGACGGGGTTCGCGTGCCCTGCATCGCAGTTCTTAAAATGAATCACCGCAGCCTCGATGTTTCCGGCACCGCCTTGGTGATGGCCGTCAAGATGCCACTGAGAATTTGACGAGGACTCGGCGGGCATCCGGGTACCACCACATCGACCGGGATTACGGTGGAGACGCGGCCGCACGTGGCATAGCTTTCGCCGAATATTCCCCCGGTGCAACCGCAGTCGCCAATTGCCACGACGAGCTTCGGGTCAGGCATTGCATCGTAAGTACGGCGCAGCGCCACCTCCATATTTTTAGATACCGGCCCCGTTACCGTCAGCAGGTCTGCGTGCCGCGGACTTGCTACAAAGCGGACGCCGAGCCCCTCGATATTGTAGAGTGGATTATTGAGCGCCTGAATTTCCAACTCGCAGCCGTTGCACGATCCGGCATCTACGGCTCGAATGCACAGCGCCCGGCCGAGGACATTGAGAATGCGCGACTGCAATGCGTCCACGACTCGCAGCGACTCGTCGCTTAATGGAGGGGGCTCCGTGATGATCCCCGTGCGACAGATTTTGCCCAACGTTTTCAGCATGCTTATAAGTCGTGTCCACTGTAGGAAAGGTTGAAGGATTTATTGATCAGCGGAAAATCCGGCACGATGTTATCGATGACGGCGTGCTCAAGCGCCGGCCAGTTCTGCCACGATGGATCATGCGGATGACATCGTCGAATCGTTCCGCCCGCCCCTGCTTCAAGCGCGAGAAATATCGGGCCGCGCCACCCCTCGATCATTCCGACGCCTGAAGAGCCGTCGTCGGGTAGCGAAATTGCCGCATGATGCGGCCCGCCAGGCAGCTCCCGCAGTATCCGCAGCATGAGACGTGCGGATTCAGTGACTTCATCAAACAGCGAAGGTCAAATGCTTGGCCGCTCGCACGCCCCGCAAGGCCGGTCAGACCTAATTGGGCGGCCAAGGTGGGCGTAACGACGCCCGCTCCCACAAACCGGTCGCGCAAACCAGCGTGATCGTCGTAGATCGCGCGCAGTTCTTTCACCTCGGGAGTAATCGATTCGATCGAATCAATCAAGAAACGTACTCCCGTTGACGAAAGATCCGCACGCACGCCGCCGGGCACAACGAAATCCATGAGATAACGCTGCCCGAGTGTTTGTTCGGTCGCGCGCAGCAGTTCTTCCTTGAGCCGGGAAAACTGGGTGAGTCCAAAGGCGAAGCCAGCATCATTGGCAATCGCGCCGAGATCCCCCAGATGGTTGGCGAGGCGCTCCAACTCCAACGCGAGCGCCCTCAACCATGTGGCTCGATTGGGCAACCGCGCCACAGCCATGCCTTCGAGCGCTTGGCAATAAGCCCAAGAAAATGCGACGGCAGAATCACCGGAGACTCGCGCCGCCAAGCGGTGGCCACTGAGCAGCGGGAATTCAGTGAAGCGCCGCTCTGTACCCTTGTGAGTATAGCCAAGATGTTCTTCGAGTCTGAGAACCTTCTCGCCGACCACCGAAAAACGAAAGTGGCCCGGCTCGATGATCCCCGCATGGACCGGTCCCACGGGAATTTCATGCACTCCCTCTCCCTCCACAGGGGTGAACGGGTAGCTATCGATGACCGGGACGGAGGGTGAGGTTGGTGCGTGGGTATCAATTAGCGGATGAAAACTCTCCGGCCACGCCGCATGTCGTAACCACGGGCGGGTATCCGGATCGTTCGATCGCAATCCTGACAGATCCGCAACCGCCCGTTGCATGTGATTGGCACTTGGAAACCATTGCTCGATGCCTGGGTAGTGAACCTCAGCTGCCGGTACTTCCAAGCTCAGCACGAGCACACCCTGCTCAGCGATAAACGCGACGCGGACGATGTCGTGTCCCTCTCGGTCGCGACTTGCCCAGAGAGCCTGTAAGCGGCCTCCTCCGGTCGCCACGTGTTCGGCGGCTCGCTGCCATTCGTCGTGCGATACCGTAAGGCCAAGCACTTTCGGTGCGCCCGCGATCACTCTCCCTTCATTGGATTCGGAGTTCTGAGCGGCTTGCTGGAACCATCGTTGCAGAGCCATCTCACTCTCCGCCAATCAAGCGCGCAGCGGCGCGATACCAGTCAGCAAGATAGGGCGGAATGAAAAACCCCAGCAGCAGCACCAAACCTAAGTGTACAAACACGGGGATAAGCGCGGGCGGATGCGGCAAACGCTTGGCGGTGGTGTCGCCAAAAACCATCGATTGCACACGACCAAAGATTGCCGCAAATGCCACGCCGAGCGCCAACAACAAAATGGGCGTTGCCCAGGGTTGCTGTTTCATGGCGGTGGTCAAAATCAGAAATTCACTCGCAAAGACGCCGAACGGCGGCGTGCCAAGAATCGCGAGCGTCCCCATCATCAAACCCCAGCCAACGGTGGGGCTCAAAGTAATAAGGCCGCGAATGTTGTCCATGAGTTGCGAGCCGGCCTTCTGCGTCGCGTGCCCCACAGCAAAGAAAATTGACGATTTGGTGAGTGAATGTACCGTCATGTGTAAGAGCCCGGCGAAGTTGGCCACCGGTCCACCCATGCCAAACGCGAAGGCAACTATCCCCATATGCTCGATGGAAGAATAGGCGAACAAGCGCTTGACATCGCGTTGCCGCCACAGGAAAAACGCCGCGAGCACCACCGAGAGCAAACCAAAACCCATTAGCATTCGGCCTGGTAGAGTCGACTGCAGCGAGCCCTCGACGAGCACCTTGCAGCGCACGACGGCGTACATCGCCACGTTGAGCAGAAGTCCTGACAAAACGGCCGAAATGGGTGTCGGGCCTTCCGCGTGCGCGTCCGGTAACCAGTTGTGCAGCGGTGCGAGGCCCACCTTCGTTCCATATCCGACGAGTAGGAATACAAATGCCAAGCCGAGAACCGACGGTTCGAGTTGGGCTTTTACTGAATTAAGATGAGTCCAGAGCAGCGCACTAACACCCTCGGAGCCTAAGACCTTCTCGGCTGCAAAGTACATAAGGATGGTGCCGAACAGGGCCTGAGAAATACCGACGCCGCAGAGAATAAAATACTTCCAACCGGCCTCAAGGCTTGCGGGAGTTCGATACAGCGTCACCAGCAGCACCGTGGATAAGGTTGCGGCCTCCATCGCCACCCACATAAGCCCCATGTTATTGGTCGTGAGGGCAATTAGCATCGTCGCTATGAACATCTGGTACATGCTGTGATACAGACGTAGTTGTCCCGCGGTCACGCGCCCATGTGCGGCCTCGATGCGCATGTACGGGCGCGAGAATAATGAGGTGGTTAGACCGACGAACGCAGTCAGCGTCACCAGAAACACGTTAAAAGCATCGATAAAAAATTGCTCGTGTCCGACCGACAAGTTGCCGTGTGCAACGACTCTTGCTGTCAGAGCGCATGCCGCGAAGAACGTGACCAGTGAAAAGACGACGTTGGCTTCGGGTGCCCAGCGCCGACCCCCTAACATAACGAGCGTCAGAGCACCCAGCAGCGGCGTGCCCAGAAGAACGATGAACTCCACCTTATTGGTCCTCCTTCAGAGTCTCGAAGTTCTTCAGGTCCAGGCTGTCAAATTGTTCCCGAATCTGAAAGAAAAACACGCCGAGCACCAGCATCGCCACCAACACATCGAGCGCGAATCACTGCCACGGCGATGCCGATGGAATTACGTGTGGCCGTGCTCGCCAGTGCCGAAATCGGCTGGGCCAACCCGAATGAAAAAATGACGACGAGCACACCCACCAACATCGTCCCGGTGGTGTTGAGCAACGGTTCGGTGTCCCAGTAGACTCCGAGGCGACGAATGAGGCGATGCAATAGCCAAGGCAAGAAAATTACTTTCAGTCCGAGAGTTAGGCCCGCGGATATATACAAGTGATGGTCGCCGGTCCGCCAAGCAAGCAATACGGTCGCGGCGAATAACAGAGCCCCTTGCAGCGCGAGCATATTGACCAGGGCGACGATGCGCCGCTGGGACAGCATCGCAAAGGAAAGCAGCAACAATAGAGCGGCCAACGTGTTTAGCAGTTGCAGATCCCATGTCAGCGCGTTCATGTTCGTGCTCCCAACAACAGCCGCACGAGCAGGCCCAGCACGGCGAACAGAAACGCTGTTGCCAGAAACTCTGGTGCGCGAAAGACGCGCAATTTTGCTGAAACCGTTTCAATGAGCGCCAATCCCGCGCCAGCGACGGCGAGTTTCCCGCTCAGCAACAGAACCGACAAGGTTAAACCCGCCGGGGCCTCGCTGGTCGCAATGCCCCAGGGAATAAATACCGCAAATCCGATGCATGCATAGTTGAAGAGCTTCAAAGCCGCGGCCCATTCCATGAGCGCAAGGTGACGTGCGGAATATTCGAGCAGCAGCGCTTCGTGGATCATGGTCAATTCAAGATGCGTAGCGGGATTGTCCACCGGGATGCGGGCATTCTCCGCCAGCAGCACCATCGTGAACGCCACCGCCGTAAAGGCAAGACTCGGGTTGAGCTCGAAGGACTGCGCAGAGAGACGTTCTGCAATGATCGGCAACGCCGTAGTCGCGCAGGTCAGGGAAACGACAAAGATCACGACCAGCAGCGCTGGCTCAGTGAGGAAACCGATCATCATTTCCCGACGCGCCCCCATCGTGCCGAAGGCGGTCCCAATGTCCATCGCAGCGAGTGATAAAAATACGCGTGCCGTCGCGAGAAGGCCGACCAAGGCAATCGCATCCGCGGCTCGCGTAATAGGCAACCGGGTCGCAATCGAGGGAATGACGGCGGCGGCTGTTGCCATCGCACCAAATACCACGTACGGCGCGAGCCGGAATAGCGGCGAGGCGTTCTGCGCGATCACCGCATCTTTGTGAAATAGCTTTCGGATATTGCGATACGGCTGCAGAATGCTGGGCGCTGACTTATTCTGCAGCCACGCTCGGCACTGATTCACCCAGCCGAGAAATACGGGCGCCGCGGCCAACGCCAACCCGATTCCCATTACTTGCACAATCCAGTCGATGACTTTCATAACATCAGCGCCAGCAAGACGACCAGCGTGACGAAGCTGTAAAGCAAGTAAGTCGCAATGCGGCCCTGCTGCAGCCACGCCACCTTATCTGCCACTCGCCGAACGAGCGGACCTAAAGGCTCATACAGGGCGCGCCAGAAGCGATCACCAATCACTAAACGGTACTTAGGCTTAGCGTCGAAGGGGCCCGGTAGCTCCCGAACGATGAGGAAGAGGGGCTGGAATAGGTGGCGAATCGGTTGACCGAATCCTTCCGCCGTGTCTTGCATACGGCTTGTGAGCCCACCCAATCCACAATCCCAAGCCGCACCCCTTCGCACACGTTGGTGATAGAAGAGGCGCACGCCGAGAATAGCCAGCGCCACCACCGCTAGGATCACTGCAAAGAAGATCAGTGGTGCGTACGAAGACTCTCGTTCGGGAATCGGCAGGAGTAGCCACCAGGGGGCGTTGCTCGAAGGCAATTCACCTAACCCGAGCTGCTTGGTGACGATGCTGAAAAATGAAATAACGGTCGTTGGGAAGAACCCGAGCAGTACGCAACCCAGCGCGAGCCACATGAGTCCGAGACGTTCCGCAAATCCAGCATCATGAGCCTCTTGCAAGGTGGACTCCCTCGGCCGCCCGAGAAAGATCACACCGAAGAATTTGACCATGACATAGCCGGCAAGTGCCGCGGCAAGTGCGAGCAGCGCCGCGCCCAGCGGCAGCAGCATGTTGACGAATGGGTGAGGCACCTTGTATGAGAGTAGGAAGGACTGGAGCAGTAACCACTCCGACACGAATCCATTGAGAGGCGGCAATCCCGCAATGGCGAGCACGCCGATGAGGGTTAGCCACGCGACCCACGGCATGCGATGGATCAGGCCACCCAAGTGCCCCAGATTGCGTTCCCCAGTTGCGTGCGAGACCGAACCCGTGCCCAGAAACAGCAAGCTTTTCATGAACGCGTGATTGAGCGCGTGATACATAACGGCAATCAACGTGAGCGCCGCCGACGCGCGCATACCAACGCCCGCGAAGACCATCGCAAGCCCCAAGCCGGTAAACATGATCCCAATGTTTTCGATCGACGAGTAGGCCAAGAGCCGCTTCATGTCGGTTTGGGCAGCTGCGAAGACGACCCCATACAGCGCACTGAAAAGGCCAAGAGACAGCGGCATTAGTCCCCACCACCAGAGGGGTTGACCCAAAAGATCAAAACTCACTCGGATCATTCCGTACAACGCGGTCTCAAGCATGACGCCGCTCATCAGCGCAGACACCGGAGAAGGGGCGGCCGGATGCGCCTCCGGTAACCAAACATGCACGGGTACGATGCCCGCCTTGGCACCGAAGCCGAGCAGTGCCAGACAGAAGGCGGCTGTCGCCCAATTGGTACCGAGGTGCGCTGCGCGCATCGCATCGAAAGTGAAATGCCAGCTACCGCCCTGAAGTATGCCAAAGCTCAAAAGAATGGCGATCGCGCCCAAGTGCGCCATCACCATGTAGAGAAACCCGGCCTTGCGAATCTCAGGAATGCGGTGCTGCGTCGTGACCAGAAAGTACGAAGACAGTGCCATGGTCTCCCACGCCAACATAAATGCGTACGCGTCGTCGGCGAGCAGAACGAAGCCCATACTGGCGAGAAACAAGTGGTACTGCAGGCATAGAAGTCCCGGCGCGGTGCCTTCACCCTGCCGGAAGTAGCCGGCGGCAAAAACCGAAATGCCGGCAGATGCAGCGCCAAGCAACACTAGAAATACACCCGAGAGCGCATCCAGATGTAGGTGAACGGGTAAATCCGGCAGCCCGATCGGCAATACGAGCTGCTCGGTGGTGTGCGTAAGGCTTGTCGCGGCAACAACAGCCAGCGCGACACCCACAACGGCGCCCAGCGGAAAGAGGGTCCGCCCCGCGATGGCGAGACTTAAGGGTCGCACCATCCCAGCGAGCCCGACCGTGCACCACGCCATCAGCAGAAATACACAGAGCATCAGCGGCGAACTCGGGCCAAAGCTCATGGGCAAATGCTCATGACGGGAAAATAGCCATTACCTGCATGAGTAAATCGGGAGCTGCCATTTGCGGTCATGTGTGTTTTATTATAATCTTATGTGCATTGACATGTCACTTAATGTGAGTCGCATTTGGCCACCGAAGATCGCACCGCTCGCCTTACCATCTTGGTTGACCCACGCAAGAAGGAATTGTTTGAGCGCCTATGTGCACAAGAAGATCTGACACCTTCGCAGGTCGTGCGGCGATTAATACGAGATTACATCGAGGCGCGCACAGGGAAACCGTGGGTGCCCGATGCGGAGCGTCCAAGCACTGGGCGTCGTCGCGTTTCGGCTCGTCGAGCCTGAGCGTGCGTCGGTTCGAAATGCGCGCCAAAGCGATGACGAGCATTCGCTTGCGGTCCCGCCGTGATTTCAGCCAGTAGAATTTTCTTAGGGTTCGTAAGGACAACCCTGACAGAATCACGAACAGATGCCGCCCGTCCGCCTTCACGTCTACATACAACCGCGGGCGTCAAAAACCGAGCTTGCCGGAATGCATGACGGCCTCATCAAGATTCGCATTGCGGCGGCCGCCATCGAGAACGCTGCCAATCTGGCTCTAATCGATTTTCTTGCGCACCGGCTTGGCATTGCAAAGCGCTTTGTGCGCATCGTTTCGGGGAGAGCCGGTCGCAAAAAGGTCCTGGAAATAGACGGCTTGACTGCCGCTGTTATCGCGGCAGCGCTCGGGAAATAAAGGGATTCCTGCGCCGGTGAATCGCACTCGAATTGACGATGACGCACTCGCATCACTCATCTCAACGAAGGCACTCTTGAACCGATTTTCTGTTGGCGAATGGTCGGGCGCTGTTCTTGAACAGCCGTGCGTTTTTCTCGCTCGCGCAGCCGAACACCACGGCCGCCGACAGCACTTTCGCCGCCATCCCCAATGAGTTCGACGCCCATGTCTTCAAGGGCTTGCACCACTTTCACCAGCGAATCGACGTTGCCCCGTATCAGGCCGCTGCTGCTCTCCATTCTTTGGATGGTAGGTAAGGACAGTTTTGCGCACTGCGAAAGGAACAGCTGGTCGATGCCCAACAAGGCACGGGCAGCACGAAGTTGTGATGCAGTAAGCATGTATTAAACATCACTATACATGTTCTTATATTGATAAACCATGCACAGAGACTTATTATATGGGGATATGATAAGGCACGACGTCAGATGTTAAGGGAACGGCTGCGTGACTTTTCGATGCTGCAAGAATCCGCCGTATTCGCCGGTTTTCGTTCCGGACGCACTCCAAGGCGCCACCGAATTCTGCGGCTTCCCTAAACCGACATCGGCGCCCTGTATTTTGGAATTGCGCGAGTGTCTGCCGTGGCTCGTGCGAGAGAAACCGAATCGGCTCAGCTGACGTGAGGCCATCCTTAATGGCGTTTCGCACAGGAATTCGATGAGCAATATCACCCAAAGGCTCTTGGTTCTCGGCGGGATGACATCCGACCGGAACACCGTGTTGAAATTAGGCGCAACTGCGTTCCCGTACGTCTAAATAATCAGGGCCGAGGCCGTTATGAAGTTACCGATTTTGCTATTCGATCCGGACCCGGTCGCGGCGGGAATCTTGGCTATGCAGTTGCGGCACGCGGGGTTCGCAACCTATGTGACCTCTGATGGCATCGCGGCGACGTCGAGCGCCGGCGGCAAGCAATTCGCATCAATCGTGGTCGTTGCAGATTTGGCAAACTCTCAGATGCGCCATTGTCTGCACGAAATCCGAGATGCCGACCCCGAGGCATGGCTCATCGTCATCGCAGATCCGACTCTGGAACGCGGAGGTGAGGTGGTTCGGGAACTCGGCGCCAACGCCACGATGGATGTGCCCTTTACAGTGTCCGACCTGGCGCACCGCTTGAGCTTGCTGCCCGCACGCGTTCGGCCGGCCGCTTGACACCTACGCCAACCGCAGCTTTTTGGAGGCTCGAAAGGGCGCGCGGCGCATCCTGCTGGAACCAATGGAATCCACAAGAAGAGTAAAGTCTATGAAACCCAAAGCCCGCCACAGCGCACGATACGGCTACGCCGCGCCACAGTTCTTGCCGCCTAACCTGAGCACAGTAGGTCCGCTGCTCTTCACAGATCACGATTTCGCCACTCTTGACGCTTGGCTCGCCGAAGCCGGGTGGCCGGACGAGCACATGGATATCGCGATGCTGGAAGGCTACCTGGTTGCGCTCTTGGTGTGGCCGATCGAGCTGGCCCCCGGGGCGTGGCTCCCACGCATCTGGGGAATACGTGGCTGGAAAGTGGCTGCCAAGATCGCCACACCGGAAAACTACAGCCGATTTATCGCACTCGTCATGGGGCTCTTTCAGGAACTGGAACATCGACTCGTCACCTCTCCACCCGCACGCACGTTTGTTCTCGGGCGCGACGCTCCTTACGTCTCGGGACGATATTTTGCAGGCGCCGCCTGGGCGACGGGTTTTATGATGGCGCTTCATGAGAATTCTAGCGGGTTGGGATCACGCTCCCCTGCGGTTCGGTCCGCTGTCGAGAATATCGCGCATTACGCTTCGGCGCGATCCACCGCGCAAGGTGCACTGACTTCAGTTGCAACCGCCTTGAGTGTCGCCGTGATGATCATCATGTCGGAGCGCCCCGTACGCGGCCCGGTGGCGGCCCTTCCCTTAAAAAAGGCGGCATCACTGCGCGCGGGGGAGAAACAAGCCGCAAAACAATCACTCGAGACTCCACCGATGGAGGTGTTCGCCGAATTTGATGCGAGCCATCACGCTGGCGAGCAAATGAGTTTCGAGGCGGTTGGCTTATGCGGTGCACTCGGCGTACTGAATGGCGTCATTGGTAGACGCGCAATTTCTTCGTAAAAGGACGAGTGAACATGAAAAGCCGATCTGCTGCTTCAATTGGACGTTGTCGCCGAGCTTGATCGCGAACTTCACGCTGCTGCCAACGGCATTGGCATCGAGGTGCACCATGGCACCGTCAAACTTCCGGGCCACATCGGCAGCGCCCGCAGCCAAATGCGAGCACATATTGGCATGGGAAAGGCATCCTGAGATTTATGAGGAAGTGTGCGAGATGTACTTAGTCGCCACAGTGACTCTTGTTACGGCGCTCTTGGCCTTGCTGATCCAGGGATTCTTGCGCGTGGCGCGCGAGTTGCTGTCGCGAAGTATCTATGAAACTCCTCCATGCCGGGATAAGGGTAACTTTGAGCAGGTCGAACGCGAGTCCGGCCATTGGATGCCGGGGATGGTGGAATACGGTGGCGAACCAAACACGTGCTCACCAAGCCCCGAAGCGCCGAAAGATCATGCTGAAAACCGAGGACAGGTAAGATCGACGCGTCGCGGCTAAATATGCGTTCCCGACTGGTCGGCACTCATTCGAACCGGCGACAGACAAAAAGACGGTACGACGACGCCGCGGGATCGCGTCCACCATCTGACGCTGCCGAGGAAGACGGGCGAGAGTCACGGTGCAGTGACAGCTGGTACGCGGGGTGCGCAGACAGTCCGCCGCGTAATTCTCTTTTCGACGCGCTACGAAGCCGCGGTGCGTGAGCGAATAGGCAGCACCAATGGCTAACTGATTCACTCTCATCCGACAGCGTCCGGCAGCAGCCACCTTTTAGAAGGGGTGCTTTTCGGGGTATCTCTGACCAACCAAAATCCGAAACTCAATAAATTGCCGGTGTTTTTTGCCTGGTTTCGGTTCCGTCCCGGGGAGCCAGATAAATATAAATACAATCAAAATGATATATGATCAGGGCCGTAACCATAAAGGTTGCGAGTCGTAACCTATTCGGTTACACTATGCCTCGTGATCAAGAGTTTCAGGCATAAAGGACTCGCGGCGCTATTTGAGACAGGGAATGCTCGCAAAGTGCAGCCGAAGCACGCGAAACGCCTGAATTTGATCCTTACTGTCCTCAATGCCGCAACCCAGGCGGCACAGATGGCGATGCCCGGAATGCGGTTCCATCCATTGCATGGCAACCGCTATTCGGTTTGGGTGGACGAGAACTTCCGCGTGACGTTCCGTTTCAACGGCGGGCACGCGTACGAGGTGGATTATGAAGACTATCATTGAGAGTTCCGGCCGGATGCACAACCCAGCCCACCCCGGGGAGATCCTCAAGGAGATGTACATGGGACCGCTCGGCGTGACGATCACGCAGACGGCAGACGCCCTCGGAGTGAGTCGTAAGCACGTATCGGCGATCGTGAACGGTCGCGTGCCCGTGTCGCCCGATATGGCGGCGCGTCTAGCCGGCGTCTTCGGCACTGAGCCGGACATCTGGATCAATCTTCAGGCTCAGTACGATCTATGGCAGGTGCGGCAGCACGGGCGTCCGAAGGTCAAACGATTGGCAGCCTGAGAGGATGAGTCGCGCGAAATACGACTTCCGCGCGGTCGACTCTTCCGCTGCGTAGAAGGACGGATCGTCTGAGTCGCGACCTCGATTAGCAGGGCGCAATGCAATGCAGTCCGTCGGGCGAGTCGCGCGATTAAGCAGGAACGTACGTCAACCTGATTACATCCCCGCCAATGCGGTCGCTGGCCACAAGGCGGAGCAGCGGCCGGGGGCCGGCGAAGAACGGCTGGCCAGACCCGAGCACGATGGGATGGATGTAGAGTCGATACTCATCAATCAGACCAAGGTTGGTCAGGCTCC
>WNFI01456613.1_pt1 | contig 21689 bp, 17 predicted proteins | sample 5400471 | NCBI WGS metagenome assembly WNFI01 (sample SAMN13153348, study PRJNA577476) | soil metagenome | isolation source: 100 cm saprolite on Douglas fir-dominated hillslope | place: USA:California | collected 2013-09-17
CTCAAGGGCCAGGCCGCCGCGGTGTCGCTCGTCATGGCCTGCGGCCTCGCGATGCTCATCATGGCGCGCAGCCTCATCCACTCCCTCGAGGGGACGCGCGCGGAGTATTACCAGACGAACCATTTCGCCGACGTCTTCGGCTCGCTCAAGCGCGCGCCCAACCACCTCGTCGACCGCATCCGCGCCATCCCGGGCGTCGCCACCGTCCAGACCGACCTCTCGGTGCCGGTCACGCTCGACCTGCCTGGCATCGCCGAGCCCGCCAGCGGCCTCGTGCGCTCGTTGCCCGATTTCGGCGAACCCGAGCTCGACCGCCTCTTCCTCCGCCGCGGCCGCTGGCTCGCTTCCGGCTCGCGCGGCGAGGTGCTCGTCGGCGAGGCTTTCGCGAAGGCCAACGCGCTCAATCCCGGTGACACGCTCACGATGCTGCTCAACGGCCGGCGCCAGTCGTTTCACATCGCCGGCATCGTGCTCTCGCCCGAATACATCTTCGAGTCCCGCCCCGGCGCCGCGCTGCCCGACAGCCGCACCTTTGGGATTTTCTGGATGCCTTACAAGGAGGTCGCGACCGCGTGGGACCTCTACGGCGCTTTCAACCACGTGGCGCTCACGCTCGCGCCCGATGCCGGCGAGAAGCCCGTCATCGCGGAGCTCGACCGCCTGCTCCGCCCCTATGGCGGCTTCGGCGCGTTCGACCGCAAGGACCACCCGTCGCACATCCGCGTCTCGGACGAGATCCGCGTGCTCACGATCCTCTCCGTCGGTTTCCCGACCATCTTCCTCAGCGTCGCGGCATTCATGACCAACGCCGTGCTCACCCGCCTGCTCGCCCTGCAGCGCGAGCAGATCGCCATCCTCAAGGCCTTCGGCTTCACCAACCGCCAGATCGTCGTCCACTACCTGAAGTTCGCCTTCGTCATGGTCGCGGGCGGCGTGGTCTTCGGCCTGCTCGCCGGCATCGCCCTCGGCACGAAGCTCGTCATCATGTATGAGCTGTTCTTCCGGTTTCCCAACCTGACCTTCCGGCTCGATCCCACCGCCGTCGCCGCCGCGCTCGCGGTCGGGGTCGGTGCGGTGACACTCGGCGTGCTCGGCGCGGTGCGCAAGGCCGCACAGCTCCCGCCGGCCGACGCCATGCGGCCCGAGCCGCCGGCGCACTTCCGGCCGGCCTTCATCGAACGCACAGGAATCGCGCGGCTGCTGTCCCACTCGTTCCGCATCGCCGGGCGCAACCTCGAGCGCCGCCCCACGCAGGCAATCTTCACGGTCACCGGGCTCGCGCTGGCCACCGCACTGCTGATCCTGCCCAACACCTTCAAGGCCGGCATCAGCGAGGTGCTCGACTTCCAATGGGACGTCGTCCAGCGGCAGGACCTCAACCCCGGCCTAGTCGGGCCCTCGTCGGCCCGCCTCGTCAACGAGCTGGCCCAGCTGCCGGGCGTCACCAGCCTCGAGCCCTCGCGTTTCGCGGCCGTGCGCATCCACTTCGAAGGCCGCAGCCGCCAGATCGGGCTGCGCAGCCTCATCCCCGGCGGTCTGCACAGCCGCGCCGTCGACGCCGCCGGCTTGGAAATCTCCCCGCCCGCCGACGGCGTCATCCTCTCCGCCAAGCTCGCGTCGGTGCTCGGCGCACACATTGGCGACACCCTCGTGCTCGAGGCGCTGGAGGGCCGCCGGCCGGTCATGAATGTGCCGCTCGTGGCAACCGCCGAGGATTTCACCGGCATCGCCGCCTACATGGACCTGCATGCCATCAACCGCTTTCTCGGCGAGGGCGATGTCATCACCGGCGCGAGCATCGGGCTCGACATGTCCCGCCGCGCGGAGTTTCTCGCCACGCTCAAGGCCATCCCGCGCGTCAGCACCGTCGCTATCAAGGAAACCATGCGCCAGAGCTTTCGCGAAACCACGGCCAAGAGCATGGGGCTCATCCAGAGCATCTACCTGACGTTCGCCATCATCGTGGCGTTCGGCGTCATCTACAACAACGCTCGCATCTCCCTCGCCGAACGGGCGCGCGAGCTGGCCACGCTGCGCGTCATCGGCATGACGCAGCATGAGGTCGGCATGGTGTTGGTGGTCGAGCTGATCATCCTCGCGCTGCTCGCCGTACCGCTCGGCCTGCTGCTCGGGACCAGCCTGACCGCGGTCATCGTCGGCACGGTCAACACCGAGACGATCCGTCTGCCGCTGGTGTTCACCACCTACACCTATTCCTTCGCCGTCATTGTCGTCATCATCGCCTCCACCCTCTCGGCCATGGTCGTCCTCCGCAAACTCAACCAGCTTGACCTCATTGCCTCGCTCAAGGCACCGGAATAAACCAAGCTCGAAAACCGCTAATTGACGCTGATGAACGCTAATTTCATTCTGATTTGTAGCAGCCTGTCTTTTTTTATTAGCGCCAATTAGCGCAGATTAGCGGTTAACTCCTCTCTTTCATGTCTTCCCCAACTCCCGCCAAAACCTTCCGCTGGCTGCCCTATGCCGGTGGCGGCGTGCTGCTCGTGCTGCTCGCGCTCGGCCTGCGCCCGCGGCCCGCTCCGGTCGAGACCGCGCGCGCCGTCCTCGGCTCGCTCCGCGCCACGGTGAACGAGGAGGGCAAGACGCGCATCAAGCAGCGCTATGTCGTCTCCGCCCCCGTGACCGGCCAGTTGCGCCGCGTGCCGTTCAAGCCCGGCGCGGAGATCGCCGCCGGCAACGTGGTGGCCGTCATCGAGCCCATGGCCGCCTCGCCGCTCGACGCCCGCAGCCGCGCGCTGGCCGAGGCCCGCCGCACCGCCGCCACGGCCGCGCTCGAGAAAAGCCGCACGGCGCACGATCTGGCCGCCGGCGAGCTGAAACGCGTACAGCTCATGTTCACCGCGGGCACCAATTCGCCCCAGGACGTTGATGCCGCCCAGATGCGTGAGACAAACGCGGCCCGCGACGTGATTGTGGCGGAGGGCACGCTGCGCGCGGCCGAGGCCGAGCTGGCTGACGCCAACCCTGCCGCGGTCACCCCCGCGATGGTCGAGGTGCACGCGCCGGTCGCCGGACGCGTGCTGCATGTTTTCCAGGAAAGTGAACGCCCCGTCACCGCCGGAACGCCGCTGTTGGACGTTGGCGACCCCGCCGACCTCGAGGTGGTCATCGAACTGCTCTCGCGCGACGGCGCGGCGCTCGCGCCCGGGGCGCGGGTGGAGCTTGAGCAATGGGGCGGCTCGAAGCCGCTCGACGCCCGCGTGCGGCTGGTCGAGCCCGCGGCCTTCACCAAGATTTCCGCCCTCGGCGTCGAGGAGCAGCGCGTCAACGTCGTGGCCGACATCACCACGCCGCTGGCCGAGCGGCAGACGCTGGGTGACAACTTCCGCGTCGAGGCCCGCGTGGTGGTCTGGGAGAGCGGGTCGGTGTTGAAGGTGCCGGTGTCGGCGCTCTTCCGCCGCGGCTCAACCTGGTCGGCCTACGTCGTGCGCGGCGACCATGCCGTGCTGGTGCCCGTGTCGGTCGGCCGTTCCAGCGGCACCGAGACGCAGGTGATTGACGGCCTGAAGGAAGGCGCCGAGGTCGTCCTCTACCCCGGCGACCGCGTGTCCGACGGCCAGCGCGTCAAGCCGGTGAAGTTGTGAATCTTAAAATGGAGGCGGGACTATCAGTCCCGCAAGGCAGCCCGGCAAAGATTTGACGGCCGGCCCAAATCAAGCATCCTGACGCTTGTCATGAAAAACACCGGTTTCACCTACTGGCAGGATGGCAATGACTGGATGGGCGACCTAGACGAGTTCCCTGATAGGACGTGAAAGCCCATTTGGCGGACTGCACAATGATCTGACCTCGGGAGTGATACCAAACGTCCGTCGACATGCTCAACTTGAGCTGGCGTGAAACGAACAAAGATTTTGAGCCGCCGCCTTCAGCTTATTTGGGCATAGGTGCGCCCGAGACGGGTTGCATGAGTCGCGCCGGAGCCGAGGGAGCACCCGCAGATGATACCTTGAGCAGAATCAACAGGGTATAATCACCGCTTTCCTTCTGGCCGGCCATGAGACCGAACCATTCCCCTTTCCGGCCCCAAAACTCGACGTTCTTGTCGAAGCGCGCCGTGATCGGCCGGCCGACCTCCAGGTCCACCCCGGGGATTTTTTCGCGCCCCTGCATGGTTGCGATGTCCATCCGGCAGGAAACCACGAGATCGTAGCCGTAGCCGGCGGGCCCCTCGCCAGTTGGGCGCGCATTGAGCGTCAGCAGATAATGCGGCACGTCGGGCAGGTTGCCGGCCACTTCGCGCAGCTGCAGGCTGCCGTCGGGCAATTTCTCCAGGTATTGGACCGGCACGACCACCCGGATGGTGGCCGCCTGCCCATCCTCGATGACGATGGCCGGCAGTTTCGTCTCTGCGAAACGCGCCGGCACCGTCTGGCCGCCGTTCCAGGTATAGTCCGCCCCCTTGAGCACCAGCTCCTCGCGATCGAAACCCACCGTGGCCGGCGGCCTGACGACGATGGCCGACCCGGAGATAGGCGGCTTGCCGGACAGCGCCTTGCTAAAATCGATATGCGGGACGGTCTTGCTCCTAAAAAGATAGAGGACGGTCTCGATTTTCACCACCTCTGCCGCAGAAGACACCGGCAGGGAAAGAACCGCAACAACGGGACACAGCAGGAAAGCAAGGCGCAGGGATTTCATGATGGAGGGAGAGAAGTTCATCGGCCAACCGTGACAATCATGGTCGGCGGGGGCTGGGATTCCGGCGGCGGTGTCAGGAGCCATTCCCGCAGCGGGCTGGGTGCCTCAACCTGGTAAACCACCGGCCGGGCCGGCGCCGGAACAGGCGGAGGCGGCGACAGTAAAACCAGGGCCGCGGCCGCCACCCCTGCGGTCGCCAGCGCCGCCAGCCACCAGCCGCGGCCGGCCCGCGGGGCGGATGCAAAGAGCGCGGCCATCCGGCGGTCGAGGTCCACCGAGGGTGCGGCAAGGCGCATCGCGCGCAGATTCTCTTCGAGGTCGTCGCTCATGGCTTTTCGCGCAGCAGGGTTTTCAGTTTTTCCAGGCCCCGGCGATACCACGACGCCACGGTGGGCAGTGGCACGCCGCGGAGGTCGGCAATCTCCTGGAAGGTAAAGTCGTCATGGACTTTCAGCACGATGGTTTCGCGTTCGTCGGGGGAAAGCTGCTCCAGCCTCTCATTCAATTCGCGGGCCAGGAGCGGGGTGGATGCCGCCGGTGCCACCGGCTCGACGGCCGGTTCCGCGGCGTAAAGGGAATCGTCGCCGCGCACCCGGGCGCGGCGCAGGCCGTCGAGCGCCGCGTTGCGCACGCAGCGAAAGACATAGGGGCGCAGGTCGGCCGCCAGTGCTCGCCGGTGCAGGAGCTGCTGGAAAGTCTGCTGGATGGCGTCCTCTGCCGCCTCCCGCTGACGCGTGATGGATACCGCATAGGTGTAAAGTTGCTGGCGATTCTCGACATAAAAGGCCCGGAGTGTTTCGGTCACCGCCGGACTCATGCCGCAAAGATTGTTGGCTGCCATGGCATCATCCTATCCACGCACCAGTGTGGGGTTTTTATGCAGAATAAACGCAAGCCCGGACTGGTGTGCGATTGCAGGGTTCCGGCGAGGAGAATGCCGCATCAATAAACAGTTTCATCGCTCCGGGTTTGCCATCGGGCGGCGGAGTGATGTAGATTCCCGGGCATGATTCGCGTTACATCCCCCCTTCGCAGTGCTGTTGTCGCGGTGCTGCTCGCGGCGCTTCCCTTGGGCCGCGCCGCCGACACCAACTCCACGCAGGAGCGCGCCGACCGTTTTCTCCTGCTGGTCAATTCCACTTACAAGGCCCTGATCACCATCGAGGGCAACGCCCAGTGGGACGCCATCACCGACGTCTCGCCGGTGCACGATGCCGCCTCCGAGGTGGGCAGCAAGGCCCGCGCGGCCTTCACCGGCGACCCGGTCCTCATCAACGAGGCCAAGACGCTCCTGCTCAAGCGCAGCGAGCTGAACAACCTCACCGTCCGCGAGCTGGAGCAACTGCTGCTCAACGCCGCCGAGGGGCCGATGACCAATCCCAAGCTCGTCGCGGACCGCATCGTCGCCGAGGTGGCGCAGGCGTCCACGTTGAACGGCTATGAATTCAAGCTAAAGGGAAAACCCATCACGGTGAACGAAATCGACAACCTCCTCCAGTCGAGCACCGACCTCGCCGAGCGAAAGGCCGTGTGGGAGGCGTCGAAGGAATCCGGCAAGGCGCTCAAGGCCGGCCTGATCAAGCTCCGCGACCTGCGCAACGGCGTGGCGAAGGAGCTGGATTACCCGGACTATTTCGCGCTGCAGGTGGCCGGCTACGGCATGACCACCGCCGAGATGGTGAAGATGAACGATGATTTCATGCGCGACCTCCGCCCGCTCTACCTGCAGCTCCACACCTGGGTGAAATACAAGCTCGCCGAGAAATACCACCAGCCCGTGCCCAAGCGCATCCCGGCGCATTGGATCAACAACCGCTGGTCGCAGGAATGGGACGGCCTCGCCGAGGGCGCCGACCTGACGCCGTTCTTCAAGGACCGCACGCCCGACTGGATCGCGCACAGCGCCGAGAAATTCTACATGGGCCTGGGCTTCCCCAGGCTGCCCGACTCGTTCTGGGTCAAGTCCGACCTCTTCCCCGTGCCCGCCGGCGACAAGCGCAAGAAGAACACCCACGCCTCCGCCTGGCACGTCGATTTGGAAAACGACCTGCGCTCGCTGCAGAGCATCGAGTCCACGCCGTGGTGGTTCACGACCGCGCACCACGAGTTCGGCCACATCTATTATTTCATCGGCTACACGAAGCCCGAGGTGCCGGCGCTGCTGCGCACGGGCGCCAATCCGGCCTTCCACGAGGGCTTTGGCGAGCTGACCGCGCTGGCCGCCGGCATGGCGCCTTACCTGAAGTCGCTCGGCGTCCTGCCCGCGGACTTCAAGGTCGATACGAACGCCTTCCTGCTCAACAACGCCCTCGCCCCGGGCGTGCCGTTCATCTTCTGGTCGTCCGGCGTGATGACGCACTGGGAGGCCGACGTCTACGCGAAGAACCTGCCCGCAGACCAGTGGAACAAGCGCTGGTGGCAATACGTCCGCGACTTCCAGGGCGTCGAGCCGCCGGTGGAGCGCGGCGAGGAATGGTGCGACCCCGCGACCAAGACGCACATCAACGACACGCCCTGCTACTATTACAGCTACGCCATCGCACAAGTGTTCAAATACCAGCTCAACGACTACATCGCCAAAAAGATCCTCCATCAGCCGCCGCAGGCCTGCAATTACGCGAACAGCAGGGAGGTCGGCGACTTCTTCCGGAAGATCATGGAGCAGGGCAAGACGCAGGACTGGCGCAAGATCCTCAAGGACGCCACCAGCGAGGAGCTCTCGACCCGCGCGATGGTTGAATATTACGCGCCGCTGATGAAGTGGCTGCAGGAGCAGAACAAGGGCCGCCCGATCGGCTGGGAGTAGCGTGAAAATCCACCCCGACTCATAACAACAAAGGCGGAAAGTATCTCCTGTGCTTGTTTAGGCCGGTGCTATGATTAACTTCTCCGTCGAAAGCTGCTTCAGCTCAGCAAACTCCATTTCAGTGGCAACTTTGGTTCTGTGTTCCATCGAATTGGTTTCCTGAAAAAGCACTAGCGCAGCCACGTGATCTTAATATCCTTCTCCAGCGCCTTGAATTCGGGATCCCCGGTAACCAGCTCAGCCTTTTTTGCTTTGGCCAATGCCGCCGCAAAGGCATCCGCCAGGCTGAGTTTATACTGTGATTTGTATTCGGCCGCCATATCGGCCAAGCGACGGTCTGCTGGGTGAAATTCTATCGGCATAACGGGCAAATCTCTCGCGATTGCCGCCCAGGCTGCATCCCCCTCTTTGCGCCGGATGATATATTGTGCCTCGGCGTAATTCACCTCGGTCATGAGCACCGGGGCATCACGCTCGGCCGCCTTCTCCAATATCTTCCGCACAATCTCCGAACCGGCCTCTTCCCGCAGAAATGCGACCAGCGCATGTGAATCAAGAACCGTGGCGGGCATAATTCTCCTCCTCCAAGGCTCTTTCCTCTTTCTTGTGCTCCGCCCATTCCTCGGTGAAAGACTTGCCGCCGGGCTTGCGCTTCAGAATGCCATGCAAACGGGCGATCGCCCGTTTGGTGACTGGCTTCAGCAAAATGCCTTCATCCGTGGCAACAACCACGGCGCGTGAGCCTTCCTCGATATGGAATTCCTTGCGCATCCACAGCGGAATCACCACCTGGCCCTTGGTGGTAAACCATACGTTATCTGACCTTGTGTCGGCTTTCATGCAAGATGGATTACTTGGTTATAGTCCTATTGCAACACATATTCTTACTTTTATCAATATTCTTACTTTTGCACATAAGTCAGTCCTTGCTCCGCGCCATTCACGGGGCTTTTTGTTGGCCTCGTCCGCCCCGGTCGTCTTGAATCGGCCCCGCATGTCGAAGCTCTACTTCTATTACTCGGCGATGAACGCCGGCAAATCCACGGTGTTGCTCCAGGCGAGCTACAACTACCACGAACGGGGCATGCGCACCCTCCTCTTCATCCCGGCCATCGACACCCGCGCCGGCACCGGCCGGGTCAAGTCGCGCATCGGGCTCGAGGCCGAGGCCCAGGTGCTGCAGGCCGACGAGAATATCTACGAAATAGTAAAGGCTGCCCACGGCGCCAAGGCTGGCGCACTTGGCGCCGCCCAACCGGTCGCCTGCGTGCTGGTGGACGAGGCCCAATTCCTCACCCGCAAGCAGGTGGAGCAGCTGACGGACATCACCGACCTGCTCCGCGTCCCCGTGCTCTGCTACGGGCTGCGCACGGATTTCCAGGCCAACCTGTTTCCTGGCAGCGCCTCGCTGCTCGCGCTGGCCGACAATCTGATCGAGCTGAAGACCATCTGCCACTGCGGCCGCAAGGCCACGATGAACCTGCGCATCGGTTCCGACGGCCGCGCGGTGAAGGAGGGCGCGCAGGTCGAGATCGGCGGCAACGACTGCTATGTCGCCATGTGCCGCCACCACTTCAAGGAAGCTCTGGCCCTATGAAGACCTACGCCGATTCCCTTCTTTCTTCTTTGTAGGAGCCTGCTTGCAGGCGATTTGAAACTCACGCCAACGGACAATACCCTGAATCGCCTGCAAGCAGGCTCCTACAAAAGAGTTTCACCCCATGGCCATCATCCGTTCCCTTTTTCTTCTCACTTTCACGCTCTCTCTTACCACCATCATGCCCGCCGCCTCCCAGACAATTTTTCTCGGCACCTCCACGCCCAAGGACGGCGCCAGCCGCGGCATCTACGCCGTGCAGCTCGACTCCGCCACTGGCGCATTGAGCGAGCCGGTGCTCGCAGCCGAGGCGGCCAACCCGGGCTTTCTCGTGCTGCACCCAAATGGCCGCGTGCTTTACGCGCTCGGCGAAATCGTTGCCGACGGCAAACCAGGCGGCGCGGTGAGCGCCTACGCGCTCGATCCAGCCAGCGGCCGGCTCACCTTGCTGAACCAGCAGTCCAGCGGTGGCTCCAGTCTCACGCACCTGGCCGTGGACGTTTCCGGCCGCGCGCTCGTCGCCGTCAGTTACGGCGGTGGCTATGTCGTGTCGTTTCCGTTGGAGGCCGACGGCCGCGTGGGGGCGCGCACCGGATCCTTCCCGCTGACAGGACCGCTGGGGCCCAACAAGCTGCGGCAGGAGAAATCCCACGCCCATTCCGTCACAATTTCGCCCGACAACCGCTTTGCCTTCGTCGCCGACCTCGGGCTCGACCGGGTGTTCTCCTGCCGGCTCGACGCCGCGAAGGCGCTGCTCACGCCGAACGAAGCACATCTCCACCCTGCCCGCAGACTTCAAGGTCACGGATCCCGACCGCGCCGCCGAGATCCGTGTCCATCCCAACGGCAAATTCGTCTACGCGTCCAACCGCGGCCACGACAGCATCGCGGTCTTCTCCGTCAACACTGATGGTACGCTGAAGCTCGTCGGGTTCACCCCCAGCGGCGGCGCCCACCCGCGCAACTTTGCGCTTTCACCCGACGGCACCTGGCTGGTCTGCGCCAACCGCGACAGCAACAACCTCGTCGTCTTCAAGGTTGATCCCGCCACCGGCAAACTGACGGCCACGGGCCGGCCCGTTACGGTGCCGCAGGCCATCTGCGTGCTGTTTGCGCCCGCCGGGAAGTGAACTGGAACAATTCGTTTTGGCCCACGAAAAACACGAATTGGCACGAACGATTCTGATTTTTCAACGCGGAGATTGCGGAGTCCACTGAGAAATCCTATCTGTCTGTTTCTCTCCGCAAGTTCCGCGTCCTCCGCGTTTAAATGCCTTGGTCTTTATTCGTGTTCTTTCGTGTATTTCGTGGGCACTCCTCAGAACACCGTCTCGCCCTCGGGCGGCGGCCGGGGCGGACGCAGGCTCAGCACGACGTAGTAGGCCCCCACCGCAAGGCACGCGCAGACCAGCAAAAACCAGTCGCCGTGCAGGGTGTAATAGCTCTGCCGGTCGTGCCAGCGGAGGTCGCGGGTGATGTTCAATGTCTGGCCGCCGCGAAAATAAACGCTCCCATTTTCATCCTGCAGCACCGCGCGGATGCTGCCGAATTCGTCGATCCACCCGCTCCACCCGCCGTTGCCGCAGCGGATGACGGGCCGGCGCGTCTCGACCGCGCGCAGCACCGAGTGCGCCGCGTGCTGGTAGGCCGCCCCGCCTTCGCCGAACCACCCGTTGTTGGACAGCACCGCCAGCACCTCGGCGCCGGCCAGGGCGCTCTCGCGCGCGAGGGCCGGAAAAATGTCCTCGTAGCAGATCAGCACGCCGACCGGGACGCGATTGGCGCCCGCCGGCACGATAAGCGGCTGAGCGTCCGTGCCGCGCTGGAAATCGCCGCCGATGGGCACGACTTTCTCCAGCCAGCCCAGCACCGGACGCAACGGGATGTATTCGCCAAAGGGCACGAGCTTGCGCTTGTGGTAACCCGCGGGCTGCAGGCCGTTCACCGGCTCGACGACGAAGGCGCCGTTGAACCACTGGGCCGCGGAGCCGCGGTCACCGATGACGACACCGAGCAGGAGCGGCTTGTGCGCGCGCTTTGCGATGGATTCGAGCCAGGGCTGGACGTTGGCGTCGCGATACAGTGGCCACGGCGCCACGGCCTCGGGCCAGATGATGAAGTCCGGCGCGCCGGCGGTGCTGGCGGTGAAGGTGACCTGCTCGAGCGTGTGCAGCACATCGGTCGCCCGGGCAGTGTCCCATTTTTCATTCTGCGGAATGTAGGGCTGCACCAGCGTGACGCGCGCGAGCTGTTGGCGCGCCGGGCCCATGATTTCGGTCAGGAACGGAAAGGAGGAGAACATCAGCAGGAGCAGAGCCAGCATGAACTCGGGGCTGCGCTTGCGCAGGCCCTTGGCGCCCTCGAAGAAAATCCGGTGCGCGTAGGCCGCGGCGGCGAGGTTGAAATAAATCAGCACGAACGAGACGGCCCACGCCCCGGCGACAGAGGCGCTCTGGAGGATGAGCGGCCGCTGCCACTGGCTCGCCGCCAGCGGGAGCCAGGGAAAGCCGCCGAAGAGGACGCTGCGCACCCACTCGAGCACCACCCACAGCGCGGCCAATCCGAGCAGAGCGAGCAGGCGGACCATGACCTGGTGACCGACAATGCGGGGGATGACCCACCACGCCGCGAGATACCACAGGCCGATGAGCACGCCGATGAACGGTCCGAGCAAAAACAGCCCCACCCACGTGACATTGTGCAACCAGCCAAGCAGGAGCGTCCACGCCACCGCCTGCGCTCCGAGGACGGTCCACGCAAAAAGCCGGAACGCCGGCCGGCGGTAGGCCCACAGCACGGCCGGCACGGCGAACACGTAGGCGGCCTCGCCCGTGTCGAGCGGCGGAAAGGTCGCGTAGGTGAAAAACGCCGTGCAGCCGAACACCGCGAGCACCCAGCCGAGTGAGGGATGCCGCTGCCAGAGCGACAGCCGGGGCTCGTAGGGATCGGGGGGGGCGATTGTTGGCGTAGGCATTTTTGTAGGAGCCTGCTTGCAGGCGACCAAAAGTTAGCGCAACCGGCAAGAGAGTGTTTTCAAACCAACCAACGCACATGCCCCGTCATTCTGAGCGTAGCGAAGAATCCATGCATTCGTAAGTGATATCATGATCGATGCCGTGGATGTCGAACCAGCCTGCTGGCTAGACTTCACTTCGTTCAGAATGACAAATCCGCATTGAAAACACGACCGTTAAGGCCGAGGAAAACGTCAGGCCGCGCCGTGGCAGTTCTTGTATTTCTTGCCGGACCCGCAGGGGCACGGCTCGTTGCGGCCGACCTTCGGCGTCTCGCGGCGGATGGTGACGGACGGGAGCTTGATTTCGGGCTCGGCATCGCGCGGAACGGCCGCTCCACCCTCTGGTGCGGCAGCCTGTGAGGCGGCGGCGAGCGCGGTGGGCGCGCTGGCCGGGCCCTGCAGGCGGGCGGAGCGGGAAAGGATGGCGAAGAGGTTCTCGAAGGCGTCGCGGTTCGTCGCCGAGCGGAAGAGGCTCGTGCAGATCTGGAGGCGGACGTTGTTCATCAGCTCCTCGAAGAAACGGTAGGCCTCGCCCTTGTATTCGGAGAGCGGATCTTTCTGGCCGTAGCTGCGCAGGCCGATGGAGCGGCGGAGCTCCTCCATCTCGGTCAGGTGCTCCTGCCAGTGGTGGTCGATGGCGTTGATGACGATGTAGCGCTCGAGGCCGCCGAGCGCCGCCGGGTCCTCGACTGACTCCTTAAGCGCGTAGGCCTTCGTGATGCGCCCGACGAGTTCCTTGAGCAGGGCATCGAAGTCGTTGCGGTCGGCCAGTTCCGTGACCTTGGCGCTGACCGGGAAATGCGAGTTCAGCCAGCCGACGAGGCCCTCGATGTTGGCGGCGGATGCCCCGCCCTTCTCGCCGACGCCGGCGGCCTCGAGCCGCGCCGCCAGCTCCTCCTCGATCATCTCGAAGATGATGTCCTTTGGGCGGTCGCTGTGCAGCGTGCTGTTGCGAATGCCATAGACGACCTCGCGCTGCTTGTTGAGCACGTCGTCGTATTGGAGCAGGCGCTTGCGCTGCGAGAAATTCTGCTGCTCGACCTTTTTCTGGGCGGACTCGATGGAGCGGTTGAGCCACGGGTGCTCGAGCTCCTCGCCCTCTTTCATCGCGCCCTCCATGATGCGGGAGGCCAGGTTGCCCTGCAGGAAGAGGCGCATGAGGTCGTCCTCGAGCGAGAGGAAGAACTTGGTCATGCCCGGGTCGCCCTGGCGCGAGCAGCGGCCGCGCAACTGGCGGTCGATGCGCCGGGACTCGTGGCGCTCGGTGCCGACGACGAGCAGGCCGCCGAGTTCGCGGACGCCCTCGCCCAGTTTGATGTCGGTGCCGCGGCCCGCCATGTTGGTGGCGATGGTGACGGAGCCCCGCTGGCCGGCGCGGGTGACGATCTCGGCCTCCTGCTGGTGGAACTTGGCGTTGAGGACGGTGTGGATGACGTTCGCGCGCTTCAACATGCGGCTGAGCACCTCGGACTGCTCGACGGTGACGGTGCCGACGAGCACGGGCTGGCCGCGCTGCTGCGCCTCCTGGATCTGCTTCACGACCGCGCCGTATTTGTCGCGGCGCGTCTTGAAGATGGAATCGTTCTGGTCGACGCGGATGCAGGGCTTGTTCGTCGGGATCTGCGTGACCGAGAGCCGGTAAATCTCGTGGAACTCGGTGGCCTCGGTCTCGGCGGTGCCGGTCATGCCCGCGAGCTTCTCATACATGCGGAAGTAATTCTGGATGGTGACCGTGGCATAGGTGCGCGTCTCGCGTTCGATGGTGACGTTCTCCTTGGCCTCGACCGCCTGGTGCAGGCCGTCGGACCAGCGGCGGCCGGACATGATGCGGCCGGTGTTCTCGTCGACGATGACGACCTTGCCGTCCTGCACGACGTATTCGACGTCGCGCTCGTAGAGCGAATAGGCGCGAAGCAGCTGGGAGAGTGCGTGAATATCCTCCGAAACGACCTCGTAACGCTGCTGGGCCTCGCGTTTGGCCGCCTCCTTCTGCTCGGGTGTTTTCGAGGTGTCCTTTTCGATCTCGATAAAAATCGTTGCCAGGTCCGGCAGGGTGAAGGCATCGGGATCATCGGGCTGGAGTTTGGTGCGCCCGATCTCGGTGAGGTCGGCCTGGTGGTTTTTCTCGTCGATGACGAAGAACAGCTCTTCCTTGTATTTGTAGAGCTCCGTCTTGTTGAAGTCGGAGTGCATCTCGACGTCGGTCTTGTCGAGGAGCTTGCGCCATTCGGCGTTTTCCTGGAGGCGAAGGAGCTGCTTGTTCTTCGGCATGCCCAGCTTGACCTGGAGCATCTTCATCGCGGCGTCCTGCCTCTCCTCCGGCGTGACCCCGGGCCTGGCCAGCAGGTCGGCGGCCTCCTTGACGAGCTTGTTGATGAGGCGGAGCTGCGCGCTGACGAGCTGCTCGACGCCGGGCTTGAGGCGGGTGAAAGGCTGCTCGCGCTCGATCGGCGCCGGGCCGGAGATGATGAGCGGGGTGCGCGCCTCGTCGACGAGGATGGAGTCGATTTCATCGACGATGCAGTAGAAGTGGTCGCGCTGCACCTGGTCCTCCTTGCGGGTGGCCATGCCGTTATCGCGGAGGTAGTCGAAGCCGAACTCGGAGGCGGTGCCGTAGGTGATGCCGCAGTTATACATCTCACGGCGGTTCTCGGAGTGCATCTGCTGCTGGATGCAGCCCACGGTGAGGCCGAGGAAGCGGTAGAGGTGGCCCATCCACTCGGAGTCGCGGCGGGCGAGGTAGTCGTTGACCGTGACGAGCTGGGCGTTCTTGCCGGTGAGCGCGTTGAGGTAGAGCGGGAGCGTGGCGACGAGGGTCTTGCCCTCGCCCGTCGCCATCTCGGCGATGCGGCCCTCGTGCAGGGCGATGCCGCCGATGAGCTGCACGTCGAAATGGATCATGTCCCAGGTCAGCTCGTGGTCGCAGACCATCACCGGCTTGCCGAAGAGGCGGCGGGCGGCGTTCTTGACCGCAGCGAAGGCCTCGGGCAGGACGGCGTCGAGGGTCTCCCCCTTCTGGAGGCGGGCGCGAAATTCATTGGTCTTGGCCCGGAGCTGGTCGTCGGTGAGCTGCTGGTAACCCTGCTCGAACTCGTTGATGCGCGCGACGAGGGGGCGGCATTTTTCGACGTATTTGCGGTGGTGCCGGCCGGAGAATTTCTGCAGGATGAAGCTGAGCATTGAAGGTGACGAATGAAAGCCACGCCCGAGGGCTTGGCAAATGACAAAATATGACCCAGATTGCCCGCCCAAACCGCTGCGTGGCAAGGGGCATCGGAAGAAAACTTCAAGGCTAGCACACCCCCTGCTCTTTGCGGTCTGCTCCCTCGCATGGCCACTCCACGATTCTCCCCTGCCGGCGCCCTGCCCGAACCTTTCCGGCAGTATGTCACCGAGGGGTTTTTTGACGAGATGATGGCGCCCGACGGCTCGGTGCGGCCGCACTACCGGCATTTTCTCAAGCATTTCGGAGCGGTCACGCCGGAGGAGTTCGAGGCCAAGCGCCGCGCCGTGGACCTGGCGTTCCTGCGGCAGGGCGTGACCTTCAACGTCTACGGCGACTCGCAGGGCGCCGAGCGCATCTTCCCGTTCGACCTCGTGCCGCGCATCATCCCGTCCGGCGAATGGGAAAAGCTCGAGGCCGGCCTCGTGCAGCGCATCACCGCGCTGAACCTCTTCCTGCACGACATCTACCACGAGCAGCACATTCTCAACGACGGCACCATCCCGCCGCACTACGTGATGTCGGCGAAACATTTCCGCCGCGAGTTCGTGAACGTGAAGGTGCCGGGCGACATCTACATCCACATCTGCGGCACCGACATCATCCGCGACGACAAGGGCAACTACCTCGTGCTCGAGGACAACGCCCGCTGCCCGTCCGGCGTCAGCTATGTGCTGGAGAACCGCCGCGCGCTGAAGCGCACCTTCCCGGAGATCTTCGAGGCCGGCGGCGTGCGGCCGGTGGAGAACTACCCGTTTGAATTGCTCAAGGTGCTCAACCACACGGCGCCCGCCGGCGTGGCCGAGCCGACGGTCGTGCTGCTCACCCCCGGCCCCTACAACTCGGCGTATTTCGAGCACACCTACCTCGCCCGCCAGATGGGCATCGAGATCGTCGAGGGCCGCGACCTGCTCGTGCGCGAGCAGCACGTCTTCATGCGCACGACGAAGGGCCTCCAGCCGGTCCACGTCATCTACCGCCGCATCGACGACGATTTCCTCGACCCGACCGTCTTCCGCCGCGACTCCGCGCTCGGCGTGCCGGGTCTCGTCAACGCCTACCGCGCCGGCAACGTTTCCCTCGCCAACTCCATCGGCACCGGCGTGGCCGACGACAAGGTCATGTATTATTTCGTCCCGCGCATCATCAAGTATTACCTCGACCAGGAGCCGCTGCTGCCGAACGTCGAGACCTACCTGGCCAGCGAGGACCGGGACCGGCAATACATGGTCGAGAACCTCGACAAGCTCGTGGTCAAGGCGGCCAACGAGGCCGGCGGCTATGGCATGCTGATGGGTCCGCAGGCCACGGCGGCCGAGCGGGACGATTTCCGGAAGCGCATCGAGGCCGACCCGCGCAACTACATCGGCCAGCCCATGATCTCACTCTCGCGCCACCCGACGCATTACGAGGGCGAGGGTTTCGCCGGCCGGCACATCGACCTGCGCCCGTTCATCCTTTATGGCGAGAAGACTGTCGTCATCCCCGGCGGCCTCACGCGCGTGGCGCTCCGCAAGGGCTCGCTCGTCGTCAATTCCTCGCAGGGTGGCGGCAGCAAGGAAACCTGGGTGCTCTACGGCAATCACTGAACCGCCATGCTGAGATCCTCAAACCTTGTAGCGGCGGTGCTCGACTTTCGCAACCTCGACGACGACGGCCTCACCGCGCACTGGCTCCCCATCGTCCAGAGCTCGGGCGACGAGGATCTCTTTGGCAAACTGCATCCCCGCATCACGGGCCAGACCGTGACGGAGTTCCTCGTCTTCCAGGTCGCGAATCCCAATTCCATCGTCTCCTCCATCGCCCAGGCCCGCGAGAACGCCCGCATGGTGCGCGACCAGGTCACGGTCGAGCTCTGGGAGGAAATCAACCGCCTCTACCTTTTCCTCCATTCGCCCCGGGCCGACGAGCTCTGGCGCGAGAACCCGGCCGATTTCTTCCGGGCGGTCCGCAACGGCTCCCTGCTCCTGCAGGGGCTGACCGACGGCACCGTCGTGCGCAACGAGGGCTGGTCCTTCATCCAGGCCGGGCGCTACCTGGAGCGCGCCGACAAGACCTCGCGCATCCTCGATGTGCGCCACGCCTCCCTGCCGGCGCGGGGCGTGCCCGCCGCCCCCAGCCAGGCGGACTCGCTCGGCTGGTCCGCCGTGCTCCGCTCCTGCAGCGCGTGGGACGCCTACAAGGCCCTGCACGGCGCCGAGGTGCAGCCGGCGCTCGTTGCCGAGTTCCTGCTTCTTTCGGACGAGTTCCCGCGCTCCGTCCGCTTCTGCGTGCGCCGGCTCGACCGCGCGCTGCGCAGCATCTCCGGCGTGGCCGAGGGCCGGTTTTGCAACGACGCCGAGAAACTCGCCGGCCGGCTGCTGGCCGAGCTGCAGTTCAGCACGGCCGATGATATTTTTGACATCGGCCTCCACACCTACATCGATGTGGCGCAGGCGAAGCTGAACGCCATCGGCGACGCCCTCTTCCAGGCCTACATTTTCCAGCCCTTCCAAACCCCCGAAGAACACGAGCTCCGCCAGCAGGAGGAACAGCAGCAACAGTCCTCTTTGCCCGGGTTTCGCGCCAGCGAGAACCCGGGACAAACCCCGGGCGGCCAGCAGGCCGCAACGGGGCATATTTCGACGCCGCCCGCATGAAACTCCACATTTTCCACCGCACCCGCTTCAAGTATGCGACCAGCGTGCGGGAAAGCTTCAACGAGGCGCGTCTGCAACCCGTCACCACCGGGGCGCAGGTCTGCTCCAGTTTCCTCATGAAGGTCCTGCCGACCTCGAAGCTGTCGCACTACCTGGATTTTTACCTCAACTACGTCCACCTCTTCGAGATCACCCAGCCGCACACCGAGCTGAGCGTGGAGGCCAACTCGACCGTGACCACGCCGGAGGGGCCGGGGCTGGACGCCGCCCTCACCCCGTCGCCGCTCAGCAAGATCGGCGAGTGCGCCCGCCTCGAGCGCTGCTACGATTTCCTCCAGTCGAGCACCTACGTCGAGGTCAGCGCGGAATTGTGGCGGCTCGCGCTCGACGCCACCGAAGGCCAGACCGACGCCTGGCAGGCAGCGCAGGCCATCATGCGGTATATCAACCGCGAGTTCCACTACAAGCCGGCGGCCACGCACGTGCACACGCACATGCGCGAGGTGCTGAAGGCCCGCGCCGGCGTCTGTCAGGATTTCGCCCACGTCATGCTCGGGCTCTGCCGCGCCCTGAAGATGCCCGCACGCTACGTCAGCGGCTACCTCTACAACGGCCCGGCCGACCAGCTCAAGGGCGCGCAGGCCAGCCATGCCTGGGTGGAGGTCTATGTGCCCGGCCACGGCTGGTGCGGGCTCGACCCGACGAACAGCCGGCAGGCCGACAGCCATTACGTGAAGGTCGCGGTCGGGCGCGACTACGCCGACGTGTCACCGCTCAAGGGCACCTACCGCGGCACCGCCAAACGGCAGCTGACGGTCGAGGTGCTGGTCACCCGGCTGGAGGAGGATGCGGTGAAGACCTCCGCTCACGTGGCGACCCACGGCGGCTGATAAAACCCTTGCGCTTCCACGGTGGAGCGCGTTGCCCCCAACGCGCTTTCTTACTCGCGCGGCGAGGCAGCATCCCACCAGTGCGGCCAGTCCTCTTCCTTGGCACACAGGCCTTTGACCACCGGATTGCGCCGGATGTAAAGCCACTTCTCCTGTGCTTCCGCTTTGTTGCGAATCCGGTGATCAAAATAATTATCCTGCCAATGCACTCCCTGCAGTCGTGCCGCTCCGCGCTTCCAATTCCGAATCACGACAGACATGCCGGGCTCGCCTGGAAACGCCAGCAGCGCATGCACATGGTCAGGCATCAGCAGAAATAATTCACACCACCAGCGACCGGCGGCACGATAGTCGGCCGCAGCCATCAGGAGACTTGGCGCCAGATCCTTCGCGGCGAGCTCGGTCTTTTGATCCGGCGCCACCCGCAGCCGCACATGAAACAGCGCGCCCTCCTTTACCCATCCAGGCGTGTGATGGTGCAATCGTTGCGGATATTCCAACACACGCTCATGCTACACTGTTTTCGTGGGTTGCAAGCGCCTTGAGGGCAAGGCGCTCCACCTCAAGATTCACGGTACCGGCGGTGCAACCGAATATTTCGCCCAATCTTTCACGAGGGCGTGCACCACCGGGCTGCCGGCGCGGTAGGCCGCCTCGAGGGCGGGGATCATCCCGGCGTATTCCGCGACCATGCTCTCGGCCGCGTTTTGTCCGGCGGGCGGCATGGAGAAATTGCTGCCGGTGCGCAGGAACAGCACGCGGGAGAAATCCACGCGCTTGAGCGCCGCGAGCCGCGTGAGCGCGTTCGCAATGCCGTGGTCCTCCATGTTGGTCATGGCGCAGAGGCCCTCGCCGTTGGTATAGAGCTTCGTCCAGTCGTCGGCCCACTGCTGCATCCGGGCGCCGTGCCAGTAGCGGCAGGAAGCGAAGCTGTCGCCCAGGAAAACCTTGGGTGGGGCGAGCGCGGCGGGGAATCCGGCGTAGAGCGCGCGGTGCGCCTTGGCCTCGGGCGTATCGTAAAGCGCCACGTCCTTGGTCAGATCGTAGGCCCACTGCACGAGCGCGGGATTGAGCGTCCACTGCATGGGCTTGGGCGCCCAGTCGGGGATGACGGGTTTGGTCAGCGGCGTCTTGTTGCCCAGCGCCATGATGCCGTCGGGCCAGTCCGCCGGCGCCTCGCGCGGGTCGATCTCGTAGGCGATGTCGCCGTCAATCACGTGCCGCGCCCAGGCGGCGCTGCCCTCGGTGGCGAGGTGCGGGTTGACCCCGGCGATGCCGTTGATGAGCCAGTAGGTCTGCGTCAGGTCGAAACGCGGGTCGAGGCCGAGCGCCATGATCTGCAGGCCGGAACGCACGGTCGTGCCCGACACGACGCCATAGACGCCCTGGTCGTTGAACCGCACGGGATGGTCGAGCCCGGGGACATCGATTGTGCCAGTGAGTTTCTCCCGCTCGACCCAGTATTGGAATTCACCGGGGGCATCGCCCGTGTCGGCGCCGACCTCGAAGGTCGCCACGATGATGACCTTCGGGCGGATCAACCCGGCCGCGGGGAGCGCGGCGGTAAGGGCGAGGAACAGCAGGCAGCGAAACCAGTTGGGAGCCATGAGCACAGTGTTCAGCAATCGGTGTGCCAGTGCAAGCGACGGACGGCGCAAGGGTTGAGGTGGAGCGCGTTGCCCTCAACGCGCTGGCGGGCCCGCGCTAATTTAAGACCAACGCGTTGGGGGCAACGCGCTCCACCTCGAACGGCCGGACGGCCCTCAGACCTTCTTCTTGAAATAGGCGATGGTCCGCTTGAGGCCCTCGGCGAGCGGGACCTTCGGCTCCCACTTGAGGTATTTCTTGGCCAGGGTGATGTCGGGCCGGCGCTGTTTCGGGTCGTCGGCCGGCAGCGGCTTGTGCACAATCTTCGATTTGCTCCTGGTCAGCTTGAGCACCTGCTCGGCCAGCTCGAGCATGGTGAACTCGCCGGGGTTGCCGAGGTTGACGGGCCCGACCGTCTCGGTCTGGTTCATCATCCGCACGAAGCCCTCGATGAGGTCGTCGACGTAGCAGAACGAGCGGGTTTGCAAGCCGTCGCCATACATGGTGATGTTCTCGCCCTTGAGCGCCTGCACGATGAAGTTGGAGACGACGCGGCCGTCGTTCGGGTGCATGCGGGGGCCGTAGGTGTTGAAAATGCGGACGACGCGGATATCGACCTTGTTCTCGCGGTGGTAGTCGAAGAAGAGCGTCTCGGCGCAGCGCTTGCCCTCGTCGTAGCACGAGCGGCGGCCGATGGGGTTGACGTTGCCCCAGTAGCTCTCGGGCTGCGGGTGCACGGCCGGGTCGCCGTAGATCTCGGAGGTGCTGGCCTGGAACACGCGGGCCTTCACGCGCTTGGCGAGGCCGAGGCAGTTGATCGAACCCATGACCGACGTCTTCGTGGTCTTGATGGGGTTGTACTGGTAGTGCGGCGGCGAGGCCGGGCAGGCGAGGTTGTAGATTTGCTCCACCTCGTATTTGAACGGGTCGATGATGTCGTGGCGGACGAATTCAAAGTTCGGGTTGCCGGCGAGATGCGCGATGTTCTCCTTGCTACCGGTGAACAGGTTGTCGAGGCACACGAGGTCGTGGCCATCGGCCAGCAGCCGGTCGCAAAGATGACTGCCGAGGAAACCAGCACCGCCTGTAACGAGGATTCTCATGAATTTACGATTTTGGATTTTCGATTGAGGGCCCGGATAGCTGGTTCGAAGGAGAAGGGGTTGACGCAAGAGTGCTGAATTGGAATCGAAAATCGAGAATCGAAAATCAAAAATTCTTCCCGTGTTCGCCCGCCTCGTAGCGCTCGATCCAGCCGCGGTGCCA
>WNFI01360377.1_pt2 | contig 21686 bp, 22 predicted proteins | sample 5400471 | NCBI WGS metagenome assembly WNFI01 (sample SAMN13153348, study PRJNA577476) | soil metagenome | isolation source: 100 cm saprolite on Douglas fir-dominated hillslope | place: USA:California | collected 2013-09-17
TCGGTGGTGACGAGCCCGGTCGGCGCCGTGCCGGTCTCCACCCACGCCTCCAGCGCCGCCAGCGGATCCCACGACGCCTGGAAGCCTTTGCCCGCGGGGCTGCCGAGAACGTGGCCGAGCCCCGGGATGGTGTAGAAGCGCAGGAAGCTCGCCACCGTGCTGGCGCCCATCGCATTGACGATGCGGCCGTAGAGATCGATCGTCGCCCGCGTCGAGACCAGCCCGTCGGCGAGCCCGTGCATGAGGAGCAGCTTGCCGCCTCGGCCCTGGAAGGTGGAGAAGTTCGTGCCGGCGACGTCCTGGATGCCGAGCAGATCGCTGATCCGCTGCTGAGAGGTGCCCGGCCTCTGCGGGTCGAGCGTGGTCGAGTCGAAGGCGGGGTTCTTGGTGATGAAGTGCTTCACCCACTGGTCCCAGAAGACGGAGCCGTAGGGCATCTTGCCGTAGAGGGCCGCGGACGGGCGAACACGTTGAAGCCGGGATAGCCCGTCGAGCCGCTGCCGTTCGGGTAGGTGATCGAGAGATCGGTGTTCATCACCTGCAGCGCGCCGATCTGGGCGTCGGAGAGGCAGGTGTCGCCGGTGTCGGTCCCGCCCGGGCAGCGCACGGAGTTCGGATCGAAGACGCAGGCACCGACGTTGCTGATCAGATTGTCGGCGACGCCGTCGAGCGAACCGCGCGGAGCAGGGCCGCCTTCGGACGGGGCAAAGCGACGTTCTGGTTCATCGGGTCTCCTGTGGGGGGGAAAGAACAGCGGGGACGGCACCGGCGCCGCCGCGTGGACCGGCGAAGAGTTGGTCGGCGCGGCGGTAGAGGCGGTCGACGAGAACGGTCAGAGCGAAGGTCGCGGCGATGAGCACCGTGAGCAAGAACCAATACAGCCCCCAGGAACAGCGCTCTCCCCAGACGCGGTGGAAGGAAAAGCCGAAGATCCGGTAGTAGAGCAGGGTCTCGTGCAGGAAGTAGGCCGCCAGCGACGAAGTGCCGAAAGACTCGATGACGAAGCGCAGGGGCGAAGGCGCGCGCCACGCTCCGGAGCGCAGCTGCTCCGCCCCGAGCAGCGCGAGCGCGATGAGGCTCACCTGCGTGAGGCGGCGGGCGTGGTTCGCGGGGTTGGTGACCCAGAACTCGTGCGGCGGATAGGCGGCGGAGAGCTGCGGGGTCAAGAACCAGAGCAAGAGGCCCAGGCCGGCGAAGCCGACCAGCCATGACGAGCGGCGAGACAAAGAAGGCCAGCGCGGCCAGCCCCAGGGCCGTCCAGCGCAGCGCGCGGGGGCGCGGGGCGAGCAGGAAGAGCGCGGGCAGCGCGAGGACCAGCGAAAGGCCGATGCACTGCAGGATGTCGATGCGGATGATCCAGCGCGGCTCGCGGAAGATCGGGAACCACATCCAGTTTATCAGCGTGGCGACGAAGAGCACCTCGAAGAGCCGCCGCAGCGTGCGGCGCAGCCTTTGCGCGCGCGCCGCCGCCGCGTTGGAGGCGAGCGCCGCGCGCACCTGTGTGAGCGCGAGCGCGAAGCCTGCGGAGAAGATGAACGCCGGCGCCACCAGGCCGTCGATCCACTGCAGCGCGTTGAAGAAGCTGCCCGCGCGCAGCTCGGGGCGCAGCAGCGAGAGCGCGTGCGTCTGGATCATGACCAGCACGGCGATGCCGCGCAGCCAGTCGATCGCCCGCACCCGCGCAGGAGTCGCGGCCAGCGTCAACGCGCGTCCCTTTTCTTCGACGCCGCCTTTCCTGTCGCGTCCCGGCCTGCCAGCGCGGCCCGCGCCCGCTCGAGGTCGGCCGGCACGTCGAGGTCCGCCAGGGCCGACGCCGGCCAGACGATCTCCTCTGCCTCTTGCCGGTGCCGCTGCACCAACTGCCGGCCCGCGTCCGCGGCCTGAAGCGTGCGCAACTCGGCGAAGAGCGCGCGCCCGTACAGCACCGGCGGTGCCAGCACGCCGCCATACGTCGAGATCACCAGCGTGGCCCGGCCCGCGCGAAAGCGGTCGACCAGCGCGGCGATCATCGCGGCGCTGACCAGCGGCATGTCGCCGAGCAGCGCCACGCCGCCCGCGGCGTCGTCGGGGACGGCGCGGAAGCCCTCGCGCAGCGAGGTGCTCATCCCCTCCGAGTAGGCGGTGTTGAACACCGGCGTGCAGCGCAGGCCGCGCAGCTCCTCGCGCACCCTCTCGGCCTCGTGGCCGAGCACCACCAGCAGCGGATCGAGCCCGGCGGCGGCCGCGGTTTCCACGGTGCGGTGCAGCACGCCTTCGCCTCCCAGATCGAGGAGCAGCTTGTTGCGTCCCATGCGGGTCGACAGTCCCGCCGCGAGGATTACCCCCGCCACCGGACCTGTGCGCTCGCCGCTCATCTGCCGCTTCTCACGGAGGCGCGTTGTACAACCACCGGCGGCTTTCAGCATGGTACGCTGCGGCAAGCCGGACGGGCGGGCGCATCCGCCGGGCGAGCGAGTCTGCCCAAAGAGCCACGGCAGCTCCCGCGGACCTTTGAATCGCAAAGTTGCGCGTGATAGGCCACGCTTCGGGTGTGGAGGCAGCCGATGGAAGCGATGGCCGGTCCACTGTTCGGCGTTCTCCTGGGCATGCGCCATGCTTGCGAGCCCGATCACCTCGCGGCCATTTCCACGCTGGTCGCGCGCGAGGACGGAGAGCGGGCCCGGCCCGGGCTTCTGCTCGGCGTGTTCTGGGGGTTCGGCCACACCGCGGCGCTGCTTGCGGTGGCGGTGGCGCTGACCGTGCTCCAGGCGCGGCTGCCGGCGCGCCTCGCGGACGCGTTCGAGCTGGGCGTCGCGCTGATGCTGCTCGGGCTCGGCGCCCGGGCGCTGCGCCGGGCGGTGACCACGGGCAGCGAGGGACCGCGGCGGCCGCATGTGCACGGCAGCGAACGCCACGAGCACGGAGCCGGGAACGGCCATGTGCACCTCGGGCGCTGGACGCTCGCGATCCGGCCGCTAGCGGTGGGCGTGGTGCATGGGCTCGCCGGCAGCGGCGCGCTCACCGCGCTCGTCTTCGCGAGCCTGCCCGGCACCCATGCGCGCCTGGCGTACATCGCGCTCTTCGGCCTCGGCTCGGTGGCCGGCATGGCGCTGCTCTCAGGGGCCGCCGGCTGGCCGCTCGCGCGCCTGGGGCGCAGGCCCGCCGCGGCGCGCGCGCTGAGCGCCGCCACCGGCGTGTTCTCCATCGGCTTCGGTCTGTTCTGGGGTTGGTCATCGCTCTGGAGGTGTCTCGAGATCTTCCCGTAGCCGTCGACCAATAGGTCAGGTGATGGAGCAGGGCACCGCGGATCGGTCCCGCCGGGCGATCGCCGTGAGCGGCGTGGTCCAGGGAGTCGGCTTCAGGCCGTTCGTCTTCGGACTGGCCTCGCGTCTTGGTCTGCGCGGCTTCGTCCGCAACGGCATGGGTGGCGTCCACATCGAGGTCGAGGGCACAGCCTGTGCGCTCGACGAGTTCGTCGCCGCGCTGGAGAGCCGGCCGCCGCCGCTCGCGCGCATCGACCGCCTGAGCTGGACGCCGCAGCCTTCGCGCGCCGACGCCGCGTTCCGCATCGAGGGGAGCGAGGCGGGCGGGGAGGGCACGGTCGTCGTCTCCCCCGACGTTGCCACTTGCGCCGACTGCCTGCGCGAGCTGTTCGACCCGCGCGACCGCCGCTTCCGCTACCCCTTCCTCAACTGCACCAACTGCGGCCCCCGCTTCACCATCGTGCGCTCGGCGCCCTACGATCGCGAGCGCACCACCATGGCGCCCTTCGCCATGTGCCCCGACTGCCGCCGCGAATACGACGATCCGCGTGACCGCCGCTTCCACGCGCAGCCCGTCGCCTGCCCCGCCTGCGGACCGCGTCTGATCGCGCTGGGCGGCCGCGGCGAGCCGGTGGGCACCGAAGACCCGCTCGGCTGGACGGTAGGGCTTCTGCGGGAAGGGAAGGTCTTTGCGCTCAAGGGCATCGGCGGCTGGCATCTCGCCTGCGACGCGCGCGATGAGGCGGCGGTCGCGGAGCTGCGAAGACGCAAGCACCGCGAGGAGAAGCCGTTCGCGCTGATGGTGCGCGACCTCGCGGCGGTGGAGTCGCTCTGCGAGGTCTCGGCAGAGGAACGGGCACTCCTTGCCTCGCCGGCGCGCCCCATCGCGCTCTTGCGCAGGCGGGCCGGGGCGAGGGTGGCGGAGGCGGTCGCGCCGGACAACCCGCTGCTCGGGGTCATGCTCCCGTACACTCCGCTGCAGCACTTGTTGTTGCGCGAGTTGGACCAACCGCTGGTGATGACCAGCGCCAACCGCTCCGACGAGCCCATCGCCTACCAGGACGGCGATGCGCTGGGGCGGCTCTCGGGCATCGCCGACTTCTTCCTCGGCAGCGATCGCGAGATCCACCTGCGCTGCGACGATTCGGTGCTGCGGGTGGTGGGCGAGGTGCCGGTGCAGTTCCGGAGATCGCGCGGGTACGCTCCCTCGCCGCTGCGGATGGAGCCGCCGCTGGCCGTTCCCACCCTGGCGCTTGGCGGCGAGCTCAAGTCGACCTTCGCGCTCGGCGAGGGCCGCACCGCTTTCTTGAGCCACCACCTGGGCGATCTCGAGCACGCCGAGGCGTTCCGCGCCTTCGCGCATGCGGCCCTGCATTACCAGCGCCTCTACCGCATCGAGCCGCGGCGGCTGGTGCACGACCTCCACCCCGACTACGCCTCGACGCGCTACGCGCAGGAGCAGGCGCTGCGCGAGGGCCTCTCGCTGGTGGCTGTGCAGCATCACCACGCGCACCTCGCCGCGTGCCTCGCCGAGAACGGCGAGCAGGGTGAGGCGATCGGGGTCTGCTTCGACGGCAGCGGCTACGGCGAGGACGGGACGCTGTGGGGCGGCGAGTTCCTCGTCGGCGGCGCCGCGCGCGCGATTCGCGCCGCCCACCTCCTGCCGGTGCCGTTGCCCGGCGGCGAGCAGGCGGCGCGCGAGCCCTGGCGGATGGCGCTCGCGCACCTGCGCGCGGCGGGAAGGCCGCTGGGCGATCTCGAGGTGGCCCGCCGCGTGCCTCCCGAGGCGGTGCGCGCCGTCGAGCGCATGCTGGAGCGCGGCTTCAACAGCCCGCTCACCTCGAGCATGGGCCGGCTCTTCGATGCCGTGGCCGCGATCGCATTCGCGAGCACGCGGGTCAGCTACGAAGGGCAGGCGGCGATCCGCCTCGAGGCGTTGGCTGCCTCGGCGGCCGCGGACGGCAGCTATCCGTTCGAGCTGTGCGGGCAAGCTCCGCTTCGCGTCGACCCCCGCCCGGCGGTTCTCGCCGCCGCCGCCGATGCGCGCAGGGGTGCGAGCGCCGCCGCGATCGCGCGCAGGTTCCACTCAGGCGTGGTGGAGATGGTGGCGCAGGTCTGCGGGCGGCTGCGCGCCGCCACCGGCCTTCGCACCGCGGCGCTGAGCGGCGGCGTGTTCCTCAACGCCATCCTCACCGCCGAGGCGGAGGTCCGCCTCGCTGCGGATGGTTTCCGCGTGCTTCGCCACCGGCTGGTGCCGCCCAACGACGGCGGGCTGAGTCTGGGCCAGCTCGCGGTGGTTGCGGCGCGCGACGCGCGCGATCGGGAGGAGTGACTCCATGTGCCTCGCTATCCCCGGCCGATTGGTCGAAGTGCTGCACGAGAACGAAGTGCGGATGGGCAAGGTCGATTTCGGCGGCACCTCCCGCCGCGTCTGCCTCGAGCACGTGCCCGAGGCGGCGCCCGGCGACTACGTGCTGGTGCACGTGGGATTCGCGCTCTCTCGCATCGACGAGGAGGAGGCGAAGCGCGTCTTCGCCTTCCTCTCGGAGATGGATCAGCTCGGCGAGCTGAAGGAAGTGGCGCCATGAAGTACCTCGACGAATATCGGGACGAAGGAACGGCCGCGAAGCTGCTCGCCGCCATCGGGCGCGCCGTCACCCGGCCGTGGGTGATCATGGAAGTCTGCGGCGGCCAGACGCACACCATCGTGAAATACGGGCTCGACGAGATCCTGCCGCGGGGGATCGAGCTGGTGCACGGGCCGGGCTGCCCGGTGTGCGTCACCTCGCTGGAGATGCTCGATCGCGCCCACGCCATCGCGCGCCGGCAGGAGGTGATCTTCTGCTCCTTCGGCGACATGCTGCGGGTGCCCGGCTCCCACGGCGATCTGCTCGCGCTCAAGTCGCAGGGCGCCGACGTGCGCATCGTCTACTCGCCGCTGGACGCGGTGCGCATCGCGCGGCAGAACCCGCAGCGCGCGGTGGTCTTCTTCGCCATCGGCTTCGAGACCACCGCTCCCGCCAACGCGATGGCGGTGTGGCTCGCCCGCAAGCAGGGCGTCCGCAACTTCAGCGTGCTGGTCTCGCACGTGCTGGTGCCCCCCGCCATCACCGCAATCCTCCAGACCCCGGGCAACCGGGTGCAGGCCTTCCTCGGGCCGGGGCACGTCTGCGCGGTGATGGGCATCGCGGAGTACGAACCCATCGCGCGCCGGTACGGCGTGCCCATCGTGGTCACTGGCTTCGAGCCCGTGGACATGCTGGAGGGAATCCTCGGCGCCGTGCGCCAGCTCGAGACCGGGCGCGCCGAGGTGGAGAACCCGTACGCACGCGCGGTGCGACCGCAGGGCAATCCCGCCTCGCGCCGGCTGGTGGACGAGGTGTTCGAGGTCTGCGACCGCAAGTGGCGCGGCGTCGGCCGCATCCCCAAGAGCGGCTATCGGCTGCGCTTCGAGTTCCGCGACCACGACGCCGAGCGGCGCTTCGAGGTCGAGGACATCACCACCAGCGAGCCCGCGCTGTGCATCAGCGGGCAGGTGTTGCGCGGGCTGAAGAAGCCCCGCGACTGCCCCGCCTTCGGCAAGGAGTGCACGCCAGAGACGCCGCTCGGCGCCACCATGGTCTCCGCCGAGGGGGCCTGCGCCGCCTACTACGCCTACGGCCGCCACCTCGAGGGCCGCCCGTCGCGGACCCTCGTTTCGCTGGGAGCCCGCTGATGGCCGAGCCCGCCCGCCCCGCGCCGCCGCCCTCCTCCCGCGCGCTGCGCGACAGCCTGGTGCGCAAGAGCCGCGAGAGCGCGGCCCTCAAGGAGCAGTTCTTCGCCGCCCAGGCCGACCGCATCGCCGCCTGTTGCGCCGAGATGGGCGCGGCCTTCGAGAAGGGGGCGCGCCTGTTCGCCTTCGGCAATGGCGGCAGCGCCTGCGACGCGCAGCACGTGGCGGTGGAGTTCATGCACCCCATCATCGAGAAGCGGTTGGCCCTGCCGGCATTCGCGCTCTCCAACGACGTCGCGCTGCTCACCGCGGTGGGCAACGACGAGGACTTCTCTCTGGTCTTCTCGCAGCAGCTCCGCCTGCTCGGGCGCCGCGGCGACATCGCGCTCGGCATCTCCACCAGCGGCAAGTCCGCCAACGTCAACCGCGCGCTGCAGACCGCGCGCGACCTGGGAATGCTGACGGTGGGCTTCTCCGGCCGCGACGGCGGCCGCATGCCCGAGCTGTGCGACCACTGCTTCACCGTGCCGAGCTTCAGCATCCACCGAATCCAGGAAGCGCAGGAGACGCTGCTGCACCTGGTGTGGGACCTCATCCACGTGATCCGCGGAGAGGAGGACGTGCTCTGATGGCCGCCGAACCCGCTGGCGCGTTCGGCTCCTGCCCCACGCCGGCTGGGCACTACGACCGCATCGTCCTCGGCCACGGCAGCGGGGGCCGGCTGACCAGCGATCTGATCGCCCGCGTCTTCCTGCCCGCCTTTCCCGGCGAGGTGCTCGCCGCGCTGGAGGACCAGGCCACCGTGCGAGTGGGCGCGGCCCGCGTCGCGCTCACCACCGACTCGTTCGTGGTGCGGCCGCTGTTCTTCCCCGGGGGGGACATCGGCAAGCTCGCGGTGTACGGCACCATCAACGATCTGGCGGTGGGCGGAGCGCGGCCGCTGTTCCTCGCCGCTGCCTTCATCCTCGAGGAGGGGCTCCTGCTCGACGACCTGCGGCGGGTGGTCGACTCGATGCGCAGGGCCTGCGAGGAGGCGCAGGTGACGCTGGTCGCCGGCGATACGAAGGTGGTCGACCGCGGCAAGGGCGACCAGATCTTCATCACCACCACCGGGGTGGGGCTTTTGCCCGAGGGCCGCACGCTCTCGATCTCGGCGGCGCGCCCCGGCGACGTGGTGCTGGTGTCGGGCACCATCGGCGACCACGGCATCGCCATCATGTCGGTGCGCGAGGGGATCGAGCTCGAGACCGCGCTCGAGTCCGACAGCGCGCCGCTCACCGGCCTGGTGGGAGCGATGCTCGAGGCCTCGCCGAGGATCCGCTGCCTGCGCGACGCGACGCGCGGCGGCGTCTCCAGCGCGCTCAACGAGATGGCGGCGGCCTCCAGGGTCGGGGTGGAGCTTTTGGAATCGGCGATCCCGATCAAGGCCGCTGTCCGCGGCGCCTGCGAAATCCTCGGCCTCGATCCGCTCTACGTCGCCAACGAGGGCAAGCTGGTGGCGGCGGTGGCCGAGTCGGACGCGCCGCGCGTCCTGGCGGCGATGCGCGCGCACCCGCTCGGGCGCGACGCCGCCAGGGCCGGCCGCGTCGTGAGCGACCACCCCGGCATGGTAACCCTGCGGACGCTGATCGGCGGCGAACGCATCGTCGCCCTGCTGGCGGGCGAGCAGCTCCCGCGGATCTGCTGAGCAGGCGCTACCGTGGAGCACGGTAGCGGTTGACAAATCCTCCGCGCAGGAATTTAGGGCAGATGAGAAGCCAGACCCAAGGACGGGGCATGTAGACCCAGCTCGACTCACAGAAGGAGGACGCGATGCCGGCTCCGGCGATCCCCTACGGGCGGAAGACGCAGCATCCGTCTCCTGTGAAGGAAGTCGACATCCTCTGGATCACCGCCGGGCTCGGCTGCGACGGCGACTCGGTCTCGATCACCGCTGCCACCCAGCCCAGCCTCGAGGACCTGGTCCTGGGCTCCATCCCCGGCCTGCCCAAGGTGAACCTGCACAATCCGGTGCTCGCCTACGAAGTGGGCGACGAGTTCCTCAAGCCGTTCTACGCTGCCCGCGACGGCAAGCTCGACCCGTTCGTGCTGGTGGTGGAGGGCTCGCTCCCCAACGAGAAGATCAAGACCGAGGGCTACTGGGCGGCGATGGGGACCGATGCGGCCACCGGCCAGCCGATCACCACCTGCGAGTGGGTGGAGAGGCTGGCGAAGAACGCCACCGCCGTGGTGGCCATCGGCACCTGCGCGGCCTACGGCGGCATCCACGCCATGTCCGGCAACCCCACCGGCGCGATGGGCCTTGCCGACTTCCTCGGTTGGGAGTGGCGTTCCAAGGCGGGCCTGCCGGTGGTCAACGTCCCCGGCTGCCCGGTGCAGCCCGACAACTTCATGGAGACGATGCTGTACCTGCTCTACCAGCTCGCCGGTCTCGCGCCGGTGATCCCGCTCGACGAAGCGCTGCGGCCGCAGTGGCTGTTCGGCAACACCGTGCACGACGGCTGCGATCGCGCCGGCTACTACGAGGAGGCGGACTTCGCCTCCGAGTACGGCTCGCGCAAGTGCCTGGTCAAGCTCGGCTGCTGGGGCCCGGTGGTGAACTGCAACGTCCCCAAGCGCGGCTGGATGAACGGGCTGGGCGGCTGCCCCAACGTGGGCGGGATCTGCATCGGCTGCACCATGCCTGGGTTCCCGGACAAGTTCATGCCCTTCATGAACGCGCCGCCCGGCTCGCGCCTCTCCTCGGTCGCCGTCTCCTGGTACGGCAAGCCCATCCGCGCCCTCCGCCGCTTCACCCAGCACCGGCTGAACAAGGAACCGAAGTGGCGCCACCCCGGCGCCGCCCTCGAGTCAGGGTACCGGGTGCAGCAGGACCAGAAGCTCTGAAGGTCGCTCGACTTCAACCCTTGCAGGGAACGGAGGCTGGCGATGGACAGCGCGATGGGCACGGCGACCCCCGGCGTGGTCGAGATGAACTGGGACCCGATCACGCGCATCGTCGGGAGCCTGGGCATCTACACGAAGATCGATTTCGCGAACCACGAGGTGAAGGAGTGCCACAGCACCTCGTCGATCTTCCGCGGCTACAGCGTGTTCATGAAGGGCAAGGACCCGCGGGACGCGCACTTCATCACCAGCCGCATCTGCGGGATCTGCGGCGACAACCACATGGTCTGCGCGGTCTACGCGCAGAACATGGCTTTCGGCGTGCGGCCGCCCAACCTGGGCGAATGGATCACCAACCTCGGCGAGGCCGCCGAGTACATGTTCGACCACAACATCTTCCAGGACAACCTGGTGGGCGTCGACTTCTGCGAGCAGATGGTCAAGGAGACGAACCCCGGCGTCTGGGCGAAGGCGCAGACGACCGCCGCGCCGCACGCGGACCTGCACGGCTTCAAGACCATCGCCGACATCATGACGGCGCTGAACCCGTTCACGGGCGTCTTCTACCGCGAGGCGCTGCAGATGAGCCGGATGACGCGCGAGATGTTCTGCCTGATGGAAGGCAGGCACGTCCATCCGTCGACGCTCTATCCCGGCGGCGTGGGCACGGTGCCCACCGTGCAGCTCTTCACCGACTACCTCGTGCGGCTGATGAAGTACGTCGAGTTCATGAAGAAGGTGGTGCCGCTGCATGACGACCTGTTCGATTTCTTCTACCAGGCGCTGCCCGGCTACGAGAAGGTCGGCTACCGGCGCACGCTGCTCGGCTGCTGGGGGGCGTACCAGAACCCCGAGACCTGCGACTACACGTACCAGAACATGAGCAAGTGGGGCCGGGACATGTACGTCACGCCTGGCGTGGTGGTGGACGGCAAGCTCGTCACCACCGACCTGGTGGAGATCAACCTCGGCATCCGCATCCTGCTCGGCAGCTCGTACTACGCCGACTGGGCGGACACCGGCGAGGTCTTCGTCGCCAAGGATCCGCTGGGCAACCCGGTGGACAAGCGCCACCCCTGGAACCAGACCACGCTGCCGCGGCCGCAAAAGCGCGAGCTGAACGGCCACGTCGGCAAGTACACCTGGGTGATGTCGCCGCGCTGGTACGACCAGCGGACCGGCCACTACCTGGCGCTCGATACCGGCGGCGGCCCGCTGGCTCGCTTCTGGGCCACCGCGCTCGCCGGGCTCGTCGACATCGGCTACGTCAAGGCCACCGGCTCGAGCGTGAAGATCTATCTGCCCAAGACGGCGCTGCTTCCCGAGGCCGAGCTGGAGTGGAAGATCCCGAGGTGGAGCAACGCCATCGAGCGCGACCGGGCGCGGACCTACTTCCAGGCTTACGCCGCGGCCACCGCGCTCTATTTCGTCGAGAAGGCGCTGGCCGAGCTGCACGCAGGCAACACCCAGACCTGGCGCGACTTCAAGGTGCCGGAGGAGGGCCTCGGCTGCGGCTTCCACGAGGCGGTGCGGGGCGTGCTCTCGCACCACGTCGTGATCCGCGACGGCAAGATCGCCAACTACCACCCGTACCCGCCGACGCCGTGGAACGCGAGCCCGCGCGACTCGCTCGGGACGCCCGGCCCCTATGAGGATGCGGTGCAGAACACGCCCATCTTCGAGGAGAACGGGCCGGGCAAGTTCAAGGGCATCGACATCATGCGCACGGTCCGCAGCTTCGACCCCTGCCTCCCCTGCGGCGTGCACATGTACCTGGGCGACGGGAAGGAGCTGCTGGTCCGCCACTCGCCCAGCTTTGGAGCGCAGGTGAAATGACCGAGGACCGGCCGGCGGAGTCGGGGTTCCCGGAACGGATGCGGCGCATCGAGTCGCTGGTCGCCGAGCGGGCGTTCGCCGAATCGTTCCTGCACGACGAGCTGCTCTCCAGCCTGCTCTTGCTGCACGATCTGCATCCCCACGATCTCGCGACCCGCGCCGGCGCTGCGTTGGACCGGGTGCGCGCCCAGCTCGGTGTGCAGGGGTGCAAGGTGGAGCTGATCGAGGCCGGAGGCGGCGTGGTGCGGGTGCGGATGGAGCGCACCACCCGCACGCACGGCAGCAGCGTGGAGGGGCTGCGGGCGGTCGTGCTCGAGGCGCTGTCCGCGGCGGCGCCCGACGCCGAGGCCATCGATGTCGAGGCCGCGATCGAACAGGCTTTGGAGGCGCCGCTGGTTCAACTCCATGTCCCCGCCCCTGCTGGGGCGCGCAGCGGCGGACCGCCATGAACGCGACGGGCAGGTTGGTTCCCGGGGCCCTTTCCGTCTTGCGTCAGTTCGCGCGCAGGCGCGAAGAGTTCGAGGGTTGCGAGCTTTGCGCCGAGCCGATCCAGGCCGGGCACCCGCACCTCGTGGACCCGCGCAAGCGCGAGCTGCGCTGCGCCTGCCATGCCTGCGCGCTGCTCTTGAGCGAAAGCCCGGGCTCACGCTGGAAGCGGGTGCCGCGGAGGACCGAGCAGCTGGAGCGCTTCCGGCTCACCGACGCGCACTGGGACGCGCTGGGGATCCCCGTCGGGCTCGCGTTTTTCTTCCGCAGCAGCGCGGCGGGCCGCGTGGCCGCGTTCTACCCAGGCCCCGCCGGCGCCACCGAGTGCCTGATCCCCCTCGACGCCTGGGTCCTTCTCGAGGCGGACAACCCGGTGCTGGCGGAGCTCCAGCCCGACATCGAGGCGTTGCTCGTCAACCGCATCGGCGGCGCGAGCGACGGCTACCTCGTCTCGATCGACGAGTGTTACCGACTGGTCGGCGTCATCCGCCTCGGCTGGCACGGGTTCTCGGGCGGCGACGAGGTGTGGGGCGAGATCGCGCGCTTCTTCGCCGGGCTCAAAGGAGCGGGCCATGCCTGACCTGGGCTTCCAGGTGCAGGGCGCCGAGCCGGTGCGCTTCGCCGCCGAGCCGCTCCTGGCGCTCAAGCTGCGCATCACCAACGTGCCCGCCGACCAGGCGATTCACTCGGTCGCCCTGCGCTGTCAGATCCAGATCGAGGCTCCCGCCCGCATTTACGCCACGCGCGAGGAAGAGGGGCTGCGCGACCTCTTCGGCGGGCGCGAGCGCTGGGGCCAGACGCTGAAGAAGTTCCTCTGGACCCACGTGAACGCAATGGTGCCGCCCTTCTCCGGCAGCGTCGTCATCGACCTGCCGGTGCTGTGTAGCTACGACCTGGCGGTGGCGGCGACCAAGTACTTCCACGCGCTCGAGGAGGGCACGGTACCGCTCTCGCTGCTCTTCAGCGGCACCATCTTCTACCGCGACGAGGCGGGGTTCCTGCAGGTGGCGCAGATCCCTTGGACCAAGGAGACGAGCTACCGGCTGCCGGTGAGCGCCTGGCAGGAGACGATCGATCTCTACTTCCCCAACGCGGGCTTCCTGGTGCTGCGGCGCGACCTGCTCGACCGGCTCTACCGGCACCGGATGAAGCTGTCCTTGCCGAGCTGGGAGCACGTCATCGACGCGCTCTTGCCGCCGGAGGATGGGCCGAAGGTTCCGGGAGGACCGGTCCCCAAGCGCGGAGGTGACGCATGAACCTGCCGGCGCTGGAGCAGATCGCGCGCGCGGTCCTCTACGAGGGCTACCTTCTCTATCCCTACCGGCCGAGCGCGGCCAAGAACCGGCGGCGCTGGACCTTCGGGGCGCTCTATCCGCCCGCGTTCCATCGCGAGAACGGCGACGCCTGCGCCATGCAGACCGAGTGCCTCGTGCGCGGCAGTGCGGCCGCGCAGGTCGAGGTGCGCGTCCGCTTCCTGCACCTCCAGCCGGAGGCGCGCGCGCAGCCGGGGGCGGGCAGCCCTCCCGAGGCGGCGCAGGATGCGGTCGAGCGCGAAGTGGCCGTCCCCGAGCGCACGCTGCAGAGTCTGATGGCGGCGCCGGAGCGCATCGATTTCTCCTTCGCCGCGCCGGCGGCGGGCGGCGCGCCGGTGCGGGGCCGGATCGAGGTGCGCTGCGAGGCGTTGCCGGACGAGCTGTTTCGCCTCGCCGTCGCCATCGAGAACGATGCCGCGCTGGACGATGCGCGCGATCGCGAGGCCGCGCTTCTGTGCACCTTCGTGTCGACGCACACGCTGCTCGGCGTGCGGGACGGAGAGTTCGTCTCGCTGCTCGAGCCGCCCGAGGCCGACCGCGTGGCGGCCGCCGGCTGCCGCAACTTCGGGACCTGGCCGGTGCTGGTGGGCAAGGCGGGCGCGCGCGACGCGATCCTCTCCTCGCCGATCATCCTCTACGACTACCCGGCCATCGCCGAACAGAGCCCAGGCGACCTCTTCGACTCGACCGAGATCGACGAGATCCTCACCCTGCGCATCCTCACCCTGACCGACGAGGAGAAACGGCAGATGCGGGAGGCCGACCCGCGAGCCCGCGCGCTGCTCGAGCGCACCGAGGCGCTGACCTCGGAGCAGCTCATGGCGCTGCACGGCACCCTGCGCAGCCTCGAGCCCCGGCCCGACCACGACCTGCCCCGGGACGGGCCGCAGGCGGCGAAGAACGCGCGTGTGCTCAGCCGCGGCGTCGAGCTTCTGCCGGGACGCCACGTGCGCCTGCGGCCGCGGCCGGGCGGCGACGCCTTCGACCTGCTGCTGGCAGGCAAGACCGCCACCATCGGCTCGATCGAACAGGACTACGAAGGCCACGTCTTCCTCTCGCTCACCATCGACGACGATCCCGGACAGGACCTCGGTGCGCAGGGAAAGCCGGGCCACCGCTTCTTCTTCCGGCCGGAGGAAGTCGAGCCGCTCGGGCAAGGGGAGGCCGAGCCATGAAGCGCATCCTGGTGGCGGGGGTGGGGAACATCTTCCTCGGCGACGACGGGTTCGGCAGCGAGGTGGCCCGCAGGCTCGCGGGCCGAGCGCACCCCGACGGCGTGCGGGTGGTGGACTACGGGATCCGCGGCTACGACCTGACCTACGCCCTGCTCGAGTCCTGGGACGCGGTGGTGCTGGTCGACGCGGTGAGGCGCGGCGCCGCGCCGGGGACGCTCTTCCTCCTCGAACCCGAGGCGGGTAGGGGGCCGACGGAGCCCGTGCTCGACGCTCACGGCATGGATCCCGAGCGGGTCCTCTCGGCAGTGGCGGCGCTGGGCGGCGAGCTCAAGTGCCTGCGCGTGGTGGGCTGCGAGCCGCAGGAGGCGGGCAGCGAGGAGGAGATGGCGGTGGGCCTCTCGCCTCCGGTCGCGGCGGCGGTGGAGCGCGCGGTCGAGCTGGTCGAGTCGGTGGTGCGCGAGCTGGAGGGAACTGCCAGCGGGGGGGCGGCCGGCCGTGCATGAGCTGGCGATCGTCCAGGACGTGATCGAGCTGGTCTCGGAGAGCAGCCGGGGCGCCCGGGTCGCGCGCGTGGTGCTGGAGATCGGCGCGCTCTCCGCGGTGCTGCCCGACGCCGTGCGGTTCTGCTTCGGCGTCGCCAGCGAAGGTACGCCGCTTGCGGGAGCGACGCTGCAGATCGTCGAGACGCCGGGGCTGGCGCGCTGCCGCGCCTGCGCACGGACCTTCGAGCTGCTGCAGCCGTTCGGCCGCTGCGCCTGCGGCGGCACCGATCTGGAATGGCTGCGCGGCGAGGAGCTGCGCATCCGCGAAATGGAGGTTGCCTGAATGTGTGCCACCTGCGGTTGCGGCGACATGGAGCACGAGCATTCCCACGAGCACCAGCTCGGGCATGAGCACGAACACGAACACGGCCACGAGCACGAGCACGAGCAAGGCCGGACGATCCGCCTCGAGCGGCAGGTGCTCGAGCGCAACGACCGCATCGCCGAGCGCAACCGAGGCTGGTTCGACTCCCGCGGTATCTGCGCGCTCAACCTGGTCAGCTCGCCCGGCGCGGGGAAAACCACGCTGCTCGAGCGGAGCCTCCGCGAGCTCGGCAAGGAGCTGCGCATCCACGTCATCGAGGGCGACCAGGAGACCAGCGCCGACGCCGACCGCATCCGCGCCGCGGGCGGACGCGCGGTGCAGATCAACACCGGCACCGGTTGCCACCTCGACGCCGCGATGGTGGCGCGCGCGCTGCCGCGGCTGGACGCGCCACCGGGATCGACGCTGTTCATCGAGAACGTGGGCAACCTGGTGTGCCCGGCCCTCTTCGATCTGGGCGAGCGGGCCAAGGTGGTCATCGCCTCGGTCGCCGACGGAGAAGACAAGCCGCTCAAGTACCCGCACATGTTCCGCGCGGGAGCGGTGCTGGTGCTGAACAAGATCGACCTGCTTCCCCACCTGGACTTCGACGTGGAGCGATTTCTCTGCAACGCGCGGCAGGTCAATCCGCGGCTGCGCGTCTTCCGCGTCTCGGCGGCGCGCGGCGACGGCCTGCCCGCCTGGTACGCCTGGGTTCGCGAGCAACAACAGACGCGAGACGTCGCCTGAGGGCTGCGGCCGGCGACGCGAAGCGACCGCCTGCCTTCCGGTCTGTTGTGTCGAGGCGGGGATGGCCTCATGCTAGAGCGAGATGGATACGCGGAGTTGTGTGCTCGTCGTCGACGACCAAGAGAGAAATCGCTCGGCGACGCGAGCGATGCTGAAGGACGTGTGTCGCACCGTCGAGGCGGGCAGCGCCGCGGAAGCCTTCGAGGTCTTGAAGCGCGAGCGGGTCGATCTGGTGCTGCTCGACGTGATGATGCCCGGAGGGATGGGCTACGATGCCTGCAGGCAGCTCAAGGACAGCCAGCGGGAAGCGCTCCTCCCGGTGTTGCTGATTACGGCGCTCAGCCACCAGGAAGATAGGAATGCCGGGCTGGAGGCGGGCGCCGACGACTTCCTCACCACGCCAGTGGACCGCCGCGAGCTGATCCTGCGCGTGCGCGCGTTCCTGCGGCTGCGCGCGCAGGACACCCTCATCCGCACACAACTCAAGAAGCTGTCCGCGCTCCAGTCGGCGAAGGACGAGCTGCTCTCGTTGATGGTGCACGATCTGCGCAGCCCCCTGGCGGGCATCACCGCGCACCTGAGCATGCTGATCGAAGAGCTGCCCGAGGGGACCTGGCGCGAGGACGCCCGCGCGGCGCTGAGCGGCGCCGACTTGATCCGGGTCTCTTTGGAGGAGACGCTGCAGATCCGGCTGCTCGAGGAAGGCCAGCTGCCAGTCCGGCGGTCGTCGGTCGAGCTGGCGGACCTCGTGGCAAGCGCGGTCGCGTCCCTCGATCCGGTGGCCCGGCGCAAGGGCATCCGCCTGAAGACGGCGGTGGAGGGGGAAGGCTCGGCCTGGCTGGACGGCAAGCTGGTCCGGCGCGCGATCGAAAACCTGCTGGGCAACGCCATCAAGTACACTCCCGATGGCAAGGAGATTTCGCTGGTCATGCGCAACCTGCCCGGCGTGGTCGACGTGGAGGTCTGCGATCGCGGTCCGGGGATCCCCTCGGGCCTGAAGACGAGCATGTTCGAGAAGTTCGGCTCTGTGGAGGCGAAGGAGGGCGACCCCCGCAAGGGCATCGGCCTCTACCTGGTCCGGCTCGTTGCCGAGGGTCATTCCGGAACGGCCCAGGTCTTCGATCGGGAGGGCGGCGGCGCTGTCTTCCGCGTCCGGTTGGCCACGCAGGCGCCGTCCACGCCCATCGGATGGTCTGGCAAGGAGAGCTCGGTATGAAACTGGTCCCTCCTCGGACGATCCTCGTCGTCGACGACGACGTCCTGGTCTGCGCCGCCCTGAGCCGGCTGCTCGAGGCATCGGGCTACACCGTCTTCGTCGCCGAGAGCGCTGAGCAGGGCCTCGAGATGCTCGCCCGCCAGCCGGCTCAGCTCATCATCAGCGACCAGAACATGCCGGGCATGTCCGGCATCGACTTCCTCAAGGTCGTCCGCCAGAAGCATCCGCAGGCGCTGCGCATGATGCTGACCGCCGACGACGATCCCGAGACCATCGTCCGCTCCATCAACGAGGGCGAGGTCTACCGCTTCATCCGCAAGCCCTGGCAGAGCGACCATCTGCGCGCTACCGTGCACTTTGCCTTCGAGGTCATCTTGCTCGAGGAAGAGAACCGGCACCTGGTGTCGATCATCCGCAGGCAGCGCGCCGAGCTGCGCCAGATCCGTCCCACGCCCGACGCGGAGGCCGAGCTGGTGCTCGCCGAAGCCGATCTGCTCGAGCGCTGAGAGCCATGGCGCGACTCGACGCTTTCATCGAGCTCCTCCACCAGAGGGGAGCTGAGGCGCTGGTGATGCAGACCGGGTCGCCCGCAATGCTGGAGGGGCCGGGGGCCTCGTCGCAGCCGATCATCAAGCGGATGCTGACCAGCCAGCAAATCGTCTCTGCGGTGGCCGAGCTGCTGCCTCCCTACACCGCCCAAGGGTTCGACGGCAGCGAGGACGAGGAGGCGGTGTACGTCTCGCCAGCCGGCCGGGTACTGGTGCGGTTCATGCGCAACGCCACCGGCGTGCGCGCCGAGGTGCGGCCGGAGTCGGGCCCACCCCGGGCGGAAGATCCGCCGGCCCCGGGGCAGCCCGAGCCCGTCGCGATCGTCCGCGCCGGCTTGCATGCGTTCAAGGCGCCGCGGCTCGCCGAGCCGCCGCCGCCCGTTTCCGCCGAGGCGGTCGGCCGGCGCTCCATCGCCGCGCCGCCGCGGCCGGCCGACCCCGCCCAGGCGATGGCACAGCTCCTCGAGCTGTGCAACGAGCACGGCGCCTCGGACCTGCACCTGACCAGCGGCTCTGCGCCCGCGCTGCGCCTCGACGGTGACATCCTCGGCCTTTCGGGCTGGGGAGCACCGTCGGCGGACGAGCTGCAGGAGCTGCTCTGGTCGATCGCACCGCAGGCGAACCGCGAGCGGTGGCTCGCGGTGAAGGACACCGACTTCGCCCACGAGACCAAAGAAGCACGCTGGCGCGTGAACGTCTTCGCCGAGCGCATGGGCATCGGCGCGGTGCTGCGCCGCATCCCCTCGAACATCCTCAGCGTCGAGCAGATGGGCATCCCCAAGACGGTGCTCGACCTGTGCTTCCTGCCCAAGGGCCTGGTGCTGGTCACCGGGCCCACCGGCTCCGGCAAGTCGACCACGCTCGCGGCGATGATCGATTACATCAACCGCAACCGCGACGACCACGTGATCACCATCGAGGACCCGATCGAGTTCGTGCACCCGCACAAGCGCTGCCTGGTGCACCAGCGCGAGGTGGGCGTCCACACGGGTAGCTTCAAGGCAGCGCTGCGGGCGGCGCTGCGCGAGGACCCGGACGTGGTGCTGGTCGGCGAGATGCGCGACCTCGAGACCATCGCCATCGCGCTGGAGACCGCCGAAACTGGACACCTGGTGTTCGGCACCCTGCACACCAACACTGCGCCGTCGGCCGTGGACCGGATCATCGATCAGTTCCCCTCCGACCGGCAGGCGCAGGTTCGCACCATGCTCTCCGAGTCGCTCAAGGGCGTGGTGACCCAGACCCTATGCAAGAAGATCGGGGGCGGGCGGGTGCCGGCGATCGAGATCCTGATCGTCAACGGCGCCGTCTCCAACCTCATCCGCGAAGGGAAGACGTTTCAAATTCCCTCGGTGATGCAGACCGGCCGCGCGCACGGCATGCAGCTCCTCAACGACGCGCTGCTGGAGCTGGTGCGCAAGAAGTTGGTGTCGCCGGATGACGCGCTTGCCAAGGCCGTCGCCAAGGCGGAGCTGCGCCGGATGCTCGAGGCTGGTGGAGCGTCCCTGGCCGAAGCGGAGGCTTAATCCCACCGCTCAGTTGAGTTGACCCCGCCGCCGGAGGCGGCCCGGCCGGGAGTCCGGCCGTCAGCGGAGGGAGGCTCGTCGAGCTTAGCGCTGCAAACAGCGCAGGTAGGCGTCGATGCGCGCGCGGTACTCGCCGGCAGCGCCGACGAGCTGGACCTCGACGCCGCCGCGCTCCGCCTGGTTCGGCGGCTGAACGCGAATGACCTCGACGTCGATCTCGAGCGGCGGCTTCCCGTCGGGCAGCAGCCCGACAACGATAGAGACGATCGCGCCCTCGCCGGGTGGACGGAGGGTCTCGATGAACAGACCCCAGCTGCTGATGCTGGTGACCAGCTCGCCGGCCACCGACAGGCGGTCGCGGAAGAGAGCGGTGAGCCGCGTCTGATGGCGCAGCCCGGCGCGCCGCTCGGGGCTGGTGCCCTCGAGGAGCCGCCCGAAACGCGATCCACTCACCTCCATGCCGGCGTTCCGCATGACGGTGTTCCCCTCCCTCGGCGAGTCCAGTAGCAAGCCTCGGGCCCTGATCCATTGCCTCTGGCGAGGTGAGGGGCGGCGGATCCGTCGAGCGCGCCGGAAGCACGCGAAGCGCAACCGCTGCACACCGCGAGGGATTGGATTCCCCTCTCCGAGGGCGTCTCGGGCATTGGCCTGGAAGTTGCTGAAACGGGAGCCGGGGGACCACACGGATGGGTCGATGTAAGCATTGCGGAAGAAGGACCGAGCTCGCGCACGGCGCGTGCCCGGCCCCGTCCGCGCCGCCGCCTCCGGAGCTGCCGCGAGGGCTGAGCGTCCCGGGCTATCGCCTGGAGCGCGTGCTCGGCGGCGGCGGCTTCGGCATGGTCGTGCTCGCGCAGGCGGAGGATGGTGCGCACGTGGCGCTCAAGCTGGCGCGGCCCGAGGCGCACGCCGCGCTGGCCCAGCTGGAGGCGGAGGCCGCCGCCCTGCGCGCCATCGGAGCGCCAGCGGTGCCCGCCCTCCTCGAGCGGGGATCGCTCGAGGGCGGCGTCGCGTGGCTTGCTTTGGAACTGATCGAAGGAGAGACGCTGGCCAGGCGTCTCGCCACCGCGGGCGGGCCGCTGCCCCCCGCCGAGTTCGCTGCGCTGGCCCCGCGGGTGCTGCGTGCGCTGGAGCGCGTGCACGAGAGGGGTTTTCTGCACCTCGATTTCAAGCCCGAGAACGTCCTTCTCGCCGGCGCCGACGCGCGGCTCGTCGATCTGGGGCTGGCGCGGCCCCAGGGCTCGCCAGCGCGTAGCGGCGGCTTCGCGGGCACCGCGGAGTGGATGGCGCCCGAGCAATGGGATGGCCAGGCGGACGCCCGGGCGGACATTTATGCCGCGGGCGTCGTCCTCTTCGAGATGCTCACCGGACGGGTCCCCTTCTTCGGCAGCCGCGCAGAGGTGGAGCAGGCCCACCGCGCGCTGCGGCCGCCTCGGCCTTCGGACTTTGCCCGGGTCCCCGCGGCGGTGGACGAGCTGGTGCTGCGCTGTCTGGGCAAGGAGCGCGCCGGCAGACCTTCCTCCGCGCGGGCGCTGCGCGAAGAGCTCGAGGCTGCGCTGCACGACTGGACCTTCGCCGCGGAGGAGGCGGTCGCGGGGGCCGCGGCGGCGGCGCCGGCGCCGGGTGCGGCGGCCGGGGCGGACCGGATGCTGGCGGTGGTTTTCTTCCGGCCCGCCCGCGACGCGGGCGCGGTGCTGGCGGCGCTGCGCGCGCTGGGCGGCGAGGTCGCGCACCTCTCACGCGGGCGCTGCGCAGCGGTGTTCCACTCCGGTGACGAGCCGCCGCGGCGCGCGGTCGTGGCCGCGGAGGAGCTCGTCGAGGCGGGCATCTGCGTCCGCGCGCTCGTCGATCTGGCATCCGTGCGCGCGCAGGAGAGGCCCCACGCTCCGACGCGCCTCGCATCGGACCGATTCTTGCGCGGCGACTCGTATCCGAGCGATCGCGATCCAGAGGGCGCGCTGGTCGCGCAGGCCGTCGCCGACTTGCTCCCGTCCGCGCGCTGGGAGAGCACCTCGCGCGCCGGCTTCTTGCGCCGCGCCGCGGCCGGGGAGACGGGGGCGGCGACGGTGCTGCGGCTCGGCGCGGGCCCCCTGGTCGGCCGCGAAGAGCTGCTCGCCGAGCTGCTCGCCGGCGCGCGCCTGGCGGTCGGGGGG
>WNFI01136506.1_pt1 | contig 21680 bp, 19 predicted proteins | sample 5400471 | NCBI WGS metagenome assembly WNFI01 (sample SAMN13153348, study PRJNA577476) | soil metagenome | isolation source: 100 cm saprolite on Douglas fir-dominated hillslope | place: USA:California | collected 2013-09-17
GCGGTGCCGGGCACGCTTTCTGCGAGGCGCAAGATCCGGCGAAAGCTCAAGTCTTCCGATAGCTGATTGTGGACTTCGGCGAGATGCTCGTAGCCCACCCGCCCGTCGCGGATGAGCTTGGCGTACATGTGCATGACGATGTCGTTGTCTTCTGCATGAATGACGCCAAGCCCGCCCTCCTTCGCCAACACCTGGAACGCCTCCCAGATATCGCCGAAGTCGACCATGCGGCCGCTGCGCGAGGGAAGAATATTGGTGGTGAATATCTTGAGCGTCGGGTAGCCGGCCTGGATCGCCTCAGCGAGCTGGCCGGCGAATTCGGGCGGCGGCTCGGAGTGCAGCATGATGTGGTAGGCCCAGTCACATGGGCTTTTCCCGGCGAAGTCTTTGTCGCGCGTCTCGATCGCCTGCAGCGCCGAAACGCCGTCGCGCCAATAGGCAAAATCAATAAACGTCGTCGTCCCTCCGAAGAGCGCGGCGCGGCCAACTTGCTCGGGGCCGGCCGTAACGAGCGGCGTGCCGTCGGGCTTGATCCACACGTGATGGAGATGCACGTGCGGGTCGATGCCGCCTGGCATGACGATATGCCCTGTTGCGTCGATCAGATGCTTGGCGGAGTCTGCCGACAGCGCTTCGGGAGCGGCGATCGCGGCGATCGTCTCGCCGGTGACCGCGACGTCACAGCGGACGACGCCCTCGGGCGTCACCACATCGCCGCCGCGAATAATGAGATCAAACATCCCGCCTCCCGGAATGGGCTGTCGACTCCGGGTCACTCCGGCTTAAGCCCCGTAAACTTCACCACCTTGCCCCACTTCTCAGTTTCCTCGGCGATGAGCTGACCGAACTCCGAGGGCGAGCCGGCAAGCGGCTCGCCGCCTATCTCGGCAAGCTTTGCTCGCATCATGGGATCGCTAAGGGCGGCGTTGATCTCGCGATTGAGCTTATCGATGACCTCGATAGGCGTCCTCTTCGGAGCGGCCATGCCGTACCACTGGCTCGCTTCGTAACCCGCTACAAAATCTTCAACCCGCGGCAGGTCTGAAAAACCTTCGGCCCGCGTTAAACTCGTCACCGCAAGTGCACGCAGTTTGCCCGTTCTGACAAAGTCACTCGTTCCGGGAGTAGTAGCGAAAAAGACCTGCACCTGCCCGCCAAGCAAATCGCTCAGCGCGGGTCCCTGGCCACGATAGGGGACGTGGACCATGTTCACGCCCGCCATGAAATTGAAAAGCTCCCCCGCCATGTGCGGAGCGCTTCCCGCTCCAGCCGACGCCATGTTGACCTTGCCTGGATTGCGTTTCGCATAGGCGATCAATTCGGGAACAGTCTTGGCTGGAACCGATGGATGCACAAGAATAACCATCGACACGCGAATGATACCTGCGACGGGTGCGATATCGCGGATGAAGTTGAAATTGAGCTTCTCGTAAAGCGTCGCGTTTACGGCGTTTGGGAGGGTGGCCAGAAGCAAGGTATGCCCGTCAGGCGGCGCATTGACGACCGCTTCGGTGCCGATGTTGCCGCCGGCTCCCGGTCGATTGTCAACCACGAAGGATTGCCCCAGCCGATCGGAAAGCCACTGGCCGATCAACCGCGCCGTGATATCGACGCCTCCCCCCGCTGCAAACGCCGCAACAATCCGCACCGGCCGCGAGGGATAGCTCTGCGCGCTGGCCAGTCGCGGTAGCAGCGGCAGCGCGGCAGCGCCCGTGGCGAGATGCAGAAGTTTTCGACGGGGAACTCTCATATGTGCTCTAGAGCAATAGTGCGAACAGGACAGACTCATCCGCAAAGGCAATGACCGCCGGCCTGCGGCGGCGATCCCTGGCGAAGATGCGGCTACACCTTTGCCGAGCCTCTTACAATCTCCTCGACGATCTCGCGCGGATGCGGAACGATCGAGACGACGATGGGACGTTCGTCCGGCAGCGGCGGTTTGCTCAACGTTATCTTGGAAAACCATCGACGGGTCCGGTTCAGATAGCGGGATTTTGGGGGTACGCCCGACAAGGAGAACGGTTGATTCAGCCGCGAAATAGGAATTGAATTTTTCAAAGCTGCCCGCAACCGGTCTCATCGGCGGTGTCTGCTCAGATGCATCCGTCTGGCCGACAACTATGGTGCTCGCAGCGGTACCGGGGAGGACGTCCATGCACCACATCGAACGACGCGCCTTGTTGCGAGGCGCGGCAGCCGGTGCGCTCGCCTTTACAGTGGGTGGCGCCGAGCTCCTGCTTACTCCGCGCGCGGCACGCGCGCAGGGGGTACCCTTGCGTACCTTGAGCGCAGCGCAGGCCGAGATGCTCGATGCACTGGGCGAGACACTCGTTCCCGGCGCTCGCCAGGCCGGCATATCTCATTTCATCGATCAGCAGATCTCGATTCCGCCGGAGGAGGCGCTGCTTGAGGCACGCATCCTCAACGTGCGACCCCCTTACGCAAATTTCTATCGTGCGGCGCTCGGCGCTGTCGATGGCGCGTGCCTGAAGCTAAAGGCCCGCGGCTTTGGACAACTCAGCGAGGAGGAACAGCGCAGCATCGTCGGCGATATGCGGCAGAACAAGATTGACGGCTGGCAAGGGCCGCCCGGACCGCTCGTCTATCTGATCTTGCGCAGCGATGCCGTCGATGTCGTCTACGGCACCATGGACGGTTATGCCAATCTCGGCATTCCCTACATGCCCCACATCGCGCCGACCAAGAGGTGGTGAGATGGCGAACGAAAAAGTAGACGTCGTCATTGTCGGCGCCGGCGCCTCCGGCTCGGTGTTTGCCGCGGTGCTCGCGAAGGCCGGCAAGAAGGTCGTGGTCCTCGAGCAGGGACCAGACTGGCAGCTCAGCGATCTTATCAGCTCGGACTTCTGGGGCCGTCGTATCAAGCCGGCGAGCGGACCGTTTCTGCTCGAAGGCAAGAACCCATTCGGCTATGTCTATCAGGCAGGCTGGGGTGTCGGCGGTGCCGCCTTACATTATTTTGCAAACTTTCCGCGACTCCTTCCGAACGACTTCAAGATCAAGAGCGAGCATGGCCGGGCGTTGGACTGGCCGATCTCCTACTCGGATGTCGCTCCCTACTACGACAAGGTCGCGCAGGATGTGGGAGTCGCGGGCGATGCCAAGGCCGAGGAAATCTGGCGACCGGCGGGTGAGCCTTATCCCATGCCGCCGATGAAAACGTTCCGTCATGGCGAGGTATGGCGCAAAGGCTGTGAAGCCGTTGGCATCCGGCTGGTGCCGGCAGCGGTTGGCATGAACTCGACCGACTACAAGGGCCGACCCGCCTGCATCTATGATGGCTGGTGCCATGTCGGCTGTCCGACTGGCGCGCTCTCCAATCCGCTGGTGACCTATCTTGGCGATGCCAGGAAAGCCGGCGCGCAAGTGCGCGCGCATTCGACCGTAACGCGCGTCCTCACCAATGCGCAAGGCAACAAAGCGACCGCCGTCGAGTACTACGACGCCAAAAAGGAGCGGCAGGTGCAGGAAGCGAGCGTGGTCGTGCTCGCCGCCTGGTCGGCACAGAACCCGCGCATCATGCTCAATTCAGCCACCGACAAGCACCCCAAAGGGCTCGCCAACGCGAGCGGCCTGCTCGGCAAATACATGATGGCGCATTTTAGCTCAGGCACTTGGGCGCTATTCGACGAGGACGTCCAGAATTACCGCGGCACGACTGGCGCGCAGTTCATGTCCTACGATCGTTACGACAAAACGAGCCAGAAGGGCGCCTTCGGCAGCTCCTTCATCGTTGTCGGCTCCGCACTCAAGACCAGCGACTTGGGAGGCTTCGCCAATGCGCGGCTCGACCTATTCGGACCTGAGCTGACAAGCTTCATGAAGCGCGCCGCGCGCGGGCTCACCCGCATCGGCGCCTTCGGGGAAGAGCTGCCGAACATCGAGAACCGCATCGAGCTCGTCAGCGACAAAGACGAATTCGGCATGCCGCTCGCCAAGATCGTGCACAGCTTCGAGGAGGATGCGGTGGCACTGTGGAATGCCAATTTCGAGGAAGGGCTCAGGATCGCCAAGGCGACGGATGCCAAGGAGGTCTGGTCGGCGCGCGGCAACATGCCGACCATCCACCTCATGGGCGGCACGATCATGGGGACAGACGCGGGCAACTCCGTGACCAATAGTTACGGCCAAACCCACGAGCTGGCGAACTTCTATCTGGCAGGTCCGGGCATTTTCACGACGGCGGGCGCATCCAACCCGACCTACACCATCCTCGCGCTCTCGTTGCGCGGCGCCGAGCAGCTGACGAAGAACTGGGCGTCGGTGGCGGGGTGATAAGCTAATCATTCGGTGTAATAGGGGCCCAGCTACCGCTCCGTCCGGCTCACGACCTCCATCAGCTCTTCGACCTTTCTGCGCTGGTCGGCCTTGTTGCCGGAGGCGATCGCACGTTCCACGCAATGGGCGACGTGGTCGCGCAGGATTTCCTCTTCCACCCGTCTGAGCGCGGCGCGTACCGCCGAAATCTGCGTCACGATGTCGATGCAATAGCGATCCTCGTCGACCATCCGCGCGATGCCGCGAACCTGGCCTTCGATCCGGCTTAGCCGCTTGCCGCAGGATGCCTTGATGTCTTTGCGCATGCGCGTTACATACCCCCAGAGGGTATAAGTTTCAACTCCCGAGGAGCCGTCATGGCCGGCGCCAGCCCCTTCGAGACGCAGAGCGGCTGCTGCTCGGCAGCCCACGTCCATGCGGGTGCGGTGAGCTCGAACGGCTCGGTTCCCGAGGGCACGATCTATATCTGCCCAATGCATCCGCAGGTTAGGCAGGTAGGCCCCGGCTTCTGCCCGATTTGCGGCATGGCGCTCGAGCCGGAATTGGCTTCCGCGGAAGCCGCGCCGAACCCCGAACTTGCTGACATGCGGCGGCGGTTCTGGGTCGGTCTCGTGCTCGCGCTTCCTGTCCTCGCGCTCGAGATGGGCGGCCACCTCACCAATCTGCACATGCTGGTTGACCAGACGTCGTCGAATTGGCTCCAATTCCTATTCGCCACGCCGGTCGTGTTGTGGGCGGGCTGGCCGTTCTTCGTGCGCGGTTGGCAATCGCTCGTCACCCGCAACCTGAACATGTTCACGCTGATTGCCATGGGCATCGGCGTCGCGTGGCTTTACAGCGTGGTTGCCATCTTGCTGCCCGGCCTTTTTCCGGCGGCATTTCGCGGTGCGGGCGGTGCAGTCGATGTCTACTTCGAAGCCGCGGCCGTGATCACCGTCCTCGTCCTACTCGGTCAAGTGCTCGAGCTAGGTGCGCGCGAACAAACGTCGGGCGCGATTCGAGCCCTGCTCGATCTCGCTCCCATGATGGCGCGGCGCTTGAACACGGACGACGACGAGGAAGAAGTGTCGCTCGACGCGATCGTGGTAGGTGATCGGCTGCAGGTTCGTCCAGGCGAAAAAATTCCGGTCGACGGCGAATTGATCGAAGGACGCTCGGCAGTCGATGAGTCGATGGTGACGGGAGAATCCATGCCGGTAACCAAGGGCGTGGGCGCCAAGGTCATCGGCGGCACGCTCAACACCACCGGCAGCTTCATCATGCGCGCCGAAAAGGTCGGCCGCGACACGATGCTCTCACGCATCGTGCAAATGGTCGCGGCGGCGCAGCGCTCGCGGGCGCCGATCCAGCGGCTGGCAGATCAGGTGTCGGGCTGGTTCGTGCCTGCTGTGATCGTCATCGCGCTCGTGGCATTCGCCGCCTGGAGTATCTACGGGCCAGAGCCGCGTTTCGCCTTCGGCTTGGTCGCTGCCGTCACGGTTTTGATCATCGCCTGTCCCTGCGCCCTCGGATTGGCGACGCCGATGTCGATCATGGTTGGTGTGGGGCGCGGCGCCGAGGTCGGGGTGTTAATCAAGAACGCCGAAGCGCTGGAGCGGATGGAAAAGATCGACACGCTGGTCATCGACAAGACCGGAACGCTTACGGAAGGCAAGCCGAAGGTGGTGGCCATCGTTCCTGCCACGGGGTTTGATGAAAACGAGGTCTTGCGCTTGGCCGCCAGCGTGGAAAAGGCGAGCGAACATCCGCTCGCGCTCGCGATCGTCAGCGCCGCCCAGGAGCGCGGCCTTAATCTATCCCCCGTCACCGAATTCGACTCGCCCACGGGTAGAGGCGTGATGGGCGCAGTCGATGGGCGGCGGCTCGCGCTCGGCAATGCAAACTTCCTGCGCGAGCTGGGCGTACGAACACACGAGTTGGAGCAAGAGGCCGAACGGCTTCGGCACGAAGGCGCGACGGCGATTTTCCTGGGCGTCGATGGCAAGGTTGCCGCCGTGATTGCCATTGCCGATCCCGTGAAATGCACCACCCCCGACGCGCTCAATGCGCTCTCGCAAGAGGGTGTTCGGGTTGTGATGCTCACAGGCGATAACAAAACGACGGCGCAGGCCGTCGCGCGGCGTCTCGGGATCAAAGAGGTGGAAGCCGAGGTATTGCCCGACCAGAAGAGCGCCGTCGTCGCAAAGCTGGAAAAGGAGGGGCGCGCGGTGGCGATGGCTGGCGACGGCGTCAACGATGCGCCGGCCTTGGCCGCCGCCGAGGTCGGCATCGCCATGGGGACCGGGACCGATGTCGCGATTGAAAGCGCCGGCGTCACCTTGCTCAAAGGGGATTTGACCGGGATCGTGCGTGCGCGCCGGCTCTCGCAAGCGACGATGCGCAACATCCGCCAAAACCTGTTCTTCGCTTTCGTTTACAACGCCGTCGGCGTGCCGATCGCTGCCGGCGCGCTCTATCCGGTCTTCGGCATTCTGCTCTCGCCGATCATCGCCGCGGCGGCAATGGCGATGTCGTCGGTCAGCGTCGTGGGAAATTCGTTGCGACTGCGGCGCATTTCCTTGTGACGCCACGCCTGCATGTCTCTCCTGCGGCGCCTTCAGCATGGGTCGGCGATGAACCTGCTGATCTCCCTCCGGGGCGGAGAGGCAAAAAGCCCGGGCGCAAAAAAACGCGCCGCGGGAACGAGATCGGCTGTTTGATAGGTATGCGGCAAGATCCTGGACTGTCGCATCGCCTAACCGAGCCGTTTGCGCGCGAGTTCCGCGCCCTTGCCGAGCGCGTCCAGCTTGGCGAGCGCAACTTCCCGCCGCATCGGTGCCATGCCGCAATTCGTGCCGGCGATAATCGCTTCTTTGGGCAGATATTTTGCCGCTTCGGCTATGACGGCCGCGATCTCGTCCGGCGTTTCGACCTCGTCAGTCGCCACATCGATCGCGCCAACCTGCACGTCCTTGCCGTCGAGCAGCTTCAACAAGCCGATCGGAACACGGGAATTGCGGCATTCGACCGACACCTGGCCGATGCGGCTTTTGGCGAGCGCGGGGAAAATCCGCTCGTACTGCCGCCATTCCTTGCCGAGCGTCGCCTTCCAGTCGATGTTGGCTTTGATGCCGTAGCCGTAGCAAATGTGAACGGCGGTCGTGCAGGTAAGCCCGTCAATGGCGCGGTGCAGCGCATCGATGCCCCACTCTTCGACCTCGCGCAGATAGACGTTGAACGCCGGTTCGTCGAACTGGATGACATCGACCCCATCGCTTTCGAGGGCGCGCGCCTCGTCATTGAGAAGATCGGCGAAAGCCATCGCCATCGTCACGCGGTCGCCGTAATGAGCATCGGCAACCGTATCGACTATGGTCATCGGACCCGGCAACGTGAATTTGAGCTTTCGGTTGGTGTGAGCGCGCGCAAGCTGCGCCTCGCTCCCATGCACGCGCGACTTGAGGCGCAGCGCCGCCGTGACGGTCGGCACCATCGCCTTGTAGCGATCGGCGCGGATGCCGATTTCAACCTTGCGTGTGAAGTCGATTCCCTCGACGAACTCCAGAAAGCCGTGCACGAAATGCTGACGCGACTGCTCGCCATCGGTGACGATGTCGATGCCGCAGTCCTCCTGCAGCTTGAGCGCGAGCACGGTAGCGTCGCGCTTGGCCTCCTCGAGTGCGGCACCGGCGGCCCGCCACTCCGGCCACAATTTGTTCGGCTCGGCGAGCCAGGCGGGCTTCGGCAGGCTTCCCGCAATGGTCGTTGCAAACAGGGGCATGCTGGAATGCATGCTACAGCGTCAGGCGGGCGTCCAGCCATAGAGCCAATCGTAACGCGCGAGCAGCCGCTTGCCGCCCATAGCGGTGAGCGCCACGTTACGCAGAGCGCCGGCCGGTCCGCCCAGTTGATAGACCGTTCCATTGCGACGCGCCGCACGTTGGGCGCGCGCGGTGCGCCCGCGCCGCTGGCGTTCGTAGCGGCGCATCGCCCCTGCAGGATCGGGGCGCATCTCCGCAAGTCGTTGTGCCAGCACGACCGCGTCCTCAATGGCCATCGCGGCGCCCTGCGCGAGATACGGCAACATAGGATGGACTGCGTCTCCCAACAGTGTCACGGGGCCCTTGCCCCAATAGGCAGCCGGCGCACGATCGAAGAGCGCCCATTTCTGCCAGTCCCGCGGCGCGGCAACAATCGCGCGCACCTTCTCGGACCATATCGGGCTGGCAAAGCGGGCGAGAATTTCCGTCCGCTCGCCGCTCGCGCTCCAGCCGGGCTCGCGCCACTCATCACGGATGATGGCAACTATGTTGATAAGCGTTCCGCCGCGGACCGGGTAATGGACGAGATGGGCCCTGCTGCCGAGCCAGAGATTGACCGCAGGCGATCGCAGTTCCGGGAGGAGCACGTCGGCTGGCGCAAGCGCACGCCAGGCGCTGTGACGGGCGAAGCGCGGCTCGCGCCAATGACCCAGGCTTCCTCGCAAGGTCGACCACAACCCGTCCGCCGCAATCAGCGCCACGCCGCGGTTCTCGAAGTCGTCCCGTGCGGAGCGCGCAGAAATCGCGACGCCGTTCGCGTCAAACGTGAAATCTTCGACTCTGGTGCCGAGATGAAGAACGATGCCGGGCTGGGCGCGTACCGCCTCGATCAGCACGGCTTGCAGGTCACCCCGATGAATGACCCAGTAGGGGGCGCCGTAGCGCTGCTCGGCGGCTGCGCCGAGCGGCGCGCGCGCGAGCACACGCGCCGTGCGCGCGTCGAGAATGCGAAGCTCCTCGGGAGCGACGACGTGCCGCTGCAGCTGTTCCCGCAGTCCAAGCCCAATCAGGATGCGCGATGCATTTGGGGAGAGCTGAATGCCGGCCCCGATCTCTTCCAGGTGTTGCGCCTGATCGAAGACCGTGATGGCGAACCCATGTTGCGCGGTCGCCAGCGCCGCGGTCAGCCCTCCGATCCCCGCGCCGGCAATAATGACTCTGCGCGAGGACGCCACGGCGCCTCACTCCATCTATTTATAGCTAGGCGCTCGCCTCGTTCGCCAATGCGCATTCCGCCGGGCGTGCCGCATTGGGCTCAAGCTTAGGATCGTAGCGGAACAGCGTCGAACAATAGGGACAAATGATCTCCGTGGCATCACCCATGTCGAGGTACACATGCGGATGGTCGAAGGGCGTTAACTCCCCCTCACACATGAATTCCCGCGCGCCAATCTCGATCACGGGCACGCCGGGCGTGTTGTGAAAATGAGGAACGTTCCGCTCCGCCATGTGCTTTGCCCGTATTCATCCGTCGCGGCGCCGACTTACGGAGGCGGTCGGCCTCTGCCATGCGCTTCGGCGGCGCGGCACCATAGCCATCCGGAGAATCGATGGCTAGGCGGATCGTCCTATCCGTCAACGTGGCTTTCCGAAATGTGTCAGCTGCGCTCCCGCCGCGGCCCGGTCGGGGAATTTCTCGTCTCTGGCATCTTGCCGCCGTTATCGCCTAATGACATTGGGAGGCGAGGGTAGTCCCATGGTTGCAGTGCGGATCAGGATGGCGGTCGTTCTCGCGGTCGTCTGGGCGATTGCCGGCACCGCCATTGCTCCGCGCGCGTTCGAGGCCCGAAACCTCCTGGCCGGCCAGGATGATCCGATAGCACTCGAGGATCACGCGGTCGCGCGCTTACTTGACGCGAGGATTGCCGCTCGCGAGATCGATGCTGCCCTCGCGGTTGACGATGCCGACCTCGCGAGGAGCTTTCTTGATCTCGCCCGCGCGACTAACGTCCCGGTTGATCCGGAGCTTGCTGAACGGGTCGAACGCGCGAATGCGAGTGCCGCTACGACGGTGCGATCGTTCGGAAGCTTTGCCCGTGGCGTCCTCACTGGCGAAGCCCAAGATGCCTCGGGCCTCGCAGGCGTTGCGCTTGCAGACCTGTTCGTGCTGGGCGATATCCGCGATGCGCTGCGCGAAGCCACGCGGTTGGCCGCGGGTCAGGATGCGGACCAACTGGTCCTTGGCTTGGCGTGCGTTGGCCTGGCTGTGACAGCGGGAACCTACGCGACCATTGGCGCCGCCGTTCCCGCGCGCGTGGGGGTCACGGTCCTCAAGGCGGCGCGACAAACCGGCCGATTGGGCGCGGCGATGACGGCGTGGCTCAATCACTCGCTGCGCGAGGCCGTGAGAGTCGAAAATGCGCGAAGCCTCGCGCGGCTCGTCGGCGATGTTGGACGCGTGCAGGCAAGCGTGGGAACGCGAGCGGCGCTCGACGGATTGAAGCTTGCCGAGGGCCCGCGCGACGTATCGAAAATCGCGCGCCTCGCGGCGGCCAAGGGCGGCAAAACCCGCGCGATCCTCAAACTTGCCGGCCGCGCGGCCATTGTACTCACGGCGGGCGCCTTCAATTTGGCCATGTGGCTGTTCTGGGCGCTGGTAACGCTCTTGGGCTTCGTCTCCTCGCTCAAGCGCATTGCCGAGCGGATCACCGAGCGCTCTTGCAGGCACCGCAAGCTTCGCCGAGCGAGCCGTGCTCGCGCTCATTTCGTTTCAATGCGCTGCGCCGCAGCGCATTGAAAGAGCTCGGCCGTGCAGTCCAAGCAAGAGGCTCTGCCCATTGGAACGATGCGGCGGTTTCAGCACGACGGCGTCGAAATCGCATTTCTCGATCAAGGGCAAGGCGAGCCGATCGTGCTCGTGCACGGCTTTGCTTCAACGGCCCACGTGAATTGGGTCTATCCCGAGTGGGTTGCGACGCTGGTAAAGGCCGGCCGGCGCGTCGTCGCGCTCGACAATCGAGGGCATGGCGCTTCGAGCAAGCTCCATAGTCCAGCGGCCTATCACAGCACGTGCATGGCCCAGGATGTGCGAGCTCTGCTCGACCATCTTGAGCTCACGCGCGTCGACATGATGGGCTACTCCATGGGCGCGCGTATCAGCGCATTTTTTGCGAGCGCTTATCCGACACGGTTGAGGCGGGCCGTGTTCGGCGGGTTAGGCATTCATCTGGTCGACGGCGTCGGATTGCCGGAGAGTATCGCTGACGCGTTCGAGGCTCCCTCGCTCGCGGATGTTCGCGATCCCGCGGGACATAAGTTTCGCACGTTCGCCGAGCAAACCAAATCCGACCTCAGGGCGCTTGCGGCCTGTATCCGCGGCTCGCGTCAAACCTTGACCAGGGAGCAAGTCGCTACAATCCGCGCCCCAGTGCTGGTCGCTGTCGGGACCGAGGACGATGCGGTAGGTGACAGGACGTTCAAGGCAGCGGTGCTGCGCTTTCTCGCGGAGCAGCCGTGAGCGCTTGCGCGCCTGCTCGCGACCCGGCATGTGCCTTCCAGGGTTCCCGGCTTCAGCGCCGGTCAATGTCAAATAAATGTGAGAAGACCCCGGCCATGACCCCGAACTTGCGAGCGGGAAAAACCGTTGACCGAGCGCGAGATCACCAGGGAAGCGCCAAGAAGGCCTATGCCAATTCTCTTGTATATAGCGATGTGGTCATGCGCGCTGGGGATGGCATCCAGTTTCGCCCCACGGGGCGGGCGCGAGGCCAAGGATTGGGAGTAAAGCATCTTCCGCTGGGGCCCTGCCAACTCTGTCGGCAGTAGAACGTAGGTGGCGTGGCCATTCGGCGCCGTCACGTGTTGTCTCGACAGAGTCTCCGCAGATGCGAAGGGCGGCCGCTCAAGTGGCCGAGGCCATATCAGTAATCTGTCGCCGCACATGCCCGTTTGGCTCGCTGCGTCGGCCGGCGAGATGGTGTAATGCCTGCGCTGATCGAGGGTCGTGCGCCCGACAATGCGCTCGTTGCCCGCTCGAATTGTGCTAAGCTGCGCCCAAGAACGAATTTGCGGGAGACAGTCATGGCCCAGCGGCAGGTCAAAGCCGGCGCGCTCGACAAGGTCGACCCGGTGTGGGCGCGTATTCGCGGCGAGGCCGAAGACATTGCGCGTCGTGAGCCGGAGCTCGCGACCTTGATCTATTCGACTATCCTGCATCACGGCTCGCTAGAGGCAGCGGTCGTGCATCGGGTCGCGGAGCGGCTCGACAGTCCAGAGGTTTCCGCGGAGATGATCCGGCAAGCTTACGCCGACGCCCTCGAAGCTGACCCGGCGATGGGGGAGGCCTTTCGTGCCGACATCGTGGCAACGGTTGATCGCGATCCCGCGACCAACCGCTTTCTGGAACCGGTGCTTTACTTCAAAGGCTTCCACGCGATTCAGACCCATCGGTTGGCTCATTGGCTGTGGAGCAGAGGGCGTAAGGATTTTGCTTATTATCTCCAGAGCCGGTCGTCGGCGGTGTTTCAGACCGATATCAATCCGGCCGTGAGCATCGGACGCGGAATTTTTCTTGATCATGCCACCGGGTTGGTCGTAGGCGAGACCGCGGTGATTGAGGATGACGTCTCGATCCTGCAGGAAGTGACCCTCGGCGGAACCGGCAAGGAGGCGGGCGATCGCCACCCAAAAATCCGCCGCGGGGTACTGATCGGCGCGGGCGCGAAGATCCTCGGCAATATCGAAATTGGTCATTGTGCGCGCATCGCCGCCGGATCCGTCGTGCTCAAATCGGTGCCAAACAATACCACCGTCGCCGGCGTTCCCGCCCGTGTCATCGGCGAGGCGGGCTGTCCTGAGCCGTCACGCACGATGGACCACCTGTTCGAGGACGACGACGGCTGAGCCAGGGGCGCGAGCGGTGGACGTTCAGGAAATCAGGAAGCTCGACGCCTACCTGAAGCGGCTATTCGGCAACGCCCGCATCCGCGTGGTGCCGACGAAGGTTGACGCCGCCGACGTTTTTGTCGGCGAGGAGAGGATCGGTTCGCTCGTGCTCGACGAAGACGACGACGACGAAGATCGTTCCTACAATTTCGAGGTGAAGATCACCTTGGGAGACGCCTCAACCACCGCTCCCGATATCAGGCAATTGGATGCCTATCTCAAGCGTAAGTTCGACACCGAGCGCATTCGGGTCGTTCCGCGCGCTCGCAAGAAGGATTCGGCGGAAGTCTACGTGGGCGACGAATATATCGGCGTGTTATTTTTCGACGAAAAGGATGCCCGCTCGTCTTATTTCGAGCTACCGATCCTGGCGCTTGATCTGGACGAGCCCGGCCTCCTCAAGGGATAGCATGCGGCCACTACGAGCGAAGCCGCTGTTCCCCCGAGCGAAGCCGACCTTCGATGGATTAAGATCAGCGTGATGCCAACACGCTTGCGATCAGTCGCTCGAGTGTGTCGGCAACGACGCGCCAATCGCTCAGCCAATCGCGTGGGAAGCGCACCAAGATGTCGGCTCCCCCGATGCGCCGTTCATAGAGACAGGTACCGGGGAGATGGCCGGCGCCGTTGCGGGTGCAGCGCACGAGAAAGGCCGAGGCTTCCACATCATAAATAAGATCCTCGCCGTCATACGGCGTTCCGTCACGGAATGCGAGTACGGCCAGTCCATTCGCGCCGGGCTGTGGCTGGGCTGCCGTGTAGCGTGGATATATGGTCAGCGCGCGATCGGCCGGGGCAAGTGTGTCACCGGCGGCGGTGATGCTCATGAACACGCGCATAAACGTTCGTGCGGCTGCCACCTCGGCGTCTGGCGGCGGGGCGGGCTCCTTCGCGTTGGCATTGGGTGGCTCGAGCGAAGGCCACAGAAGGACCAAGTCGACCCGCGCCTGTACGCCCGGTCGGCGCTGTGCCGCCACGCGGATTGCAGCTGGCGGCAGGTTGAAGGCCACACCCGCAACCGTGATCGGCAGTGGCGGCGCGTCGGCCTGCGATCCAGGCGAGGTAGGCCACAGCACATAGCCGATATAGCCGAACGCGCCACATGCGAGTGCGGCAAGAACAACAACTGGTAGCAAGAGATGTCTGCCGTCGCGGCGCCGCGACGGGCGCAAATGCCGACCGCGCTGTTGGACAAGTTGAGGGGACGTCATTCTGGCGCGAACTCGGCTCCCGAATCACTGGCCAAGTATCAGTGATCGGCAATCCGGCTTCGCTATGTCCTGACACGTGCCTTGCGTCTGCGCGGGATGACGGGGAGCGCTGAAAATTAACCCTTGATTAAGGATATCGTGGCGCGGCGCGGCATTTCGTGGGAGAGATCGAGTCGGGGAACCGGGTGGGGCTCATGACGACGGGTCGGGTCGATTTCTTCGCGCTTGCGATCGGTTTTGCCATTTCCAGCTGCTGGAGCCTGGTCTCGGGCGCGGTCGTGGTGATGGGATTGAGGGCGTTCGGCCTTGTCGTGGGCTGAACGCGTCCACACGCAGCCGACGCAGCCTCGCTAATCTTTCTTCGTCATGGCAAGGTCGCGCCCCGACGAAGGAGGGCGCGAATGGCAATCTTCGAGCTTGACGGCGAAGTCCCGGAGCTGCCGGCCGACGGTCGATACTGGATCGCCGAAAGTGCCATCGTCATCGGGCGCGTGCGTTTGAAGACCGACGCCAGCGTTTGGTTCAACTCGGTGCTGCGTGGCGACAACGAGTGGATCGAGCTTGGCGAGCGATCGCAGATTCAAGACAACGCGATGCTGCACACAGACCCCGGTTTTCCGCTCAAGATCGGCGACAATTGTGTCATCGGCCATAACGTGGTCCTGCACGGTTGCGCCATCGCGGCGAACAGTTTGATCGGCATGGGCGCCGTCGTACTAAACGGCGCGCGGATCGGAAAGAATTGCCTCGTCGGGGCGGGCGCCGTCGTCACTGAGGGCAAAGAATTTCCGGACAATTCGCTGATCTTGGGAACGCCTGCCCGGGCGGTTCGCGCGCTCGACGAAAAGGCCGCGCAAGCGATCACGCAAGACGCCGACATCTACGTGCGACGCTGGCAGCAATACGCCAAAGGGCTCAAGCGGATCGGGTGAGGGACGCCGGCCGCAAGACAACAGCTGTCACGGCTCTGGATTCGACCGCATCCGGCCAGGGCCGGTGCTGGGTGTCATGGATCTCGGCACAGCGGATCACTGCCAGCGCGCCAGTGGTGAACAGGCTGCGCAGATAGCGATCGCCTCGTTCGCTGATATTGCCGAGCTTGTCCCTGCCTCCGCTCGAGTGTTGCTTCGGCACGAGCCCGATCCAGGCTGAGAAATCGCGACCTGAGCCGTCCATAGCATCAAAAGCGGCGTGACGCGGTGCAGCAACCGGCGTAGTTTTCCATCACCTCGTTGGCGCGTCAGGCAATGAACCGCCCGCATTTCTGCGTTGTACAAGCCCTGCCGCGCTGAGCGAGATGAGGGTGTCACACATGATCTTCTACACTCCAGCGGTTTTCGAACGGATCTCCTCAATGGCCGCCGCCAAGAAACTCATCCTCACCCCCGACAAGCTCAATACAGCCGCACGGTGGAAACGCGAAACGGCGTGGACGGCCAGCCTCATCTTTGAACACGCCCGCCTCACCCCCGAAAGCCAGACTCTGGACGTCGGCTGCGGGGTCGGGCGCCTGGCAAAAGTAATAACCGACAACAACTGGGGTCACGTCACAGGTATAGACATCAGCCGAAAGATGCGCGGACTGGCAACAGAATATGTCGCCTCACCGAAGTTCACAGTTCACCCGAACACACACCTTGCGGCCCTCCCGGAAGACACCTTCGACCTCGCCCTCGCGGTATGGGTCCTCCAGCACGACCATACCCCTGAGTCCACCATCAGACACGTGGCCAGGGTCCTCAAACCAACAGGCGCCCTCATCGTCATCAACGAAGCCGCGCGGTTTTTACCTACCGAGGACGGACGCGGAAACTTCTCCTGGGCTACTGACGACCTTGACGTGCGCAGACTGCTCGAGCGGCATCTGACAACAGTAAAACACGGAGTCGTCCCCGGTGAGTTGAAAAACCAAAACCCCAATTGGCCGAACTACTGGTTAGTCATGAAGAAACGCACCTGACTCCCTGCGCGAGAGCCAGTGACCCAGTCAAACACGAACAACCAGCCGTCAAAGGGCGCGAAGTTCGGGGCCGAAGGTTGCCCGATGGCTAACTCCCATGAACAAGTCGAGAGGGCGCCGTTGGCCCCTCCCGCGCTTCCAGGCTGAAGGGAGTGGCACGGACCTCGGCCCGGCGGAGACTGCTGCGCTGTGGAATTTTGATTTGGCCTATGTCGGCCTGGCGGTCAGTCGCGTAGCACCGCGGTGGTCGGCGGCGCCGCCGAATGTCCGCTTCGCTCTAATACGACAGAATTGATGGCTGGTCGGAAGTGACCCGTGGTGGGGGAAGGCTGGCAGCAGGTTCAGCGCGAGCTGGCGGTGGCGGGTGCCGGACGTGGATCGCCGAGCGCGATCCAAACATTCGGGTCCGTCTGCGACTGCCGTTTCACGAAGCGGTACTCGGTCTGCGACCTTGCGCTTGAGCAAGACGTAATCCTCGCAGTCGCCGAAGCCGTCGTCGGGATAATTCCACCGCTCGGCCACACCCCAATGTTCGACGTCGGTCAATGGCTTGACCGCGTCATTGACCCATTCGTTGGTCCGTACGAGCTCATTCCAATCTTGACTCGTCAACACGACGTCGGTCGGCGCGAGTGGCACCGTGTCGCATTCCGGCGCGTATTCCACGCAGAACTCTTTCCATCCGACCGGCGCGCGAGCGGCGGCGCCGAGCGAAATGAATAGGGCCCGTTCGCTCGCGGCATGGGCTGGCATCATCGCCAGCGCCCCAGCCAGCGCGATGCCCGCGAGCCCGGCTGCCAGCCCTTCGGCAGGACGCCATTTCATTGTTGTGACCCTCCCTGGTCTTGAGGACCACATTTCCACGGACGATTTGAACCGCCGCTAATCGTGCAAAGTCATTTTGATGCGAAGCCAAATAAACAGCTGGACGAATGCGGTGATTATTCGAGGCGAATTCAAGTAAAATTGAAACTGATACAATTTGAGTCGGTTGCCGGCATTAACGCGCCGGATGCCGTCCGATGTTGTCCTTGCTGCGCTCGGAGGCCCGGCGTTAAGAACCAGCAGGCTTCGCCCACGTCATGGCGGTGACGAAGAGCGCGGCCGGCGGCGCTCTTGCGCGCAGGGTCTAGCCCATCCGAGGCCTATTCCTGATTTACTCCGTGGTGACCCTCTCCAGCGGAATGTGCGCGCTGGGATCTGCCGCCAGGGTGAGGCAGTGCATGCTTGCCCGAACGCCCGGGTCAGCCTATGTGAACCCAGCCGCTCGCTTCAGATCCCTTCAAATCACTTTGCAGCAACAAGCATGGTCGATCAGCCCCGCCGCGAACGCATGTTCAACGTGCCCGCGACCATAGTCGTGCTGCTCATTGTGCTCGGACTCATTCAGGCCGTGCTCATGTTTGTGCTGACGGCGGAGCAGACGACCGAGTTTCTGCTACTATTTGCCTTCATCCCTGCACGTTACGACGCCAGCGTGCTCTCCGACGTCGCCTGGCCCGGAGGTTGGGCAGCCGACATCTGGACATTCGTCACTTACGCACTCATCCACGCCGATCTCAGCCACTTGCTCTTCAACGCCGTGTGGTTGTTGGCTTTCGGCTCCCCGGTTGCACAACGATTCGGATCGCTGCGATTCATGGCTTTCATGGCGCTGAGCGCTGCCGCCGGCGCCGCCGTGCATCTCCTCACCCATTTCGGCGAATTGTTGCCGATGGTCGGCGCCTCGGCTGCGATTTCCGGAGCGATGGCCGCGGCGACACGGTTTGCGTTCCAGCGAGGCGGTCCGCTCGAACTATGGCGAGATCGTGCCGAGGCGTCTCGGGTACCGGCAGCGCCGCTCGCCGCCAGCCTTCGCGATCAGCGCGTGATCGCATTCCTGGTGGTCTGGTTCGGCCTGAATATTCTCTTTGGGGTGTTCTCCCTAGGCATGCCGGGCGTGGAGCAGGCAATCGCATGGCAGGCGCATATCGGCGGGTTCTTGGCCGGTCTTCTGGCATTTTCCGCATTCGATCCCGTTCCGAGTGCGAGCGCTCCCAAGGGCGGGCAAGGGCAGAGACCGGTCTGAGCGCCTTGTGAAACCCGCTCGGCGCGAGACCCACCCGACGCCAGCCGTGCCGAGCACCTTGCGGCATCGAGCGTTCCGATCGATAATCTATTGTCACGGCAGCGCCGCCGAGCGCGTCGATAACGAGAGCCCGGCGAGACCGTTGGTCTCGCGGCGCGGCTTTCGGGTCGCGCGGGCGGATGGCGCGGCTGACGCGACGGAACTCGATGGCAAATCGAGCATTATTGACACGGCGCTCCGTGGGCCGGAGAGAGCCGGTCAAGGGAGGCGACCCATGCACGTCAAGAGCATTCTTTCCGCCAAGGGCGGCAATGTGTTTTCCATCGAACCCACCGCGACCCTCGAAACCGCGGTGCGCACGCTCGCTGAGCATAAGATCGGCGCGCTGCTCGTGCTCGGTCCGGATCGGCGGATTATCGGCATCCTATCGGAGCGCGACATCGTGCGGGTGCTCGCGGAGCAAGGCGCAGACGTGCTCACGAAACCACTCGCACAAGTCATGACGCGCAAAGTCTTCACCTGCAACCCGGCTGAGACCATCGGCGTCATCATGGAACGCATGACCGCGGGCAAATTTCGCCACGTCCCGGTGATCGAGCAGGACCAGGTGGTCGGCGTGGTGTCTATCGGCGACGTGGTCAAGTACCGGCTTCAGGAAATGGAGCACGAGTCCGCAGCTCTGCGCGACTACATCCAATCGGCCTAACGTGCTGGGCACCCCGGGCTCGGCTACTGTGGGCAAGTCTGGTGCGACCGGGTCCCTTTGAATGCCGGCAACCGCAAGTTCGCGCATCTGGCCCGAGCCCATATTTGCAAGCAGCGTGCTACTGCCGAAATAGCAGTTACCCGACCAGGGACCAGAGAGTTGAGCGCGGCCGTGACGTCGGATAAGGCCATGTGCTCATCTCGATTCCGGCCATTTGCCCGAACAGTTGCCGGCCGAATGCGGCGCCGACGGTGCCAGGTGAGGCCTTGTCTGGATGAGCCCCCACAAAGACGGGATTAGCTCCAGATCAATTTGGACGCCCGGCGCGCTCGACTGAGAAATCCGTTAGAGGTGCCGATCGGCGGATACCATGAGGGTGGGGTGAATAGAGGCAGGGCTACGCCATGCGTATAGAGGGCGGGGACAGGTTTGATCTCGCCATTTCGCAGCTTCAGGCGCAGGACTTCGCGGGCGCTGAAAAAAATCTATTGAAAGTGCTCAAGACCCAACCGGGACATGTAGGCGCGCTGAACACATTGGCCATCTTGCTGGCTCGAAATGGCAGACACGCTCAGGCCGAAAAATATTTTCTCAAGGCTATTCAAGTATATCCAGCCTCGGAGGCCACGTACTACAACTACGGAATTACGCTCAGAGCGCTTGGCCGGCTGCCCGAAGCGCGCGAGATGTTTGGCAGGTCGCTCGCGATAAATCCGTCTTCTTCGGATGCCTGGAATAATTGCGGCGTCGTACTTTCAAACCTGGGTGATTTTCAATCCGCCATCGCCGATTTTGACAAAGCCATTTCATTAAATCGTGGAAACGCTGCCGCATATGCCAACAAGGGCAAGGCGCTCGCGGAACTAGAACGCTTGGAGGAAGCTCGTGCCGCCTATGCCCAAGCCATCGTAATCAGCCCTAATCTGCCTGAAGCGTCGCTTGGTTTGGGTCAAGTCTTCAGTGAGCTCAGGCGCCACAGCGAAGCGCTTGCGGCCTATGACCGTGCAATTTCACTAAAGCCAGATTTGGCGGAAGCTTGGTTCGGTCGTGGCCAGGCATTAATGACATTGAGACGCTTTGCTGAGGCGTATACCGCCTATGACCAGGCCATCAAGCTAATGCCGGAGCTCGATTACGCGTTCGGTAAGTGGCTGCTTGCGAGAATGTATTGTTGTATTTGGGAGGACATTCAGAAGGCGTACAAACGAGTTCTGGTCGAGGTCTCGAGGCGAAGGAAGGCAGCAACACCGTTTAGCCTATTGTCAATTCCATCCACCCCGTGCCAGCAAAAAATCGTGGCGGAAACGTATGTTGAGGACAATTTTCCGGCGATAGCGAATGTATCCGTATCGTCCGACAGGTTTCATTCTGGCAAGATCCGGATCGGGTATTTTTCCGCTAATTTTTGGGACCATGCCGTTGCGCACCTGATCGCCCAATTATTTGAACTCCACGACCGCTCCCAGTTTGAAGTTTTCGGGTTTTCGTTTGGCCCCTCTGCCGAGGACGACATGCGACGGCGATTGACCGCCGGCCTCGATCAGCTGATCGATGTTAAAGGTAGATCGGACAAAGAGATAGCTGAGTTAGCCAGAAATCTGCAGATCGGTATCGCCGTTGATCTCATGGGTTTCACGGAACAGTCGCGGACCGGGATTTTTGCGCATAGAGCCGCGCCCATTCAAGTCAATTATCTGGGATTTGCTGCTACGATGGGAGCAAATTACATCGATTACATTATTGCCGATAAGATAGCGATTCCGCCCGAGGAGGCGGAGTTCTACAGCGAAAAGATTGCGTACCTTCCATATAGTTTTCAGGTCAATGACAGAACGCGTCGGATCTCGGATCGCCGTTTCACGCGAGATGAATTAGGTCTGCCAGTAAACGGGTTCGTTTTCTGCTGCTTTAATAACAGTTACAAGATCACCCCCGACGTATTCGGTATTTGGATGGGGCTGCTCACAAAGCTCGATGGAAGCGTTTTGTGGTTGTCGGGGAGCAATGCATCGGCAGTCAAGTCGCTCCGCGCGGAAGCTACGCGCCACGGAATAGGAAGCGAGCGCATCGTGTTTGCCGAGCGCATGGATCATCTTTCAGATCATCTTGCGCGTCACGCAGCTGCGGATTTATTTCTGGATACCTTCTATTATAACGCACATACGACGGCGAGCGACGCGCTTTGGGCTGGTCTCCCCCTCGTCACCCGAATGGGCGATACGTTTGCTGCGCGCGTCGCAGCAAGTCTCCTCAATGCGGTTGGATTGCCAGACCTCATTACCCGGACGTCCGAGGAATATGAGCAGCTCGCTCTTGAGCTGGCGATTGACCGAGACAAGCTGTTCCTTATCAAAAAGCGGCTGGCGGATAACCGGCTAAAGTACCCATTGTTCGATACGGAATTGTTCGCCAAACACATTGAGAGTGCGTATCAACAAATGTGGGAGAGGCATCGTGCGAACTTGAAGCCTGACCATCTTTCTGTTGAACCGTCGCAGTCCAGCTGAGGGTCAAGCGTTTCGAACGAGAAACTGCAAGCTGTTATGACGTGTCGATTCGCGGGAGCAGGACGCTTCGATGAATAGAAAACACCGCCGTGCCATGCGTGTGCAGGGCCGAGCCGTTGGCGTCGACAGCGCCCGAGCCCACCCGTCGCCGATGCCGACGGTGGGCCACCTGTTCGGCCAGGCCGTCTGGCACCAACACCGCGGAAAGCCGAACGAGGCGGTCAAGCTCTACAAGCAGGTCCTTGCGC